>ENA-OUPA01000051-OUPA01000051.1-human-gut-metagenome-genome-assembly--contig:-NODE-51-length-101517-cov-7.03422_pt1 | contig 101517 bp, 109 predicted proteins | sample MGYA00237939_ERZ548770 | MGnify/ENA primary metagenome ERZ548770 (study PRJEB26490, sample SAMN05356877) | human gut metagenome | biome: terrestrial biome; feature: human-associated habitat; material...
GGAATTTGGCTGAACTAGTTTGACTTTAGGTGGCTATTCTCGCCCGACGCTAACAACGTCAAACCCCACGTCAGTCAACTCGATGTAATAGTAGCTATCGTCTTCAGGATCCTCAGGCTCCTCCCAGTTATCCACGAATTTCATTGAACGCTCATACGAATTATCAGACTCGTTTCTAGCGGCGTTGTCATAGACAACGTTATAGCGCTTGTACCACGTCAAGTCGATTGATCTATTGTCGTATGATATTCTATCTAAGCTGATAGAGTACGATTCGAATTGATAAGTGCTCCTTTGCAAAGAAGCCTGATCGCGATCGTCAAAAGGCTCTGCTTCATACCGTCCAATTACTTGCGTGTCAATAACGGTTTCCGTCCAATAATCTTGCTCATACCAGCCACTCATTTCGGTATCAAAGCTCCAGAAATGCGCGGCACTCCCTGAAACATGCCCATACCATTCATCGCTTTCAAAAGGTTCATAAATAAGGCAACTATTAAACTCGGGATCAAATTCAATAGAAATTGCAACATCTTCGAGACCGGTGATGGGCGCAGCGAGGGGCTCAAAAGAGCATTCGATCTCTGTTGCATTGTCCAGGGTCCACCCTTGATCATATTTCCCGAAGTAAAGCTGGACGGCGCGATTTATCCTTACAATACCGTTATCGAGGACGATTTTGCATTGGACATCGTCGCTCCCGTTGTCAGTGTTTGTTTTTCTAGATGTTATTTCAAAACTCGCAATTGAATACTCGGGGTCTTCTATACCCGAAAGACCCTCGATAGGTTCACAAAGCTCGGTTTCATTTTGTATCGCACTTAGAATATCATCCTGCGAAAGAGCTCGGTTGGCCAAAAGATTAACCACCGTAATCGCACCCACAGCAGCAAGTACAAGCAAGGAAACGATAAGAGCTGCGATTATCTTTGTAGATCGCTTGCGTTTTGGTGCGATAGAGGCAGTATTCTGCATCGGCTTGCCACAGCCTCCACAGAAAGAAGCATCATCCGCAAGCTCTTTCCCGCAATGAGGACAGAACATAGTTTTTCTCCTTGCTTCGAGTGGCTGGATCAATGAATGAGATTGCTTGCGACGATTCGGCACGCAAAGAGTGCGCCGGCATCCGTTAGCGGATCGGCGTAAGCCAACCTCTGAGGAAGGGCGCTTACACCGGCATTCCCAACAGGCGGAGGGAGTTATCGGTGCCTATCATCATTGAGACGCAGCCGAAAAAAGCGAGCGCATTGAAGAGGGCAAAGGCAGAGAAGCACAGGCCCACAATGGCGGGTGCGCGCGAGGCGCCGGCCTCCCTCTTCTGGAGACTTACGAGGCAAAGCACGAGTGCGATAATAGCGGGAAGAACAGCTTGTGGCCCCATAACGAAGAGGATTACGCAGGACAGAATGCCAATGATGAGACCGAGGATTCCGAGCGTCGATCCTGTCGGCGTTCCCTCCTCCTTAGGTGGATTGACGGGATGAGTAGCTGTCGGAGCAGAACTAGAGACCACTGCTGAAGCGGGAGTGGTTTCCACCGTTGATGAGGCACCAGCCGATACCGACGTCGGAATAGCAGCTGATGACGATACTCCGCTCGAAGTCTCGGCGTTCTTAGTTGGATGAGCGCAATGCGGACAGAATCGTGCATCATCGTTGAGTTGTTTTCCGCAATTGGTACAGAACATGAAGCACAACCTCCTAAGCTTCTTCGGTTTCAGCTTTAGTCATCTTGAATGTATCGTATGGGACTCCGGCCCCCCAGTTTCCGCGATAAGATTCTACGGTCAATGCTATATCCCCTTGTCGTTTGACAAGAACGTCGAATCTTCCATTTGTGTCACTTTTGTACTGCGAGAAATCGCTTGACTCCAGATCAACCTTGATGAGTGCGTCCGAAACTGTGACTATCTCGTCTCCATCCGAACCTTCAACAGGATTTCCTTGGTTCCTTTCGTGGTTGTGCACAAGGATGGTAAAATCTGCGCGAGCTGTCATTGAGAGGGAGTCAATACTTTTGATTGTCATTCGCGCAGGATTGTATCGACCAGCATAGCATTCGCAACTTTTAGAATTGCTCTCATCGTATTCGCCTACCCATGTGCCGATCAATGCGGAATAGTCCGCTGTGTACGACCCTTCGGTTGCGTAGCAATCAGTGATTTGCCAGTCGCTGCCGTCCCACTCCAGCGTCACCTGAAGCTGACCGTTATAAGAGGTGAAGCCATCGGTAGCTGTAATGTTGATTGTTGCATTCGTAGTAGTTGACCCTTCACCTGCCTGGAATTCAACGCTCTCGATTGTTGGCTGAAAGTTATCGCTGTACAAATCAGTAAGCTCAATAGTATTCTCGTCAGGATCATAAGTGGGGTGACTCTCGTCAGCTATTTGCATCATCGAAGGCGCGTGGTTGATGACAGCGTCTTCACTTGGCGCGGTCTTGGGCGTAATGTACCGCGAGGTCTCAAGAGAATCGATCACCACCCACTCTCCGTCGATTTTCTCGTAGTCCACCATGACGGTACTCTCGGTGGTAAGGTCATCCGACTCGTACACAGCGGTAATGGTGTATTCCTTCATATCTGCTTCATCGTACGTTAGCTCTAACTCTGAAGTGGAGCTGAGGGTTGGCTCTTGGTAAGCGTACCAGTCGCCCTCGTAAGACAGGTTGCTTGCCACCCCCTCGAAGTTGAGATCGCTCATGACCTGTTCTTCGGAAGGGCCGTCAAAAAAAAGCCCGGACGTAACGTCGCTGCTAGAGGAATCCGCGCTAAAGGCACCACTGTTGGCTGCCACAACAATACCGATGCCGACGATCAAGGCGACGCATGCAATGCCAATGCCAATTTTTGTTGCCGCATTTAACTGCGAGGACTTCTTTTTGGAAGAATCCATCACTGGCCTGACAGGCTTTGCCTCCGGATCCACAGAAGGCGAAATCCCTTGCGAATCAAAAGGGATCGTAGCGTCTGGGATCGTAGCGCCTGACACAGCGCCCCCTTCGTGCTCCGTCCCAGAGCTTGTTTCTTCCTCCGTTGCGCGTTGCGGCGCAACCCCCTCAATAGGTGCTGCGCATTGGGAGCAAAAGGAGGCATCCTCTTCAAGCAGAGCGCCACAACGGGTGCAGTACATAGCCAAATCCTCTCTCGACAAAGCATGATGGCGATTCGCCCGATTCATGGACTAATCGCATAAACGTTACCGTTTGACCAGAGGGAGGCACAACGGTTATGACACTTTTGGTCATTTCGATGTCATATTTCGCATTGTCTTTCGAGCCAGAGAGGAATTCATTTTTTCTTTCGTACAAGCACCTGCCGGACAGCTTGCTGCCCTTTTCATCTCAGCGCCTAAGAACGATCGACGAGAGTATTCCGGTCGATCTCTTTTTCCTTCACTTCTGAATAAATGAAGGCAGTAATCGACAGGGCCACCGCGCACCATACCCACAGCGTTGCCGAAATCATCCCGTCGGGAACACCCGAGGATGAGTTGTTTAATTGATCGAACGAGAAGACGACCAGCAAAAACAATGCCGAGAGGACGCACATGGCCGTAGAACCTGCGCTGCCGAATCCAGGCTTATTCGTAAAATAGCGATAAGCATCGCGCACTAGCAAGACAACTACCGCAAGCCATGCTGCAAGAACCACCAAAACGACAGCCGACAGACCTGCAACGGCTCCATCGACATCGCCCGAGACGCCCCCAAACGATGATCCCCACTCGCGAACAGTGTTAGCCATGTCGAGCAAAGCAGGAATAGAGAACGAGTCGCCCCAAATGTAGAGGTTCACATTGACCCAGGGGATGAATGCAAGCACAACGAGCGCCGCATTCAATACGCCGGCAATGATCTTGGCGCTCTTTGCCTTTTCAGCTGCCGAAGCTGGTACAAGCTTCGGCATAGTCTGCGACGACTCAAGCGTAGTTGGCGCGGAAATGGCTTCCACCGAGATTCCGCACGCGGGACAGAAACGGGCGCTGGCTTCTAGCTCTTTTCCCATTGTCGGCAATAAGACATGGAGCCTCCTTGTTGTTACTATCTCGAGCTATTCGTTTTATCGCTCCTCCCCAAGCAGAGGCGCACCACACTCCATGCAGAAGGCTTGACTATTTGCAACCTCCACACCACAGGCAGGGCATCGGGGCTCTAAGGAAACTTCCTCAGAGCACGTCGCCGACATTCCTTCATTTTTTCCCGATGGCTTTCGTACGGGTGCACCGCACTCCATGCAGAATGCATAGTCAGACTTGAGACGAGCTCCACACGCTGCGCACTCCAACGATGTGTCAGTCGGCATATCAACGGCCTGCGAAGCGCGAGCTTTTTCGGCAGGCGTGCCACATCCGCTACAAAAGCGATCGGTTTCTCGAATTCTGGCACCGCAAACCGCGCAGGCGGTCATCTCGACCTCTGCTGTTTCAAGCGCAGACTGGGCATCAAGCGCGGCTATAAGTTGGTTAATCTGAGCGCACTCGGCTTCATAGGCCGCAATGCCATCGTAGAGATTCTCACGGCCGCGACGCAGTTCGTCGTTAGCGCGTGTGACTTCATAGAGACTTGCGCCCAGCTGCGCTTCAAGACTTTGCTGTAAGTTCGCTATTTCGCTGAGGCGGCTCCGCAGTCTCAGCTTTTCCGCCGAGCGACCAGCAGCAGCGGTTCCTCGATTAACTGCAGATGAAACGTTATCCATCAGGCCCATGATTGTCCTTTCGTCAATCAAATTTGCACCGCAAGACATCTTCGTTGGGCAACATATCCAGCGCATTGAGCGAGACAGAAACGCTACCGCTCCAGCTTAATCCCCTCAATAGGCTTGTAACTTTTGGTGGAAATATTGTCACGGACAGCCAGCACACAGCACTTTTTCCTTTACGCAAAGCACTGACCCTTCTCCCTACTTCTCCGTATGTCCCCTTTCTCTTCGCGCTCTACTGCCCCCTTCCCTCCAGCCCATCGTTCCTCACGCACTGTCTGCCCGAAGACAAAAAAGCACATTTTCCAAGTTGAATCTTGGGATTCGAAAGGGTGACTGAAGAGTCCATGACAAAATGCCTGATCAAAGCGCCACATACTTTGAGGCGCTGCTAAGCTACCGCTTCTTAATCTGGAATATGTGCTTTATTGGACTCAGAAACTTGGAAAATGTGCTTTTTTGTCTTCGGCTTTTTCAGAAGGGGTCGAATTTGTCCAAATAATCACCTTTTCCAAATTTCGCGCCGTCATGCTATGGAAAGCGGCGACAGTCACTGCCCTTCAAACCGTCTAGCGCCCCTCGCCTTTCAAAAGCTCCCGGGCGCCTTCCAAATACTGCTCGGCTTCGCGGTACTCGCCGTTGGCGCACAGGGCGCTCACGACCTCCTGGTGGTTGCGCACGTCATGACGCAGCCGAGCCGTGTCGTCCAGAAGCCTCTGCATAGCCGCAAGCTCTTCCAAATACTCCCCGACTTGAGCCTCGAGAACAGATGCCTCCAGCTCGGCCCGGCGCTGTTTAAACGACTGGTCCATCTGCAAAAACAACAGCACATCGGCCGCCATGCAGAGCACGAAAAGAGCTGCCGTCGCCATCATGTAGACCCCATCCCCGCGCATAACATCGAAGGCGATCCACACCATGGAGTAGATGAGCGCAACCTGGATCAGCGGGAAGAGAGCGAACCGCTGAAGCCACTCAGCTCCTCGCCGGTCGACGCGCTCGCCTCTGCCGTCATCCAGCGGGAAGAAGCGCCGGCACAGCCAACGAAGGCCGCTGAGCATAAGCGCGAGCGCCACTATCTCCGCCGACACGCAGGCAATGAACTGCGGGGCATAGCGAAGCGCCAGACCGTTGTCCATCACCTGAAGCCCCGTCAACCCCATCCAAGTTGCAGCCGCCACAAGCTCGGCACCTGTCTGAGCCGACAAGCACAGCGAGCACACCACCAACCGACGCAGCAAACTCCCCCGCAGCATAAACAGCGGAATGACGAGCGAGCCGAAAACGCCAACAGCAATACGAAGCGGCACAGGATAGAGGGCCTTGAGGAACATCGTTGCCCCCTGATAAAGGATCTCCACCGTCCAAAATGTCCGGGTCGACCGCGGAGGCAGCACCCTCGCCAACAACGCCAGGTAGGCGAACTGCACCGACAAGCCGCACACGACGTTGACAAGGAGGTTCTCCGGAGCTAGCAGCACATCGAGCGCCGGCATCACAGCACGCCTCCGGCCAGCTCCAAATCATCCGCGCAAGCTGCGCGATCCGGCAAAGCGTGCTCAGCCCCGCCTGCCGTCGCGGCGTCGGAAGCGCAGCCCAACCGCATGATTACGGTAGCGCGGAACACGCCGTCCTCGATGGCGCATTCCAAAGATCCCCCGTGTCGTTGCGCGATACCGGAGATAATGGAAAGCCCCCAGCCATGAGCCTCATCCCAGGTGCGCTGCCGCTTGCGCGACCGCTTCGCAGACTCTTCCCAGGCAAGGCGATCGGCCTCGGAGATACTGTTTTTGGCCTCAATCACCAAATGGCCCTGCCGCACCGAGGAGCGCAGCGACAGAAACGGCTCGTGCGAGCTGCCCGATGCATCCGGCTCGCCCGACGCGCCCAACGCACCCGGCTCGCTCGACGCGCCCGACGCGCTCGACGCGCCCGGCTCTCCCAGGCCGCCCAGCTCGCCCAGCTCGTTTGCATCCCGCGCCCGCAAAGCGGCGGCCAGGCCGTTGTCCGCCAAATTCGCGATCACGGCACACAGCTCCACCGCCGGCACCGCCACGTCGTAAGGTATCTCAAGGGAGAACCGAGGGCGCACCCCCGCCTCCTCGCACGCCTTCACCTTCATCGTCGCCACCGCATCGGCCGAGCGATGCTCGCACAGGCGAAAGGCCGTCGAGCCCATGATGTCGACAGCGCGCGAAAGCCGCTCCTGAGCGTCCCCTTCCTCTTGCTCGCGCAGGCGTCGCACCGCCTCGTCCATCTCCTCCGCCACCTCGCGGCGCAGCTTCATGATGTCCTCCATGTCGGCCGCAATGCGCTCGCGATAGGCCACTTGCACCCGCTCTTGCTCCTCCAGCATGCGCACCCGCTCGCGCAGAATGTCGGCCTCTTGCGTCTTGCGCACCTCGCGGAACAGCTGGAAATCGACGGGAATGCAAGCCAGCGCGAGAAGCCCCACGATCCAGAGATACACCTCAGGCAGCTGAAGGCGCACGATCCAGATAGCCGACACCGCCACCATGACGAGCTGGCTTGCGGGATACAGCAGAAACGAGATGCGATGGAGAATCGAGTGGTTCATGAGACGCCTTTCTTCAAAGAGAGTCCGGAATGTCAAAGAGAGTTCGCAACATCCTCGAGGTAGCCCAAGGCAGCGGTACGGTCCCCGCGCTCGCACAGCGTCGCCACCACGGCCTGGTGGTTGCGCAGATCGTGGCGCAGGCGCGCGGTGTCGTCCAAAAGCCCCTGCACGGCGGCCGACTCGCGCAAATACCCCGCCAGCCGCTCCTCCAGAAGCGCTGCCTCAATCTCCGTCCGGCGGCTTTCCATAGAGCGGCTTATCTGCACGAACAAAAGAAGATCCACGATCACGCACGCAAACAGAAGGCCCGCAGACCACACGACGTAGTGGGTCTCGCCGCGCAACAGATTGTACGAGATAAGCAGCAAAAGGAAGACGAAGGGCAGCTGCACAAGAGGCAGAAGCGCGATACGCTGAAGCCACAAAGACCGAGTGCCCCCTTCGCTCGGTCGATCACTCACCTGCATGCCTACCTCAGCGGCCGCCTGCACACCTACCTCGACAGCCGCCTGCGCACCCCGCGCACCCACTTCACCGCTCGCTTGCTTGCCGGCTCGTTCGCCCGCCCGCGCATCCTGCGCATCCCGCGCGTTCCGCACATCCTGCGCGTTCTGCGTCCTTCCGGAGCCCTTCCGCGAAGCCGCCGTCGTTACAGCATCGGGGAAGAACCGGCGGCAGAACTTCGCCAGTCCCAGCATGCACGGCGTCATCACCATGCCATACCCGACAATCCCCGATGCCACATAGGCGCCCGCATTGGCGAACGCGTAATCGGGACTCATGACCTCCAGTCCGGTGACCGCTATCCAGAAAAGACCTCCGGACAATTCGCCGACCGCCATGCAGATCATGCCGATGCAGCACACACTGATGCGCCTCACCAACGGGCCGCCTAGAAGGAAGATGGGGACGAGCACCGAAAGCACCATGCCGAAACTGCCCCTGAGCACCTCGGGCATAATCGGCCGCAATGCAGCAACCACCAGGGAGAGGGACACCCCCACAACCCAGTAGGCCTTCTTCGATTTCGGCGGGATGGCCCTCTGCAGAAGCCAGTAGTAAAGCATTTGAATGGGCATCGCGGCGCACAGCAGCATGAATAGATGCTTGGGCGCCAGCACCGTCATCAGCGCTTCCACGACCGCCCTCCTTCCGTTCCCTGGGCGCACGCACGCGTCCCCATGGAAACTCCGTCGATCGCACCCGAGAAGACGCCGGCAGCATCCAGCCGCACCGGGCGCAGTGCGAAAACGGCACCTTCAAGGTAATCGAGGGCCGCTCTGCGGTCTCCGCGCTCGCACAGCGTCGCCACCACGGCCTGGTGGTTGCGCAGATCGTGGCGCAGGCGCGCGGTGTCGCCAAGGAGCTCCTGCACGGCGGTCAGCTCGCACAGATATCCCGCCAATCGCTCCTCCAGAAGCGCCGCCTTAATCTCAGCCCGCTGCCTCTCGGCAGAACGGCGCATCTGCAGAAACAGCAGCGCATCAATAGCCGCGCACAGCAGCAAAATTGCCGTGGAAGCAACCACAAACGCAGTATCTCCCCGCGTGACGCTGAAGCAAATGCCCAGCACGATGAAGATGAGCGGCACCTGCATCAGGGGAAACAGAGCCAATCGCCGCATCCACACCGGAGAGGCAGTCCCTGATGCACGTCGACCGCGTCGGTCCTTTTTCGCGTCGGGAAAGAAGCGATGCACGACCTTCCCCATGACGATCATGGCCGGCGTCATCACAAGCCCGTAGCCCACCAGCCCCATGAAGATGGTAAGCGGGGCATAGGTCAGGGCAAGCTGATCGTTCATCATTTCCAAACCGGTACTCGACACCCAGATGACCGCCCCTGTAAGCTCCGCCACCGCCATGAGCACCATCGCAAGCGAGCACACAATGACGCGCTTTGGCACCGACCCCGTCATGAGGCAGATCGGCAGCACGATTGACTGGAATATGCCAAGCATACCCCGGATCTCGGTAGGATAAAGCGGTCGGAACAATATGAGCACCATAGCTACCGCGATGACGATGACCCAGTAAGCCCTTTTCGATTTCGGAGGAATAATGTAGGCGAGCAATCCGTCGTAAAGAATTTGAATGGGCAATGCGATGGCATACCCCGTGAAGAGGCACGCCGGCGAGAAAATGGTCTGCAGAATATCGGACATAGGGGCCTCTCGGAAAGACGGTTGCCTCTCCCAGTATAGGGGTAACGTCTCGTCAATACACCACCAAAAGTTCCAGCACGCCCCAACGACTGCACGCGCCACTGCCTAAAGCCTCGTCATCGCTGACCAAACTGGCCAGTTTGGTACCCCTGCAGCTAATTTGCGAAGGATCTTTGGCAAGATCCGAGGTTTGGTTCCCTATTTTCTGCCAACTTCGGCGATTTGGTTCCCGTAACTCAGAGAAATGCCTGGTCGCGATATCGCTGCTCAGCTTTCGCGGGTACCAAACTGCGAGATTTGCCAAACGGCAGGTATCAAACCTCGAATCTCGCCACGAAAAGGTACCAAACCGGACGATTTGACCGCGATTCCGCTACGGCGCGGTACCAAAGCCGCGATCTTGGCAGCCCCCTCTCGAGGCACGGTACCAAAGCTCCGTTTTTGGCAGCGCACCACCACAGTGCCCCGGTATCAGAGTCCAGCCTCAAACGCCCAAATACGCCAGCAGCCCCTCGCAGCCATCGCACACATCAGCGTAGGTGGTTTCGAAATCGCCCGTGTACCAAGGATCATCCACACTGCGACTGGTGCCGGCGAATTCCAAGAGCTTGAACACCTTGCCGTCGGGATCGCCGCCCAGTATCCAATTCATGTTGCGGATATTGGCCGTGTCCATACCGATGATGAAGTCGAAGGCATCGTAGTCGGCGCGACGAAGCTGCCGGGCGCGCTTGGCCTCAAAGCCGCCAATACCGTGCTCGCGCAGCACCGCCGCCGTGCCCGGATGTACCGGGTTGCCGATCTCCTCGGTACTCGTTGCCGCCGACTCGATGTGGAACCGCTCGGCAAGCTCCCGCCGCGTCACCATGTCCTTCAGCACGAACTCGGCCATGGTCGATCGGCAGATGTTGCCGTGGCAAACGAAAAGAATGCGAATGGGTGTTTGGGGCATGGGGGAATCCTTTGCATGGAAAGGGGCGGTCTTTGCTTTCCAGCAAATTATAGAGGAACTTGGATTTCGTTCAATCGTGCACTTTCTATGCTAGAATCTCGCCCACGTGCCAGCAAAGTCCGCGCGGGCGGCGCTCCGAGAGTAAAGGAGTGCTGCCATGGAGAGTATTCTTTTCGCCGCTGCGGCGGTCGCCACAATAGCAGGCTTCGTTCTTGAGGTCTGGCGGGAGATGAAATCGACGCGAACGGATGACGAAGGGAGAAAGAGAAAGGGCCAGCGCTAACTGACCCTTCATTTCGAATATACCTGCGCCGCCCGTGAACCCTGAGTTTTGCCGCTAAGGAACGGGCTTTGCTGGTACGCCTCGTATTATAGCCCCTTGCAGTGCTTTTGGGAACCGCTTCAAGGTTGCTCTTCGGAAACCCTTCGGCCAGCGTCACCGAAAGCCACCCTCAGGCACCTGCTCCCTTCGGCGGCAATGATCTGCCAACACCGTTGCTTTCCTCATTTACGACCATGCCTCTTTAGGTTTCGCACAGCAGCCATATCGAAGCTCAAAAGTTGTAAAAATCATTGTAAAAAGCCCAAATCGTACAAAACCGTACAACTTGACCACTGAAATTTCGCCTCAAAATCGCGCTCATCCTAGCACAGTTTTAAGACGGTTTTAGCTTAGCTCAAACCCCTAGAAAATACCTATTCACCAGCGCAAACACTCGTCGCCGCCAACTCGATATGGAACCGATCGGCAAGCCCCCGGCGCATCACCATATCCTTCAGCACGAACTCGGCCATGGTCGATCGGCAGATGTTGCCGTGGCAGACGAAAAGGATGCGGATCATCGGAACTCCTCCCGTGGGGGTCGCGTCCAGTATAGCCTCCCCCGAAGCGCAAGCGCTATAATGTCCGTACACTCTAAACAAAGCTCAGGAGGGGGATATGGGCGAAGAGAAGGTCACTATCGGGGAGATGGCCTCGTTGAACTGTGTCAGCGAGCGAGCGCTGCGCTTCTATCAAAGTAAAGGGCTGCTCGAGCCAGATTACGTGGACGAGTCGAACGGGTATCGCTATTACTCGCTCGAGCAAAGCTCGACCATCGACATGATCACCGAATTCGAGGGCCTGGGGTTCAGCATCGACGAGATCCGCACGCTAATTGAGCAAAGGGATTTGGACAAGCTGGAAATCGCGCTCGTCCAGCGCATGCGCGCCTTGGAGGAGACCATTTCCCAATGTCGCTCGGCCCTCTCAGACGCGCAGCGCCTCCTCGACAGCTGTCGAACTATGCGCGAAAGACCGCTGTTCAACGTAGTGATGATCGAGAACATCCCGACGCGCACGCTGGTCAACTTTCCCATTTTCCACGAGGGGGCTGTCCAAGTAACCTCCGACGGCGTCGGGTTTCTACGGGAATGGGAGATTAATCTGCGCCAGACCAAACGCGCCATCTTGGATCACAACCTACCACGATCTCTCTTCCGAGGCGTGGGGTGTCGAATTTCCGAAAAAAGCCTTCGAGAGCACGACTTCAAGCTGTCGGGATCGTTCGTCTTCGTGGAAAGCGAGCATGTTCCCGAAGGTTGCGAGGCAGAAGTTCTTGAAGCGGCCCGGTATCTGACCCTCTACACCGATCACTACGTTAACGACGACGGCAGCAATGCCGAGCTTCAGGGACTGGAAACACTGCTCGCCTACGCTGAGAAGCACCACTTTGCCATAGCTGGGGACTACCTCGGCGAAATCATCGCCGACACGCCGGCCTTCGATTTCGACGGTCGCAACATGCTGTTCAAGCAGCAGATTCCCATCGCCGTAGAGGCGTGACGAAGAGGCGGTGAAACCGCGAGTCGAGCGATTTCACCGCCTCTTCCCAAGAATGCACAGCCTAAGCCGCTTCCCGAACCGTAATGGGGACGACAGCGGCCTCGGGCGTAGCCGCCCCGTCCGCCGACACGGCTCTAATCAGCAGCCGATAGGAGCCGGCGGCCGGCGGCGTGAAGGAAAAACGCCAGTTCACGTTCAACGAGGCGTCGGCCCCGGGCGTCTCGAACGTCGTCCACGTCTCCCCTTCGTCGCACGAGAACTGCACCGCCATCACTGGAGCATCGAAGTTCTGCGCATAGCCTTTCAGCTCTATCGGCGAACCGAGGTCGGCCTGAATGGGGGCGATCATTACTCTACCGCCCCTTCGACCACACCGACGTTGGGCTGGTTCAAGCCCTGCAGCGTCGGCACCCCTGGCTCCTGGGGCAGCGACTCAACCTTGATAGAAACAACGTCACGCACAAAGGACCGGGCCGAGGTCGCCCCAAGCCACAGCTGGTTCTGGCAACCGAGCGCCTCGTCGATGGCAGCACCGCCTACTTCCGTGACGATCACGCTATGGCGCTGCTGCACATAGGACAACGGCAAGGTCACTGCATAGCCATCCTGAGCTGTGAAGGTGATGGCGTTCGCCTCCTCGACAGGCTGGGCCCGCTCAAGCAACGCGGCCACGGTAAAGCCAGTCACCTCGGCGTTGGCACTCGCTCGGCCATCAGCGGGATTGCCGGCGCAGGTGCAGCCCAGAACCGTCTGGATAGGTGCCTCGTCGAGGCATTCCTCAATGGTGGCCACAAAGGAGTTGCGAACATCGCCCTCTACCCTCAGGGCCACAATGCGGTCGCCGTCGGTCACCGCCTGGTTGAGCGACGACGCCCCCTGGGCCACCTCCGCCACGTTCCCATGAACGCCGCACAGGTATTGGGACACGCCCTCGTACAGGACATGGCGCAGCTCCTCGTTGCCCGTCACGGCATCTTGGTTCCAGGCGAATGTGCCTTCCAGATTGCTCACCGCGCGCACGTCCGACACGCTCTCTTCTGACACCCACTCACAGGCCTGCGGCTCCACGGCGTCTCCCGAGGGTTCGGTGGCCGGTGCCGCGGAAGCTTGACCCAACGACAAGGTTGACATCGTCATGGCCCCCAGGGCGACGACGCTTACAGCTATGCTTCCTCTTTTGCTCATGATTCGTCCCCTTCCTAGATAGCCGACTTCGCGTTGAACATCACTTCCATCGGCTCGTCGCTCACCCGGCCGGTGTCGGTAATGGCCCGTACCGAAAGGACGTAGGCCGTCTCTTCTTGCGGCGTGTAAGTGAAGTGCCAGATGACCCACTTGGCGTTGGTGACGTTCGGCGTATCGAAGCGCTTCCAACTAATTCCACCGTCCATGGAAAACTCCAGCGCGGCAATGGTCTCGTCGTAGGCCGTGGCGTATCCGATGAACTCGTAGGGCTCCCCCACCTTGATGATCTGGCCGTTCTGGAAGTCGAAGATAGCCGTGGAGGGCTTGTTGACGAACTGGGTGGAGTCGGTCACGAACGGCCAGCTGCCCGGTGCGTAGTAGTCGAGGTAGCTGTTGCCGGCGCCGACGTTCTCCTTGGGCCAGCCGTTCCATTCCTGATAGGCCTTCGCCTCTTCCTCCGTAAGGACGACGATGTCGGAGACCTCCTTGACCCAGGCCGGAGCCGCCGCACCGGGAGCAACGAGCACGGCCGGGTAGCCCTGATCCCACGGCAGAGTCTCGCCGTTGACCTGCAGGCCGATCAGAGTAGTCTCGGCCTTCTTGATGTCCATCACTTCCACGAACCCATCGGAGGACAGAATCTGGAGAGCCGCCGCATCGGAGGCCACCCCCGCCTCGTCGAGCATCTTCTTAAGGGGAATGCCGGTGTACTCGCAGTTCTGGATAAGCGGACCGCCGATGGAATCCAGAGTGCAGTGCAGTGTGGCCGTCACGTTTTCCGTGCCGAACGCGTCCACGAGCTCGGGCAGAGTACGCGTGCTTTCGTTCTGCACGGCACCGCTCAGCGTGACGGTCCAGGTGTCGAAAGTCTCCTGGTCGGTCTCAGCATTTTCAGCCGTCTTCTCATGGCGCATGAAGTCGTTGTCGTAGTAGAGCCAATCGAAGTCGAACAAGGCATCGTTGGGGGTTATTTTGTCCTGATCATAGCTGAACTGGGCATCGATGTCCGACACGGCTCGGATGCCGCGCAGCTGTGTGAACTTGGCCTCATCCCAAAGCTGCATTCCCTCCGCCGGATCGGTACCCACATGACAGCTCCAGCAATCGATATCCTGGGCCGTATCCTGGTGAATACCATGGATAAGGCTGCCGAAGGAGTGTTGATTGGCCATATACCCGTAGCCGAACGTGTGGCAGTCCTTGCACATCTGCACGGTAACCTGGATGCCGTAGCCGTTGCTCAGATCGACATGGCTCCACTGCATGTTGTTGAGCGTGCTGGCCAAGTCTTCGTGACACGAATTGCAGCCGCGCTCGTTAGCATGGAGGAACGTGGTGTTGTACGGGGCCTCGGCTATGGTCTCCTCGCTTTGCAGGAAATAGGAGTAGCCCCCGTCGAGGGTGTTCTGCTCCACGGTCTCGTCGGGCGTGCGCTGCACCTTAGTGCCGTCTTCCAGCTCGATGACCGCCGGTAGAAACGTCGTCGGCACGGTGGCGTCCGCCTTTGCCGGGGCAGCGTCCTTCTCGGCCGGCTGAGTCGTTTGGGGCGCGCACCCCGCAACGCCGAGCGCCGCCAAGGCTCCTACTAGGCATACGGTGCCCAGCGCCAAGGTCATTCTCTTGGCTCTTCTCATTTCCCTCTCCTCTCCTCATAGGACGAATGGCTCGCGCACCGCACTTTGCGGCGCCATTCAACCGTAAGGGTTGTCCCTGCGTTAAGGTCAAGGGGCTTTTTGGCGCAATTCCCGCGCTTTCCTCGGGGAGCTATGGCGTCGCCTTGGTACTTCTGGGAAAATACCGCCCAAGCATTGGACGGCTCGCTCGGCGAGACGGCCTTCTCGCATGCGCTTCGCGCTGCGGGCCGAGAAACCGAGCAGAGGGAACAGGAGCATCATGGCAGAGTTCATCTACCAAATGTACAAGGCCCGCAAGGCGGTGGGCGACAAGGTTATTCTGGACGACGTTACGCTGTCGTTCTACCCCGGCGCGAAGATCGGCGTCGTGGGGCCCAACGGCATGGGCAAGTCCACCCTGTTGAAGGTCATGGCCGGCCTGGAGGAAGTCTCCAACGGCGAGGCGCGCCTGACGCCTGGCTACACCGTGGGCATCCTTCTGCAGGAGCCGCCGCTTGAGGAGGACAAGACCGTCCTCGAGAACATTCAGATGGCCTTTGCCGACGTGCTCGCCAAGATGGAACGCTTCAACCAGATCGGCGAGGAGATGGCCGCGCCCGACGCCGACTTCGACGCCCTCATGGACGAGATGGGCAAGCTGCAGGACGAGATCGACGCCGCGAACGGGTGGGATCTCGACTCCCAGCTCTCCCAGGCCATGGACGCGCTGCAGTGTCCCGACCCGGACGCGCCCGTGAGCATCCTTTCCGGCGGCGAGCGCCGTCGCGTGGCGCTGTGCCGCTTGCTTCTGGAACAGCCCGACTTGCTACTGCTCGACGAGCCCACCAACCACCTGGATGCCGAATCGGTGCTCTGGCTCGAGCAGCACCTGAAGACCTACCCCGGCGCCGTGCTCGCCGTCACCCACGACCGCTACTTCCTCGACCACGCCGCCGAGTGGATCTGCGAGGTGGACCGCGGGCAGCTCTTCCCCTACAAGGGCAACTACTCCACCTACTTGGAGACCAAGGCCGCCCGCATGGCCGCCCAGGGACAGGCCCAGGCCAAGCTCGCCAAGCGCATGGAGCGCGAGCTTGAATGGGTGCGCAGCTCGCCGAAGGCCCGTCAGGCGAAGTCGAAGGCGCGTCTGGCCAACTACGACGCCATGGTGGCCGAGGCCGGCAAGGCGAAGAAGCTCGACTTCGCGGAGATCCAGATTCCCGCCGGCCCTCGTTTGGGCTCGAAGGTGCTCGTTGCGAAGAACCTGCACAAGGAGTTCGACGGCCGCGTGCTCATCGACGACTTGTCCTTCGAGCTGCCCCGCAACGGCATCGTGGGCGTGATCGGCCCCAACGGCGTCGGCAAGACCACCCTCTTCAAGACCATCGTGGGCCTAGAGCCGCTCGACGGCGGCGAGCTGGAAGTCGGCGAGACGGTGAAGATCGCCTACGTCGACCAGAACCGCGCGGGCATCGACCCGGACAAGAAGCTGTGGGAAGTGGTGTCCGGGGGCACCGACTACATGATGGTCGGCGAGACCGAAGTGCCCTCCCGAGCCTACGTGGCCGCCTTCGGCTTTAAGGGCGCCGACCAGCAGAAGCCCGCGGGCGTGCTCTCCGGCGGCGAGCGCAACCGGCTGAACTTGGCGCTCACCCTGAAGGAGGGCGGCAACCTGCTCCTTCTGGACGAGCCCACCAACGACCTGGACGTGGAGACCCTCTCCAGCTTGGAGGCGGCGCTGCTCGACTTCCCCGGCTGCTCGGTCGTGGTCAGCCACGACCGCATGTTCCTCGACCGCATCGCCACTCATATTCTGGCTTGGGAAGGCGACGACGAGAACCCGGGCCGCTGGCACTTCTTCGAGGGCAACTTCGAGGCCTACCAGGCCGACCGCGAGGCACGCCTCGGCAAGGAAGCCGCCAAGCCCCACCGCCTCCACCGCAAACTAACCCGCGACTAGGCGCCGCCGCCGACTCCGGGGATCAGCGAGACCCCGGGCATCATATTTTCTACCGAAGAGGGCGATCCGCAGGAATCGCCCTCTTTTCTATCTTTTGATTACTATATTGCTGAACTTCTTCTATCATTTTCTAGAATTCATGTCGAATTTGTCCTAGAAAGACTGTTATAATGACGGTATTGTCGATCTATAGATTGGAATATCATGAGAGAGAACGATATGTCCCAGCAAATTAAGGAGATCCGGAAGCACTACGGACTCTCACAACAGGCCTTTGCGCGGCTGCTCGGCATCGGCGAGGCCAGCATCACTCGCTACGAGAAGGGCATCGCCCCCACCAAGGCCAACGCCAACCTCATTCGCGCCGCCATGATTCCCGAGTTCATGGCCGGCTGCCTCGAGCGCGATGGCGACGTGCTCACTCCCAAGCAGCGCGCATCGGTCGAGAAGATCGTCTACGCGGAAGTGACCGTTGACGAGGAAGGAGACATCATGACCATGACGGAAATCTACGAGATAACGTTGCAGCAGGAGGTGTTGAACGAATCCGCCTGGGATATTATGGCGCAAATCTCCCGAGCGCGCGCCGACGCGAAGCTCAAAGGCAACGACGAGCTGACGATAATCTATGACGACATCGAGCAACAGATCGCTCGGCTCGTACCCGAAATTCTCTCGGAGTCGGCGGCCAATCAGCATACTATCGACGAGATACGAGGGCAGCTGAAAGGCTTTCAGCAATTCCTCTCGACCCAGCTCGCAAAGGCGGCCTAACTATGAGTGACGAAGAGAAGTACACGGAGAGGGAGTTCAGCGAAAAGTTCGAAGAGCTGCGCTGGAATCTCCTGAACGCCTATCGCCCTACCCCTGAATCGCCACCTCAGGCTTTTTTGCTCGGGGGCCAGAGCGGGGCAGGGAAAACCACGCTCCACAAGATCATCCATCGCCGACTGGACGGCAATGGCATCAGCATCAACGGGGACGACTATCGAAAGTTCCACCCCCGTTTCTTGGAACTCCAACGCATTTACGGAGACGAAGCCGTTAATTACACTGCGCCATGGGCCGGACGCATGACCGAGGCGCTTATCGACTCGCTTTCGCGCATCGGGTACAACCTCGTCATCGAGGGCACGTTGCGCACGGCGGAAGTGCCCCTGAAGACGGCGGAGCTGCTGCGCCAGCGCGGTTACGGGGTGTCCCTCGCGCTCATGGCCGTAAAGCCGGAGATATCGCTCGTCAGCTGCCAGATACGCTACGAGGAGATGCGCGTGGCCGGCACCACGCCCCGAGCCACCGATCCGGCGCACCACAACAAGATCATCGACCAGATCGTCTCCAACCTCGGCGTCCTGGAAGCAAGCGGAATGTTCGACGAGATCGCCCTCTACGACCGAAGTCAAACGTGCTTGTTCCCTCGCGAAGGGGCCGGCGATAGCGCCGAGGAAGCTTTGCGCACCATCCTCTTCGGCCCCTGGATCTCTGAGGAGCGGCGCCACGACAACGAACTCAAGGCCAAGCTAGAACAGCTGCGCAGGAAGTAGGATACCACGGGATAGTCGCGCCCTGTCCCTCGATGCGAGAGCCAGGGCGCGGGTCAATCCCGTACAAGCACACACCTCCGAGCCATGGGAAGGAGGTGAAACCGATGAGGGAGTTTTTCACCTCAGTGCTTGCGGGCGTCGCGTCCGCAGTCGTCTGGGAAACGATCAGGTGGGTTTTCGCGTCCATAAGGGCGCAAAAAAAGCCCGCCGATCCTGACCAGGCCAAGCGGGCTTGACACCCTGCGGGGGACGGTTCGGTTCCGTCCCTCGTAGTTTCGCATTGTAGCATAGAGCGTATATCTTTTCAGTCTAAAGATGCACGATTCGTCATGAACGCTCTGTAGCCGACTCTTCTTCCCCAGTGTCGTCAACTGGCTTGGAATCGTCTATCGCCTCGAGCCCATCGGCCGGCTCGGGATCGCCAGGCTCTTCGGCGTCGCCGGACTCTTCGGCCTCCCCGGCTTCTGCGGCGAGGGCGGCGTCTTCGGCCAGAAGGCGGTTGAACTCCTCCACGTCGTAGAGCTCGCCGGTGTCGCTCAGCTCGTCCACCACGGGAATCTCGACGGCGTCGTCCGCATCGCCGGCGAAGTCCTCGCCCCAGCCGTCCGCAACGCCGTAGTCCTTCATGCCGAAGCGCTCACGACCGCAGCTCACGAGGCGCGGCTCAACATCCTGCGCCCCGTCGTCATCCGCCATCTCGGCGTTGTACCAGTGGTACTCCTCCACCGGCACGGCGGCCACTGCAGCAGCTGCGGCGGCGGCCGGTGTGGCGCCCTTCTTGGAACGCAGGGCGTTGCGGCGGCGCAGAGCGGCCTGAAGAGCGGTCTCTTCCACGACCTCCCGCGCCTCGTCGTCGGCCCCCTCTTCGCCTTCGATATTCTCCTCGTCGAGCAGCGGATTGAAGGTGCCCGCTGAAGCGGCGGCCGCCTCGGCCTCGGCAGCGCGCTGGCGCGAGGACTCGACCGCCAGGCCCGCCACGGCGCCCGCAGCGGCAAGGCCGAGGACGCCCACGGACACAGGACCGGCCATCTTTACGGCATCGAGCCATTCCACCTCGCCGGTAGACGCCAGCGCCTCGTGCATGGAGCCGCCCACGCCGTACTTCATCACCTGCACCACGTGGTGTCCGCCCTGCTCGCTCACGCCGAGCACCGAGGCCGAGGCCCAGCCGCGCTCGCGCAGCGCCGCCGCGCGCTCATTGGCCCGGGACACAATGGCATCGCGCTCGTCGAAGGCCAGAGCATCCAGCGGGCAGGCGGCCACGCAAGCGGGCACGCCCCCCTCGGACACCTCGGCCGCGCACCCGTCGCACAAAAGCACCTCACCGCGCTCGCCCCGATGACGCGGGGCCGCGGCCGGGCACACCATGGAACACAAGTGGCAGCTCACGCAACGCGCCGCGTCCAGCGCGACGAAGCCCGTTTCCCCGTTGACCACCACAGCCCCCGTGGGGCACACCTCCGCGCAAGGCGCCTGGGCGCAGTGCACGCAGCCAGCGCGGGCCGCTTCCCAAACCACGCCTCCATCGGCCAGCGTGCGCTCGAAGCGCGCCACGGCCAGGGGCGCCTCCTCGTCCAGCACAGCCGCTCGCCCGAACGCGCGCGCCGTCTCGTTCTCTGAAGACGAATCGGACGCGGAGGGCGCCAAGCCGAAGCGGCCTTTGCAGGCAGCGACGCACGCCTGGCAGGCAGAGCACCGACTGCTATCGAAAAGAATTGCCTTGTCAGCCATGATGCCCCCTACGCCTTCTCGATATCGACCAGGAAACCCTTGACGTCGCGGGCCGCCCCCACGGGGCTTTCCGCCGCAGGGGCCAAAACGCCCCACACGGCTGCCGCAGCGCCCTCGTCGCCGAGGGTCATGCCGTTCAAGCACACATAGTGGCCCTCGTTGTCCTCGCATTGGAAGGGGCGGATGCGGTCGGTGACGAGCACCGGCGCCTCCACGGATCCGCGCTCGTTGAACACGCGGACCCACTCCCCCGTGGCCAGGCCGCGAATGCGAGCCAAGCTCGCCGACATCTCCACGAAGCAGCCGGGCTCCGCGGCAGCCAGCGTCTCGCTCAGGGCGCGCCGAGCGCCGTCGCGGCCGTCCGAGCCGTTGATGACCGCCGCAATGGGATAGGCCGCGCGATCCGCCTGCATAGAGGAGTAGTCCGGCGCCAGCGCATCGGCCACGGCGGCATCCACCGCCCCGTCATCGCCTGCGGCACCGGGCATCTTCGCGGCGGCCGCCAGCAGCACCGGAGAGGCGTAAGCCCCGTTCAGGCGATTGTTCAACGGGGACTCCAACGGTTCGTAGTGCTCGGGCACAGGCCCGTCGCCCAGTCGATCGGACACCAAAAGGCCCACCTGTTCCCAGGTACCGGGGAAGGCCTGGTTGTCCGGCTCGAGCCATCGTCCGTCGCGCAGAATCGGGAAGTCGGGCGCGTCGATGCAGGCCCAGCTCTCCCCCTCCCAAGTAAGGAGATTGCGCTCGCGCACCCACGGCTGGCCCGCCAAATTCGCGCTCGCCCGGTTGCCGCGCACCCGCACGTTGCCGGGCCATGTGAAGCCCCAGCCGGGGAAGAGCCCCAGACCGCTCTCGTCGGCGCCGTCGCGACGTCCCACGGGTTGCTCGGCCGCATCGGCCGCACTGGCGCCGTTCGACCACAGCCCCGCCAGGAAAGCCGCGCCGCAAGCCGTCGAGCCGTCGGCGCGCAGCCCGTCGGCGCCTTCCAAAAGCACCAGCTCGCCGCCGCCCCAGTCGCTGTCCTCGACGACATAGCCGTTCATCGCCCAGGCCACCTTCACCAGATCGATGCTGTCGGACGTCACGTAGTCCCACCGGGCCTTAAGGATCGGATCCGTCGCCGTACCGCCCTTGGTGTCGTACAGGTTGAACACGCGCTCCCACATATCGCCAATGATGGCAGCGTCCGTGCGGCTCTCGTCCACCGGCTCAACCGCCGCCGCAGCATGCTGCAGAAGGCGGCCGCCGCTCGCCCGGATGCCGGCCTTCTCGAAGCCGAGGGCGCTCGGCAGCTGGAACACCGTCGTCTGCTGCTGGGAAGGATCCTCCACCCGTTCCCAGAACGTAGCCGTGAGGTTCGGCGAGCCGTCGGTCACGACGAGCCACGCTAGGCGCCCCACGTCGTCGGCCGTAACGCCCGAAGACGCGCTCCCCACCAGATCGGCGCCCCACAGGAAACACCCCTGCAGCAAGCCTGTGCACAGCGCCTCGCTGAACGACGCACCACCAGCCGGTGCCTTGGGCAGCCAATCGTAGCCGTAGTCGTTGTCGAAGGCCGCCTCCTCGCCCCACCACTCACGCAGGGCCGACACCAGAGCGCGAGATCGCAGCGAGCCCGCGCCGGCCGGCTCGGTGTGGGCCTCGAGCCACGCCTGGAGCGTCGTCTCGCTTTCAGTGGGCCAGGGAAGATCGCCGCAGAACATGTCCGGCGAAAGCCCCATGGCGTCGGCCAGCCCCTCGTTCGCGGTGCCCCCCAGGTAGGAGATACCGCCCCCGGGCACGCCGATGTTGCCGAGCAGCAGCTGCACCACGGCGGCCGCGCGCGCCGCCTGGGCCCCCGTGCCGTGCTGCACGAGACCGGGCCCGGCCAGCACCTTGCCCGCCCCCTCCACCGCGCCCGTGGCCGCGAAGGCCCCATAGGCGCGCTCGAGCAGCGACCGCTCCACGCCGCACACGGTGGCCACCGTGTCCAAGTCGTAACGGGCGAGAAACTCCTGCAGGCGCACCCAGGCGCAAGCCGGGTCCTGCAGCGTGATATTGCGCTCGCAGCGCGGCTGGGACGGCACGGCCCAGGCAGGGACGCCCTCGCCGCGCACCCAGGAGAACTCGCCGTCGAAGCGCATGTTCCACGTGTCGAAGCCGTCGGTCTGGTAGCCCCAGCTGGTTTTGTCGTAGGTGCCGGTCATGGGATCCCAGCCGAAGAAGGCGCCGGAGGACGCATCGAAGGAGAAGGCGGGGTCCATGAGGTAGGAGGCGTTGGTGAAGTTCAGCACGTACTCGGGCTGCCACAGGGAATTGTCCATGGCGTACTTAGCCAGCCCCCCGAGAAACGCGATGTCGGTGCCGGGCCGGATGGGCACGTGGATGTCGGCCATCTCGGCCGATGCCGAGCGCAGCGGGTCCACGACGATCCACAGCGCGTCCGCGTCCCGGGCGCGCTCGATCCAGCGCAGGGACAGCGGCTGGCTTGTGGCAACGTCGGCACCCAAGGTGAGCAGACAGTCCGTGTTCGCGATGTCGCTCCACAGCCCGTCGGGCTCGGCGATGCCGAGGGTGGCCGCCACGCCCGCGGCGAAGGCGCGCCGCCCGAAGGCCGCCTCGGAATCGATGTTCACCACGCCCCAGGATCGCAGCGCCTTGGCGAGCAGGAACTGCTCCTCAGCCACAAGGCGCGCGCCGCCGAAGCTGCCGATGGCCCGAGTGCGCATGACCGGCACGCCGCGGGGACGCTTCCGGGCGCTGTAGTCGTTGTCGCCGTAGCCATCGTCGCCGTAGCCGCCGCGATCGCTCCAGTCCCATTCGTCGAAGCCCGTCTCGCCCTGCGTCTCATCGTCGGCCTCCGTGCCTTCGATGCTCTCTTCGAAGGTGGCGTCGCGAGTATCCTTCACCAGGTTGGCGATCTCGTCCAGCGCGCGATCCCAGGAGATGTCCTCCCACGCATCCGACCCGGCGCGCCGCACCCGGGGCGAGGTCAAGCGCCCGGGACTGGTCGTCGTCGCGCCTTCGCTCGCGGCGTCGTTGCCGCCCGCGCCATTGCCACTATCGTCATCCGCGTCGTCCTCGGTCGTCCCCTCGGGCGCCTTCCACAAGTCGGTCAGCGCCTGAGCGCGCAGGCAGAGCCGCCCTTCAGAGAATGGATTCGCGCCGTCGCCGTGCACGGCCGCCACCCGCCCGTCCTCCACATCGAGCACCAGCGTGCAGGCGCCCGGACACTCCTCGCAGACGACGACCGGCCCCGCAGGGGCCGCAGGCTCTTCGGCCGGCGCCTCGTCGGTGCCGGCGGCCTCTTCGGCGGCCTCTTCGTCGGCCCAGGCTCGATTCGGATCCAAACCCCATGCCGCGCTTCCAACCGCCACCACGCCGGCGCCGGCCAGAAAGCCTCTCCGCGTCAATTTCATGGACGAACGTCTCCTTTGCACAGACCCGCGCCCTGATACTGCGAGCCTATTCACACCCTGTCTCTTGGAGCTTTCATTTTCACACAACAGCCCGTCGTGCGGACGCTCAAAAACCCCGAGCGCGCGCCGTAGGCGAGATGCCCACAAATTGTCCACGATTACGGCGCTGATCTGCCCATTGATGAGGTTTCTCCTTGTCTTTTCCCATTGGAAACATTCGCCCCCTAACCTAAGCGCATCAGAAAACCGCACCATGAAGGAGGCACCATGGCCCGCATCAATCGCAACTACGAGAAGCTGCCCGGCAGCTACCTGTTCTCGGAAATCGCCCGCCGCACCGCCGCCTACCAGGAGGCGAACCCCGACGCGCGCCTCATCAAGATGGGCATCGGGGATGTCACCCGCCCGCTCGCCCCGGCCGTCGTCGCCGCCATGCATGCCGCCGTAAACGACCTCGCCGCTGCCGAAACCTTCCACGGCTACGGCCCCGAGCAGGGCTACGCCTTTTTGCGCGACGCCATCGCCGAGCACGATTTCGCCGCGCGGAACATCGCCATCGCCCCTGACGAGATCTTCGTCTCCGACGGCGCCAAGAGCGACTGCGGCAACATCGGCGATATCTTCGCCGAGGACAACATCGTGGCCGTGTGCGATCCGGTCTATCCTGTCTACGTGGACACCAACGCCATGGCCGGCCGCGCCGGCGACTACGATGCGGATACCGAGCGCTGGACGAACATCGTCTACATGCCCACCACCGCCGAGAACGACTTCACGCCGGCCCTGCCCAACGTGCCCGTCGACCTCATCTACCTCTGCTCGCCGAACAATCCCACCGGCACGGTGCTTTCCCGCGAGGCCCTGCAAAGATGGGTCGACTTCGCCAACGCCACCGACGCCGTCATCCTCTTCGATGCCGCCTACGAGCGCTTCATCGCCGATGCCGCCATTCCCCACTCCATCTACGAGATCCCCGGTGCGAAGACGTGCGCCATCGAGTTCCGCAGCTTCTCGAAGACCGCCGGCTTCACGGGAGCCCGCTGCGGCTACACCGTGGTGCCGCACGATCTGGTGCGCGAGGGCCAGAGCTTAAACGCGATGTGGAACCGCCGTCAGACCACGAAGTTCAACGGCGCCTCCTATGTCATCCAGCGCGGCGCGGCGGCCATCTACACCCCGGAAGGCGCGGCCCAGGTGGACGAGACCATCGACTTCTACCGCACCAACGCCCGCACGATCAAGGAGGGCTTGGCCGCGGCCGGCCTTGAAGTGTACGGTGCCGACAACAGCCCGTACGTGTGGTGCCGCACCCCTAACGGCGCCGACTCCTGGGGCTTCTTCAACCGCCTTTTGGAAGAGGCCAACGTCATCACCACCCCCGGTGCCGGGTTCGGGCCGGCCGGCGAGGGCTATATCCGGCTCACCGCCTTCGGCGACGCCGAGGACACCAAGGAGGCGGTCGAGCGCATCAAGCGGATGCTGGCCGACGACGCCCGTTGCTAGCTGGCCGGCAGCCCGCTGCTAGCCGGCCGACAAGGGTCCCTCATCAGCAGACGATGCGGAGCGGCAGACTGCCAGCGTTGCTGACGTTTGTCAACAATCGCTCCACAATTGATCGCCGACCACACGACTCAACAATTCATCGCTATACTGGTCGCGTTGCATCGTCCCACGACTCTAGGAGACCATCATGAACACCAACCATGCGAAGGCCATCAAGGGCATGAGCATCGCCAATATCGTGCTCGCCGCTCTCGGCATTTTCGGCATGCTCATCGCTTGGGCAGGCCTCGGTGTTGGCGGCGCCGCCATTTCCGGCTCCGGCTACGACTACTTCTACACCGATGACGGCTTCTACCTCACCACCGACGACCTGTCGGCGCTGTTCGGCATGCTGGGCTTCCTTGTCTTTCTCGTGATCGTCTGCGCCGTGCTCATCCTCGTCGCCGGCATCCTCGGCGTGCGTGGCGCGGCCAAGCCCGAGAAGCTGCGCGGCATTATGATCTGGAACATCGTCGCCGCCGTGGTGAGCCTCCTTTCCTGCTGCTGGGTGTCGCTTGTGCTCTGCATCATCGTTGCCGTGTTCGCCAACAAGGACCGCGCCCTGTACGCCGCCCCCGCTCCGGCCGCTCCCTACGGCTACGCCCCGGCCGCTGCGCCTGTCGCACCGGTAGCCCCGCAGCAGCCCGTGCAGCCCGCAGCCGCTGCGCCCCAGCAGCCTGCCGCCCCGGCCGCCGCTGTTCCCGTGGCCGCTGCCGTGGCCGCCGAGGCCGTTGCCGGCGCCGTGATGCCCGCCACGGCCGCTACGGCCCCTGCGGCAGAAGTCGTCGCCACCGAACAGGTCGTCGCGGCCGAGCCCGCAGCAGACGAACCCGTAGCTGCCGTCGCGGAGGAGACGGTCGCCGAGCCCGTCCCCGCCGCCGTGGTGGAAACGGTCGAGGAGGACACCTTCGCCCCGGCCGAGACTCCCGAGGAAGCCGCCGAGGCCGCAGCCGAGCCGGCCATCGTCCTGCCTGACAACTACATCGAAGACGCCCAGGCCGGCGTAGCCGTCGTCGAGGAGATCTCCTCCGACGCCGACACCGCAGCCGCCGACACTGCGGCCGACGACGCCGACAACGACAAGCCCACCGCCTAACTTCGACTCGCGGGCAAGCCACATCGCTGCCGCCATCACCCGCCACGAAGGCCCTCCCGCTCTATAGCCGGAGGGCCTTCTCCTTCTTGGAACGATCTTCTCTCTCTTTCCCTCTCTCTTTTTTTCTCTTTTTTTCTCTTTTTTTCTCTCTCTTTCTCTTTTCCTTTCTCTTTCCCTTTCTTTCTCGAGCCGATCTCCTCGTGCCCCAAATCAGCGCATACGCCCCATCCACCCGCAGAGCACCGTTCGCTAACCCGTAGCACGAGAGGGGTTTTTGCCAGGCCACCGCAGCCTTCCCGACAAAAAGCCCCCTCTGGCTGCGGGTCGAAACTCAAAAAGGGGCAAAAACCCGTAGCCGGACGTGGGTTTTTGCCAAAGCAGCATAGCCCGAGGGCCCAAAATGTCGCAAACGGGAAACGGCGATGGCAGAAAACCGTCTCAGGCTACGGATGGGTGCGCAACCGCAGGCGGTCAACGCCGTCTGCTTGCCTTCCCATCTTCTCTGCCAAAGCGCCCGCAATCGGCGGGGGCGAGCAGGATAGTTACCGAACTGCTTCGGAAAAGCTACGGGGCGGGGACTTGCCCGTCCGGAGAGAGACCTATAATCGACCCATGAGACAACGCGCGCCCGCGCCAACGGCACCAGTGGCGGCGTCAACAGCCGCGCCGGTGGCGGCACCAGCGGCGGCATCGGCGCCAGCGCAGCAGCCACATCAACGGCCGCACCAGTAGCAACGGCGCCCATAATACAGCGAGGCGCACCGACCCAAGAGGCACAAGCGCAAACCATCAGGGGTGAGAGTCATGAACCGCGAGAGGGAAATCGTCAAGGCGAGCGTCTACGGCATTATCGGCAATGTGCTGCTCGTCGCCTTCAAGATGGCCGTCGGGTTCATGTCCCACTCCATCGCCATCATCTTGGACGGCGTGAACAACGCCACCGACGCCTTGTCCTCCATCGTCACCATCGTGGGCACGAAGCTCGCCGGGCGCCGGCCCGACCGCCACCACCCCTTCGGCTACGGCCGCGTGGAGTACCTCACCAGCGTCGTCATCGCCATCATCATCCTCGTGGCCGGCTTCATCTCCCTGCGCGAATCCATCGACAAGATCATCCACCCCGGCGCGCCCAGCTACTCGACCATCACCATCATCGTCATCGTGGTGGCCATCCTCGCGAAGATCGCCATCGGCATCATGTTCAAGCGCTTCGGCGACAAGACGAACTCCGAGGCCCTCATCGCTTCGGGTATTGATTCCAACTACGACGCGGTGCTCTCGGCCGGCACGCTCGTGGTAGCGGCGGCCCAGAACTTCTGGGGCCTGAACATCGACGGCGCCGTGGGCCTCATCATCTCGCTTGTGGTTCTGAAGGCCGGCTTCGAAGTGCTCGGCGACGCCCTCTCGCCGCTTATCGGCGGCCCGGAGGACAAGAAGCTCGTCGACGACATCATCGCCTACACCAACAGTTTCCCCGATGTGAGCGGCACCTACGACGTGGTGCTGGACAACTTCGGCCCCAACGAAGTCTTGGGCTCGGTGCACATCGAGGTGCCCGACGATATGTGCGCCCGCGACATCCACGCCCTCACCCGCCAGATCAGCGAAGGACTCACCGAGAAGTTCGGCATCCTCACCACCGTGGGCATTTACGCCGAGAACACCACCGGCGCCTTCGCCCCTCTGCATGCCGACCTCGACGCCCTCGCGAAAAGCGACCCGGCGATCCTGCAGGTGCACGGCTTCTACGTAGACGAGAAAACCTCGACCGTCTACTTCGATTTGGTCATAGGCTTTAAGGCCGACGACGACGCCATCCGCGACAAAATAATCGCCCATCTGAAGGAAAAATATCCCAATTACACCTACAATGTCGTCATCGACCACGATTACGAAGACGATCAGCCAACGTAGGCGATCGTGGGGAAAGGGGCGCGCGATGGCGGGCGAGAGCCAGAAACTGAAGCTGCTCAACCTCGCCAAGATGCTCTACGAGCGCACCGACGAGAGTCACGGCCTCACCTGCCCCGAAATCATCGCCGGGCTGGCTGAGGCGGGCATCGAGGCCGAGCGCAAATCGGTGTACCGCGACTTGGACGCCCTTCGCGACTTCGGTCTCGACATCGCGAAGCTTCCCACGCACCCGGTCAGCTACGCCCTCGTCTCGCGCACCTTCACCGCCGCCGAGCTCATGCTGCTCACCGACGCCGTGCAGTCCTCGCGCTTCCTCACGGTTCGTATGGCCCATCGCCTCACCGAAGGGCTGGCGTCTCTGGGCTCCTGCCACCACGCCGCCGCGCTTTCCAAGAACGTGCACGTGGAAGGCCGCATCAAGATGCAGAACGAGTCGGTGTTCCATCACGTGGACACGCTGCACGAGGCCATCCGCCGCCACCGGCAGGTGGCCTTCCGCTACGTGAAGCACGATGTGAACAAGCGCCCACAGCCCCAAGGGGGCGGCCGCATCTACTGCGAGACGCCGGTATGCCTCATTTACTCCGAGGGGTGCTATTACCTCATCGCCTACAACGAGAAGCACGACTCCTTCCCCAGCTACCGTGTCGATCGCATGCAGGGGCTGCGCATCACCGACGAGGCGGCCGTGCGCAACGAGCGCATCGCCACCTTCGATGCAGCGACCTACACTTCTCGCACGTTCTCCATGTTCGGCGGCGAGACGACGCCGGCGACGCTGCTCGTGGAGGAATCGGTCATGAGCGCCATTATCGACCGCTTCGGCAAGGACGTGGAAAGCGCGCCGGTGGATGCGACCCATGCCCGCGTGCACGTCACCGTGGCCGCCAGCCCCGTGTTCTTCGGCTGGCTCGCCCAGTTCGGCACCGCCGTGCGCCTAGAGGCCCCCAGTGCCCTGGCCCGCCAGTACGCTGACTACCTGAGAGACATCGCCGACAGCTATTAGATCCTTTTAGTGAACGACCTTCTCGATGAGGGACTGAAGACGGTGCACGTCGAGCGGCTTGGGAAGGTGCGCGTCCATACCGCATTCCAACGAACGCTTGCGGTCCTCGGAAAACGCGTTGGCGCTCACGGCGATGATGGGCAGCGACGCGCGCAGCGGGTCGGGCAGCGCGCGGATGGCGCGGGTGGCGGCATAGCCGTCCATGACCGGCATCTGAATGTCCATGAGCACCAAATCGTAGGCGTGCGCGTCGGCGGCCTCAATCATTCCCAGGGCCACCTCGCCGTTTTCCGCCGTGTCCACCTCATAGCCCGCATCGTCCAGAAGGCAGCAGGCGATCTCGCGGTTGAGCTCGTTGTCCTCCACGAGCAGGATGTGGCGCACCGGCCCCCGCCCGCGGCTCGGGCACGGCGCCTCGGCGGCCACATCAGCCGGAGCCTGGCGGAAGGTGATGTCCACCGTGAAAGTGGAGCCCTCCCCCGGCACGCTTTCCACAGCGAGCTCGCCTTCCATAAGATCGAGCACGTTGCGCACGATGGTGAGCCCGAGTCCCGTGCCCTGAACGCCTGAGGCCGTGGTGTTGCTCTCTCGCTCGAAGGGCATGAACATGCGCTCCATGAACGCGGGCTCCATCCCTACGCCCCTATCGGCCACGACAAAGCGGAAGCTGGCGAAGCCCTGGGGCGCGCCGGCGTTCTCGGCCACGCTGATGCGCACGATGCTGCCGGCCGGCGAGTACTTGATGGCGTTGTCCACCAGCTGGGTGAGCACATGGGACAGGCGCACAGCGTCCACAAGCACGCGGTCGTGGGTCAGAGGCTCAACATCGCAGACCAGGGTGACATCGGCACGATCGGCCAAGTCCACCATGTCCATGCGCACCTGCATGACCAGCTCGGAAAGCGAGCATTCCGCCTCGGCCAGCTGCACGTGGCCCGCCTCCATACGGCTGATCTCCAACGCCTCGTTCACCACGTCGAGCAGCTGCTCGGAGGCGGCCAGCACCTTGTCGCTGTAGGCGCGCACCCGCTCGGCCTCGCCGCCATGGGCCGAGATGAGCGACGCATAGCCCACCACGGCGTTCAGCGGCGTGCGGATGTCGTGGGACATATTCGAGAGGAACGTGTTTTTCGCCACGTTGGCGGCCTCGGCCTCGGAAAGGGCGTTGCGCAGCATGGTGCGGTGCTCGATCTCGCGGGCATAGGCTTCGCGCAGCTGGGCGTTCACGGCCTCCAGCTCGTCGGCGCGCTCGCGCAGCTTGTCCGTGGCGTCGTTGATGAACACGTAGAAGAACTCGCCCGCGTCCAACGTGACGTGATGGCCGTAGTCCTCTATCCAGCGAATGGAGCCGTCGCGGCGGATGATGCGGTACTCCACGTAGTCCATGGAGTACCGATCGGCCTGAATCTGGCGGCTGATGGAGTGCTCCACGGCTTCGATGTCCTCGGGATGCACCATGCCGGGGAAGGTGCCGCCCGTCAGCGTGACGAACTGCTCCTGATCCGCGCAGCCGAAGATGCGCAGGCAGGCCTCGTTGGCGTAGACCACCGCCTCGTCGCCGTCGGCACGGTAGACGAAGAAGCCACCCGGCATGTGGGCGAGAACGTCGCCGATATCGAGCTGGGCTAAAGCGGGGAATATGGAGGGCGCCGAGGTTGCCATCTGTTGCTTTCTTTCGTCGGCCGAAAAGGTGCTTTCCGTATGCTACCACGGCCTTTGCCCGGCGCCCCCGAAGCTGTCGACGAGCCCACGAATTTGTAACGAAAGAGAAACGTGGAAGGCCTACGAGAAGTCGAACATGGAGGTGGAAAGGTAGCGCTCACCGGTGTCGGGCAGGATGACGACGATGTTCTTCCCCGCGTTCTCGGGCCGGCGCGCCAACTTCGCCGCCGCGGCCACCGCCGCGCCCGAGGAGATGCCCACGAGCAGTCCGTCATGGGCAGCCAACTCCCGCCCGGCCTCGAAGGCCTCCTCGTCTTCGATGGCGATGACCTCGTCGTAGATGGCGGTGTCCAGCGTCTCGGGCACGAACCCGGCACCGATGCCCTGAATCTTGTGGGCGCCGGCGCGGCCCTCGGAAAGCACGGGAGATCCGGCCGGCTCCACGGCCACCACCTGAATGGCCGGGTTCTGCGCCTTCAGGTAGGCGCCCGTGCCCGACAGCGTGCCGCCGGTGCCCACGCCGGCCACGAGGATATCCACCGCGCCATCGGTGTCCTCCCAGATCTCCGGGCCGGTGGTGCGCTCGTGCACAGCCGGGTTCGCCGGATTGGAGAACTGCGAGGGAATGAACGAGTTCGGAATCTCCGCCGCCAGCCGCTCGGCCTCCTCGATGGCGCCCTTCATGCCCTTGGCGCCCTCAGTGAGCACGAGCTCCGCCCCGTAGACGCGCATGAGGTTGCGCCGCTCCACGGACATGGTCTCGGGCATGACGATGATGATGCGGTTGCCCCGCACGGCGGCGATGGCAGAAAGGCCGATGCCGGTGTTGCCGGAGGTGGGCTCGATGATGACCGTCTCGTCGTCGAGGACCCCGGCCTCCACGGCGGCGTCGATCATCGATTGGGCGGCGCGGTCCTTCACCGAGCCAGTGGGGTTGAACGACTCCACCTTCCCGATGAGCGTGGCGGGCAGCTCGTGGGCGCGCTCGTAGTTGGTCAGCTCCACCAACGGCGTGTGCCCGATCAGCTCGGTGATGTTCTCGTGGACGGTCATGGGAAATCCTTTCTGGCTGAAACAGAGCCGGCAACCGGTCGGAGACGTGGGGTGTTCTGACCGAGCGAGTTCCGCAGCGAACGAAACAGTCCAGTGGACTGTTTCGCAGAGCGAGGACTGTCTGAGCGAATCAGAATACCGCGCGGCTCCGACCGACGAGGAGATGCATTGCCCCCATCCTACTGAATAGCCCCACTTCGTCAACGCCCCGCGCCATAGCGGTTTCCGATGGCGACGCGGCCGAGAAAACCGTGACGCACCGTCAAGTTCTCCCTTCCATCGCCGCCCGACGGTCGTATAATGCCTAGCAGTTCCCTAGACTTGAAGTCCGACCCGCCATAGGAGCTTCCCATGACCCTGCAGCAACTTCGCTACCTCATCGCCATCGCGAACCACGGCTCCATCTCGGCGGCGGCGCACACGCTGTACGTGTCCCAGTCGAGCCTGTCGGTGGCCGTGCGCGACATCGAGCGCGAGACCGGCGTCACCATCTTCGAGCGATCCAACCGCGGTATCACGCTCACGAGCGATGGCATCGAGCTTTTGGGCTACGCCCGCCAAGTGGTGGAGCAGGCCGACCTCATGGAGCAGCGCTACTCCGGCCGCGGCGGCGAGGCGGCGCAGCGTCTATCCATCACTTCCCAGCACTACGCCTTCGTGGTGGAGGCGTTCCTGGAACTGGCCGAGGAGTACGAGGGCGCCGGCTACAACTTCAGCCTGCGCGAGACCCGCACCTCCGAGGTCATCGAGGACGTGCGCGACTTCCGCAGCGATCTGGGCGTGCTGTACCTCTCCACCTTCAACGAGAGCGTCATCGGACACGCGCTTTCCGACGCGAACCTCTCCTTCAACCTGCTGTTCACCGCGCAGCCCCACGTGTTCGTTAGTGACAAGCACCCCTTAGCCTCGCGCACCGAGGTGACCGTGGAAGATCTGGAGGACTACCCCCGCTACGCCTTCGAGCAGGGGGCAAACAACTCGTTCTTCTACTCCGAGGAGCCCCTGGCCGAGCTGCCCCACACAAAGTGCATCTCCGTGAGCGACCGCGGCACCCTCTCGAACCTGCTCGCCCACCACAACGGCTACACCATCTCCACCGGCGTGCTCTCCAGCGAGATGTACACCGGCATCGCCAGCGTGCCCCTGCAGACCAAGGAGCTCATGCGCGTGGGCTACATCGTTCACAACGAGCGACAGCTGTCGCCTCTGGCCCAAAGCTACATCGAGAAGCTGAGCCTGTTCGTAGAAGGCTACCAAATCGGCCTCGCGGGGTTGTAGCCCAAAGCAGCAGCAGGCAGCATCCGCAGCCCCTGTCTCCTTTCGGGCGGGCTAGAAAGCCCGGACGATGGTTCCGCCGCCGAGGACGATGTCGCCTTCATAGAGGACGGCGGCCTGGCCTGGGGCGGCGGCGCGCTGGGGCTCGTCGAAGGTGACGGTCAGCTCGTCGGGGCCGGTCTGCTCGGCGACCGCTGGCACGGGCCGCTGGCGGTAGTGGGTCTTCACCTGCACCTCGCGCGGGCCTTCCAAAACGCCTCCGCTGATGAGATTCACATCGCAGGCCACTACTCCTGAGCTGAGCAGCTCGTCTTTGAAGCCGACGATAAGCTGGTTGGCAAACGCATCTTTCCCCAGCACGTACAGCGGCTCGCGCGCCGCCACACCGATGCCCTTGCGTTGCCCGATGGTGTAGCGGATGAGGCCTGCATGCTCCCCGAGCACCCGCCCTTCCCGATCCACGATCTCCCCCGGGCTGAAAGCAGTGTCCGCGCCACAGCGGCCTGCGATGAATCCCGCGTAGTCGCCGTCGGGCACGAAGCAGATGTCCTGGCTCTCGGGCTTTTCCGCCGTGACGAAGCCGTGGGCGCGGGCCAGCTCGCGCACCTCGTCCTTCGTCAGCTCGCCCAGAGGAAACAGCATGTGGGCGAGCGTGTCCTGGGTGAGGTGGTGCAGCACGTAGCTTTGATCCTTAGCAGGGTCACTCGCCCGCAGAAGCTGCCAGCACCCGGTCGCCTCGTCCCAGCGGCGCCGGGCGTAGTGTCCCGTGGCCACGTAATCGAGCCCCAGCTGGCGCCGGCGCTTTTGCAGCGCCTCGAATTTCAGGAACCGGTTGCAGGCGATGCAGGGGTTGGGCGTGCGGCCCTCGAGATAGGCCCCGCAGAACGGGCGTACCACCGCCGCTTCAAAACGATCGCGCAGATTGAAGGCATCGTGGGGAATGCCGAGACGCCGGCACACCGCCCGCGCATCTTCCACATCGCGCGCCGACCCACACGTCGACCCTTCGCCTTCCCCGGCGTCGCCCAAAACCTCGCCACCGCGTAGCACCATCGTCGCACCGCGCACGTCGTAGCCCGCCTGCTGCAAGAGCAACGCGCACACGGAGCTGTCGACGCCTCCCGACATCGCCGCCATCACGCTGGCCGCCCCGGACGCCGCGGCCGTTCCTCTGTCATTTCCGAAAGTCATGGGGCGCATCATAGCACAGCATGGAGCATCTCTCTTCTCTCCCTGCTCCATCGCGCTCCGTCCGCGTCTTCGCCTTCCACCTTCCCCTCGCTCACCGCCCTGTGGAGCGCGAGACAGGCATCCCCGCCCGTGCCCACTGCCAATCGTGCTACGCTGGAACCATGCAGGGGTACCGCCCCGACAAAGCGAGCCAAACCCGTGGCCACCTCGTCGATGCGGTTGAGAGGGCGCTTGCCCAACCCTTCGAACCTGTCAGCTAACACTGTCGTAGGGAGCATGCTCACCAAGCACAAGGGGCGCTTCCTGCAGGGAGCGTCTTTCTTTTTGGCACGCCCGCAGGCCAGCGCTTCAGCTTCCGGAAAGGAATCGTCATGACCGAACCTTCCACCTGCGCCATCAGCGCACCTGCAGACGCTTGCGCGTCCCGCAGCACCCGAACCGAGGCAGAGCTTCGGGCGTTCATGGCCCGTGCCGTGCACGAGGTGCGCGAGACGAATCCGCTGGCGCCTTCCATCACCAACACCGTGACCCAGAACTTCGTCGCCAACGCCCAGCTGGCCGTCGGCGGCTCGGCGGCCATGGTGTATTTGCCCGACGAGGGCGAATGCGTCGCATCCCTGGGAGGGGCCGTCTACATCAACCTGGGTACCCTGCTGCCCGTCTACGAGCAAACGGTTCCCGCCACGGCGCGCGCTTGCGCGGCGGCGGGCAAGCCTTGGGTGCTCGACCCGGTGGGCATCGGCATCGGCAGCCTGCGCACCCAGCTCATCGAGGCCGTGCACGAGAATCCCCCGGCCATCCTGCGCGGCAATGCTTCGGAGATCATCGCCGTGGCCGAGCTGTGGGGGCTTGCCGGCGACTCGTCCGACGACGCCTCCGGCGACGGTCCCCGCGGCGTGGACAGCACCGATTCCGTGGACGCCGCCGAGCGCGCCGCCGTGGCGTGCGCCCGCTTCACCGGGGGTGCGGTGGCCGTCTCCGGTGCCACCGACCTTGTCACCGATGGCGCACAGGTGGCACGGCTTTCCGGCGGCTCGCCCCTCATGACCTGCATCACCGGCTCCGGCTGCTCGCTGGGCGGCGTCGCGGCGGTGTACGCCTGCGTGGCCGACCCCTTCGTGGCCGCGCTCACCGCGACCGCCGTCTACAACCTGGCAGGCCTGCGCGCTGCCGAGGCCTGCAGCGGTTCCGGCAGCTTCCAAGTCGCCTTCCTCGACGCGCTCTACAACCTCACCGCCGAGGAAGTGGCCGAGGCGCCCCTGGCGCTTGCCAGCACATCAGCCGCGTAAGCCGAGAAATAAAAGGAGATTCCCGTGAACACCCTTGTTGCCGTTGCCATCGCACCCTTCGGCGTGGGAGACGAGCTGGCCCCTTACGTGGCCGAGGCCGTCCGCGTCATCCGCGACTCCGGCCTGTCCCACCGCACCACCTCCATGTTCACCGAGATCGAGGGCGAGTGGGACGAAGTCATGACCGTCGTGCGCGACGCAACCATGATCCTCGCCGACCAGGGCATCCGCACCGAGGTGATCCTGAAGGCCGACATCCGCCCGGGACACACCGACACCCTGCACACCAAGGTCGAGAAGGTGGAAGAGCTGCTGGCCGAGTAGAGGTTCGTCCACAACTTTCCATCATCTGCATGGAGCCTCTTGCGCTTTCGCGTCGGCCCGCTATGATGCTTCCCCGAAATACGACACGAAGCGAAAGAGGTTCCATGCTCCGCAAGATTATTCACATCGACGAGGACAAATGCACCGGCTGCGGCCTGTGCGTCGACGCGTGCCACGAGGGTGCCATCGCTATGGTCGACGGCAAGGCGCGCCTGGTGCGCGACGACTACTGCGACGGGCTGGGCGACTGCCTGCCGTCCTGCCCCACTGACGCCATCAGTTTCGTGGAGCGGGAAGCCGCCCCTTACGATGAGGCCGCCGTCGCCGCGCACCTGGCCACCCGTAACAACAACGGCATGTCCGGCAGCGCTCCGGCTGCGCCCCATGGCGGCTGCCCTGGCTCAGCCGCCCGCACGCTCATCGCCGAGGTCTCGAAGCCGGCATCAGCGCCCCATGGCGGCTGCCCCGGCTCTCGCAGCCGTTCCCTGGACGGAGCCCCGGCACCGGCTGCCTCGGCACCGGCTACCCGCACCGCCGCCCCAGCGGCCGACAACGCCGATCCCCTCGCCACCATCGCCGCCGCCCTGCCGAACCGTCTGGCCCAGTGGCCGTGCCAGACCAAGCTCGTGCCGGTGCAGGCTCCCTACTATCAGGGTCGCGGGCTGCTCATCGCCGCCGACTGCACCGCGTTTGCCTGCGCCAGCTTCCACGAGCGCTTCATGAACGGCAACGTCACCATCATCGGCTGCCCCAAGCTGGACGAGGGCTCCTATACCGATAAACTCGCCGCCATCATCGCCGCCAACGACATCACCTCAGTCACCGTCGCCCGCATGGAAGTGCCCTGCTGCGGCGGTCTCGAGCGTGCCGCAGCCGAAGCCTGCGCCCAGTCGGGCAAGGACATCCCCTTCGAAGTGGTCACCTTCGCCGTCAACGGCGACGTCATCAGCTAGGCGCGGCAACCCACCTCGGCCATAACCGCCTCCGAAACGATCCCGACCACCTCCGGGATCGTTTCTTCTTTCACAGACGAGAAGCTCATCATGAAGGCGGGACGGCGCCAACCCGCCTCGCAGCCCGTGAACCGATAACGGCCCAAAGGCGCCAGGCGCACGCCCCGAATTGCAGCGCGCCGGGCCACGCGCTCCTCGAAAGTCGCGCCACCTCTCTCATCTCCTTCGACGCCCCTCACTTCCATGAGGAAGTGCAGCCCGGCGCCCGCATTGGCAAAGTGCAAATGATCGCCGGCCGAAGACGCCGCCAGCGCGTCAATCAGCGCGCTCAGCAACCGCCGATAACGCGTCCGCTGGCGATTGACGTGGCGCTCATAGTCCCCCGACTCCATGAACCGCGCCAACGTCAGCTGCTCCAATGCACCCACCGTACAGGCGTAGAAACCGAGCCTGTCGCGGAACCGTTCGGCCAGCGCCTCGGGCAGCACCATGTAGCCAATGCGGAAAGCGCCCCCGAGCGTCTTCGAGAACGTGTTCGCGTAAACGACCCGCCCAGCCCCATCGAGGGCCGCGAGCGGAGGCACAGGACGCCCCGCCATGCGGAACTCGCAGTCGAAGTCGTCCTCGATAAGGTAGCGCGGCCGGGCGCTGGAAGCTTTCACGCTCCGACCACGAGCCTCCCCGGCCGCTGCACCGTCCTTGGGCACAGCAACCCCGCCCTGGGCCCATTCCAGCAGCGAGCGCCGGCGCGACACCGGCACCGTGATGCCGGTGGGAAACTGGTGGGACGGCGTGCAGTGCAGCACATCGACGCCCGCGCGCGCAAGCGACTCCAAGGCCGGCCCTTCCCCATCGAGAGCGATCGGCCGCACCGTCACGTCGTTCGACTCGTAGATGCGCGTAAGCCGCGGATAGCCGGGGTCTTCCACACCGTATACCAGGTCGCGGCCGAGCAGCTGCACGAGCAGACCATAAAGCGACTGGGCACCGGAACCGATCACGATCTGGTCGGGATGCACCTCCATGCCGCGAAAGCCCCGCAGATGCGCTGCGATGGCCGCCCGCAACCGAGGCGATCCCTGGGGCCTCGACGCCTCCAACACCGTGCGCTCGCTCTCGTCGGCCAACACGCGCCGCAGCGTCCGTGCCCACGCCGCGTAGGGAAACACCCCTTCCGGCGCCGTCGCCCCCGTGAAGTCGGCGAGCCATTTGCGTCCGGCGCCTGGAGAAACCCCAGCCAAACCCTCTTCGCTGTGGGCTATGCAAAAAGGGGCGCCTTTTCTGGCAAGTTTTTCGAGCTTTTCGACGCCATCATTCCCAGAAATCCTCGCTTCGGACCTGCAAGACGCGCTTTTGGCCCCAGAACTATCCCCAAGAGGGACTTTTACCTCTACGGATGTCGAAATCCTCGAAAAACTTGCCAGATTCGGCCCGATTTCCTGCACATAGAAACCGCTGCGGGGCACGGCGCGCACATAGCCCTCGGCCACTAGCTGATCGTAGGCCCCCTCTACGGTGACGACGCTCACTCCCAAATGCTTCGCGAACGCCCGCTTGGAGGGCAAACGATCGCCGGCTCCAAGAGCGCCGGACTCGATATCGAACCGCAATGCCCGGTAAAGCTGCTCGTACAGGCTCTCCCTCGCTGTGCGGTTGAGCGCGTAGGTGAGCATCGCGTCCTTCCCTTCTTTGCGCTGCGCGCTCTTTCGTGCCAGTCGCCATCCCGCCACTGCCCCATTTCGCACGACGGCCCTCTGGCACGCTGCATATCTGACCTTATTAAAACTTTGGGAATTGAATATAACACTAAGGCCAGTTATCCCTTACCCTTTCGCCCATATTATTCGCGAAAGGAAGGAACCCTCATGCCCCAAACCATCCCCGCCCCCACCGCTTCCGCCGAACGCGTAGCCCTGAACCGCCAGCTCGCCCAAATGCTGAAGGGCGGCGTCATCATGGACGTCACCACCCCCGAGCAGGCCCGCATCGCCGAGGCCGCCGGAGCTGCGGCCGTTATGGCGCTCGAGCGCATCCCCGCCGACATCCGCGCGGCCGGCGGCGTGTCCCGCATGAGCGACCCTGCCATGATCAAGGGCATCCAGGCGGCCGTCTCCATCCCCGTCATGGCGAAATGCCGCATCGGGCACTTCGCCGAGGCGCAGATCCTCCAGGCCATCGACATCGACTACATCGACGAATCCGAAGTGCTCTCGCCGGCCGATGACACCTATCACATCGACAAGACCGTCTTCGCCGTCCCCTTCGTCTGCGGAGCGCGCGACCTCGGCGAGGCCCTGCGCCGCATCGCCGAGGGTGCCACGATGATCCGCACCAAGGGCGAGCCGGGCACGGGCGACGTCGTACAGGCCGTGCGCCATATGCGCCGCATGAACGCCGAGATCCGCCGCATCCAGAACCTGCGCGACGATGAATTGTTCGAAGCGGCGAAGGAACTGCGCGTGCCGGTGGAGTTGCTGCGCGAGGTGCACGAGGCCGGCAAGCTGCCCGTGGTGAACTTCGCCGCCGGCGGCATCGCCACCCCGGCCGATGCGGCCCTCATGATGCAACTGGGCGCCGAGGGCGTCTTCGTGGGCAGCGGCATCTTCAAGTCGGGCGATCCGGCCCGGCGCGCCGAGGCCATCGTGAAGGCCACGACGAACTTCAACGACCCGGAAATGCTCGCCGCGCTTTCGGAAGACCTCGGCGAGGCCATGGTGGGCATCAACGAGCAGGAGATTCAGATCATTATGGAAGAGCGCGGACAATAACCCCGACGATCAGTCGTCGCCGCCCCCCACGTCCCGTCACTCACCGCACCAGGAGACCCCATGTCGCCCACCATCGCCGTCCTCGCCCTGCAAGGCGCCTTCATCGAACACGAGCAGCGCCTGCAATCCCTCGGCTGCGCCGCTATCGAGTTGCGCCAGGCCGCCGACCTCGAACGCTCCTTCGACGGCGTGGTGCTCCCCGGCGGCGAGTCCACCGTGCAGGCAAAGCTGCTTCATGACTTGGGAATGTTCGAGCCGCTGCGCCAACGCATCGCCGAGGGTTTGCCCGCCCTCGGCACCTGCGCCGGCCTCATCCTGCTCGCCGACCATTTTCGCACGCTGCCCGTCACCGTGCGCCGCAACGCCTACGGCCGCCAACTCGGCAGCTTCCACGCCGAAGGCTGCTGGAAAGAGGAGCAAGAGGTGGAGAAAGCCCGCGAACCGGCCGATACGACAGACGACTCAGGCACCCGCACAGCGCTCGCGCCCGATCCGATTCCCCTCACGTTCATCCGCGCCCCGCGCATCGAGGCCCTCGGCCCCGGGGTCGAGCCCCTCGTCACCCTGAGCGGCACGCCAGTGGCCGTGCGCCACCGCAAGCAAATAGCCGCCGCCTTCCACCCCGAGCTCGACCCCGACAACCGCCTCTACGAGATGTTCCTTGGGCTGATAGCTTGAATCTTTGCCGTGATGCGCAAATCGTTGTTTCCAGACGCAGCCAATCCCCACCCACATCCCACGCACCACTAATTGTTGCAAATAGCCTCACCGCATGAAACAACTTGAGGCTATTTGCAACAATATGCGCCTTCCTCATTGAAATAGAGTCCAATATCAAGCCAGATCCCCGTTCAGAGGATTCAAATCACGATTTGACAAATCTAGATTTTAATAGCATGCCTAAGCCATTTCTTCTGCCGGGAACGCCTCATCGTAGTCGGGATCGTCCTCGCGTCGCACGAATTCGTACAGAAGGCGGCGCGTGGCGGGCAGCTCCTTTTTCTTCAGCTGGTGCTCCCACAGCACGAGCACCTTCCAGCCGGCCGCCTCAAGCGCCGCCATGTTCCGCTCGTCGCGCTCGACGTTGCGGGCGAACTTGGCCTCCCAGTAATCGAGGTTCTTCTTGGGCACCGACAGACTGCAGGTGGGGCACCGATGCCAGAAGCACCCGTGCTTCTCTCGATGGTAGAGGCTTTTGCCAATTTTTCTTTTACATTTCCCTTGACTGGTTACCAAAGGTAACCTATAATAAGAAACATCAGGAGGAAGCAATAAGGCTTCCCGAAGATTCTAGCCAAGGAGGCATACCATGAAGTTCGACGTCACTTACTACGATTTCGACCGCGACGACAGCACCATGAAGGACGGTCATCACCTGGATATCGAGGCGAGCGATGCCGCCGAGGCCGTGGGCGCGCTCATCCGCCGCCTGTCTCTGACCAGCCACGAATACCCGTCGATCACGGAAGTCGATGCCGAGGACGAGGACGGCACAACTGCTGCTGCCTATCGCGTCGGAGGGGACGAGTGGGAGCTTCACATCTACAGTCCGAGCGGGGACGATCTGTCGTTCTGCGCGTTCAACGCCTAGATAGGAGCACACAATGATCAAAACCAAGGCGGCCTTTCGCGCCCTGCGCGAATCGTGCGGCATGACACAGAAGAATGTGGCCGACGAGGCCGGCGTGGCCATGTTCTCCGTGAAGCGGTGGGAGAACGAGGACGAGTCGAGTCATCAACCACCTGACGACGTTTGGGAATGGCTCGTGGAGTGCCACCAGAGCATGATAGCAGAGGCCCGCGAGTCGGCGGCCAAGGCTATCGCGCTCGCCCGCGAGGAGCGAAACGACGGCCCCATCGCCATAAGGTACTACCGTGCCCAGGAGGCCCTGGACGAGGCGCAGCTCCCACTCGGCATCGACAGGCCCGTCGGGTACGTCAACGCCGTGTCGATGAGGGCGGCCGAGATCATAGAGGACGCCGGAATGGACACGCTGCTCATGTACGACGATTCCATGGCCGTGGAGCCAGTCGAGGGGTACGCAATCCAGCCGCTCTAGTTTCATCTAGAACAAAGAAAAGGCCCCAGCTATCCGCCTTTACGCGGTAGCTGGGGCCGTAGTCTAGCCAGTGCTGGCTATTCGAGGAACATCTTTCCCCACGTGTTGGGGCCGCAGATGCGGTCGGTCGTGATTCCGGTGCGCTTCTGGACGTCGTAGATGGCCGCGTCCGTGTTCTTTCCGGCGTCGCCGTCGATGGCGAGGCTGCCGCCGTAGCGGGCGTTGTAGGCCGCCTGGAACAGCTTAACCGCTTTTCCGTTGGATCCTTTTCGGACAGTCGGGAACTTGTACACCTTCTCCTCCTTGGTCGTCGCTGCTGGCTTGGTCGGCGCGGGCTTGGTCGGCTGTGCGGACGCATCGCCATACTTCGGACGGATGCCGCCGCAGACGGTGCTCCAAGCGCGGGTGCGCCGCGCCACCTTGCCGCCGTTGGTGTTGCCCTCGATGGTGCGCACCACACGGGCCGAGGCGTCGTTGCTCACGACGAAGCCCACGTGGTCGTCGGTGCCGTCGTCCTCCCAGTCGAACAGCACCACGTCGCCGGCGCGAAGCTCGGAGACCTTGAGGTGCTGCTTGTGGTGGATGCTCGGGCAGTAGGCCCCGGGGAAGCCGGCGCACTCCACGCCGACCTTCGCGAGGCAGTAGCTGGCGAACATGGCACAGAAAGCCACGCCGCTGGCCCCGAAGTCGTAGTTGTCGGCGCACCTGTCCACCTCGGACTCGTACCAGCGCCCGTACTTGGTACCCTTCTCGGGGTCGCTGTAGCGGTCGTAGCCGACCTCGCCTGCGGCGAAGTCGAGCAGGTCTTGAGCGTTTGCCATGGCTATCCCACCTTAACGTGCTTGCCGTCGATGTCGTCGACGTCCTCGACGCCAACCGTCAGATCGGGCGCGGCCGGATCGTGCTTGCCGATGCGGCCCATGAATGGCAGACCGGCGATGTCGGGGTTGAGGGCGCACAGGTTCTCAAGCACCGACACCAGCTCCGTCAGCACGATGTATGCGCACATGACGCCCACCGCCGGCAGATCGGGAATGGCGACTCCGAGGCCCGCCTGGGCCGTCTCGAAGTCGATCCAGACCACGGCCACCTCGTAGACCGCCGCAAGAACGATCAGGCAGCAGAAGCCCGCCTTGTGCCAGATGCCGTCGCGCATCTTGCCGGAGTCGATAGTGCCTGCCTTGGCGGCACCGGCGAACCCCGTGGCGATGTCCAGCAGCATCATCACCGCCGCCACGGCCACCGGGTGCCAATCGATCCAAATTCCTTCCATGCTCTTCCTTTCTCTCGATGGCTTCTCTGATAAAACCCAGAGCGCAGAGGGCCACGTCGGCACCCTGCGGTTTGAGTTTTAGAAAAGGAGAAGTCATGAGCTACGAGGCAATGGCCATCGGAGAGATCGCCCTGAACCACTACCTGCCCGCCAAGCGCCAGAGACGGCGTACCAATACCGTGGACGGCTACGAGTCGAGCATCCGGCTCCACGTGCTGCCCCGGTGGGAGGGGCTGTCCATCCCCGAGATCGGCCCGGACGATGTGCAGGCGTGGGTGGACGAGCTGGCCGGGAAGATCGGAGCGGGCGGCGCGTGGAAGGCGTACAAGTGCCTGCGCCAGATCGTCCGCTGGGCCATGGACAAGTGGAGCCTGTTCGTCGCCGACCCGACGCGGGGCATCGAGCAGCCGCGCAAGCCGGCCTACAAGCCGGAGACGCTGACGCACCGCAGGCTCAAGCGCCTCATCCGTGGCATGGTCGGCTGCGAGTGCGAGCCGACGCTGATAATCGAGGCGGCCCTGGGCACGAGGCCGGGAGAGGACTACTACATCCAATGGGAGCGCATCAACTGGCGCACCGGGCACGTGCCCATCGACGGCACCCTGCAGCAGACCTCGAAGGGGCTTGAGGAGTTCCCCACTAAGACCGCAAAGGGAGAGCGAGACGGCTACCTGCCTCCGTGGGCGCTGGACAGGCTTCACCAGATATGGGTGGAGCGCGGACGACCGAAGGGCCGCGTCATAGGAGATCTCACGCCTTCCCAGGTCGTCTACCGCATCCAGAAATGGATACGGAGGAACAAGCTGCCGCGCATCACCATGAAGAACCTGCGCCACACATGGGGCACCATAGCCGCGCAAGCCGGCGTGAAGATCGAGGACGTGGCCGCCATGATGGGCCACTCCAACATACAGACGACGTACAGGTACTACTACGCGCTGGATGCCGCGCGGAGCAAGCGCGCGCAGAAGAGGGTTGCGCGGCGCATCTTGGGCAAGACATCTGATGATATGTACAAGGGCATCCTGCTCAAGCCCGCGTGGCCTCAAGCCCTGCCGCAAGCCGCCTAGGTGATTCGCTGTCCCGTATTGGTTACTTCGGTTGTTGGAGCGCCGGCAACTTCCCGCTGAATGCCCCTTTTGCGTGGGGCATCATTATGGGACGGCACAATAAGGCACCAGGAGACTCCTATTTCATCGCTGTCGACAACTCGAATCGACTTTTTGTCGGAAGAGCAACTAGTGGTGCAACTGAAGTAACGTGGGTGCAGAAGTGATTCGCTGTCCCTTGTTACGGTTTTCGGCCAGGTTGAAAGAGCGATCTTTTACATTACCGGTGATGGCAAAGCTGGCATTGAGGTATACGATAAGTCGGGTGGTCGCCATTACATCGTAGGTAATAGCTAGTGATTCGCTGTCCCGATTCGTTAGCGCAACATCCAAAACGAGCAGAGTGCTTGTTGATGCAAATCCCGATGCCGGTCAGCCCATACAGCTATTAGCCAGTAGCGACATGGGTCGAAGGGCGCTTGCCGTTGACGAGTCTAACCATGCACTGCTGTTGTTCAACGTCGATACCCAGAAGACCATTTGCCGATGGAACGCCAGTAGTTAGGCATTCGCTGTCCCGAGGGGACACGATGGCGAACAACTCCTATATCGCCGATGCGAACGACCTGATGGCGGGGCTTGTTCAGTTCGGGCCGAACAGCCTCAACACGCCCGGTTCGGACGGGTTCGGCTTCATTCGGACTTATGCCAACTCGACGAACCCAAGCGACAGGTACCTGTGGCGCTATCAGTTCGGGTTCAGCAAGGGCGTTTACGTGCGCTGGAAGATCAACGCCGATGGGGCGTGGTCTACGTGGCTCAAGCTGTAGCGCAATCAACGCGATCAGGAGAATGGGAGCCAATCTCCCCATGCGCCCGCGTTGACCTTTCGTCGCCATGAGGGGTATCCCGTAGTCGGAAAGGACAGCTGAGTTATCCATTTATGCGTGACCGTCGGGTCAACCGTGTTTACCACGACGACGCACACCCCGTAGGAGTTCTCCTTCGGGATGTTGTTCGTCTCGGGGTCATAGATCACAACCCCGCTTATGACATCGTTTAGATCCGTCGCTGTCTGGTAGGCAATCAGCGTATCTCGGGACAGCGAATCCCGGAGGGTCTGATCTAGCTTGGCGTTGGTCACCGCGCCGTCGGCCAGACCTGCGGTTTCCAGTTGATGGGACGCGTTGAAATGGAACGTGGAGCGGATTTTCGCGTCGAGCCAGTTCCAGATGAGGGAGCCGGCCGCACGGAACACCGCGCCGGCGGTCTCGCTGCCGCCGTCGGGGCGGGCAAGCACGAACTGCAGATCGACGTCGGTCACCGCCTCGGCGGCCGCCATGTCGCCGAGAAGGTTGTGCTGGGCCGCGAGGGCCGTTGACGCGCCCGTGCCGCCGTGAGCCACGGGCACCTCCCCCGTCTCGATGTCGGCTGCGTCGTGCTTGTGCACCTTAGCCGCGAACCACTCCTTGACGACGGCCCACAGGTACGCCAGCCCGCTCAGGGACAGGTACCGCTCGGCCTTGGGCACCGTGCCTCCCGCAGCGATGGCGTCGATGTCGGCCACCGTGACGGCGTCCGGCAGCTTGTCGCGACCCCCCATCAGCTCCCAGATGTACGATCCATCAGAAACGGCGAGGTAGCGCCACTCAAGGTACAGGTCGCCGACCGTCTGGCGCGGGTTGGGCACGTAGTAGATGTACGCCGGATCTCCGTCCACGGTCGGCTGCGACGTGTCGGGGTCGTACTCGCCGGTGCCGAGAAGGATGCACTGCATACCCTGGAAGTCCTGGCGCATCTGGTCGAACTCGGCGACGCGGGCGGCCTCGGCGGTGGAGCGCGATGTCTCGGCGGCAACGCGCGCGCTCTCGGCTGATACGCGGGACGCCTCGGCGGTCGCCCGCGACGCCTCGGCAGAGGCGCGCAGGGACTCGCTGGAGGCGCGGGACGCCTCGGCCTGGACACGTGCCGCCTCAGCTCCGGATCGCGCGTCCTCGGCGCTCTGGCGGGCCTCCTCTGCCGCGCTGCGCGCAGCCTCACCGCTCACCGCCGCCTCCTGGGCTGCCTCTGCGCGGGCGGCCGCGCCGTTGGCAGCGTCAGTGGCCGTGCCGGCGCGCGAGAGCAGCACCTGCACGGCGTCCGGAGTCGGGTCGGTCGGCTTCGACCCGGCGAGCAGTCCCGCCTCGCGAACCCTGTACGGCCGCGCCATATTCTCCGTGACGATGCGCTTGTCCTCGCCGACGTAGCCGATGACGGACAGGTACAGATCGCCGGGAGTATCAAGCACCTCCCACGGCACCTCGACGGCGTCGTCGTCGATGGCGGCGCGGAACTCCTTCGGGCCGTTTTTGAAGACGGCCACCTTCGACGTACACTCGGCCCATTCGGCGTCGAAGGTGAACTCGATCACATCTACCCCGACGTTCTTGGCCACGGTTCGGTCGTTGTGCACGGGCCGGATCTCGCGGTCGATCACCTTAGCGAAGTGCGCCATCTGGCCCCACCTCGCCCTCGAACATCCACTCGGCGGCCAGGATCTCCTCGCCCGACAGCCGGCCGATGGCCTCGGTGATGGAGATGCGGAAGATGTCGACGTCGTGGACGATGCCCATGTAGGGCTCGATGTCCTCCGCGAACTTGGCGAACGACTCCGTGCCCGGATGGATCGACACCTGACCCGTGAAGTTGCCGTCATCGTCGGTCACGGGATCGCCGTAGCGCTCGACGAGGTTGTCGCGCATCATCGCGTACTCGGTGAGCGAGTCGCGAAGGATGCGGGTGTTGCGCGCGGCGGCGTAGCCGACCATGTTTCGCTGGGGCAGCAGGGGCGCGAGGGAGCCGATCATCCTCTCCATCTCGATGTTAGTCAGTTGAGCCATAGCCGGCCACCTCCGCTCCCGTCGCGTAGAGCAGGGCGTCGAGCTTCGCCTCGATGCGGGCCAGCGTCTCGCTGTCGCGAGGAGGCACGTCGACGATCTCCTCTGCGGCCTGGGGGGCGGCCTCGGGAGGTGCCTCCGCTGTGACGGTCTCGTACTTTCGATCTTCCATTTCGTTGCTCCTTTACCAGGTGGCCGACGTGAGCATTCCGTTTTTGAATGTCATGTGGCAGTTGTTTGCGTAGCTGAAAGACCCGTCGCTGCTCGCGTTCGTGATCTTCGTGAAGTTGAATGTGCCGCTGATGCCGCCGCTGCACCCCCCGGACGACGGGTCTATCCATGCGCTTATCAGCTTGAATCCGTTCATGTCGAGGTCGCACCCGGCATGGAGCCGGTTGGCCGCGTGCCCGTTGAAGGCGGTTCTCGCGTAGAAGAGCTTCATGGTGTAGACGGTGTCCGAGGCGTTGTCCTTAGAAGACCACGCCATGAAGGTGCCCGTGTGCTCAAGATCGAAAACGAGGCCCCTCTTCGACGCGTCGGTTTGAAGGTTGTTGGTGCCGACGTGGCCGACGTCCACGCCTGTCCGCTCGAGCCAAAGCCCGTCGGAGAGCAGCTTGACGACGTCATTGAAGATGGCGCTCGCCGTGATGGTGAACCCGCCGATCTTTCCGCTCGTGCACGTGAGGTGGCCCGTGGACGTCATGGACGTGTAGGTGCTCTTCCACGAGAAGCGGTTAGACTCGATGGTGATGGCCCCCGACTCCACCGATAGCTGGGACGACACGTCGCCCTTGCTCACCTTGAGCGTGATGCTGTCGGAGAGCTGCTTGATGGAGGATCGCGAGCCGCAGTCGGAGAGCCGCCAGTTCGTGCCGTCGTAGACGAACGACACGACATCCTGGGCCTTCCAGCCGAGCGCGGCCGTCATACGGGTGTTGCCGACGTAGATGGGCTTTGCGCCCGTCCCGTTGACGTTTAGCGTGGGGTTGTCGGCCGTGTTCGCATAGGTGAACTTGATGGAGATGGCCGCGCCCTTGTACAGTGTGAAGTCGGGGGCGCTCGCCACCTTGGCCACGGTCGCCCCCGCCGTCGTGCAGGTGGCGTAGTTGGCCTGGATGCTCTTGACGGTGGACTCGATGCCGGCGGCGGTCTGGCGCACCTCGGTGATGGCGGTGTTGACCGTCTTGATCTCGCCATCAACGTAGGCCTCGTAGGCGGTCGTCACGGTGGAGACGATCTGGCCGGGCATGATGTCCAGCTCGGCCTGCATTACCTGCTGCTCTTCGTCGAGCTGCGAGACGTTGGCCCTGATCTCCTCGGCGGTCTGCTCCAAGGTGGACACCGACGAGCGGACTACGGCTATCTCGCCGTCGATGCGCTCGGAGGTCTCCACGATCTGCTCGCCCACCGTGGAAACGATGCGGTCTTCGGCCACCTCCAGGGCGGCCATGGTATAGGTGATCGTGTTGCGGAGGTTGACGATGGTCGTCTTGCTCTGCGACTTGACCACCTCCACCTCCCCGGCGAGGCCGGAGAGAGTGGAGATCTTGACGGTCTGCAGGGTGGTCGTCTCGCCGAACGTGAGCGTCGATTTCTGGCGCTCGGTGAGGTCGAGGGTCTGCTTGACCACCTCCAGCGTCTCGTCCAGCCCGAGATAGGGGTTGTAGCAGGGGTACCAGTCGAGCAGGGAGAAGGTGTCGAAGTCCTCGCCGATGAGCGACAGGTCGTAGGCCGTGAGCGTCGTGGAGACGGGAAGCCGCTTGTTGTCCTCGAACCAATTCTCGGCCTTGGTCTTGAGGTTCAGCGGCTCGGTCACGTCGTCCCAGTCGGCCACGCCCTCGATGATGCCGTACTCGCGGATGCCGTCGGCGTCGTCGATGTAGGGCACTCCACCGTTCACCGTCGCGATGGACAGACGCTCCTCGGTCTCAACCTCGCGCTCGTTGCCGTGCTCGTCGGTCTCGGTCGCCTTGAGCTTTGCCCCTCGCGGGTAGAGGCGCGTCACCAGGCCGTCGAGGTTCACCTTGCGGCTGCCCGCGCCCATGTTGCGCCCGATGCGGATGGGCGTCTGCCGCACCTGCCCCAGCTTCTGCCGGTAGTCCAGGTACAGACGCCCGTCCTCGCCGCGCCGCACGCGCATCTCGCCGCCGAACACGTCGATAATCTTGGTTTTCAGGCAGTTCCACGTCGTCTCGAAGTTCGTGCCCTTGGTGACGTTCTCGGTGGTTTTCCACGTCACGACGTCAACGAGGCCACGGTAGACGCGCTTCTCGGCGCTCACCTTGGCGTTGTGGTTGGCCAGCAGGTAGTCGATGTACTCCTGGAGGCCCGTGCGCTCGGTGTCGCCGTCCCACAGGCGCTCGGCCGTGTATGGCTGCCGCGAGTCGCAGAGGTAGCCCATGACGCTCTCGCAGACCACCGCCTTGCTCACGGTTCCGTCGGCCCCGACGGATGGCACGGGCGAGATGACCCGGCCCTCGAACTCCAAGGCCCCCGTCTCGGCGTTGACCACCTCGACGAGGGTCGAGAACGGGGCCAGAAGGTCGTATCCGGGGTTGTCGGGGTAGATGGTGAAGGAGAGTGAGTCGAAGCAGTTCCTCTCGCGGGCGATCTTGGCGGCGGCCACCTTCTCGAACTGGTCAGAGACGATGGTGGGCGCGCCACGGTTGTAGATGGTGATCAGATCCACTTACAGGATTCCCTCCCTCCATCGGATGAGGGCCGACCCGCCGGACACCTCGACCTCGTTGTCGCCGGGGGCGAGGTAGAGGTTTGTGGCGGTAGGCCCGTTGAACGTCTGCTTGAGATTACCCACGGTAAGCGTCACCGTGCCGTCGGGCACGATGGAGATCCTCGCCCTCATCGAGCCACGGTTGACCACCGGGTTTGTTCCGACGGCGATGCGGGCCTCGCACTCATCGTCGGCCAGGGCGAACGGGTAGGCAGAGAACTTGGCCTCCACCGTCGCCGCCGTGCCCGAGTCGTCGCGCGAGACGCCCACCGATGCGGCAGACGCACGCCAGTGGTACCCCGGCATGGAGTCCTCGGCGATGTCGTCGTTGCATACCGGCGCGAGCCACTGGGCGACCTCGGACACCTGCGCCTCAAGCTCTGCCGGATCGTCGGCGATGAGGTCGATGGAGTAGGCAAGCTCGCGGCTCTCGTAGTAGACCTCGCCGTTAATCGCGGAGAAGTCGATCTCGCCGTGGGAGAAGGGGATGGACACCGTTGCCCGCTTCTGGGCCGGCACCGAGAGCGAGCGGTCTGCGATGCACAGGCCGAAGTCCTCGCACAGGTGCCGGCCCCTCACGGAGAATCCGTCGCACGTCACAGCGCCACCCCCCTGTCGCTAAGTTCCTGGCGGCCGCCCTGAACCCTGTCGTTGGGCTCGGCGGTGGCCTCGGCGAACTTGTTGCCGTCGAGGTAGAGGTTGGTCGGACGGTCGCCAAGGCGGTCGATGGCCGCGCAGAGGCGGTCGACGTCGCCGTACTTGGACGCCGCCACGGCATCGGCCACGTAGTTTTGGAGAACGCGGATGGGGGCGATGGCCTCGGGGCCGGCCTCGCCGACGCCCCGGAACTTGCCGTCGAGGCCCGATAGCACCGTGGGCCGGTTGAACACCGCGCCCTTGGCGTACCACTTGACCTCGAAATGCGGCACCGACGGCGGGTCGAGGGAGAATCCTCCCGTGATGTCAAGATGCGGGAGCTTGAAATGTGGCAGCTCCCAGTGGAAGTCGAACGCGCCCTTGATCTTGTCGATGACGCCGCGCACGGTGTCGAGCGCGTCGCTGACGGGCTTGCAGATGGCGTCCTTGATGGCGTTCCACACGTCGACGGCGAACGACTTGACGGCGTTGAACTTGTCCTGGACGAACCCGACGCCTGCGGCAACGGTGCCCGTGATGCTATCCCAGATCTCTGAGGCCTTGGAGGAGATGAAGCTCCATCCGGCGTCCCAAACGGCCCGGATGAGCCGGATCTTCTCGTCGATCCATCCGAACACCGCATCGATGCCAGCGCCAACGACGGACGTGATGATGCCCCAGACCTCGGAGGCCTTGGACGAAACAGCGCCCCAGACGATCTCCCACACGGCCTGGACGAATCGGATCCTCTCGTCGATCCATGAGGCGCACGCGTCGATGCCCGCGCCGACGACCGACGTGATGAAGTCCCACGCGGCCGTGATGGTGCCGCCGAAGTTCTCCCAGATGAAGTTCCACGGGATGAGGAGGATGTCAACGGCGAGGCCCAGGATCTCCTGGACGAACATGATGCCGACCTGGACGGCGTTGCAGATGGTTTCCCATCCCTGCTGAGCCGATGCGGCCACGTACTCCCACACGCCCGAGACGGTCTCGCCGAGCTGGGTGAAGAAGTCGCCGACGGGCGTGATGACGTTCGCCATGAACCAGTCGGCGGCGGCCGATGCGGTCTGACAGATTCCGTCCCAGAGGCCCATCCAGAAATTCCTGAACTCCTCGCAGTTGTTCCACAGCAGCACGAACGCCGCTACGAGGCCGGCGATGGCCGCGACGATGAGCACGACTGGGTTTATCGACATGACGATGTTGAACGCGGCCATGGCCCCCGTCACCGCCTGGATGGTGCCGGAGATGGACATGGCGGTGCCCAAGATGCCGAAGGCGACGGCGACGCCGACGACGAGAGGGGCCACCCACTCGAAGTTGTCGTTGACGAAGTCGAAGAAGTCCATGAGGGCGGGCTGCACCTTCTCGACGATGGGCATCAGCATCTCGTCCTCGAATCGGCGCTTCAGGCCCTCGGCCTGGTCTCCCACGTTGTCGTAGCGGATCTGGTCGATCTCCTCCATGGTGCCGGCGGTGTCGGCGGCGGCACCGAGGATGCCGAGCATCGCCTGCATTCCGTCGCGGCCCATGTCCTCCCACATCGTGCCGAACAGCGCCACGCCGTCGGCATTTTGCAAAAGCTGGCTGTCCTCGGCGAGCAGGGCCTGGATGGTCTCGATGGTCGCCTGACGCGCCGTCTCGCCGCCCTTGGAGATCCTCGACTGCATCTCGTCGGCGCACAGACCGATGTTGGCGTAGGCCTCGGCGGTCGACTTGCTCATGTCGATGGAGCGGATCGAGAACTCCTTGATGGCGTCGCCGGCCTTGTCGGTACCGTTGAGGAACGTCTGGGAGCCGACGGCCATGGTGTTGAACATATCCTCGGCGGTGAGGCCCAACTGCTCGTAGTAGACCGAGTACTCGGACACGGCGTCGAGCCATTCGCCGTTGGCGTTCAGGCCCTCCTGGCAGCCGGCGGCGAGCATATCGTAGGCAGCCTTGCCGTCGTAGCCGAACTGGGTCATGAGCTGGTTGGCAGCCTTGATGGACTCGTTGACGTCGATGTCGAAGGCGTCGCGCAGAATGATCGCCTGGGTGGTCAGCTCCTCGAAGCTCTCGGTGCTGAGGTCGTTGCCCAGCACCGCCACCACCTCGCGGCCCGCGTCCGCGATGTCCTCCAGGCTGTCGCCGTAGTTGCCGGCGTAGATGCGCTTCAGCGCGTCCTCAAGCTCGCCGAACTGCTCGGACGCGTAGCCGCCGAAGGCGGTCTTGATCTTGCTCGCGGCAGTGTCGGACTCGACCACGAGCCTTTTCACGGCCTCGGTCGCGGCGTCGATGGCGGCCTCGCCGAAGTCGGCGAGCATGGTGCCCGCCGCAAGCTCCTCGATGGAGTTCTTGCCGTCGAGCGCCGAGTCGGCCATGCCGTCCAGCGAGCCGGTCAATTCGTCGCAGGCCCGCTCGGCCTCGGCGAGCAGGCCCCTGCTGTCGTTGAGGGCCGCGTTGGCCTCGCGCAGGGCAGACTCCAGACCCTTGGCCTCGTCGGACGTCCGGCCGTACTGGACGACCGCTCCCTTGTACCCCTCGGCGAGGCGGGACACCTCGGCCTGCTGCTCGTCGATGGTCGCGTTCAGCTTGCCCAGCGCGCTCTCGGCCCGCTGCTCGGCCTCGCGCTGGCCGTCCAGAGCCTCGCTCACGGCCTCGATCTGGCCGCGCACCCGCTCCTGGGCGGTGCGGGCGGCGGTGATCTGGTTGGCGTAGCGCTGCGCCTCCTGGGAGTTCTCCCCCCAGATCTCGCGGGCCTTCTCCAGCTTGCCGTTAAGGGCCTCGATCTTCTGCGAGAGCGCCGCGTCCTGCTGCACGAGAAGGTCGTGCTTCTTGGCCAGCCCCTCGACGCTCTGCCCGGTGTTGGCCATCTGGGCCTCGTTCAGCTTCAGCTCGCCGCGAAGGGACACCATGGTGTCGCCGGCCTGCTTGATGGCCGCGCTGAACTCCTTGGTATCGGCTGAGAACTTGATCTTGGCCTCGTCCTTCTTGGCCATAGGTCACCTCCTTTCCCTTTCAATCTGGTACTGCTCCTCGCACTTGAGCCAGCGCTGGTAGACGGCGTTGCTCTCGGCGACGGTGAGGAGAAACGACAGGTCGGCGTGCCAGAAGATGTCCTCCGGCACGCCGCCGATGAGCACGAGGGACACGTACCGGTCTTCTATGTCCCGCACATCGTGCTTGGGTACCTTGATCTTCGGAGGCTCGATGCGCCTCTCTAGCTGTTCTGTCCGCTTTCGGAAGGGGCCACGGAATCCCTCATCTTTTTTGGGGCCGTGAGCCACTGCGCCTCCTCGGCGACGACGTTGGCGTCCTCGGGGAGCGCGAGCATGAAGTCGATGTCGCTCATGGCCCCGTCGGTGTCGCCGTGCTCCTCCAGGTAGCCGCAGAGGTAGGCGACGTAGAGAACGTCCACCAGCTTGAAGTAGTCCTTGACGCCTCCGATGATGAAGTCGTTGAACTTGTCGTAGGCGTCCTTGCGCTCGGCGCGGATCTGGTAGAGCAGGGCGTGGTTGAGGGTGAGGGGCACCGTGGAGCCGTCGGAAAGCTCCAGCTTGCGGCGCGAGTTGAGCGCCGGCTTCTTCGCGTTCTTACTCATCGCCGCCGCCGATCACCGCGATGAGGGCGGGCTCGTGCTTGGCGATGATCTCGGCAGCGCGCTCGGGCGCGACGCGGAAGCGGTCGCCGATGAGTCGGCGGATGCCCTCAGCCAGGTCGTTGAACTCGCGGAGGCAGATGACCTCCACCTTGCCGTCGCCCTCGGGCGGGGCGGCCTGCTCAAAGTGATCGGCCTTGGCAACCGCAGCGGCGAGCTTGTCGCCGTCTACGGTGATCGCGTCGGGCGCGGGGGCCACCTTCGCTTCGGCGGCCTTGTCGGTTGCGGCCTTGGCGGCCGTGTTCTTTTTGGCGGTAGTCATGATTAAGCCTCCGTAACGTGCACCATGGACGGGTCGAACTCCTTGAGCCATTTCGTTTTCACCGTCTCGTCCTTGAGATCCGAGGCAAGGGCCTCGTACATTCCGTTGTCGTAGTCGTCAGGCATGAACGACAGCTCCATGTCGATCTCGGCGACCTCCTCCGCGCCGTTCTCCACCTTGCGGGCGGGGCCCGTGGTGGCGTTGCAGCGGGGCCACGCCTTGAACTTCTCAACGTCGTCCTCGTCGAAGACGTCAGCGGTCAGGCAGAACTCGGGATGGAGCGAGCTGCGCCCGTAGGCGTTGACACCCTCGATGAGCTTCTTGTCGCCGTCGAGGGCCTGGACTCTGACGTAGAGCGCCCATGGCATATGAAGCGTGAGCTTCAAGGTTCCCGTGCCGGTGCCGCGCGTGCGAACCTTGGCGGGCACGCCCCGGCAGTTCTTGGTGACCTTCTTGACCTCGCTCGCCTCTTCCATGGAGCCGATGCACTTGATGGTTCCAACCTCGGGCTGCTCCGTCTCGGAGAGCGCGGGGAAGATCATGTGGAGGCGGCGCACCTCGTACTCCGAGAACACCGTCTCCGTGATTGCCTTTGCAGTCATTTACTGCTCCCATTCTCTTGTCAGCGCGGCGACGCAGCGCTCCATGATCGTCGGGGCGGCGGCCTGCGCGCCCCGGAGCATGAAGTGCTGGCCTCCGGCGTGGTTTCTTGTCTTTCCCCCGTCGTCGGGGAAGTAGAGGTATCGGAACTTGGCCGTCGTCGTGACGGTCACGGCCAGGTTCTCGTTCGTGCGGTAGACGGGCCACTTCGATTTCGAAGCGGACGCCGCGTGGCCCTTGAAACGGCGTCCCGACGGGTGGATGAGCGGGTTGATGCGCTCGTAGATGAGGGGGCCGGCCTCTTCGTGGATGACGCCGTTGACGACGTCCTCCGCTCCATCGCCGTAGGCACGCACGCGAACTTCGAGGTCGCGCACGGAATCGACGTCCAGCGCAAACCCGCTCATCGCTTCTCTGCCTTCGCGACGGTGACGATGGCCTGCTCCACGGGGTTTCCCGTGCCGGGGTTGATCGCGTACTCGTAGGAGATGCCGTCGATGCGCGCCCCGGGGATGGCGTCCAGCGCGTCCACCACGCGGTCGAGCACATCCTCCGGCAGGTAGCACTCGCGGGTCACGGCCACGGTGTAGCGGCGCGTGCGCCCCGTCTTGTTGGCGCTCGGGTCGATGGACTCCCGCGAGTACACGGTGAAGTTCCACGGCTCGGCGCGCCTCGAATCGAGGCCGATGGCGATGCCGTAGAACACGCGCTCCTCGCCAGACTTCTCAAGCGCGTCGCTGATGGCCTCAAGAATCGGCTCCATCGCCGGACACCTCCCCCAAGGGAGAGCCGCCGTCCAAAAACAGGTAGACGAACGGGCCGTCATCGTCGGCGTAGGCGACCTTGTACAGCGCGCCGTCGATGACCGCGCGGCATCCGCTCCCGATGCCAGGGATGCGGTGGCACTTGATCTTCTGCGAGAGGGTGAACCCCACCTTGTCGGCGAACTCGATGTCCCGCTCGCGCTTCGACTCGCGCGAGAAGTGGAGCCGTGCGATGAAGTCCATGTCATCGGCGCTCTTGGGCGCGATGGCAGCCCCGAACGGCGTTTTCCGGTCGGATCGCTCGCGGTAGAGGTCTGCCACCCCGTCAGCGAGCGTCTGCGCCTTCCGCTTCCTTTTCAAGGGCATACTGGATCACCTCCCACTTGCGGCGGCACTCCTCGATGAGGTCGAAGTAGGCCTCGTAGAACTCCTCCAGCGCGTCGTAGTAGGCGTACCAGCAGTGGTTCTCAAGCAGGATGTTCTCGGCACCTGGCACCAGAAACGAGAAGCCGGCCGAGTCGGGGATGCCGAGGCGGTCGCGCAGGGCCGCCTCGGCGTTGGGGATGAGTTCGTCGCGCACGCGGTGCGTCGTCTCGTCGTCGTCCCACGTGATCTTCAGCTTGCGCATCACCTGCTGGAAAAGCGCGCACTCCACCGCCGGGATCTCATCGGCGGCCATGGCCTACACGCTCGGCGTCTCTGCGGCGGCCTTGGTGGTCACCTCGCCGGAGACCTCGACGCCGCCGGGAAGCTCGCCGATGTTGCGGACGGTCAGGTACGCCGGGTCGAGGTCGGAGATGTCGAGCACGATGAAGCTGGCATCGTCGTAGGGCCGGCCGGCTGCGTGCTGGATCGCCTTGAAGGTGCGGCAGTCGTCGAGGAACTTGAAGGAGTCGTCGTACTCGATGCCGTTGCGGGAGCCGCCGATGCCGAGCTTGTAGAGCTTCGGGATTCCAAGGACGGCCTTGCCGGTCGGCACGGACGCGCAGGGGATGGGGTCGGTCGGGAACGGGAACACGTTGGACACGTAGCCGCCCATGGTTGACTGCACGGTGGTGGCCGGCATGATCTTAGTGAGGTAGTCGCTCATGTTGGTCACCAGGATCACTTCGTCGAATACTCGCTGGCGGCCCGTAGGGGTCTCGGCGAGATCTGCCAGAAGCTCGCCGTACTCGGCAGGGGCGAAGGACGTGACCTTGACGGCGGTCTTTGCGGGGTAGCCCGTCGTCTGGCTGAACGAACCCTCCGGGTCGCGCATCATGCCGATGGGCATATTGACGCCCGAGCCGTTGACGACGGCCTGCTCGAGACCGTAGAGCATGGACTCGGCCATGAGGGCGCGGATGAAAGCGTCAACGAACTCCGGCCCCATGTCCAGAACGTCGAGCGGGATGATGCAGAAGGCGGTGTAGCGGCTCTGCTCCATGGAGATGACCTTGATAGCGCCCTCGATCTCCTTGGTGATGGCGTCGGTGACCTTGCCCCACGCGCCCATCTGGATCGAGGCGTCGTTCATAATGAACTTGGTGGCGTAGCCGACGTACTGCGAGCCGACCTTGGCGAGCAGCTTGCTCTCCTTCTGGATGTCCGAGAAGACGTCTTGGATGATGGTCGGCGGCATCAGGGTGTCCTGGTCGTCGGTGCCGATGATGTCGATGAACGCCTGCTCGGTCTTGGCGTCGCGCAGGGCCTGGGAGACCTTCTCGTACCACGCGCGCTCCTTGGCGGTCAGCACGCGGTATCCGCGCGACTCCATGGCGGCGGCGTCGATGTTGGGGCCGTAATGCTCGAACTCGGCGCGCAGCTCGTTGGCGATGGACTCTGAGTAGCCGGCCCAGGCGAGCGCCAGCGCGTTCGGGTCTGCGGTCTCCGAGAGCATCGCCTCGGCCAGGTGCTCGCAGGCCTCCATGTTGGCGAACTTGATGGTCATTTGGTTTCCCTTCTACTGGTTGATGGCATTAAAAAAGCGCCCCAGTCGCTGGAGCGCCTCTTTTGGCTTTTCCTCGTCGTCCCCGTCGTCGCCGGGGTCGTCAGAATCTTCCCCGCCGCCGGTGTCGTCGGCGGCTTCCGGGTCGTCCGGATCGTCGGGGTCTTCCGGGTCGGCCTCCTTGGCGGCCGCAAGCGCCACGAGGGCGCGCAGCGCGCACTGCGAGGGGCCTGGGGCGTCGTCGAACTCGTCCACGGCGGTGGCGAACCCCATCTCCACGGCGCGCTCGGGGGCAATCCACGTCTCGGCGTCCATGAGGGCCGTAAGCTCCTCGGCGTCGATGGAGATGCGCGAGAGGTAGGCGACCTTCGACGCCTCGGTGATGGCGTCCAGATCGTCGGCCTGCTTGCGTAGCTCGGCGGCGTTGCCCTCTCCGTAGGCCCACGCGTTGTGGATCATGAGCAGCGACGCCTTGCGCATCACGCGCTCGTCGCCGGCCATGAAGATCACCGACGCGATGGAGCACGCCAGCCCGTCGCACACGGTCTTGACGCGGGCGGTATGTCCCCGCAGGGCGTTGTAGATCGCAAGGCCCTCTGCCACCTCGCCTCCGTAGCTGTTGATGTGCACCTCGATCTCGTCCACGTCGCCCAGCTCGTCGAGCTGGGTGGAGAGGATCTTGGCGCTCATGTCGCCTTCCATCCACGGGCACGACGTGATGTTCCCGTAGATGTCCAGGCGGGCCTTGCGGCCCTCCTTCGCGAGAGAGAAGTACCGTTTCATTTCTCACCCCCTTTCTGGATGACTTCGCGCAGCACCTCGTCGATGGGCCCGAAGTTACGAGTGATGAGGTGCTGCTGGGACTCTTCCGTTCCGATGGTCGGCTGGTTGAGGTACTCGCGCAGCTCGTCCATGGAGTAGCCGGCCCCGAGCAGTTGCTGCACCGACGGGGCGCTGTCGAATATGTCGATGTACTTGATGCGGGACGTGTCCACCACGACCTCGCTCCCCCGGTACCAGTCGAGGGGTTCGAAGAGCTTAGATGTAAGCTCTTCGGAGATCTGCTTGGCCAAAGGCTTCACCGTGAACGTGAGGAAAACGCGCGTGATCTCGTCGAGGTTCGTCATGTTGCCGAACAGCATCGACTGGGGGATCTTGTAGATGCTGGCCACCAACTCGAAGGCGTCCTTGCGGATCTTGATGAGGTCGTCGGAGGGACATCCCTTCACGTCGATCTCCTTCAGCTCCTGGCCGCGCGTCTCGAAGTAGACGGCGTTGGCCCCGCGGATGAACGTCTGCAGCATCTCGCGCGGGTCGTTTCGCTGCTGCTCGGCCGCCTTGTTGAACCGGCGATCTCCCGATCCTCCCTGCTCGACGGTCAGCTTCCACTTCGTCCCCGCCCCTGCCTGGTACCCGGCGACGGCCGACCCCATCATCTTGGCGTAGGACTCGAACATACCGTCCACCAGCCGCTTCACGCGCTGGTTGCCGAAGGTGAGGTAGATGGCCTCGCCCGGGCCGTAGCGGCGGCGGATCTGGAAGCCGCTCACGGTGACGTTCTCGAACGTCGCGCGCCCGAAGTCGATGTCGGTCTTGTTGAATCCGTCGGCGAGGTACAGGCCGTTTCCGACGGGGACGATCAGGGCCTCGCCCATGGTCATGAGCCGGTAGATCATCCCGACCTTGAGCTGGTAGGCGCTCATGACGGGGTTGGGCCTGAGGTTGAGCTTCCGGTAGAGGTCGCCGCGCTTCGGCTCGCCCTCGACCATCACGCGCATCTCGCAGCTCGCGATGGAGTCGGCCACGTAGCCGATGGCGGTGTCGGTGGCGGCCGCCTTGAAGTACAGCATGGCAGCGTCGTCCCCGATGCTCGCGCCGTCGGCGGGCCTGATCTCGTCGGTCTTGACGCGGAAGTCGAGGAACTCAAGGACATTCACTAGGCACCACCTCCTAAACCACCAAAGGCTCGATGAACTCGATCTCGTTGCATTCGGGCAGCTCTCCTTCCTGGGTCATGGCCGCCACGAAGGCCATGAAACCGTCCGTCTTTCTCGATTTCTCCTCGATCTTCCCGTAGGTGAAGTTTCCGTGCGCGGCCGGAACCAGCTTCGCGTTGTTCGTGTACCAGCGCATGAGCGGGTTGTCGCCCCAGGCTATCGACTGGTTCAGGAAGAGCGAGTTGATCTTGACCTGCACGAGCATGATGTCGCTGGGGCGCACGAGCTTGATGTTCTTCCGCTTCTTGTCGTCGAATCCGATACCCTCAAGCTCGCGCTTGAGCAGCGAGAAGCGGTAGCTGTCGATGGAAACCCTCATGACGTCGTAGAGGCGCATCTGGTCGATGATCCATTCGGTCACGAGCCAGGGCGACACCTCCACGTCGTCAACGAATTCGAGGAGGCCGGCGGCCTCCCACTCGTCAAGTGGTGCTTTGATGCGCCCGAGGTCTGCCGACTGGCGGCACACCCACGTATGGCATATGGCGTAGTACTGCCCGCCGTCGCGGAAGAGCAGCACGGCAGCCACGAAGTCGTTGGTCTTGGCGAAGTCGATGCCGCAGATGCAGGGCCACCCGTACAGCTCCGGCACATCGCGGTTCGTCGCCAGGATGTCCTCCCACTTCGCCACGGGACTCTCCTGGGCGGCGACCGGGCAGTTCATGCGCTTGGTCATGAAATCGAAGTTGACGGCGGGGTTCTCTACGTAGTCTGCGTACTCCTTCTCGATCTCGGTGCGAAGGATGGGCAGGTATGGCAGGGACGGGTTAGCCTTCTCCCAGTTCCTGGGGTCGTTGACCTCCTCGGGTCGGTCGAGTTTGCAAATGAACGGAAGAAAGCCGTTGTCGTGCTTCTCGCCGGAGAGGATCTTCTTCGACTTGCCCTTCAGCGAGTCGAGCACGCCGTCGCGCACGTCGCCGTCGGTCGTGGTGTAGAGCCTTCGCGGGTGCGGCTTCTTGCCGAGGCCCGTGGTGAAGACGTTGATGTTCTTCCAGTTCTCGTAGGCGTGCACCTCGTCGAAGATGACCATGCCGGATCGCAATCCGTCCTTGCTCTTCGGGTTGTCGGTGCGGTACTTGATGCGCGACTTGGTGGACTTGCTCGTGATGACAACCTGGTTCCAGGTGAAAGACCGCTGGAACTTCCTGTAGTTGTCCGGGTCTTCGAGGACGTTGTAGACGTCGTCGAACGAGGTCTTCGCCTGCTCCTCGGAGTTGGCGCAGATGTCGACGTCGTAGAAGCCGATGCCGTTGGCGTTGGTGATGGCGCAGAACGCCACGAAGCCGTCGAAGCCGTTCTTCCCGGCTCCGCGCCCGACGTAGATGAACATCTCGTCCCAGCGTGGCGTGCCGTCGGCCTTGAAAACGCACATGAAGAGCGTGAAGCAGAATTTCTCCCACGGGAGGAGATCGAACGGGAAGTACTTCTGGTACCCCATGTACCGCTCGATGCGCCCGTAGTCGATGATTAGATCCTCTGTCGCGAACACGTGACGCACATGGGCCACGAGCTGGTGCTGCTCGGCGCAGGCCTCGATGCCGCCGGTCTCAACCAGCCTCATCCATTCGGTGATCTCGGGGCAGTCGATGCGCCGCCGCTTCCTGGGACGGAGATCAGAACTCCTCTTCGCCGCCATCGTCCTCGGCGACCGGCACGACGAGCTTGCAGCGCGACGTCACGGTGAGGCCCAGGGATGAGGCGCAGGTGTGGGCCTGCTTGAACGCGCGGTCTTGGGCGATCTGAACCGCCTTGATGTCCTCTGGCTTCGAGAGACCGACGAGCTTTGCGGTGAACGACTCGTAGAGCGATTCGGAAACAACGTAGCGCGCCAGAAGGTCGGCGTCGGGCTGCCCGAAGCTGTCCGGCATGAGCTGGGAGAGCATCTTCGCGTATCGGTCGAAGTCTGCCACGCGCTCGGGCCACTGGAAAAGGTACTCGGGAGGCTCGATGTCGCGCAAGTCGATGGGCACGTTGACTTGCGACGCCTTGCGTTCGTCGTAATCCGCCCGCGTCAGATGGGTCTTTCCGCGCGCGGCGATGACCTCAACGGGCTGTCTCTGTCGTCCGGCCACGGCATCACCTCCTCTCAAAAGTCGGCCAAAAAAGGAAAATTTTCCAACTTGTCGGGTATCTCCCCCCGTTGCCAGCCCCTCTTGTGAGACCCCCCAAGGGGGGCTGGGGGGGCCTATCTCGCATCAGATGGGCAAAGATGCCGCTCTCACCATCTCTCGTCCGTCAGCGGCCTCTCATCGCCTCTCTTCTTCCTCGGCCCCTGGAATCTCCCGTGGGCCTTGTTGTGGCACGCCTCGCATATGGCCCACAGGTTCCTCTGCATATTCCCCTCGGCGTCGGTGTAGTAGCGGGACAGAGCCAGCTCCGGACGATCCTTGACCTCGTTCACGTGGTGGACGCACGTCGCGCGCACAGGCGGCCCCGCCTTCTCGCGGCACCACTCGCACTCCCCGTGGGCGTCTGCCATCACGACATCGCGGAGGCTCCTCCATTCGTCGGTCTTGTAGAAGCGGTAGAGTCTGTCGATCTCGATAAGCTCCCTTATCCACGACGCGAGGGAGCGGTCTTTGGGAACGCGCACGGCTCGCTCCGTTTCAGGGCATGAAAAAAGGGACGCCGCATGACGTCCCTTCGGTTGATTCTCTCTCTTGCGGACGGGTTCTCTCCCCTTCCGCGTTTCTGACTGGCTACACCATATCACAGGTTTAGCGGACATTTGCGGACAACTTTACCGTGCGGTTTCCTTGCTGACGATTTCCTGTGCCATCTCCATGGCGCGGATGTGCACGCGCCGGTAGTTCCTGTCGGAGTACCCCATGCGGTAGGCGGCGACCGTGGGCCTGTCCCTGTCGATGTACCGATAGTGGAGGCACTGGCCGAGCTGGATGTTCTCGTGCATGACGGCCCTAACGAGCGAGCGCGCCTCGTCCCTCGCGGAGATGTAGCGCTTGATCTCCCCGTCGATCCTGTTGCAGAGGTCTACAAGCTTGGCCACGCCGCCGCCCAGCTTGTCGGCCGAGGATCCTCCCCCCGATGCCGAGGGGTCGGAGGTGATCGAGTAGAGCGCGCTGATGATTCTGTCGTGCTCCTCGGTCAGGCTCTCCAGCTCGTCGCAGGCGATGCCGTAGCCTTCCAGGATCTCTTGGGCGCAGCGCGCGTTCACGTCGGCCATGTGCCAGTCCTTCCACTATTCGGTTTTCAAGGTTGGTCGATTATAGCGCGTCATCGCTTGTCTATCCTGCTGTTCTCGTCGATGCACACGAGCAGCAGAAACCCGAACACGAGCGCAGCCGAGCAGAGCGCGATCCTACTCATCGGACGCCACCACCTTCGCGCCGCAGTTCGGGCAGTGCTTGAGCCACCCCGGCAGCGCGTCGAGGCCGTTTCTGTACTGCTCCCCGCACGCGCTGCACGTCCAGAGCAGCTCCGGCATGTCCTGGGTGACGAACTCGCCGGGGCCGCATGCCGCCTTCTCCGCCAGCGCCTCGCGATCCTCTTCCAGCGCGAACCGGCACTCGTGCTCGGCGCGGGCGTTCCAGGCGGAGACGGCCTCAGACTTGGTGTGCACGTAGCCTGCCTCCGCTCCGCAGCCTCCCCTGAGCACGGAGCACGTCACCCAGAAAAGCGTCTCGTCATCGCATTCGGCAATGTTATGGCACACCATCGTCTCGATGCAGTCCGTCACATGGGGCGCACTCTCGCTCCCGCAGAACGGGCACGGCTTAAGCTCATTGCTCATCGGATTCTCCTTTCCCCGCGCCCCAGCAGCACCAGTCCGTCGGTCTCGTGTGCTTCTGCACTACTGGGCACCAATCGGGAGAGTAGTTACCCGCCATCGCGCCCCAGTTGACGCATCCCTCGCAGCGCACCAGGCCGCCCTCGTCAACCCACGAGGTGCGCTCACCGTCGATCTCGGTTACGCGCATGATGCGCTCTTCCCCGCGCTTTGCCTCGATCATCGCGCCTCCTCCAACCACTCGTCCACGGTCTTGCACGGTATCCCGCACGCCTCGGCCACGGCCTTCTCCAACTTCGCGCCCTCCGACTGCTCCCAGCCGGGGAGGAGGGCCACGCCGTCGAATGCCGGAACGGGGTACCTGGTGCCGCGCTTTTGCGTGCGCTCGGTAAGTTCGTTGACGCACAGCAGCATGGCCGTCTCGTGGGAATCACCGGGTTCCACGAATTCGTGGGGAATGACCGCCAGGATGCCCGCCTCATTGAGCGCGTTGCTTGCCTCGCTGAACGCGTACCAGTTATCGTCGAGCCTGCCCGTCACGGGGCCGGAGATGTAGAGCCTAGTCATGGTCTGCCTCATCCGCGATCAGGGGCCTGCCGTCGGCGTCCACGAGCACCGTCAGACCGCCTTGGCCATCTCCGTCGGACACGAAGAGGTACTGCACCCCGGTCTCGTTGTCGGTGATGATTCTCGCGCTGACCAAGGAGATGTTGGTTACAGTACCACCGAACCGAATCAACGGTTCGCCCGACGCCTCGTCGCTACTGCAGCCGGTCAGCAGCATGGTTGCCGTTAACGCGGCGGCGATGATCGCCTTCTTCATTTCGAATCTCCTCTCAGGTCGCGCCCGCACATGGGGCAGTAGTCTATTCGCACGTAGCCGAGGCTATCCGCACCGCAGCACGCGCATCTGTAACCGATCTCCATTCCCTCGATGCCCTCGCAGTACTCGCACATGGCTACTCGCCTCCCTTTCGGGCGTCAAGATCGGCCTGCCTGCGGGCTATGTCCATGCCCTGGGCGATCGAGCAGTTGAGCACGCCGTACCGATCGCTCGGCCTCTTCCCGTCGATCTCGGCTGGGCAGTCGCCGCAGAGGAAGCCAATGCACCTCCAGTACTCGGTGCCTTTCTTCCCTTTGTCCTCGTCGATGCGCTCCTGTGTTTCGGGAGGGGTGTGGGTGATCATCTCGTAGGCCCACACCACCGATTCGCATATGTCATCGGCAAGGTCGCACTCGGCACCCCATGGCTTTAAGTTCGCCACAGTCGCCTCCCGCCCATTGATAACGTGCCATACCGTCTCGCCCGCCTTGATCGGCAGTCCGTCGGCTCCCAGCACCTCGGGGGCGGGGCGCTTAACGCGATCCTCGATGGCGCTTGCCGACACGTCCGTGCTGTGGAGCAGCCGGTACCCGCTGCCATCGAGTAGCATCACCACCTCGTTGACGTCGATGTCTCCTCCGCAGATGGCGATCTCGTCGCCCATCTGTACCGGCTCCCCGTCCTCGAAGCGCGGGCGCGGCAGGAAGCATCGGTGCAGGTAGTCGCGGAACTTCTCTCCGTCTCGCGGCTCGGGCCAGTCCTCTCCGCGCTTGATGGCGCTGCGGAACCACCACATGGGCTTCTTTGACTCGTTGACGGCCTCCTTGCGGGCCTGGGCCAGCTCGGCGTCGATCTTGTCGGCGAGACTCTTGTAGCATTGTTCCAGGAGATCGCCGGAGCCGAGTTCGGAGATCAGGAGGTCGCTGAACCCGATGAGGTGGGAGAGCTTGCATATGCCACCTTTCCATCCTCCCTGCGCCTCACCGCCGGCAGCCAGCCGTAGCAGCTCCGATGCGGTCATGTCCTTGGGGTCTTTCTGTTCCATGTTCTTTCCTCGATTCTGGGGCGATTTGAGGCCCCGTTCCTTCCGTTCGCTAGTCCGTGGCCGTCTCTTCGCGACTTGGGGCCGCAGCGGCGGCGAGGGGCGGCTTTACGCGTGCTTCGATGATCGCCGCCCCGAGCGGTTCCGCGACCTTCGCAGACGCCCTCTCGAAATCGTCCATGGGGATGCACCCGTAGAACGGCACCGCCTTGACGCGGGCCGCCGGGTCGTCCGAGAAGACGCGGGAGGCCATGACGGCCGCCTCCTCGTAGCTGTCGAACGCGGCTATCGGCTCGCTCACTCCCGGATAGCCGACGGTGTAGATCGCCTTGACTCTCATGTCCAGTCCTTCCCGAGAGGCCCCGCGCGGGCGTGCCGCGAGCGAGGTCGACTCGGCAGACTTGCCGCCTCTCCCCCTTCACTGCGGGTCTTCCTCTCTTCTAGCTCTGCTTATCTATGCTTATCTATGCTTATGTTCGATTTCCCTGGGGAAACCTTGGCTAACTGTGGGGGTATTTTGGCCCGACTGTGGGGGTATTTTCGCCATACTGTGGGGTTATGGCCCCCGACTGTGGGGGTATTTGCCCCCACACTTACCCCTATTGACTGTGGGGCTATTCGCGCGCCGCCCGTCGGAATGCCCCCACGATCCTTTAAGTAACTGTGGGGTTATTTCCAGACGTTCGAACGCGCGTTTCCCCCACGGTTGCCCGGGGTTAAAGTGGGGGTATCGGCGGGGGCGGGTTGACGACGTAGAGGCTCGCGTGGCCCTTCACCCCGCGATGGACGGGCGTCAGCAGCCCTATCTCCACAAGTCCGGAGATGGCCCTATTCGCGGTCTCGTCGCGCCCGTCGAGCAGCCCCGCCGCCCAGCCGCGCGATAGCTGCACGCACTGGAAGTCGTCGAAGGGCACGGTTGCGCGCCCGGTAGACTTCATCCAGTCCCACAGCCACAGGGCCTCCTTCTCGGGCAGCGCCCCGGCGTCTCGGACGATGCTGCACATGGGGCCGAGCAGCCTCGGCCACAGCGCGTCTCGCCGCTCCATGAGGAGCGCGCCGGCCAGGATGCCCATCGTCTCGGGCCTCATCTTCCAGAACGGGGGCGGCCCCGAGAAGACGCCGCCCTCGTCGTACGCGCCGGCATCTCCGGCCATGCGCACCTCCTCTCGTGTCTCGCTTCGGTCATCGGTCGTCGGGGTCTGGCGGGTCGGGAGGATCCGGAGGCTCGCCGTCGAAGTCGCCGCAGTCATCCCAGTCGCTTGGGTACGTGAACTCGTCGGCGTAGGAGCACCAGCCCCACCAGCAGCCGCCGGGGCACTCGCTCCAGTGGGCGCAGCGGTCGCACCATCGGCGCGGAACGGCCTCGTCCGGCGGCTCCAGGGGGCCGTCTGGCACGTCGTAGGGCCTCATGCAGGTCATATCGGCACCGACCCCCTAGAAGAGGCGCATCTGGCCGCTGTAGAGGCCCAGGCGCTCCACGTCGCGCTCCAGGGCGCGCGCCAGCTTGTCGCGGCTGTCGGTTCCCATGCCCCATCCGCTGCAGTGGCCATCGCGGTCGTCATAGGCGTCGTAGTAGACGATGGCGTTTCCTGCGCGGCCGGTGACGCAATCGGCGAACCTGCCGCCGGTCAGCATGGTTATCTCGACCTTGCCTCCGCAGACGGCTACGTACCTGTTGCCGTACCGCTCGATGATCTCGAACTCGCACAGCCCGAGGCCGTTGGCCCAATCGCACAGCCCATCGACAGTCTCGTCCTCGAAGTCGCCACCCATCACACCACCTCCTCGACGTCGAACAACGACGGCGCGGCCATCTCCCGGTCGCGGGCGCGAAGGTACGCAACCCCATCGTCGAAATACCCAGGGTTAAGCTCGGTCGCGGTGCCGCGACGGCCCGCCAGAAGCGCCCGCAAAGGCACCGTGAACAGGCCACCGAACGGATCGAACACCAGCTCGCCGGGGTTGCTGTAGCGCTCGATGAGCCTGTCAACGATGTCGAACTGCAGCGGGCACACGTGCATCTGCTGCCGCTTGCGCGACTGCTGGGTGTTCAGCGTGAGCATACGGTTCACGTCCGTCCACACGTCCGGTGCCCACGAGGACGGCGCGAGCGCCATGAACGTGGCCGGGAGCCTCTTCGCGCCGTCCATCTCCTCGGCGAGCGCCACGTGCTCGCGGTAGTCGTAGACCGTCTCCGACGAGCGCTTTGAGAACGCGCGGCACACTTCCGAGATGTCCATCGCGGCCACCTCGTCCGGCGTCAGCAGGCGGTCGCCGGAGGATCTCCAGAAGGCGTGGGCGTCGGTCTGCCAGCGGGCGCGGGAGTACTCGTCCTTGCCCTTGGCCACGGGAACGTCGGCGTAGCCGCGCGTCCGGTCGGTCTGGGGCTTGTGGAACAGCAGCACGTACTCGGGGCACCCGACCCCCATCTTCGTGCCGTCCTTGCACTGCTCAGTCCACCCGAGCCGGTAGGTCTGGTTGTTCTCGCGCACGACGTCGGTCACGACGGTGACCATCCCGATGAAGTCGAAACCGTGGCCCATGGTGTGCTCGATCACGAGCGCGTGGAACGGGTCTACCGTCGGGATGCCGGCCCCGGTCACGTTGCCGAACAGGATGCGGTCTTTCACGTGGCACGCGTAGATGCGCCCGGGGCGCAGCACGCGCAGAAGCTCTGGGGTGAGGTAGTCCATCTGTGCGAAGAACTCGCCGTTTCCTGAGGTGTGCCCGAAGTCGTTGTAGCTCGGTGTGTACTCGTAGTGGTTGGCGAATGGGATGCTCGTCACGATGAGGTCTACCGAGTCTGACTCCATGGCGGCCGTCTCCTCCACGGTGTCGTTGTTCACCACGCGCCACCCGTCGCCGGACTCCTCGCGGCGCTCGCAGCCGATGGAGCGGCGCATGGCGTCGGCTGCGGCCGTGTCGGAAAGCCCGTACTCGCGGATGATCTCGGCCATGCGGGAGGTCAGCTCATCGTGGGCGCGCCACTTCTCGCGAAGCACGTCAACCACGCCCTCCTCGCCCTCGGCGTAGATGATGTCGATGCGCACGGGGCTTTCCTGCTGGAAGCGCTGCACGCGGTGGATAGCCTGAATGAAGTCGTTGAACTTGAACCCGACGCCGCAGAATATCTCGCGGTGGCAGTGCCTTTGGAAGTTGCAGCCGGAGCCGGAGAGGATGGGCTTGGTGGCCAGCAGCCGGAACTCGCCGTCCGAGAAGCCGATCACGCGGGCCTCCCGCTCGTCCAGATCCTGCGAGCCGTAGACCTCAACGGCCTCGGGTATCTGGCGCTTGATCTCGCGGCGCTCGTCCTCCAGGTCGTGCCACAGGATGAAGCTGTCCTCCGGCGAGGCTGCCACGATCTCGGCGGCCTTGGCGATGCGCTCCACCATGGTGTCGTGCTTGATTTCGGCGGCCTCCGAGAGCGACATGGCAGAGTCGCGCACGAGGCGAACCTGGCCGTCGCGGTCGCAAGGGAGTTCGGCGTCATCCGGCGCGGCCACGCGGTGCCAGACAACCTCTATCTCCGGGAGGTCGTATCCATCGTCGGAGTAGCCCAGATCGCTCGGCCTCTGCACGAACACGGCCCAGGTGGACAGCCACAGCCAGAACTCGCGCTCCTTGTGGGGGTAGATGGTCAGGTTGTTCGCCTTGGTGGAGTCGCGCTGGAAGAAGCGCGTGAGGGCCTGGCCCGTGTCCATGACGCCCAGGTACCCGGCGTAGTGTATAAGCTCCTTGTAGCGGTTGGGCGACGGGGTGGCGGTGGCGACGAAGCGGTATGGCACGCCCGCGAACAGCTCGAGGAACGTCTGATAGGTCTTTGAGCCGTAGGAGCGGAGCACGCTCGCCTCGTCCAGGCTCGCGGCGACAAAGCCCGACACGTCGAGCCGACCGTCGCGCACGCTCTCGTAGTTGGTCAGGTACAGCCCGTCGCCCTCCACCTCGTCGTCGGTGCGCACGAACTTGGGCGCGAGGCCCAAAAGCCGCCCGTCGCGCACGAACTCCTGGCGCACGCCGAGCGGGCACACGATGAGCGCGCGGCCGCCCTCTCGCTCGAGCACGAGCCGCATGATCTCCAACTGCATGAGCGACTTTCCGAGGCCGAAGGCGGCGAAGATGGCGCGCCGGCCTCCGCGCAGGCACCACCGCACGATGTCGCGCTGGTGCGGGAAGAGCACATCGCTCACGTCGTCGCCCGGGTCGAATCCCGCATCGGGCGACTCGACGGCCTTGGCGGCCAGGAAGTCGTAGTATCCATCGATGCTCACGCGACCACCTCCAGGACGTACCATGCGCCGCCGATGCGGGCCACCCATCCGAACACGGGCGACCACAGGGCGTAGCTACTCGGCTTCTCCATCGCCGCCACCCCCCATCTCGCGGTAGAGCCTCTTCCACGCGACACCGACGGACGCGCCGGAGGCAACGAGCACGACGCCCATGGCCATGCAGCCCGCGCCGTCGCCGAAGATGACGCCGACGCCGGCGGCCACGCACGCGAGGCCCAAGACCACGAGGCCGAACGCGAGCGCTGCCAAAAACTGGCCGGGGTTTCTCAAGTTGATCAAAGGTACCTCGCCTCCTTATCCATGGCCTCCGCGCACGTCTGGCAGCGGAGGCCGAACGGCTTGGGGCACGGGTCGGCCGCCGCGTCGGGGCAGCCTCCCGTGGCCTCCATGAGCGCGCACTCGGCGCGGATCGCGCGCTCCCGGTAGTAGTCCCTCTGGCGCACGGCCTCGTTCGCCATGCGGCACGCCTCCTGGAAGGCGTAGCGCAGGGCCCGTATCTGGTCGCGCACCAGGTGCGCCGGGACTTCGATGGTCGCCACGGCCTAACCGTTCGTCATGCGCACGGGCATGACGATGGCCGTGCAGCCGCCCCCGGAGAACCGGAGCGGCTTAATGGGATCCTGGATTTCGAGCACGACCTCGGCAGACGGGATGTTCGACACCGCGTCGACCGCGTAGACGGCGTTGAGCGCCGCGACGACCGGGGCGCTCACCTTCGCGTCCACAAGCTCGCTCATGGACTCCACGTCCGATTTCCGGCTGACGTTTATGCCGCCGTCGTCGAGGGCGAGAATGACGGGATCGGATCCGTCGATTACGGCGGCGCGCTTGAGCGCGTCCAGGAGCGCCCCACGGTCTACCTCGGCCCGCGTCGTCGGCTCGATGGCGATGATGCCCTCGCAGTTCGGGAAGTTCCCGGCGTAGGCGCGGCCAACGACGGCGTCCTCGTCGCTCGAGAGCCCCACCGTGGCGTCGGATCCGAACAGGGTGACGCTCGCTCCGGCCGTCTTGGCGAAGTCGGAGATCATGCGCACCGGCACGTTCATCTCGAAGTCGGGGGCGTCGGGGGCCGGGATGCTCGATCTCGCGATGCGGTACGAGTCGGTGGCCGTGGCACGTATGGTGCCGTCAGCGCACTTGAGGTTGACGCAGTCCATGATCAGCTTCTTGCTGACCGTCTCGCCCTCCTTCTCGCGCTTGGCCGCGTAGGTCGTGTGCGCCGCAAGCGACGCGAGGGAGGCCGACTCCACGGTGACCGAGAGCACCTCGCCGGGACTCATCAGGCCCGGGAAGTCGTCGGGGTCGAGCGACGGGACGTCGAAGGTGGAGCGCCCGCACGCTATGTTAACGGTTCTTCCCTCGCCGGTGAGATCCACCGGCTTGTCGGGCAGCGCCTTGACGACCTTCGAGAGCATTCTGGCGCTCACGAGCACCTCTCCGTCCTCGGAGACCATGGCCGCGCCGCACACGGATCGGACGGAGTCGTTCAGGTCGGTGGCCTCGGCCACGAGACGGCCGGAGCCGTCGACGGACAGCTTGACGCAGGCGAGGTAGGACTCCTTCTGCTTCTGCGCGAGCTTGCAGGGCCGCTCGATGAGGCGCGCAAGCTCGCTCTTTGAAACGGTGACGATCAACTCGCCACCTCCTTTCTCATGGGAAGGGACGCCACCCCGGCAGCCGGAGGGCGTCCCACGTGTTGATTTGGAAATCGGTGATGAGGTACGCCCAGAAGGCGCTCTGCCACCCGCGCACGTCGGGGGCGATGTCGGCGTCCTCGCCGTCGGCCCACCACAGGTGCAGCCGGTGGCGCTCGGCCGCCCCGTGGTGCAGCAGCCTCCCGTCGGCGTCGAAGAGCGCGTTCCCGCGCCCGCACAGGTGCACCACGGGGCCTGACGAGCCGCCGAGCGAGCGGGCCACCACGTGGTGGCGCTCAGGGTGGGGTCGCCCGCACACGGCGCACCACCCGGGAAGGTGGTCTGCGCCCCTCATGTTGTGGGCCGACAGGCGCGACATGAGATCCGCGCTCAAACGGGTATCACCTCGACGTCGTCGCCGAACAGCGGATCCTGCCCCTCGCAGGGCTGGGGCGGGACGGGGAACGCCTCGTCCAAAAACTCCATGGCCCCCTCCACCTGCTGCTCGTTCATGCGGTAGTACGGCTCGGCGAACTCGGCGAGGATGGCCTCGGCCAGCTCGTTGCCGTCGTACAGGCCGAGGGTGTGGCGGGCCTCGATGGCCTCGGCGAGCCTCCGCTGGGCCCTGGTGGCCCGCGAGGACAGATGCAGCTTGAACGCGGGTCGGCCGTCGTCGCCGTCGGGAGGGTACGTCACCTCGTCGTCCCCCTCCATCCACATCTCAAGCCCGCAGCCGAAGCGCATGGCAGCGTTGCGGATGGCGTCGCCGATCATCTCCTTGACGGCGTCGGGGCCGTCCTTGCCGCCCGCATCGCCGAATCCGATGCGCTCGACTCCGCAGACGGTGAGCGCCATCCACAGGCCGTCGCGGGTTATGACGGGGCTTCCGTCGTCGCGGACGGCCAGGAAGCGCCAGCTCCACGCGGGATCGACGTCGAGGAGGCGCTCGGTAACGCGGGCGTGGCCGACGTACTTCAGATGGCGCGCGGGAAGGGCGTGGGTCTTGCCGCAGCGCGGGCACTTCTGCACGGCCGATGCCGGCACGAACCGCTTCCCCTCGCTGTTGCAGTCGTAGGGGCCGACGTAGACGGGCCGAAGCTCGATGTCCTCCTCGGGGAACGGCTCGCGGAGCCTCGCCAGCCCGCGCTCCTGCCACTGGGCCATGGCGATCTTCTCGGCCGCGCCCATGCTAGGCCACCCCCTTGACGCCCTCGCTCACGATGCCGAGCGACTTGGCGTACTCGGCGATCATGGTGGCCTGGGCCTTGGTGGCGCGGAAGCGGAACTCCCACTCCTGCACGCGCTCGCGACGGCCGGGGCGGGCGCGCGGCGCGGCGGCCGGGGCGGCAGCGGCGGCCTCGGCCGCCTTGGCCTGGGCCATGGCGCGGGCCACGCGCTCCTCGGCCTCGCGCTGCATCTGCTCGGCGTGGCGCTCGCGGGCCTCCACCTCGTCGGAGAGCCGCTTGGCCTCGGCGAGGGCCGCAGACAGGTCGAGGTGCGCGCAGTAGTGCCGGTCGGCGTCGGTGGCGAACTTCGGGGCGGCGGCGCGGATGGCCTCGCGGTCGCGCACCGCCGTGGCGATCATGTCGCCCAGCGCGGATACGGCCTTGGTCTCGGCCCACTTGCGGCCCGTGAGCGCCGGCTCCCGCTCGATGAACCGCTCGAGCGGGATGGCCTCCATGAGGTCGGGGGCCTGGGCCTCGTACTCGGCGCGCAGGGCCTTGACGCGGGCGGCGCGGAACTCCTCGTCCATGCGGTCGAGGATGCCGTCGATGGCAGCCACCTGCTCCTCGATGACCTGCTTCACCTCGTCGCACTGGCGCTTGAAATCTTCCTTGGGCGCGTCGTAGGCGCGGAAGGCGTCCTTTCGGGCCTGCTCGATGGCGGCGATCTTGGAGTTCAGGTCGGCTCGGATCTTCTTGGCGGCCTTGCGGTCTTCGTCGGTGACGATCTGAAGCGACTCGAACCGGCTCACGTAGGCACGCGCCGCCGTCTTCATGGCGGCGAAGTCGGCCGTGAGGCCGCCGGAGGTCGCGCCCATCTCGATGACGGCGAGCGCGCTCACTCCTGGAACAGGCTCTGCTGCGCCATCCGGCACAGCTCGGACTTCTTGGGTCTCTTGCATTTGTCCCCCTTTCTGCGGGGCTTTCCGTAGTCGATGTTGGCGGTGCAGTCCCCGACCTCTGCGAGGCGCACGGCCTCGGCGTAGCTGCGGGCCGGGAACGGGTAGGGCTCGCCCATGACCTCCTCCCACTTGGCGGGGAGGTCGAGGTCGTCTATGGGCGAGCGGTTGCAGCCGATGACGCGCGTGAAGCCGGGGCGCATCATGGCCATGTAGCGAGCGATCACGCTCCACAGCTCGTGGCTGAAGCGGAACTCGCGGTCGTTGGTTATGCGAAGCCCGCTCTGGCGGGCCAGCGTGTAGATGGCGTCGCGGCCCACCCATGTGGAGCCGCGCGCCACCTCGGAGTGCACGATGTGCATGACGCGGCGGTAGGTGTCGTTGTGCTCGCGTATCCAGAGCAGCCCGTAGTCCAGCAGCTGCTCGGGCGTCTTGCGGCGGCACCTCATGGCGCATCGGCCGCCTGGGCGGCGGCGTACCCGTCGCTCCACCCCGCAGAGTGGCCCTCGGCGTAGCCCAGCGAGCGGGCCTGTCCGATGGCCCAGAACATGGCCACTACGACGAGCACGGCGAGGACGGCCATGGCGGCGTCAGACACCGTGGGCTTTGGGCGCTCGCGCGGGATGTGGTAGTATTGGGTCGTCCTCGGAAAGCCGAAAGTTCCGGGACGGCGCGCCTCTTCTTTCGACGGTCGGGGCGCGCTCTTCTTCTCCGGCCCCTCACGCGGCGGCTTTCGGCGCGTCGGGCGCGGATGATCTCGATTGCTCAACTCCTTCGCTCCTCTCTGCGAATCGTCGGAGCGCCGGCGCTATGGCCGATGCGGCGACGTCCTCGGGCACGTGCACGACGGCGGTGCCGAGGCTGCTTTCGTAGACGTGCGTCCCCTTGGGGAACGCGATCTGATCGGGCGGCGGCATGGGCCTCCCCTCTCGCTCGGTGCGGTCATTCCTTCGGGGTCGCTTTTCCGGCCAGCGTGCCCGAGTCGGCCATTTCGTTGTGAAGGTTCGGACGCCCTTCGGCATCCAGGGGGCGGCACCACTGATCCGCTGCTATTCCCGCAAGGGCGCGCGTCCGAGTGCCTGTCGTTGCGCGCCCGTGCCGCCCCCTGGATGCCGGCCCCAGCAGGGGCCGGACATAGATCGCCTAGGATTCCTTCGAATCGGCTTCCTGGCACTCCTCGCACTTTTCGAGCGCCGCATCGAGGTGGGTGAGCAGATTGGAGAATGAGTCCTTCTTCGTCTGCTTCCTAATGCCGTCGGCGGCCATGGCCTCGGCAACGCTGCCGGGAAGGCCCTTGCAGGACGCGACTCGACCGATATGGCGGCCCAGAGCATCCATGAGGTCGAGCGCCTCGCCCATATTCACGAACCCGTTCGAGCAGCTGTCGACTACCTTGCCGTCGATGACGCACAACGCGAACGCGTGGCCTTGGAACGTGTGGGTCTCCCCGTCGTACTCGACGGTAACGGTCGCCTGGGGCAGCTTCTTCTCTTCGGACATTTCGCTTACTTCCTTTCGCTTGTTGGTTGGTAGCTTTTGCTTGGCCCTCGCGGGCCGGTTCCGAATACGCACTTTCGCAGCGACTCATCAGACTTGGCTATCGATTAGTTCTCTTGCAGTTGGGGGAGCAGCATATCCAGGCCCCCATCGCCGCCCATGTACGCGGGCAGCTTGCCGTCCCACTTCTCGTAGAAGAGCTTTCGGAAGTTCTCGTCGGAGAGGGATTCGGCCATGATCTTGTTCTTCTCGGCGTCGATCTCGGCGGTCTGGCGCTCGACCTCGGCGGTCACCTGGTCGCGCTCGGCGACCTTCTGGCGCTCCACCGCAGCCTTGTACTCCTCCGGCAGTGCCACGTTCTTGATTTCGACGCTCACCACCTGGATTCCGTAGGCGTCCAGCTTCGGCTGCACGGCGGCGAGCATATCGGCCGACAGCTTGTCGCGTGCGCTGATGACCTCCTCGATTGAGTAGGCCGCCGTCGCGTTCTTGAACCCGTCGGCGAGCACGGGGGCCACTATGCCGTCCATGTGGTTGCCCAGGAACTTCACGTAGATGTCCTCGGCCATGTCGGGCTTGACGACCACCTGGGCCGTGATCTCCTGGGTGAGCGACTGGTTGTCCTTGGTGGCGGTGGAGTACTCGGAGGTAACCTGCTGCTGGGTCACGTCGATCATGTTGTAGCGGTCTACGGGCAGCTTCAGATGGAAGCCCTGGCCCTCGGTGCCGACGACGTTTCCGAACCGGGTGACCACCGCCGCTTGGCCCGTGCCGACCACGGCGAAGCAGTTGAGCAGCACGACGATCAAGACGAGCGCAGTGATGGCGGCGGCAACGATGGCCGGGACATTCGGCACGGTAACCTCCTCCTCGTTGCCATATCTAACGTACTTCTTTGTCTTGGTGAATAGAGACATACGTCCTCCGTTCCGTGCGAAGTCGCTGCATAAGTGCGTATTCGGTTTTGAAGGTGCTCGGCTCCTTGAGAGCCGGATACGCGCACTGGGTGCCAGGGAGTAGCGCCAGTGCGCGAGTCAGGCCCTCAAGGCGGATTTCTTGTGGCTAGGCCGCATCGCGGTCTTCCGGGGCGGGCAGACCGGCGAGGTCGTCGGTCTTGCAGCCGAGGGCGAGAGCGAGGTGGATGGCGACATCGAAGGGCGTTGCCGTGCGGCACGATTCAATGTTCGCGATCTTGTCCTTGGACACGCCGGACGCGGCGGCCAGGTCTTCCTGCGTCCATCCGTGCTTTGCGCGCTCGACTTTGAGGTTGCGGGCCACCGTCTCTCGGGCGGCCTTGTCATGGCTTGCGTTGGTCATCGGATCACCTCCTTTCTCACTTCCGGGTCTCAAGGTTCATGGTCGATTTCCGTGCCTGGGGAATCACGACGGGCGCTCTGATCGCCTCATGACGTTAGTCAAGGCTGCATCGCACCAGCCGAGGGAGATGGCGGCGTCGAGCGCGGACTCCATGAATGAGCACTCAGCATCCGTGGCATCGCCCGAAGCGACACGCTGGGCGAACGCGATGACGACTGCGGGGAAGTTCACCCGTTCCCCGTCGGCGATCACCGAAGCGGCCATCATTGCCTCCTTCCTTCATCGGTTCTCCGCAAAACAAACAATTAGATTGTTGGCGTAACCAAAAATAGACCTATTAAATTGGTGTGTCAAGAGAAAATGAACAATTTAATTGAAGAATAAACAATTTGGTTGTACTATTAAGGCACAGAGAGGAATGGAGGCTACAATGAAATTGCAGCTTCAGCGGCTTAGAAAGCTCGCGGGCTATAAAACGCAGAAGGCTGTAGCCGATGCGTTAGGTGTGCCAGAAAGAAGATACGCATCCTGGGAACGAGAAGAAGCGATGATGAGTCTTGAACAAGCTGCAGAATGCGCTGTCTTGTTCAACTGCACCATCGATGCTATAGCAGGCCTTGAACGGCCGGCAACGTTCTCCGATCCGGGGCAGACGGCGCTCAACGGGTACTACCATTCGATGAACGACGAGGGGCGCGCCGCCCTCGTGAACACAGCGAAATTAATGAGCGGGTCTCCGGACACGCGCATCGAAAAAGATAGGCCCGCACCTCATGGAGTACCGGCCGAGATGGGAGGGGTAGCATAATGTCGAAAGGACACTACAAGACAGCCCAAATCTGCATGAACGGCCACGTTCTCACGGAGAACTTCGCAGCAGAAAATATCGCGACAAACTACTGCGAGACTTGCGGGGCGAAGACGATAACTCAATGCCAGAGCTGCGGGGCTAACATAAGGGGCTACTTTCAGTACGACGGAATCGCCATTTGCGCGCACTATACGAGACCGAACTTCTGCTACAACTGCGGGAAGCCGTACCCGTGGGCAGAGGAAGCGATGATCGCCGCAAAGGAGTTGGCGATGGAATCCGAAGAGCTGACGGAGAAAGATGCCGATGATCTGGAGGCTGCCATGGCCGACATCATGCAGGACGGCCCGAGGACGGAGGTCGCGAGCGTTAAGATCAAGAAGATCGTAAAAAAGGCAGGATCGACTATCGGGGGAGCCATCGAGAAGATCGCGATAAACGTCGCCACTGAAGCAGCGAAGCAGTTAATTACCGGCGGGATGGTCTAGGGGGCAATCATGATAGGGATCTTCACCAAGCGATGGCCCGTGACCGACGGGCGCGGGGACGCCCTGGCGCTCGTGGCGCGCGGGAGGTCGCTTGAGCTTAGGCGGCGCGGCGGCGTCGAGTTCTCCTACGAGGATCCGCGCGCCGAGTTCGCCGAGGCCTGGGGCAACAAGGACTTCTACGTCCGGGGCGGCCAGCGCAAGCGCGTGACGCGCGCGAGGCTCTACGACCTGCAGAAGGCCGGGGGCGCGCGGATTGTCCAGTTCCGCAATACGGCCGACGGCGACAGTTTCAGGCGCTGGCTCGAGCGGCGAGAACAGAAGTAAAGCCCCGCGCATAAGGGCTGCAACCCTGCGCGAGGCTCAAGCAAAAACTACCATCCCAGCGAAAGGACGGCTCATGCATTTTACCATGCCGACCGACTGGCTGTGCTGTGCGTACCTTAGGAAATCGAGGGAGGACGAGCAGCGCGACCGCGAGTACGACAGCGACACGCTGGCGCGACACCAGTCGATAATTGAAGACCTCGCCGAAGAGAACAGCCACACCGTCAGACAATGGTACCGGGAGGTGGTGAGCGGCGAGACCATCGCGGCACGTCCGGAGATGACCTCGCTGCTGCACGACATAGCCAATGGAAAATGGGATGCCGTATACGTGGTTGAGGCATCGCGCCTTGGTCGCGGCGGCGGCGCAGATCAAGAGCGCATCATAAACGCACTTAGGTACACTGGCACGTGGCTCGTGACCGAATCAAACGGCATCTATGACCCAGACAGCGATACTGACATGAAGAGGCTCAAGGACGATCTGCGAGACTCTGAGGATGAGCTTGGCTCGATTACAACCAGGTTGACGCGAGGAAGTCGAAAGGCAGTAAAGGACGGGCGGTGGCTCGCCACGGGTCGCGCGCCCTACGGATGGCGTGCGGTGCGCATCATGGGCGCGTGGCAGCTTGAGCCAGACGAGAACCATGACAATATGCTGCGCATTTACGATATGCTAGAGGCGGGAGACGGATTCGCGACGATAGCAGCAACTTTCAACCACGAGGGCATACCGACGCTCAGGGGCGGCGAACACTGGACGCCATCGGCCATCCAGTACATCGCGCGAAACCCGGCGAACTGCGGCTATGTCGTCTACGGCGTGCATAAGACGCGCCGTGTCTTCGACCCCGATACTTTCGAGGTGCACAAGGTCAAGGAGAAGAACGACAAGCCATTGATCTACAAGGGGCTCCATTTCGGTAAAGGCGGCATACCACCCGAGCGATTCGAGAAGATCATAGGGCGCAGGGCGCAAGATGCGCGCATCCAGAAAGACAGGCAGCTACGCAACCCCCTCGCAACGCTGCTTCGCTGCGGGAAGTGCGGGAAGTGCCTCACCGTGCAACTTCTCAATGCCCACAAGCCATCAAGAGCGCTCTACTTTGCCCATAAGCCGGCAAAGCGGTACACGGGTACCTGCTCGGGCGTTAAAGGTGTCAAGGTTGACACGATCATGGAGCTTCTGGCCGATGCCCTCGAAAGTATGTGCAACGACATCGAGATACAGATAGCAAGCAGCGGCCCCGACGATTACGAGATGCGAAGGGCAAGAATCATCAAGGAACAGGAAAAGGCCATCAAGTCGAGAGATCGGGCAATGGAGGCGTTCGAGGCTGGCGTGTACACCTTGGATGATTTCGCCGAGCGAAAGCGAGCCATTGAAGTCCGCATCGAGAAGCTGGACGAAGCGCTGGCGCAGTGCAAGCCGAAAGCACCGCTCGGCGACACCATCGTAAATCTCAAGGAGTGCATAAGGGCCATCAAGGACGACTCACTGTCAGCTAAAGACAAAAACGACCTACTCAAAAGCTTTATTGACCATATCGACTACTACAACGGAGAGACGCGCCCACGCCATCACGACATAAAGCTGGAGGTATTTTTGCGCTAGAAACATCTACCATCGAGAAAAGCACCCCCGAATCTCGATGGCGAGCTTGCGCCCCACGTACGCCACGTCGGGACGCCCCGGCGCCTTTCCCCAGTCGCAGCGGTAGCCGGGAAAGCCCATCTCACGCAGCATGCGCCGCACGAGCACCTCCGGCTTCGTATCGCGCCGCTTGTTGCCCTGCATCGATTTGTGCGTGGCCGCCGACACGACCCCGATCTCGTAGCGGTTCGTCTTCGACAAGCGCACGCAAGACTCGGTGCTCCCCTCGCCTTCCGCAGAGCCTCTGCTTGCGATCTCCGCAGAGCCTTCGTCGGCAGCTTCCGTTGAGACTTCCTCCCTCGCCTCGATTGCGCGACCAGTCGCGACGTCGGAAGCATCGCCCGTATCGTTCTGCGCAATCGCTTCTTTCGTTTTCTCTGTCGGCTTTTTCATGGCCGCTATTATAGCGCCTGCGCCTTCCCGCTTGCGAAACCCTGAATGCCCAATTAAGAAAGCGTAAGGTGTGCGTCTTTTTCCCGATGCTGTCACGCGACGCACAGCCTAAGCGCTACCATGGGAGCTCCGATCGACCCGTCGATCGCCGCCGCCGTGTCCTGTGGCGATCAACCGTTGCGAAACCAAGGAAGGAGGCTGCATGACGAACACGCCATCCGTGCTCGACCGCCGCGAGTTTATCGTGCTCGCCAGCGGGCTGGCCGCCGTGCTCGTCATCGGCGACGGCGCCTATCTCGCCTCCCGCAGGTCAGCCGCTCATGCCCAGCCCGCACCTTCCGAATCTGGAACCCTGGCCCAGCCCGCGACGCCGTTGGACGCGGCAAGCGCCTCGTCCAACGCACAGGCGCCTTCGGCCGCCGACCCCATAACCGAGGCCGACCCCGCCACCCCAGCTGACGCCGAAACGCCTCCGACGGCGCTCGAAGACCTCCCCTGGAACCTGCGCCTCGTGAACCGCAAGCATCCCCTCGACGCCGACTTCGAGCCCGGCAACCTGGCCGAGCTGCCCGACGCAAGCTGGGTGGAGCCCCATGTCAACCACAGGGTGGACGCCCGCATCGTCGAAGATCTTGCAGCCATGCTCACAGCTGCCGAGGCAGAGGGCGCGCATCCCGTCATCTGCTCCTCTTTCCGCACGTACGACTACCAGGAAAACTTGTTCGAAAACCGCATCGAGCGGGCCGAACGCGAGGATCACTTGGAAGGCGCCGAAGCCGAAGAGGCCGCCGCGTTCTGGGTGGCCCCGCCCGGTGCCAGCGAGCACCAAACGGGCCTGGCCGTCGATATCGTGGACGCCGACTACCTCGGGCTGGACGAGGGTCAGGAATCCACGGCCACCCAGCAGTGGCTCATGGCCCACTGCACCGAGTACGGCTTCATCCTGCGCTACCCCACGGACAAAAGCGCCACAACCGGCATCGGCTACGAGCCCTGGCACTACCGCTACGTCGGCAAAGAGGCCGCCTCCGACATAGCGGAAAGCGGTCTCTGCCTCGAAGAGTGGCTCACCGAAACGTACCGCGTCCAGGTCTGAAGCCGCCCCGCCCCCTTTCCGCAGCTGCATCCTTCCGCAGCCGCCCTCTCCGAAACCGCGAAACAAAAATGCCGAGCCGCCCCACAAGAAAGGCGGCCCTAAGGCCGCCTTTTGCAAGGAGTGGGTATCGCAAGAACTTACAGCATCCAAGGCTGAATGATCGTGATCGGCACCGCTGCGCTCACGATGAGCAGACGCAGCATGAAGCCGCCGACGAGCACGCCCGCATCCGACAGCGCACTGATCATCTGGCCCGTGCGCGAGGTCTCGAACTCGTGCTTGGCCAGCCACAGCATCCAGCACTCCAGAATCGTCGGAAGCACCAGGCCCACGATGACGAACAGCAGCCAGAACGCGACGGCCCAATTGCCCGACACCAGCGACATCACGCTCTCCCAGCCGGCGGGGCTCGGGTTGAACGCCGTGATGAACAGCAGCGCAGCAACCAACACGAACTCGATGACGGGCAGCCAGAAGTGGAACTTCTTCATGACGACCACCTCGTTGAACTCATCGGGCGCGTAGAACACGCCGACGAGCAGCACCGCGGCCATGCCGGTGGACACGGCGGACACGAGGAACAGAATCGGCAGAAGCGCGCTGTTCCACAGGGGGAATCCCTGACACACGCCAAGCAGGCAGCCGGTGTAAATGGCGACGCACAGGCCCATGACGAGCCCCACGCAATCGAGCCACATCGGTACTTCGCGCTTCATCAGATCAAGCACCAGCACGATGAGCGCGACGACCACGAACACCGCCAGAAACACCACGCCCCAGGTCATTACCGACCCGAAGTTCGTAAGCAGAAGCGCGAAGCGCAGCGGATGGGCAAAGCCCGCGGCGGCGTCAAACATCAACAAGCACAGGCCGATGATGACCACGATCGGCGCGATGAGGCGCCCGACGCGCATGAGGCGCTTGCAATCCGGATGACGGTAGCGGACGAACACCGCCGTTGCGAACGCGCCGCCGCCCAAGCCGGCCAGAAAGAGGTACCACGCGATGATGGCGCCCCAAATGGGTTCGTAGATCATGTCAATCACCTCACGTAATAGATCTTGGCGCGGGTCAGATCGCCGGCGATGGGGGCCGCGCCCGTGCGCGCGATTTCCTTGGAAATCTCGCTGTCGGAATCGTCCAGATCGCCGAAGATGCGAGCGCCCGTCAGGCAGGCATCGACGCACGAGCACATCTTCGTGCCGTTCTCATACGAAGAAAGCGTGCAGAAGCGGCACTTGTCCACCTCGCCTGTCTTCGAATTGCGCGTACGCACCTGATAGGGGCAAGCGGCCATGCAGTACAGACAGCCGATGCAGCGGCCGTGATCCACTTCGACGATGCCGTCAGAGCCCATATGCGCGGCCCCGGTGGGGCACACGCTCGCGCACGGCGCGTCCTCGCAGTGCATGCACTGCAGCGGGATGTGCTCCACGGTCACGTTGGGGTACTTGCCCACTTCGCGCTCCTCGAAGCGAATGAACGACTCGTCGGGGAGCAGATCGTTCTGGCGCTGGCAGGCCGTGCGGCAGGCATAGCAGCCAATGCACTTCTTGGTATTGATGAGCATTCCGTAGCGTGCCATCATTCACCTACTTTCTGCACGGAAACCAACGTTTCCTGGGTCATGGCCGAGCCATAGGCCGGTTCCATGTGGAAGGGAACGAAGTCCATGAAGTTCAAGCCCACGCCGTAAGCCGTGTGCTGATCGGGAGACTTGCAACCATAGTGGGAGGGCATGTAGATGGCCGTCGGGTTGATGCGCTCGGTCACCTTCACCTTGATGGGGCCCTCGGCCATCGTGTTCGACAGAACAACCTCGTCGCCGTCCGCGATGCCCAGCCGCTCGGCCACCTCGGCGTTGATCCAGATGCGGTCGAGGCCGTAGGACTTCGTGATGTCCATCAAAGGCTCGCAGTTGGCAGTCTGCGTATGCGTGTGGATGGCCTGCTTGCCGCCGATGAGGCGGAACTCGCCGACGGTCTCGTTCGGCATCACCTGGGGCTCGACCCACACCGGGCACGCGGACAGCCCGGCTGCCTCGCACGCCTCGCTCACGAACTGGATCTTGCCCGTCGGGGTCTTCCACTCGGGAACTTTGCCGTAGGTATAGGCCTTCTCGGGGAACGAGATCGTGCCGACCTGGCGCAGCTCATCGAGGCTCGTGCCCACGCTGCGCAGCTGAGCGTCGGCCAGCTCGTCCACGGTGAACGGGAAGTACTGCCCCACGCCGCACGCCTCGGCCAGCTGGGTGAAGATCACATCGGCCGGACGCGTGTTGGGGTGAATCACCTCGAGCACCTGATCGCGCAGGGAAACGACCGGCACGCGCCCGCCCACGAACTCGGGCAGCTCGCGACGCTCCAGGTAGCTGCACTCGGGCAGCACGTAGTCGGCCAGCATTGCGGTTTCCGACATCTGCACGTCGACGACGACCATCAGATCGAGGTTCGCAAAATCCTCCGCCAGCTGGGCGGGGTTGGAATAGCCGGCGGCCATGTTCGAGTTGTAGAAGAACAGGCCCTTAACGTTGCCCTCCTTCGCCATCTCGGCGACATAGAGGTTGGTGCCCATGGACGAGAGCGCCAGCGGATACTCCTCGGCGCCCCACATCTTCGCCTCGACCTTCGGCACCTCGGGGAACTTCACCGGATCAAGGTCTCCCGCCTTCACGCTGGGAAGGAAGAGCGCCCCACCGGGCTGGTTCCAGCAGCCCAGAAGCGTGTTGAACAGGCACAGCGCTCGCGCCGTCTCGCCCGAGTTCGCGTACGAGCATCCGAAGGCGCCGCGCCAGCTCGGCTCGATGGAGGCCGCGGGGGCCGCCTCGGCGAACTCGAGCGCCAGCCGCTCGATGGTGGCGGCGGGAATGCCCGTGATGCCCTCGGCCCATTCCGGCGTGTAGCCCGCAATGGCGCTCGCCCACTCGTCGAATCCGACGCTGTTGGCCGCCACGTACTCGGCATCGTAGAGATCGCGATTAATAAGCACGTTGGACATGGCCAAGATGAGCGCCAGGTCGGTACCAGGGTTGATGGGCACCCACTCGTCGGCGAAGGCGATGCTGTTGTTCAGGCGCGGATCCACCAGCACGATGTGCGCGCCGTTCTCGTGCGCCTGCTGCAGCGCAGCCACCGAGCTGGGTCGGATGGCGTCGGCGTAGCTGCGGCCGATGAACATCGTCATCTTCGAGTTGGCCACATCCGATTCGAAGTTGGCGGCGCCGATGGCCTGCGTGAACCCGGACTCCTTGGAGAGGTTGCAGGCAGCGCCGTGCGTGTACACGTTGGGGCTACCGAGCGCGTTCATGAAGCGCTTCGTGTAGTACTTGCCCGACGGGCGCGGATCTTGCACCATGGCAAGCGCCTCGGGGCCGTACTGCGCGATGATATCGTTCACCTTCTGGCCGATCTCGCTGAGCGCCTGATCCCATCCTATTACTTCGAATTCGCCGTTTTCGTTCTTCTTCATCGGGTCGGTGAGCCGATCAGGCGAATAGGCGATCTGGGAATAGCCGTACCCGCGCGCGCACAACTTGCCCTGCGCGTTCGGATGGGCCTCGTCCCCAATGAGCTTCGTAAGCTCGCCGTCTACGACGTAGGCGTAATAACCGCACTTGCTCGAGCAGGAATTGCACAGCGAGTGCACCACTTCGGTTCGCTTATCCGTCTCGGCATCAGCATCGGCTTCGCCGCGAACCGACAAGCTCACAAGGCCCGCGCCGGCGGCCACGGCAGCCACCCCGGCGCTTCCAACTAAAAAGCTGCGCCGTGTTAAAGCGTGTCCTGACATAATGGTCCTTCTCTCTATCGTTTAAGCCTCGACGATGGTGGCCGTGGAAACCACGCCCTCGTCGATGGCCTTCTGGGCAATATCCTCCCAATCGATGAACTTGATGGCGCCGTTGGGGCACTGCTCGGCGCAGCGACCGCAGGAAATGCACTTGGTCGATGTGCCGGTCTGGGCGTTGATGTGGGGCATGTTCCACGGGCAGGCGGCAGAGCACATGCCGCAGCCGATGCACACGTCCTCGTCGACAACACGAGCGCCGGTTTCCTCATCGGAATGGATGGCGTGGACGGGACAGTACTTGGCGCATTGCGGATCGGCGCACTGCTTGCAGGAGGCGACCGTGAACTGGCAGTTGCCGAAGATGCCGTCGTTGGTATCGACGCCGGAGCCGAAGTTGTAGTTGTCCCACACGCGCACGCGGGCGATGGACTGCTGAGTCGCGCCATCATTCTTCAGGGTGCACATCATCTCGCAGCGCTGGCAGCCGGAGCAGCGAGCGCGGTCGGTGACGATCATTTTCGTAGGAGTGGTGCGCAGCTCGATGCGGCCCGAGGCGATGGAGGCGGTGGTCACGCCCCAGGAGGCGAGCACGCCGCCGACCACCAGGCCGGCAACGCCGCAACCGGTCATGGCGAGCACGGTGCGACGGGTAAAGAAGGGCTGCTTCTTCTCGGAGGCCGGCGCTGAGCCGGGCTCGGTAGCGGACACCGGAGCCGTGGGCGGCTGCTCGGTGGCTACGGTTTCATTTTTCTGGGTGTCAGACATTTGAACTCCCCCTTGTAACTTCATGCTTGTCTTAAGAGAGAACTCAAGATCGCGACGCCACGCAACAGGGGGCATCATAGTCATGAATGAAGAAGCTGTGTACCCTCTTTGAGGGGGATTACTGAACGTTTGATTTTTCCTCATCCCGTCGTAGGGGAGCCGTCATGTTCCCGTTGAAAAAGATCCCCTCATTGAGGGGAGGGGAGTAAAACTGCCCTCCCTTATACTTCTACGCGACGATTACTCCAGATCGACGACTGGTACCACGCAACATGAGTACACGAAGAGATTTGGAGCTTCATCATGGCTGATTCAAAATTGGATCCCAACAAGTCCTATGGCTGGACCGGTAAGATCCTCCGCGTCAACCTGACCGACAAAACCGTTTCCGTCTCGCCCACCGACCCTTATAAAGAGTACTTGGGCGGCATGGGGATAGCCAACAAGATCATGTACGACGAAGTACCCGCCGGCACCGATCCGCTCTCCCCAGAGAACAAGATCGTGTTCGCCGTCGGCCCTCTGACCGCCACCGGTGTCCCCCTGGCGGGCCGCACCACCATCGCCTCCCTTTCCACCTATACCACCGATCATCAAGTTGTTGACGCCCACACCGGCGGCATGATCGGTGCGGCCATCAAGAAGGCCGGCTGGGATGCCATCGTCATCGAGGGCGCTTCCGACGAACCGGTTTATCTGAAAATCGACGATGACGACGTGGAGATCAAGCCCGCCGATCAGGTGTGGGGCCAGGGCACCCGCGCCACCACCGAGGCGCTCTCGCGCAAGGAGGGCACCGATTTCTGTGTGGCCACCATCGGCCCTGCCGGCGAGAACCTGCTGCCCTACGCCTGCATCATCAATTCCCGCAACCATTCCGCCGGCGCTGGAGCCGCCGCCGTCATGGGCTCGAAGAAATTGAAGGCGCTCGTCGTGCGCGGTAGCCAGCCCATCTACGTGGCCGACCCACAAGAGGTGGCCGACCTGTCCGACTACATGCTGCGCGAGATCGTCGGCTCCAACAACAACCACGTCGTGCCTTCCACCCAGCAGGAATGGGCCGAGTACTTCGACAAGGGCAGCCGCTGGACGGCCCAGAAGGGCCTTACCTGGGCGCTGGCCGAAGGCGGCCCCATCGACACCGGCGAGCCGAAGCCCGGCGAGATCAATACCGTGGGCTACCGCTGCATGAAGGCCTTCAAAGACGAAGGCCCAGAGGCCGAGAAGTACACCATCAAGATGGACGGCTGCCACAGTTGCCCCATCCATTGCTACTCCGACTTGCGCGTGCCGGCCTCGGCGGCCAACGGCGGCTACGAGATCACGGGCAACACCTGCGTGCCGAACTTCCCGTTCACCAACTACATGATCAAGATTTTAGGCGACAACACTTCCGTCGAAGCCGGCAGCGAAGATGCCCTCATCTGGGATCAGGTATTCGGCTCCACCATGGACGATTTGGGCCTGTGGTGCAACTACGGGCAGATCTACCGCGACATCGCCCACTGCTATGCTACGGGTCTGCTCCAGAAGGTGCTGCCCCCCGAGGAGTACGCGGAAATCAATTGGGAGGGCTTCAAGAATAACGACCCCTCCATGGTGCCGCCCCTTCTGGCGAAGATCGCCGCCAACGACTCGGAGATCGCCTACATCGGCCACGGCCCCATCGTCTGGACCGAGCGTTGGAACGATCCAGACTGGTGGAACACCCCCGCTTCCACGCTCATCAACGTGCGCGGCTGGCCGGTGCACCATGCCCATGAGTGCTTCGGACAGGTGGGCCTGCTCTATAACATGGTCTTCAACCGCGACGACATGATCCACTCTGCCGTGAACTTCCAGGGCTGCGGCTTGCCCTTCGAGCTTAAGCAGCAGATCGCGGCCGAAGTGTGGGGCGACGCGAGCGCCATCGATCCGGACAAGAACTACACCCCCATGAATGAGTATAAAGCGAACTTCGCCTGGTGGTCCATCGTCACTGACGTGCTGCACGACTCGCTCACGCTGTGCAACTGGGTATGGCCCATGACGATGAGCCCCACGAAGGCTCGCGACTATCGCGGCGACCTGGATCTGGAGGCCAAATTCATGAAGGCCGTCACCGGCGAAGACGTGACGACGGAAGACCTGTACAAGATGGGTGCGAAAATCACCACGCTACAGAGAGCCAACACCGCGCGCGGCATGGTGGGTGCCAACGGGCAAATGGGTACCAATGACTTCCGCAACGTGCACGACGTCGTTACCGAGTGGCCCTTCACCATGGATCCGGACATCGAAGTGTTCACCGAAGGCACCAACAAGATGGACAAAGAGGATTTCCAAACGGCCCTCACCATGATGTACGAATGCTTTGGCTGGGATCCCGAGCTGGGCTGCCCGACGGCCGAGTGCCTGGACTACTACGACATGCCCGACGTGAAGGAAGACCTCGCCGCCCTCGGCCTGCTTCCCGACGCCTAGGGAGATGCGCAGAGCGAAACCAATCTGCGCTGAAGGCTGATCCATGGGGGGGGCGACCTCGGTCGCCCCCCAAGCGGCATCACCTCACCTGATAGCCGACCCCTTCTAACGCGAGCTCCGAAGGAGCTCCCCCTTCGTGAAAGGAGCCCCCGCAAACCGGTTGCGGGGGCTCCTTTTTGCACGCACCCGTAGCACGAGGCGTGTTTTTGCCATCAGAGAAGAGCGCCTACGACATTTTTGCCTCCCGGGCTGCGGGTCGTCTTCGCCCGAACAACAAGCCCGATGCCCTGAACAGGTATTTCTTGCTCTTTTGGAAAGTTAGTCGCCTAAAACACCGCAGCCCGACCCACAAAAATGTCCAACTCATCTGAAAAGCGCGACAAAAATACGGGTCGAGCTACGGTTTCGACAGCGCAGCTCACAGGCTGAACCGCCGAGGCTTGGGCAGGCAAGTCTTACACGTTGCGAATGCGCTCGACGGCGTCCCACTCGGCAAGGGCCTGGGCGCGGCGAGGGGTCAAATACGTCGTGGAATAGAAGTAGACGTCGCCGTTGGAAGCTTCCACGCGCTCGATGTCGTCGGAGCGACCCTGCGCGCGGGCCTCAGCGAAGGCCGCCTCCACCGCTTCGGCATTCATGCGAAACGGGTCGTTGGCCAAGTTCTCCCGCGCCATGGGGCGGGGGTAGACCGACGACTCCTCGCGCACGCATTCGATGAAGGTGGCCACGGGGTCATCCTCAGCGGCGAGGAACGCCCAGCGAGCGTAGGCGTCGGTCATGGCCGAATCGTCGTAGAGGTAATAGCTCTCGGCGCCCATGAGCAGGCGGATGTGCGCGAACTTGGAATGCGGGTCTTCCTCGGGAACCTGGCTGGAAATCTCCTGGGGCGGGGCTGGCGGGTACCCTGATTCGCTCAGACAGTCCTCGCTTGGTGGAACAGCCCACTGGGCTGTTCCAGTCGCTGCGGAACTCGCTCGGTCAGGGCACCCGCCAGCCCCTTGGACGTCCCCCATGGCCAGATCATCGGCTCGAGGCTTCTTGTGCTTGAAGGGGGATGCGCCTACGGGGCGACCGTTGGAGGAGGAGAAGGCGGACTTCACGTGCTTGTTGGCGGCGCGGCGAGGTGCGGCTCCGGCGTCAGGGCCCTCTATGTCGGCCGCATCGCGCGAGCCGTTGGGATCGCCGAATTCCATAAGCGCATCGTAAACGGCCATCTCCAAGTCTTCGGGCGTCATCGACGGGGGCACAAGGCCCGCAGCCTCCCATTCGCAGGGACACGACAGGCGGCTTGCTCGCGAGGCCGCGCGCGCCGCATCAAGCACCGCAGTGATGGCCTCCTCACGCGCCTGCTCGGGATCGAGGGCGTCATCTACGGCCTCACCATCGGCCGCCGCGCCCGCAGCGGCCAAGGCCTCGCCATGGGGCAGCGCGTCGGCAATGTCCTCGCCCGCCGCCTGGGCTTCCGCCAGCGCGATCACCGCCGCGCGGATCTCGTCTTCCTCGCGCACGGCTACTCACCGTCCATAGCCGCCACGAGCAGGTCGGTGCGCGTATCGCGCAGCGAGCAGTGCTCGCACATCAGGCAGGCGACACTGTAGGAGTCGCAGGGCACCACCGCATCAAGCTCGGCCAGACCGGCCCCCTCCCGTGCGAGGAAGTCGCCGATGAGCGCTCGCACCGCCTCTATGGAAAACGTCAGCGTGTTCGCCTTGCCGGCGGGAACGCCGCCCACGGCCTCCCGCACATCCTCGATCGTGAGCGCCAGCACCTCATCGAAGGTACGCCCCTCGATCATCGCGCAGGTGGCGCTCGCGCACCCCGTCATCGCCAAGCATCCGCGCGTCTTGAAGCCGGCGGCCTCGATGACGCGCGTCTCGGGATTGATGCGCCCGAACAAGCGGAACGCCACCTCGCCGCGTTTCGACTTGCCGACCATCGCCTGGGCGTTCATCCCCTCGGGACGGCCGCCGTTGTGATAGTCGGCCACAATGGCCAGAAGCTTGTCCGAGTATCCGGCCACTTCGTCGTCCACTTCGGTTTGGTAGACGTCGGCCGTGCGCAGCAGCACTTTCTGCTTCGGCTCGTGGTAGATGTCGCGACCCTCGCTCATGGGCTCCTCCTCTTCTTCGATTATCCACCTGCAAGATTACCAGAACCTCCGCTGCGCCCCTCCCCTTTTTCAGGCGATGTCAGATTGCGGAAACGTAACGACTCTCTCGGCAGATGTGCCGCAGTCAAGATTCCCCGCGCACAAGCCCGAAAAAGAGCTATGATGGGGAATCGCGGGAAAGCCATAATGGGACGAGCATCGGGCGAAAGGGGGATTCATGAGCGTTGTCGTGAGCGGACTTCTAAGCCGCGCGAAGGCCTTTTGGCCCATGCTCGCAGGCATCATCTGCGCACGCACGGCTCTCATCGTGGCGTGCTACGGCAGCTACGCCTCCACTGACGACGGCGTCTTCACCGACGGCTCCATGTTTGTCACCTGCGCGCTCTTCATCGTAGCGTTGCTCATCTTCTCGCGGTCTCGCCGCGAGCTCGGTGCTACCGCCGTGCAGTGGATCATGGTGGGGAGCATCATCGTTGCCGCCGGAGCCTCCATGGCGCTCTCCCCGCTCGACAGCACTGACCAAACTCTTGCGGCCACCGCTTTCGCCCTCAGCATTGCCAGCACCCTGGCCCTGTCGCTGTGCATGTTCTACTGGCTGCGATGCCTGCGCGGCACCGACGAAGTGACAGCTGCCCTGTTCGTGTTCTCGGCCTTCTTTATCAGCGTCGGCATCGTTTACCTGCTCTCATTTCTGCCCACCCGGGCGCAGAACATCATCGGCATGGCGCTCATCGTGGCCCAGTTCGCCTTCCTCGGCCCGGCCGGCCTGCGCGCCGAGCACCCCACGGAGCGGCCGCACCGCCGGGCCCGTACCTTCTTCACCTTCGCCCGCAGCAACATCCAGGACCACCGATTCCTCGCCGCCTGCACCGTCGGCATGGCACTTCTGGGATTCGTCGACGGCTTTCTCCGTGGCTATCCCGACGGGCTGCCCATCTCCTTCACCTGGGGCTCGCGACTGGCCTACGCCCTGTGCTCCATGCTGATATGCGCCCTGCTCATGTTCCTTGTCGTACGCCGCCGCGAGCGCGTCATGACCGTGGACGCATTTATCACCATGGCACTTCTGGCCTCTCTCAGCCTCGTTCTGTTCGGTGCTTTCCCCTATCGCTGGGAAATCGGAGCCGTGGCCGTCAACACGTTGAACATCGTCATTTGCGCCTACTGCTGGTACGTCATCATCGCCTTCACCAGCTTCGGAACCCGCGACCCCTACGTATACGCCATGGGCGGCTGGATGATCTGTTTCGGCTCGCGTTCCCTCGCCCGCATGCTGCTGTACTTCACTTACCCGTTGGCCGGCAACGATTTGCTCATCAACTCGCTGCTTGGGGCTCTTGTCCTCATTTCCACCCAAGTGGTTCTCGTGCAGTTCATGCACGCCGAGCGCGGCGAGTCGTCCGCAGAGAACGATCGTCTGGAAGCCGAGAACGAGCGGGTCACGCGCCAAGCCGAAGCCGATGCGGCCGAGTCGGCAGCGGCGCTGGCCAAAGCTGAGCAAACGCTGCAGAGCGTCGTGTTCAACGCCGCGAAGCGCGAGGCTTCCGCCCAGCAAACAGCCTCCGAGGCTCTGAAGGCTGCCGAGGCACGCCAGTGCATCCGCTGCAACGAGGAATGCGCCGCTATCCAGGAGCAGCTTCTCCAGATCGACCCCTCCTCGATCTCTCTCGCCTCCGCCCCTTCGTCTTCTCCCTCGGCGACGACGCCATCGCCTCTCGCCTCTTCAGCCTCGGCCGCCTTGGAGCCATCCCCTATCCCTTCCCCGTTCTCCATGGGCGAGCTGTCCGACTCCATGCGCCGCAACGTTGAGCGCATGGGCGAGCACTTCCTGCTCACCAGCCGCGAGATGGATGTGCTCACCCTTTACGCGCTGGGTCACACACAGAAGAAGGTGGCCGAAGAGCTGTTCATCACCCCCGCCACCGCCCACAGCCACATCAAGCGCATCTACAGCAAGTGCGGCATGCACTCGCGCCAGGAAATCCTCGAGTACCTCAACTCATACGGAAGCTAGGACGCCATCATGGAAGAGAAGCGCCCCGAAACCCCGAGCCGCATAAGCAATCCGGCCACGCCGCAACGCCCGAGCGCTTCGCAAAATGCCGCCCTCTACCTGCGCTGGCTCGGCATCCTCTGCGCCATCATGGCCGCCTTCTGCACTGGCATCTTCCTCATCGGATACAAAGACCCCAGCGTAGGCCGTGTGGCGACCCTCGCCGGTCTCATCGTCGCCAGCGCCGGCTTCTTCTGGCTCGCCCACCGCAAGCGTAAGTAGAGCCACTTTCTTTGGAAAATGACGAGAAGCGCACCAGCCAAATTCCTAAAGCGGTCGGCTTGGATAAATCTGAGAAAACGAGGGCGCGCTATGGCTACGAACTCAATTTGGCTTCGTAGCTCTCTTTCAAAGCTTTGAACGCGGGCATCGAGCGTTCGATGGTGTCGCGGGCGATGCAGTAGGACAGGCGCACCCAGCCGCCGACGCCGAAGCTGTCCGAGGGAACGATGAGCAGCTCGTACTCCTTCGCGCGATCCGAGAACGCCTGGGCGTCCTCTTCCAAGGCGCGCACCCACAGGTAGAAGGCGCCGTCCGGCTCCACGTACTCGTAGCCGAGCGCGGAGAGCCCCTCAGTCAGAATCGCGCGGTTCTCCGCGTAGGCGGCCACGTCCGACGGCTCCCCCACGCAGCGGGCCGCCACGCGCTGCAGCAGCACCGGCGCGCACACGTAGCCGAGCGCCCGTCCCGCGCCCGCCACGGCCACCGCCACCGCATCGCCGTCGTCAGCGCTATCCGAAACGTATACCCATCCGATGCGTTCGCCGGGCAGCGAGAGCGCCTTGGAGTAGGAGTAGCACACGATAGTGCGGGCATAAAGCGACGGCACCCAGGGCACTTCGATGCCGTAGGTGATCTCGCGGTAGGGCTCGTCGCTGATGAGGTACAGCGGACGTCCCAGCGCTTCCTCACGCTCGCGCAGCATGGCCGCCAGGGCCTCAAGGCTCTCGCGGGTGTACACGGCGCCCACCGGGTTGTTCGGCGTGTTGATAATCACGGCACTCGTCTTCGGCCCGATGGCCGCGCGCAGCGCCTCGATGTCGGGCTGGAAGCTCGGAACCGCTGCCGGCACCTCCACGATGGTGCAGCCGGCAGCCTCGATCCAGGTGCGGTACTCGGGGAAGTACGGCGACACTACGACCACCTCGTCGCCAGGTTGGGTCACAGCGGCAATGGATGAAGCCAAGGCCGCCGCGGCACCGGCCGTCAGGTAAAGATGGCCCGGCGTCGCCGTCATGCCGTAGCGCGCGGACAGGTACGCCGCGATGGCCTCCTTCACCTCGGGCAGACCCGCCGCGGGCGAATAGGCGTGAAGGGTCACCGGATCCATGTCCAGAAGCTCCAGCATGGTTTCGCGCACCAAATCGGGCGCCGGCACCGAAGGGTTGCCGATCGAGAAATCGAACACGTTCTCGGCGCCGATCTCGGCCTTGCGCGCCATCCCGTAGGCAAACAGCTCGCGGATGGCACTCGGCTCATCGCCCAGCCCGTACATCTTCTCGTTGATCATGACAGTCCTTTCGCACACTCTCGCCAGCCGCCGCGCGCGGGGACTGGCCCTCATTGGCCCTAAGCCCAGTCGGATTCTCAGTTCCCCCTCAGGATACTACAACGGCGCCCTCCCCCAGGCTCGCTTCCGCCGAGCCGACCACAGCGGCCCCCAGCTGGACGATCTTCTCCTGCAAGCCAGGATGAGCGCGGAACGCGAAGGCGCGTCCTTCCTGTTCTCGCACCAAATACCCCTCGCGCTCCAGCCCCAGAAAATCGGCCCGGGCGGTGCCGTAGGCGATGCGGAAGCTGCGCTGATGCGGCGCGATGCGCAGAAGAGCCCCGGGTTCACGGCACAGCGCCACCAGAATGGATTTTTGGCGCGCATTGATGTGGGACTCGAAGATGCGCTCGATCTGCTCGTTGAGCTGCTCGAGATAGGTGATGGAAACCGCCAGCCGCTCCAGCTCGCGCAGGTACAGACACACATTCAACTCGAAATAGGGCGTGAAATCGAAGCCGAAACCGTAGTCGGTCGACCACGACTCGAACACCGCCTCGTAGCGGGCCGCGTCCACCGGCGCCTCCGCCAAGGTCGGATCGAAGCCCTCCGGTATCCAGCTGAGCACGGGAAAACCCCACTTCAACGCCAGGATATTTCGCAAAAGCAGTCCCACGAGCACGTTCAGACGCGGCAGCACGTTGAAGTAGCGAAAGAACCAGCTGATGTTGAGCAGCCGCAATACGGGACCGAAGCGCATGTCGTCCCCTGCGGCACAGGCCCGCTGGCACACCAGATCCATCAGCACCTGGGACTCCGGGGGCGCCAAGCGCGGATCCAACGGCGCGAGCACCCGCTCGGGCAGCTCGGACAAATCCACCCCCTCGGAAAGCTCGTAGTACAGCGTCTCGATGAGCCCGTGGGTCACCGCGCGCCGCGCCAAGCTGTCGCAATCGCTCGAAAGACGAAAGTAGTTGGCCACCAACTGATCGAGAGACGTCAGCGGGGGCGCCCCCGCGAACAGCTCGTGCACCCGCTCCTCGTCCACCGCGATGCCCTCGTCCGCCAGGCCGCGCACCAGCGTGCGCTCGATGAAGCGCGTCACGAACGGCGACCCTTGCATGTCCTTGAGCGATCGCGCCAACGAGGAGTCCTCCTTCGAGCGCACCTCCAGCATCTCGGTGTTGAACGACAGCGAACTGGTCGTGACCATCCACATGTCGGCCGTGCGCTCCGGATCCTCAGGGATGAACACGGCGGCCTGCTTGCGCACGGCGAGCAGGATGCGCCAGATGTCCTCCTTCGAGTAACCCTCGGGAAGATCGTAGTCGTCCAAGTCGTCGAAGAGCAGAATGCCCACGTCCACCGCCGTGCGCAGCTCGTGGAAAATGGGCAGGCTCATAAAGGCCACCAGCTCATCCACGGAGAGTCGCTTCGGCATCGCCTCCGTCTTTCCCCGCATCGCAGACTTTCCCGCCATCGCGCCGCCTTTCCTTGAGCTTGCCCTCTCGCTCCCATTCTATCAGCTTCGGAATCTCCTATTATCAGAAGTTGATCTTAAAGATAGTTATAATTGAGAATGTTATTATTATTTTGTACCAAAGTTATTATCAGAAATTTAGATATTGATAATTGAAGAGCGGGCCTTTATAGTGAGGTCAGCGAATACGCGAGCGACCAGAGGAGGCCCTTATGGGAGACTGGCCCATCATCATCCGCTAATTCAGGGGCGTTAACCGCCCGAACGCCCTGCGGCTGCCCTCCGCAGGACTCTCTGAGGTGAGAACCCCGCTGCGAAAGCCCTTGAAACGCAGCGGGGTTTCTTGCGTCTTGACACTTGTCAGAGCTTAAAGCCCTCGACAACGTCTATAAGCTCCTGTTGAGAATGAACCCCCAACTTCACGTAGATATTCTTGGTGTGAAAGCGAGCCGTGTTCAGCGATATGACGAGCTTCTCACGAATGACACCCACCGTGCGCCCCTGGGCCAAAAGCGCAAACACCTCTCCCTCCCTCGGCGTGAGTCCATACTCGGCGCCCACCGCTGCGCACTTCTCCTCGGTCGAGGCCACCCCAGCAAACATCCCGGACAGCATCTCCCTACCAGGTCGTGTCGCTTCCGCACCTTCGCCGCAAGCTCCATCGCGGCGCCCACGCACCTCCATCACGGCCGGAGGTCGCAGAGGCTCCGGCGACCGGATGGCCCCGATAGCCTCGACGAAGCTCACATTCTTCAAAACGATGAAGCAGAACGCCACGAACACCATAGCGCTCGCGAAGCTCGTCCACACGAGCGCCTCCTCGGTCCAGCCGAGCAGCGTCATGGCGCTGTTGCCAAGCACAGCACCGACGCCCACCCCCGACCAGTACAACGCCAGCATGAGCGCCGCCGTGGGCAGCGCCGTCACGCGGTTGCGCCCGGCGATGCTCCCCACGAGCAGGACGAGCAGCAGGTTGAAACAGGAGGCCCCGGCGTCAATGAGCGTGTTCGAAGCCGAGGCGACACCCCCCGACACCACCCGATCGCTCGGCTGCAGAAACATGCCGGCGATGATGAGCAAAGCGCACAGGGCAAACAGGCCGTCGGCGTTGGGCATACGCCCCCGCGCCAGGTACATCACGAGAATCACCGCGAGCGGTATGAAGGCCACCGGCAGGGCCGGCGCGTCGTTGAAGGGGCCGGGCAGTGCTATCACGAGACCTTGGGCGATGCTGAACACGAAGATGGTCACGAACAGCAAATGGCCCGTCGGCAGAAACGACTGGGGATTCGCCACGGCCATCTCGGCCTGCGGCTCAGAACGCGCGGCCTCCTGCAGCGGACGGGCGACAAGCGGCCGCACGCAGAGGAAGAGCACCGCGAAGCAGCCGGCGTTGGCCGCCACGGCGGCCGTCGGCCCAAGCGCGCTCGCCCAGGGCTGCAGCAGGTAGGCGCACAGGCACGCCGTCATGGCCACCACGGGCCGCCGCGCCGCCTCCAACTGCGCGAAGGCCACATAGGCCAGCACGAACAGCCACGCCTCGGCAAGGGAATCCAACAACGAGCCGGCCAGCAGTAGACCGGGGCTTGCCCAGGCGAAGCCGCAGCTGTCCAGCACAAGATAGCCCGTCACCGACACCAGGGCGATGCCGTTGAACAAGCGCGGATGCAGACATCCGGGGCGATAGCGCGCCACGACCACGAGGGCCGCGAGCACCACGACCCCGAACAGGGTCGCCCATTCGCGCACCCACGGATCAATGGACACCAAGCCCGGGTAAATGCTGCCATTGGTAGCCAGGAAGCTGAACAGGGCACAGGCGATGGCCGCGGCCACCCGCACTGAAGCCGCCATTCGGGCGTTCTCGCCCGATCTTGCGGAGGAAACCCCCGCCTCGCCTGCCGGCCGCACCTCGTCTACCATAGCACCCTTCTTTGTCGCGCGCGCTAATCTGGCCGGCCATTCTACCACGGAAGCCCCATCTGCGCCCCACATTCTGAATGTGGGATATCCCACCCTGCACCTTTTCCGACGAATTGCGAAAAACTGCCCTGACGATGTGGGGCGCCATCGATATTTGAGTTCTAAGGTAGTAGCCGGAGAGACATCCACCATGCGGTCGGCGCCCGTTGCGGGACCGGCCCCGAACGAAGGAGGGTTCACCATGACCGATTCATCCGGACTTTCCCGCCGCGGCTTTCTGCAGGCCGGCATGCTGGCCGGGGCCGGGGCGCTTGCCGCCGGGGCGCTTGCCGGCTGCGCGCCGCGCCCCCAGGAAACCCCGCATCCCGAAACCGCCTCGCAAGAGGCCCACACCTACTGGCTCGGCGAAGAACCCGCTGTGGCCGATGCCGACATTGTGGCCACCCGCGACACCGACTTCCTCATCATCGGCGCCGGCAACGCCGGTATGATAGCCGCCGGCACCGCGAGCGACCTCGGCCTCGACTTCATCGTAGCCGAGAAGGGCACGAGCGTGGGCGACACCCGCGAGTACGTGGGCGTCATCAACTCCAAGTACGCCCTGGAAGTGGCCGATCCAGTCGATGAGATGAGGGTGCTCAACGAGCTGACGCGCTATGCTTCGGGCCGCGTGGACCAGCGCGTCATCAAGACCTGGCTTCGCGAGGGCAAGGAGATGATCGAGTGGATTACCCCCATCATGGAGGCCAACGGAAAGACCCTCGGCGTCACCCCCATGGAGGCCGATCATCCCGCTGGCGGCACCTACTACTTCGCCCCCACCATCGAGCACTTCTTCAACCCCACTTACGAATATCCCATGCGCAACGACATCCTGGAGTGGCACATCCAGGAGGCCGGGCATGAGATCAGCTACAACTACGACCTCGTGAAGCTCGACCACGACGGCAACCGCGTCACCGGCGCCGTGTTCGCCACGCCCGAGGGCCTCGTGCGCGTAAACGCCGCCAAGGGCACGCTGCTGGCCACCGGCGGCTACGCAGCCAACCCCGAGATGATCCGCGCGAACTTGCCGCTCGTCCCTGCCTGCTGTACCGCCGCTAGCTACTCGCCGCGCTGCGACGGTTACGGCCTGCGGGCAGGACTTTGGGCCGGTGGCATAAAGGACGTGAACGGCGCGCCAGTCATCTTCGATCGCGGCGCCGTGCCCGCCGGCGTGGACTGCGGCTATGTGACCGACGCCGATGGGCGCGAGCACTTCCCCGCCACCCACTACCAGCTTAACATCGGCAGCCAGCCCTTCCTGAAGGTGAACCGCAAGGGCGAGCGCTTCGTGAACGAAAGCCTGCCCTATGACACCCTGTGCAATGCGGCCAGCTACCAGCCCGGCGGCGTATGGTGCCAGATCTTCGACGGCAACGCCGTAGACGACATCCTGCGCTTCGGCACCACGGGCTGCGCCGCCTACACCACCGCCTTCATGCAGATGGGCATGCCGCTCGACGACTTCATCGCCATGGATGGCGGCACAGGTCTCATGCAGAAGGCCGACAGCCTGGACGAGCTGGCCGTGCTGCTCGGCTTTGAAGGCGAAGCGAAACAGCGCCTCATGGACACCATCGCTCACTACAACGACATCGTGGAGTCGGGCGTCGATACCGACTACGGCAAGGAGCCCCACCGCCTCTCGAAGATTATCGAGCCGCCCTTCTACGGCTGCTGGTTCGGGGGTGCGTTGCTTACTACCTTGGACGGCCTGCGCATCAACGAGGACATGCAGGTGCTCACCGCTGACGGCTCGGTGATCGAGGGACTCTATGCCGCCGGCGACGTGTCTGGGTGCTTCTACTCCGACAACTACCCCGAGTACATCGTGGCCTGCGCTTGCGGCCGCACCTGCACCGAGGGCCGTCATGTGGCCCGTTTGCTGGCCGGCGACCTCGCCTAGCCCCTAGCCCACCTGCTGAAAGGAGCGATTACCATGAGCGAAGAGAAGAACCCCACGACGGCCTCGGCCACCGAGCACGACCCCGTTATCGCCGGCACACCCGAGGCCGCCGGCGCCTCCCCTGCCCCCAAGCGCCGTGGACGGCGCACCGCCGTGGTGGCGGCCGTGGTGGCGGCCATCCTCGTGGTGGCTGGGGTCGGCATGTGGGTCTGGCACGAGCAGCCCAGCTTCTGCGGCGCCATCTGCCACACCCCCATGGACAACTACTTGACCACCTACGAATCCGACCTAAACAGCCCCGCCACCGACAAGTGGGGCAACGAGGTGGCCGATCCGCACACCATGCTCGCCGCCTATCACGGCAAGCTCGGCAACGACTGCATGGACTGCCACGTGCCCACGCTCAGCGAGCAGATCGGCGAGGGCGCAGCCTGGGTCGCCGGCAACTACAACTTCCCGCTCGTCGAGCGTACCGCCAGCGAGCTGACGAAGGCATCGGGCCGCGACGCCGACGAGCTGTGCCTGAACGAGGCCTGCCACAACCTCACCCGCGACGATCTGTATGAGAAGACCGCTGACATGGGCACCTACAACCCCCATTGGGCCCATCACGAAGAGCTGGAATGCACCACCTGTCACAAGGCCCATCGCGCTTCGGTCATGTACTGCACTCAGTGCCACGCCCAGGCCGAGGTGCCTGAAGGGTGGCTCTCCATGAGGGAGTCCAATGAGCTTAACGGCGTGAAAGCTCCCGTCGCGGATTAGGGGCGAAGCCATCTAAAACAAGCAATTCCGGCACTGCGTTTTATCTGGGGAAATGCTGCATATTCCCAGGTAGAAGAACCGCTTGCGCAGTGCCCGAAAACCGTGTTTTAGCCGCATCGGTTCCCGAAACGCGAGTTTTATTCACACCGGATCCGGAAAGCACGTCTCAGCGGCACGGCTGCGCAGCCGCACGGCATCCACGGCCACAAACGAAGGGCTCCCGCAGGAGGCCCTTCGTTTGTCGCTGCAAGGCAGCACAAGCTTACTTCACGTCGTCCAGCTTCTTGCCGGAATGGTCGTGGGTCATGCACATGGCGATGAACGCGACAACTGCGATGGCCACCATGTACCAGGCCGGCGCGATGGCGTTGCCCGTGAGGTCGATCAACCAGAACGAGATGAACGAGGCCGAGCCGCCGAAGATGGCGTTCGCCAGATTGAACGAGAGGGCAAAGCCGGAGTAGCGCACATCGGTCGGGAACGTCTCGGTGAGATAGCTGGCCAGCGTGCCGTCGTTGATGGTGAGCAGAAGGCACATGAACAGCTCGACGATCAGAATGATCCAGAAATTCATCGTGCCGAGCAGCATGAACGCCGGAACCGTGAACACGATGAAGCCCACGCAGGCGCCGATGAGCATCTTCTTGCGGCCCACCTTGTCGGAGACGCGGCCGGACAGGAAGATGAAGGCGATGTAGACGACGAGCACGATAGTGGTGATGGTCGACGCGTCGCTCGGCGGGTAGTTCAGCGTCGTCTCCAAGTAGTTCGGGAGGTACGTGAGCACCGCATAGAATCCCACGGCATTCAGCACGCAGGCGCCGAACGAGATGAGCAGCACCTTGAGATGCTTGGTGAACAGCGTGCGGATGGGATGCTCCACCTTCTCGCCCATTTCCTTCATGCGCTCCTGCATTTGGGCATATACCGGGGAATCCTCGAGATGGGTACGGATATAGTGGGTGATGTAGCCCAAGGGAAGCGCCAGCCAGAACGGGATGCGCCAGCCCCAATCGACAACGAAGGCCGAATCGGCGCCCCAGACGGAGAACATGAACGTGGCCAGAAGCGAGCCCACGAGCAGGCCCGTGGCCGTGGAGGCGGGCACCATCGAGCAGTAGAACCCGCGATGATTGTGCGGCGCGTACTCCGCGATGAAGGTGGCAGCGCCAGCGTACTCGCCTGCCGCCGAGAACGACTGCACCATGCGCAGCAGCAGAAGCAGCAGCGGCGCTCCCACGCCGATAACGGCATAGCCGGGCAAGCATCCGATCAGGAACGTAGCGCCGCTCATGAGGAGAATAGATACCGACAGGGCCCACTTGCGACCCTTCTTGTCGCCCATGTTGCCCCAGAAAATCGCGCCGATGGGGCGCACGAGGAACGAGAGCGCGAACACGCCGAACGTGCTCATCACTGCCACCGCGTGGTCTTCCGCGGGGAAGAACACCATGGCGATAACCGTGGCCAGATACGAATAACTTGCGTAGTCGAACCATTCGATGAAGTTACCGAGGAAGGAAGACCCCGTCACCTTGCGCAGGACGGCATGTTTCTCTGCTTCGGTCGCCTCAGCGTACGTCGTTGCCGGCCGTACCGCTTCCTTAGTGCTAGATGCCATGGTAATCACCCAACCCCAAGCGCTCCGTTGTAAAAGTTCCGGTCATGGCTTCTCCTTTCAATAAGGCCCTGACTTAAGCGTTTACCTTACCATAGGAATCAATTTATGCAGGCGGGATTAGCAAAATAGTTAGTCGCACAAATCCGCTTTTTCCATTTTGACCTGGAATCTTGCCGAAAAAGAAGGGAGCTTGATCCAACTTATGACAACGAGGACGCGCAAAAAAGGAGCCCGCACGATGCGGGCTCCTTGCACAGATGCCGTAGGCTGATGCGAAATGCTTACTTCCACATCTCGGGGCGCACGAGGGTGGGATCCTCGACGCGGTTCGGG
>ENA-OUPA01000052-OUPA01000052.1-human-gut-metagenome-genome-assembly--contig:-NODE-52-length-101433-cov-15.9997_pt1 | contig 101433 bp, 107 predicted proteins | sample MGYA00237939_ERZ548770 | MGnify/ENA primary metagenome ERZ548770 (study PRJEB26490, sample SAMN05356877) | human gut metagenome | biome: terrestrial biome; feature: human-associated habitat; material...
CTTATAGAGTTTCCATTTCCAAACAAACCGGATAGTGGTCTGACAAATAAATTCCAGCATGCTGATCCTTCCAAAGAACGACCGAATGCTGTTTCCGGGCGGTAGCTTCATCCGTATAGATGTAATCGATTTTTTCCGGCGGATTCTGGCGTCCGAAATCATGAAAAGTGCCGCCGGTTTCCCGGGTTAAGTCCTTTAAGGGAAACTCCCCAAAAGTATCGCAGAAATTCACCGTTTCGCTTCCGGGCAGCGCGTTGAAATCGCCCAGCACAAATACAGGCAATTCCGACCTTTCCCGGTCCTCCAGCACTTTATTCATGACCTGACGGATACCCAAGATGCGGGCCTCGTCGTTAATATGGTCCAAATGGGTGTTGTAAACCCGGAAGGGTTTTCCATTTTGCAGGCGGAGCGTCAGGCTTTGACAGACTCTCGGAAATTCGCTTTGCTGTTCAAAACGGGATCCCGGCAAATACGGCGTAGGAGACAGCCAGAAGGTCTCCGTGTCCAGCAGCTCTGTGAAGTCTTTCCTCAGAGCCGTACACAGTCCCTCTCCGTCCAACTCCCGGTTACGGCCGCGGAAATGCAGTTCATAATCCGGAAGATGCCTCTTTAAAAACGGAACAATCCGCTCCGTCGCCTCCTGAAAACATACCACCTCTGGCTGCTCCGCATCCAGCTTATCCAGCAGCTGGCCGGCCCTGTGTACAAAGGAGTTGATCCCGTCGTTATCCCAGGTGCAGCGCAGATTATAACTGACCAGCTTCCATGTTTCCCTCACTTGTTTAACCTTCTTTCTTTTTGAAACAACTCTTACAACAGAGTGTTCTTCGACTCTTTTCCTTGTTACCGCCGGAAAACGGTGTAATAAAGCCCTTGCTTCCATTCCGGAAGCTTCCGAGTCTTTCCAAATCTTCTGCTTCCTTCGGCTCCCAGACCGTATTAAGACCTTCCTATTCCTTAAAAGCCATAAAGAAAAATCTGGGAAACCGGAAAATAATTTCCCCATTTTTTTGAATGGGATAGGCCGCCTTCACCTGTTGAAAGATTTCCTTTTCAAACTCGGCTCTGTCCTCCCCCTGCAACGCCTCCAAATAGGGCCGCAGGCCAGTGGACCGGTACCAATCCATAATCGCCTCGTGAGACTGCATACGATGAAAATAGGTAGTCTGCCACAGATCGAACCGGGAAGAAAGCTCAGACAGCAGATCAAAATATTCTTCCTGACGCAGGTTGTAAAAGATCCTGGGCTCCTTAATTTTTTCTCTCCACCGTTCGCTTTGCGCCGTCCGTCCGATGATCTGATGGATAGGTTCCTCGTAATTCATAGGGGTTTGCACTGCCAGCACACCTCCGGGATTCAGAAGCCCCATCAAATTCTTAAGCAAAGCAGGATGGTCCGGAACCCATTGAATACAGGCATTGGAGAACACCACGTCAAAGCGGCGGTTCAGCGCAGAAAGCTCGCAGCTCACATCGCAGCGCAGGAATTCCAAGCCGGGAAGGTTTTCCCGGGCAGCCTGAAGCATCTCTTCCGAAGAATCAATCCCTATAATTTCAGCTTCAGGAAACCGGGCCTGAAGCACCTGAGTGCTGTTGCCCGGGCCGCAGCCCACATCCAAAACCGAGGCCGGACTTAAAAGTCCGATCCGGCCAGCCAAATCCACCGCGGGCTGTGTGCGTTCGGTTCCGAACTTCAAATAATCCCCGGCATTCCAACTGCCCATTTGCACCATACCTTTCTCAAGATTACAAAATCTTACAGCTTCAGTTTGGTCCAATTACCTTTGCGGAAACGGACGAAAGTCATAACAAACCGCACAACCTGATCGCAGGCCGTACCCAGCCAAGCGCCCATAAGGCCCAGGCCTACTGGATAACACAACAGCCAGCTCATACCGGGACGAATACAGGTAACGCTGATCAAGGAGACAAAAGCGGTAAATTTAGTATCCCCGGCGCCGCGCAGACAACCAAAGAGCACCACCTGCTCAATCTGCACAAAGAGGATCGCACTGAGTATCCGCATGATCATCTCTCCGTAATCCAAGATGATCTGCTCCTGTGAAAACAGGGCAAAAATATCCTTTCCAAACAAGAAATAGAATGAGGATATGACAAACGCACAGATCAGTCCCGTCTTTTGACAGACATTGCCATATATTTTCGCCATGTCCGGCCTTTTTCTGCCCAGACTCTGTCCGATCAGCGTGACGGCCGCCACGGAGAAGCCATCGCCAAAGGAGAAAGACATGCTCATCATGTTCATGCCGATCTGATGTGCTGCCAGTTGGGTGGTACCAAGGCGAGCCACCGTCATGGAAAATAACAGAAAACCGATGCGCAGGCAAATTTGTTCCACGAACGCGCTGGAACCCACATTCAAAATGGATTTTATGCTGAGCTTGTCCGCAATCCATCCTTTTACCGCCCTGAGATAAATAAAACCGTCCTTATGAAGAACAGAAACAATGCTCAGCGTGCAGGCGCAAACGGTACCGATGACGGTGGCAATAGCCGCCCCCCGTACTCCAAGGGCCGGAAATCCGAAATTTCCGCCTATCAGCAGATAGTTAAAAATCACATTTACCAGATTGGAGATCACATTCGTAACCATGGCGATACGGGTGTTGCCCGCTCCCCGCTGTGCCGCGTTCAGTACCAGGGAAACCGTAGAAAATACGGAGCCGCCCATAATGATGCGCAGGTATTCCACCGCATACTCATGGGTATCGGGCTGAGACCCCACCAGTGACACAATGGGTCCTGCAAAGATGACAAAAACAACGCTGATCAATGCAGTGAGAATCAGGGTGAACAGCAGCAGCATACGCACGACCCGGTTAGCGCTCTCCCGATCCCCCGCCCCTTTTCTGCGGGCCACAATAGCAGAAACAGCCACATTCAGTGATATAAACACAGCCAGGCCCAAAAACTTTGGCTGTGTGGTCAAGCCCACCGCCGCAATGGCGTAGGAGCCCAGCGATCCCACCATGATGGTATCCACCACCCCGGCTAGGTTTACAAAAAATGACTCCAGCACAGACGGCCAGGCCACACTCAGGGCATCCTTGACGATCTGCCGTTCCGGCGGTACCTCCCCCAGTTCCATGCCCCGGCAAATCTTTTCAGGATTTACAAAATGCAACTTTCCTCACCCAATTCCTCAATAGTTGACAATGCAACCATTATATCACTGCTGCCGCCTCTTTGCAACCGGCAGCAGTCCTTTCTTCATTCCAGGACAGCGGCCCCCGGTGCAGCGAAAGCAATGTAACTTTTTCCCGTATTGACATGCAGGGGCATACCGTCCTCGGAAGTAAAACGCAGGCTGGAATATTCATCCTCCTTTTCCCAGCAAATCCGCTGTGCCGCCCCGGCCGAAATGTAATAACCACGGTATCCCTCTCCGCCCTGCCAATTCAGGTCCAAACGGCCCTCACGGTCCCGCACGGAGAACTCCGTCTCCAGAAGAAACACATTGGTAAAGGCCAGTGCTTTTCCCGTTCTGCCATCCCGCTGATCTTGACTGCCAAAGGTTTTGTAGTAAAGCTGAGAACCCTTATTATATTGAAAGGTGCTGACAGCTTCCGAGCCGAGGGATAGCGTAAGTCCAGTACAGGCTTGACCTTCGGGCAGCTTCGTAACCGGATTAAAATCGAAAATCGGATCTGATTTGTGCACCTGCAGTTCCAGTCGAAAGCCGCTTTGCTGCAACACTTCCGGCAGCTTCACCCCATTGAACACGCCTGTATGTTCCCAAGAATACCCCTGATTCAGGCGGGTTTTGTCCCGGGAGAAAAGACCGCTTCGGTCTGAAGCACCGTCCAACCGGTCGAGTTCCAGATAAGACAGCACATCGGCCGTAAGAGTTTCATCCTGGCCCCAATGGACAAAATAGGCGTCAAAGCCTGCAGCCAAAACAGGAAAATAATACCGGCAGCTTCGTATAGAACATATTTCCGGAACGGCGGTGTAATCTCCATATAACGTCAGGAATCTGGTTACGCCGCCTTCCACCGGCAGCTCAAATACCAGGTCGGCCTCGCTGATGCCATACTGGGGAAGGGAGGCCTGGCTGTTGCCCACCACAACTGCCACAGGCCGCATGCCAATCGCTTCCTGGCGAAGTGTGGGCTCTCCTGTCAGCAGGTTGAGGTTTTTCGGCTTTGCAGTAGGGGTGGGGCGCGGCGTATAAGCCGGCCTTGGCTTTATCGGCAAAACCGGTCTGGGCGTGACAGCCGGCACCGGTGCAGAGGAGCTTTCTTCGGGTTCCTGATAGACAATGCCGCAGCCGGAACAGAGAAGCAGAATCAGATACAGCAATGCCAGCACCGCCCATTTTCGTTTCACATTCCTCTCCTCCTTCCGCCAGCCTAGTATGCGAAAACTTTTCTCTTCTGTCAGCTATTATAGCGCAGTCTCGTCATTCCGGCAACTGCGTCTTTTGACGCCATAACTCCCGTATCCTGTCCATTATCATTTTCAGCCCTGGTTCTGTCCCCCAGGCAGACATATCCCTGTATCAAAACAGAGCGGCTGCCGGGAGGTCATTCTCCCGGCAGCCGCTCTGTACATTCTGCCGATCAGTCTTCAAACAAATCCTTCAATTTGGAAAAGAAGCTTTTGCGCTTTTGATAGTTTTTGTCATCACTGGCGGAATCCAATTCGGAAAGCAGCTCTTTTTGCCGCTTATTCAGGTTTTTGGGAACCTCAACCGTCACCTGGACAAACTGGTCTCCCCTGCTTCTGCCGTGCAGGCTCTGAATGCCCTTGCCCTTGAGTTTGAAGACATCGCCGGGTTGGGTCCCTTCGTGCACATGATAGCTCACTTTGCCGTCCAGCGTGGGAACCACCACATCTGCGCCCAAGGCGGCCTGTGTAAAGGTGATGGGCATCTCGCACCAGACGTCGTTGCCCCTGCGCTCAAATATGGGATGAGGCCTTACCGAAACATAGATGTGAAGATCGCCGTTAGGCCCGCCGTTCGCACCGGCGTTGCCCTTACCGCCCACATTGAGAATCTGCTCGTCATCGATACCTGCAGGCACCGTCACCTCCACGGTCTTCTGACGGCGTACCCTGCCCTTGCCGTCACAGGTCTTACAGGGCGTCTCAATGAGCTTGCCGGAGCCGTTGCACCGGTCGCAGGTCTGGGTGGACTGCACCACGCCAAAGGGGGTGCGCTGGCTGATGCGCACCTGGCCCGTGCCGCCGCAATTGGGGCAGCTTTTCGGAGAAGTACCCGCCGCCGCTCCGGTTCCGTGACAATCCGCGCAAGTTTCAATCTGGTGATAGGTAACGCTCTTTTGGCAGCCCTTGGCAGCCTCTTCAAAAGAGATTACCAGATTTGCCTGAGTGTCGCTGCCCCTGCGGGGCGCATTGGGATTCGTCCGGCGTGAACCGCCTCCAAATCCTCCGAAAAAGCTGTCGAAAATATCTGTAAAGTCAAAACCCGCACCCTGGAACGGATTCCCTCCTCCGGCGCCGCCGCCAAAGTTCGGGTCCACACCCGCATGACCAAACTGGTCGTAACGAGCCCGCTTATCGCTGTCGGAAAGCACCTCGTAGGCCTCGTTAACCTCTTTAAACTTGGCCTCCGCTTCCTGGTTTCCAGGGTTCAAGTCCGGGTGGTACTGCTTTGCCAGCTTCCTGTAGGCCTTTTTGATTTCATCGTCGGACGCCCCTTTCGAAACCCCCAACACCTCATAATAATCCCTTTTATCCGCCAAACTCAATCACTCCCAAACAGCGAGACGCTGTATCCAATGTCAAACCGGCAGGCCAGACTCCTATTCGCCGGACTGCGCAGGTTCTTTCTTTTTACCCAAAACGCAGGGGCAGCAATGTGCCCCTGCATCTAACCTTATTCTAAATTTCAGGTTTTAGGCTTACTCCACGTCCTTGTAGTCGGCATCATAGACATTCCCATCGGTGCCAGGAGCGCCGGGATTGCCCGGGTTCGCGCCGCCGTCATAGGGAGGCTGAGGACCGCCGGGATTGCCGTCGTTGGGATTGGCGGCCTGATAAAGCTTCTCGCTGACAGCGTACACCGCCTTCTGCAGCTCTTCTGTCCCTGTCTTAATAGCCTCCACAGAGCCGTTTTGCATGGTCTCCCTCAAAGCGGCCACCTTGGTGTTGATCTCGTTCTTGTCGGCCTCCTGCAGCTTATCGCCGCTGTCTTTGATGAGTTTCTCTGCGGTATAGCAGAGATTTTCAGCATTATTCTTGGTGTCCACTTCCTCGCGGCGCTTTTTATCCTCTTCGGCATACTGCTCAGCCGCTTTCACAGCCTGATCAATATCTTCTTTGCTCATATTGGAGCTGGAAGAGATGGTGATATGCTGCTCTCTGCCGGTGCCCAGATCCTTGGCGGATACATTTACAATACCATTGGCATCGATATCAAAGGTCACCTCGATCTGAGGGATACCACGGGGAGCGGGAGCGATTCCATCCAGCTTAAAGAGGCCAAGCTGCTTGTTGTCCCGGGCAAATTCACGTTCACCCTGCAGGACGTTGACCTCAACCTGCGTCTGTCCGTCGGCTGCAGTTGAGAAAACCTGGCTCTTCTTGGTAGGAATGGTGGTGTTGCGTTCGATGATCTTGGTCATAACACCGCCCATAGTTTCCACACCCAGGGAAAGGGGCGTGACATCCAGCAACAGCAGGCCCTGTACTTCGCCGCCCAGAACACCGGCCTGAATGGCTGCGCCGATGGCCACGCATTCGTCAGGGTTGATGCCCTTGAAGGGATCCTTACCGATGAAGTTCTTGACAGCATCCTGAACAGCGGGAATCCTGGAAGAGCCGCCCACCAGCAGAACCTTGCTGATTTCATTGATAGACAGGCCGGAGTCCTGCAGCGCCTGACGCACAGGGCCCATCGTCTTTTCCACCAGGTCCGCAGTCAGTTCATTGAATTTGGCGCGGCTGAGCGTCATGTCCAAATGCTTCGGACCGGTGGCATCCGCCGTGATAAACGGAAGATTAATGGCCGCGCTGGTCATGCCGGAAAGCTCGATTTTTGCTTTCTCCGCAGCTTCCTTGATACGCTGCATCGCCATCTTGTCGCCGGAAAGGTCAATACCGCTTTCCACCCTGAAGCTCTGTACGATCCAATCGATGACGCGCTGGTCAAAATCATCGCCGCCCAGACGGTTGTTGCCCGCCGTAGCCAGAACTTCCTGTACGCCGTCACCCATCTCAATGATGGACACGTCAAAAGTACCGCCGCCCAGGTCATACACCATAACCTTCTGATCGTTGTCCTTATCTACACCATAGGAAAGGGCCGCAGCGGTAGGCTCGTTGATGATACGCTTCACATCCAGACCGGCAATTTTACCGGCATCCTTGGTTGCCTGACGCTGTGCATCCGTAAAGTAAGCAGGTACGGTGATCACCGCGCTGGTAACAGTCTCGCCCAGATATGCTTCCGCGTCCGCCTTCAGCTTCTGCAGTATCATCGCGGAAATCTCCTGAGGAGTATAACTTTTATCGTCAATGGTCACCTTGTAATTGGAGCCCATTTCTCTCTTAATAGAAGCAACCGTACGGTCGGGGTTGGTGATGGCCTGACGCTTTGCCACTTGCCCCACCATGCGTTCGCCGGTTTTGGAAAAAGCCACCACAGAAGGCGTGGTGCGGGCTCCCTCGGCATTGGCGATGACGACGGGTTCACCGCCCTCAATGACTGCAACACAGGAATTGGTTGTGCCCAAATCGATACCAATAGTCTTTGACATGATAAACTACCTTCCTTTATCTGAGTGTTTAGAATTTTTAAAACTTGCTCTATCTATAGAAAACCTGCCTCCGGCAATCAGCCGGCCGGTCAGTTGGCTACCTGAACCATAGCGTGGCGGACCACCCGGTCCCCCAGCAGATACCCTTTCTGGTAAACGGCGGAAATAACATTTTCCCCCAGACTTTCATCCTCAACGTGGGCCACTGCATTGTGCACCTCCGGATCAAAGGGATCGCCTATGGCGCCGATCGACCGGATGCCCAGTTTTTCAAAAGCAGCTTGAATCTGGTTTTCAATCATCTCCACGCCCTTGCGCATATCCTCAGCCGAGGCATTTTCCTGCTCCAAAGCCCGTTCGATATTATCTGCAATTGGAAGGAGCGCCTGCACCGTATCGGACACAGCGTTGTGGTAGATAGCGCTTTTTTCATTCTGGGTCCGTTTACGGAAATTATCATACTCAGCGAGTACCCGCAGATGCTGCTGCTTGTGCTCTTCGAACTCCAACTGGAGCCGGCTGAGCACCTCTTTTTCTTCAGAGGTTTTTTCCTTCTTTTTCTTTTTTTCCTTCCCCGTATTTTCCTGGGGCTGCACAGTTTCCTGTTCCCCAGCCTCCATCTCAGAAGCCTGCGTTTCCGGCTGCTTCTTTTCCTGTTCGTTCTCCATGTTCCCTGGTCATTCCTTTCTCCCGCGATCCCGCGAAATTTTGGATTTTTATCCTGCTCGGAAAGCAATCCGGGCTTTTAACGCCCGGCGCTTTAATTCCCAGTTTCTTTCAGCAGACGGCGTTTTATTCCTCCCGCATCAGCACAGTGAGCATTTGCTCCACCTGCTGAGTCAGATATCGGAGCACCGCCACTATATTCCCGTAATCCATCCGGATGGGTCCCAGTACGGCCAAAGCGCCGGCATCCTGCGTTCCAATACCGTAGCGGGAAACCACCACCGAGGAACTGCGCAGTTCCGGCTGTCCGCTCTCTTCACCGATGAGCACCGTCACCCGGCCCGGCCTTTGGGTCAACAGTTCCACCAAATCCCTTTTCTGCTCCAAAAAATTCATGATTCTGCGAACTCCGCCCTGTTCCAGCTCCGGATAGAACAACAGATTCATCTGGCCGCTCTGGTACACCTCGGTCTGCATGGTATCCCGGGCAACCTCCAGCAGCGCCATCAAAGGCGATCCCACCAATATGGAGAGCTCTCCCAGGGAGGCGCCCATGGACTGCAGGAATGCGGGAGTAATATCCGCCACATCTCTCCCCGTCACCTTTTCGTTGAACACCCGGAAGAACACCCGGAGAATTTCGCTGGTCAAATCAAAGTCACAGTGAAACACCCGATTCTTCATGGTACCCGCAGAGCTCATCAGGATAAGCATAGCCGTGCGTCTGCTGGTCTGCACAAACTGCACCGCCTTTACCTGGGCCGTACGCCCGCTGGGCGAAGTAGCGGCCGCCGCGAACTTTGTCACCGAGGCTAGCACTTGAGAGACACAAGCCAAAAGCCGTTCCGGATCGTATGCGCTGCCCAGAAGCAAGGAATCGAGATACCGTTTTTCCTCTTCCCGCAGCTGGGGTACCTTCATCAAATGATCCACGTATTCCCGGTATCCCTTCCGGGAGGGAATTCTGCCTGCTGAAGTGTGGGGCTGTTCCAAAAGACCCAGTTCGATCAGATCCGCCATTTCATTGCGCACCGTCGCGGAAGAGACGCCGATTTCGTCTGCAATTGCCTTAGAGCCTACGGGCTCCCCGCTCTTCACATATCCTGTAACCACAGAGGATAAGATCTTTTCTTTACGCGGCGTCATCTCCATCCCTTTCACCTCTTTTACTCTTTAGCACTCTGTGGCTTAGAGTGCTAAATCATGTTATTAATTTATCACCTTGGTCAGCAAAAGTCAATGATATATTTGTAAATTGTTTGTGAATGGAAAACCGGCAATCCCGGCTGATGAAGCCGGAACTGCCGGTTTTCCGCTGAAAAGTCTCCCGCAGCGAGAACTCACAGCCGCAGGGCGGGAACCGGGCCTGACCAGGTTTCCACTGCAATTTCCTGAAAATGCCCGCTCCACACTACTGTACTGCCTGCGGTTCCTCACAGACATCAGAAAAGCGGCCGGCTCCCCGGCCGCCCCAGAGGGCCTTGCAAACTGCATGCCCACAAAGCGCATAAATTCCATCAGCTCAAAAACCCTTCCACGATCTTCGCTTCCGCTTCTTCCTCGGTGAGCCCCAGCGTCCGCAGCTTCAGGATCTGCTCCCCGGCGATTTTACCGATAGCAGCTTCGTGAATCAGCGCGGCATCCCCGTGGTTGGCTGTAAGCTCGGGAGCCGCGTCCACAGCGCCATGGTCGGCGATCAGCGCGTCACATTCTGAATGGCCGGAACAGGGTGCGTTTCCGACGATCCGGGAACGGTAGGCCTGATGAGAGTTTCCCCTCGCAACGGAACGTGAGACCAGGTCTGTGGCCGCCCCCTCCCCATTCATCTCCACTTCAAACTCAGTTTTTGCCTGTTGCTCCTTTTCCGTGAGCAGACGCTCCCGGATCAGCAGCTTGGCCCCTGCGGCAAGTTTTGCCCTGGTGCGTCTGTCAGTGCGGTCCCCCCCGCCGATCTGGGAGGTATCCATTTCCAGTACAGCCCGCTCATCCAGGACGGCCTCAGTGACCGGATCGATGGAGCGGATCCCCTGGCCGCTGCCGGTCCCCACGTGCTTCTCCACATATTTTACCTTGGCGTTTTTGGAAAGGAAAAACCGGTGGATTCCGTTGTGCCGGGCAGGCTCGCCATTCTCTGTGTGTACGCCGCATCCGGCCACAATAGTGACTTCCGCTCCTTCTCCCACATAAAAATCATTATATACCAGATCATCTACATCCCCATGGGTGACGCAGGCGGGGATGGAAACCGTCTCTCCTTTAGCGCCGGACAGAATATGAATATCAAGGCCGGGCTTCCCGTCCAGCTTTGACTCGATTTTAATATTGTCGGTAGACTGCCGCCCAACGCACGCACCGTCCTCCCGGACATTATAAGCACCTGAAAAAGAACCCATCCAGTTTGACATCAGTTTCAAAAGCTGCTCTGTCACGCTTTTCATCTCAATCCGCCTCCTTCTGATTCGGACAGGCTTCGCAGAGGACCTGATTTTGCAAAAGTCTCGGCAGCACCTCCGGCGCAGGTCCCTTTTCCGTCACCCCTCCGTTAGACACCAACACTATCTCATCAGCAATCTGCAGGATGCGTTCCTGATGGGAGATGATCACCAGAGAACCGCTCAGCGTCCCCCGCAGCTTCTGAAAAACATCGATGAGGCTGGCAAAGCTCCACAGGTCAATGCCCGCCTCCGGCTCGTCAAAAACAGAAAGCCGCGTATGCCGGGCAAGCACTGTGGCGATTTCTATGCGCTTGATCTCCCCGCCGGAAAGCGTGGAGTTGACCTCACGGTCCACGTATTCCCTGGCGCATAACCCCACGCGGCTGAGAATATCGCAGAGCTTTGCTTCTGTAAGCCCTCGTTCCCCTGCGGCCAGTTCTACCAGCTGGCGCACCGTCATTCCCTTAAACCGCACCGGCTGCTGAAAGGCAAAGCTCAGGCCTTTTCTGGCCCGCTGTGTCACATCCAGCGCCGTGATCTCTTCTCCGTCCAATAGAATTCTTCCTGTAAGGGGCGTCTCGATCCCCGCCACGATCTTGGCAAGGGTGGTCTTACCGCCCCCATTGGGGCCGGTAATAACCACCAGCTTTCCGTCAGGAATTTCCAATGAAACATCCCGCAGTACCGGAGTCCCCTCCGGCGTATTCCAACTGATATGCTCTAAGCAAAGCATACCCATTCCCCTCTCTTTCTCACTTTCCCTTTTTCAGTGCCCTGGAAGCATTTAGAATGGCGAGCACGGAAACGCCCACGTCGGCAAACACCGCCTCCCACATGTTGGACAAACCGAAAGCACTCAAAACCAGAACTGCCGCCTTAACCGCCAAAGCGAACACAATATTCTGCCGCACAATGCGCAGGGTTCGCTTGGAAATCTTCATAGCCTCGGCCAATTTAGAGGGTTTGTCGTCCATCAGCACGATATCCGCCGCCTCTATAGCCGCGTCGGAGCCCAGCGCGCCCATGGCGATGCCGATATCCGCCCGGGAGAGCACTGGGGCGTCGTTGATGCCGTCGCCCACAAAGGCCAGCTTGCCTCTCTCGGATTTCTCCCGGAGCAGCGCTTCGACCCGGTCCACCTTATCCCCAGGCAATAGTCCCGCATGTACCTCGTCAATGCCCAGCTCCTTTGCCACGCTCTCTCCCACGGCTTTGGCGTCACCTGTCAGCATCACGGTTTTCCGCACGCCTGCCCGCTTCAGGGAGGCAACAGCTTCCGCCGCATCCGGCTTCAGCTCGTCGGAGATGACGATATGTCCGGCGTACTCGCCGTTTACAGCCACATGCACCGTTGTGCCCACCCTGTGGCAGGGGTGCCAGGTCACGCCGATTTCCTCCATCAGCTTATCATTACCGGCACACACCAGCCTGCCGTCTACCTGCGCTTTGACACCCCTTCCGGAGAGTTCCTCCACATCGGATACCCGGGCTGCGTCGATCTCCATGCCGTAGGCGTCCTTCAGAGAACGGGAGATGGGATGGTCGGAATAGCTTTCCGCCAGCGCCGCCAGTTCCAGCAATTCCCCCTCGGAATATCGGTCGGGATGGATGGCAGTCACATTGAATACGCCCTTGGTGAGAGTGCCGGTTTTATCGAACACCACAATTTCCGTATCGGAAAGGATTTCCAGGAAATTTCCGCCCTTAACCAGAATCCCATCCCGGGAGGCCCCACCGATGCCTCCAAAGAAGCTGAGCGGCACGGAGATAACCAATGCGCAAGGGCAGGATACCACCAGAAAAATCAACGCACGTTCGATCCATTCAGCCCAATTTCCGCCAGTGAACAGCGGAGGCGCCACAGCCAGCAGTACCGCGCTGACCACCACGATAGGCGTATAATACCGCGCAAATTTGGTGATAAAATTCTCCGCTTTTGCTTTTTTGCTGCTGGAATTTTCCACCAGGTCCAAAATTTTCGCCACCGTGGATTCTCCGAAGACCTTTGTCACCTGTACCCGGATCAAACCATTCAGATTGATACAGCCGCTGATCACATCGTCGCCGGGTTCCACCTCACGCGGCAGGGATTCGCCGGTAAGCGCCGAGGTATTGAGCGAGGATCTGCCCTCCAGCACCACGCCGTCCAGCGGCGCCTTTTCCCCGGGCTTGATCACAATAACATCGCCCACCTGCACCTCTTCCGGGTCTACCCGGCAAAGACTGCCGTCCCTTTCCACATTGGCATAATCCGGACGGATATCCATCAAAGCAGAGATGGATTTCCGGGATTTTCCCACCGCATAGCTCTGAAACAGCTCTCCCACCTGGTAGAACAGCATGACGAATACGGCTTCGGGATATTCCCCCTTGCCGAAAAAGCCGGTACAGAAGGCTCCTACCGTAGCCAGCGCCATCAGAAAATTTTCGTCGAACACTTGGCCGTGAATGATATTTTTCGCCGCACGCCACAGCACATCCCAGCCGATGACGAAATAGGCGGGCAAAAACAGAAGAAACCGCAGAGCCCCTTCATAAGGGATCAGCACTGCCGCAATCAGCAGAACAGCGCTGGCAAAAATCCGGACGAGCATTTTCTTTTGTTTTCTGGTCATGAGTTCTCAATCCTTTTCTGTGCAAAGATTTTATTCTCTAAAAACGAAATCAGCCTCAGCAGCATCCATCACAAAACTCTGTTTATGAAAGCTGGACGGTACAGTCCGGCTCCACCTTCTTACAGGTCTTTACGACCTGCTTCATGATCTCTTCAAAGCGGCCGTCGTCCGCATCCACAGTGAGACGCTGGCTCATAAAGCTTACCGAAGCGTCGTTGACGCCATCAATCTTCTTGATGGCATTCTCCATTTTGGCGGCACAGTTGGCACAGTCCAGATCAATTAATTTGTAACTCTTCTTCATCGTAAATCCTCCTTAATATATATTGCACGGACAGCGGATAGAAACCTCTTATTCCGCAACATGCTCCATCCCCTGGTCAAGAATGGATCTGACATGGTCGTCGGCCAGCGAATAAAATACGGTCTTGCCGTCCCTGCGGTATTTCACCAGCTTACTCTTTTTGAGCACCTGCAATTGGTGAGAAATGGCCGACTGGGTCATTCCCAACAGCTGAGCGATATCGCACACACACATTTCCGCTTCAAAAAGCACGTAAAGAATTTTGATGCGTGTGGAATCCCCAAACACCTTGAAGAGTTCCGCCAGGTCGAACAGCGTTTCTTCCTGAGGCATCACCTGATTGACCTGCTGCACGATTTCCTCATGGACATACAGAAACTCACATTCAGGCGCATTCTTTGGCTCCGGCATTTTCAAACATCCTTTCATATGAGCATTTGTTCATTTATATAATAGGCATTCTTTTCTCTTTTGTCAAGTATCTTCCGGCAATTATTTTTTTTAATTCCCGCGTCCTGTGTCCGTCTATCCAGTCAAGTAAGCGCTGGGCTTTGTTTATCATTCCTTAAGCGTCACAAAAAAAGAACCCTGCCGATGGCCTTCAGCAGGCCCTTCGGCAGGATTCCTCGTATTTCCGATCGTCTCACATAAAGAAGTTTTGCAGCTCCCGCTTATCATTGGAATACTTGACTGCATTTTCCCGGGAAATCACTCTCTGGTTCACCAGACGGGTCAAATCCGCGTTTAGGGTGTGCATTCCCAGAGCCGCGCCGGACTGCATTACCGTATTCATCTGGTAGCACTTATTCTCCCGAATCAGGTTCAGCGCCGCGTCGGAACCGATCAGCACTTCGGTGGCCGCTACGCGGCCCATGCCATCCAACGTGGGAATCAGACACTGGGGGATGACGCCCCGCAGCATGCCCGCCAATTGGGTGCGAATCTGCCCCTGGCTCTCCGGAGGGCAAACGTCGATAATTCGGTCGATGGTCTGGGCAGCGCCGGTGGTGTGCAAGGTGGAAAGCACCAGATGGCCGGTTTCAGCAGCCGTCACCGCTGCGGAGATCGTGTCGTAATCCCGCATCTCGCCCACCAGAATCACATCCGGATCCTCACGGAGGGCGGAACGCAGTGCAGAGGCAAAAGAAACCACGTCTACCCCCACCTCCCGCTGGTGGATCAGGGAAAGCTTCCTCTCGTACACATATTCAATGGGATCCTCCACCGTAATGATATGTTCCGCCCGGTTGGAATTGATGAAATCGATCACTGCCGCCAGGGTGGTGGACTTGCCGCTGCCTGTGGGGCCGGTGACTAGGATCAGTCCCCGGGGTTCCATGGCCAGGCTCCGAAGCACCGCGGGAAGCTTCAGTTCCTCCAGAGAGGGAATCGTATTGTTCAGCAGCCGGATCGTGGCGGCCAGTTTCCCCTGCTGGGAAAAAACGTTCACCCTCTGCCGGTTGCCGTCGCTGGTCTGAATGGCAAAATCCGCATCCAGACCCTGAGAGAGCCGCTCCCGCTGCTGAGCAGGCACACAGCTGAGAATCAGCTGCTCAGTCTCCGCTTCGGAGAATTGCATCGGCGGCTTCGTCAAGATGCCGTTCACCCGCATAATCAGCGGCAGCCCCTGGGAAATATGGATATCAGAAGCACCCATCGCCCGTGCAGTAAAGATCAATTTTTCCATTTCAGCCATAAAGCTTTCCCCCTGTATCAGCAGCTTCCAGCCCATCCCATGGAAGCTTCCCGTAAACTTTCACTCAGAGCAAAAGAAGCCCGGTGCTTTTCCGCAGGAAAAGAGCGACGCTTCGCGGCGCAGGGCTTCTTTTGATTCCTGAACCGGCGCGCCAACTCGTTTCAAAATGCAAAATTTCATTGAGACCGAAAGAAGCCCGGTGCTTTTCCGTAGGAAAAGAGCGCCACTTCGCGGCGCAGGGCTTCTTTTGATTCCTTATATCGTGTGGTATGCCACCTTCACCAGTTCCTCCATGGTGGTCAATCCAGCGCGCACCAGCTCGGCGCCGCTTTCCTTCAGGGTTTTCATGTGCTGGCCCTGCACCACGTATTCGGTCAGTTCACTGAGAGAGGCGCCGCGGGAGATCAAGTCACGCATGCCGCGGTCCACCACTGCAATCTCATGAATGGCAATCCGGCCCGAATAGCCCGTGTTGTTGCAGGCCGGACAGCCGCGGGGTACCATGATCTGCCCTACCTCGCCCCCAAGAAACCGCCGTTCCTCCGCAGAGGGCTCTACTGCCTGCCCGCAATGGGGACAGACCTTGCGCATCAGCCGCTGGGCCACAAGCCCCACCAGGGAACTCGCCAGCAGATAGGGTTCCACTCCCATATCCCGCAGGCGGATCACCGCTGAAACCGCGTCGTTGGTATGCAGAGTGGAGAGCACCAGGTGTCCTGTGATGGCGGCGCGCACCGAAATAGACGCCGTCTCCGAATCCCGGGTCTCGCCCACCATGATGATATCCGGATCCTGCCGCAGCAGGGCGCGCAGCCCCACGTCAAAGGTAACCCCCGCCTGATTGTTCACCTGCATCTGGTTGACCCTCGCCACATTTTTTTCCACAGGATCCTCGATGGTGGAAATATTTACACTTCTGCCCGACAGGGCCTCCAGCACCAGATACAGGGTGGTGGATTTGCCGCTGCCCGTGGGACCCGTGATGTAGATGATGCCGTTGGGAGAATCCAGCATGGGCATAAAGCGCCGGTAGGCGTCGTCGTCCATGCCAAAATGATCCGGATGGTCTATAACGCTTTTCACCGCCAGCAGACGCATAACCGCCTTTTCCCCGAACACGGTGGGGATCACCGATACACGGACGTTCACATTTTCCCCATCGATTTTCGTGCGGAAATGGCCGTCCTGCGGGACGCGCTTCTCCGCGATATCCAAATTGGACATAATCTTGATACGGGCGATCACCGACTGATGGATGGAGGACTGCAGCGTCACATAGTCCACGATAGCGCCGTCCACACGCATGCGAACCACCGTCTTATCCTCAAAGGGTTCAATGTGGATATCGCTGGCGCCGGTGTTGTAGCCACGGATGATCAGGCTCTGCACCAGCTTGATCACCGGAGCGTCGCCGTCTCCCTCCTCCACATTCAGCTCCTCAATAACCTGCTCCTCTGCTGTGCTGTTGGCTGTCCTGGCAGCCATCCTGGCGCTGACTTCGGAATAGTAGTAATTGATAGCCCCCAGCAGAGGCGCCTTTTCCGCCAGACAGATGTCCAGACTCATGCCCACCACCTGCCGCACCTCTTCGATGCCTTACAGGTTCATAGGGTCGCTGGTGATGACCTTCAGGCTGTTGTCCGTGACGGCAAAGGCGATAATCGAATTGTTTACAGCCATTTGCCTTGGAATCCTCTCCACGGCGGCAATGTCGAAATTGCAGGTGCCAACGTCGACCAGCGGCAGGGACAGCCGCTGGCCCAGAGCCTCCAGCATCTGCCGCTCGGTGATGAACCCCAGCTCGATGAAGATTTCACCCATGCGCAGGCGCTTGTCGCGGTTTTCTCGCTGGTAGGCCAGGGCCTGCTGAATCTGGGCGTCAGTGATGTAGCCGTATTCCTTCAGCACCTGCCCAATGGGGACGTTTTTCATGTGATCACTCTCCCGCCTGTGGGAAATCCCCCACAGCCTTCATGTAATAATCCAAATTCAGATTCATGGTGTTATCTTCCCCTTCCCCCACAAAGGAATACCCCGTAATGCGCAGGGAGGGGTAGTTGAGGTACAGATCGTCAATCAGCTGCTGGCACAAATCCCGGCTGCCTGTGGCGGTAACGGACACCCGCACCGTCAGCACGGAGATATTCTCCGGGTCGATTGCAGTGCTTTCCTCTTTTTCGTCCGTCCCATTCCAATAAGGCTCCACCGCCACTCCAGCGGGCGTTCCCATGGTGAGGCTTACCACCCGCAGGCCATATTGGCCGACGATCAGGTTGGTGAACATCCTGTCGATCTCATAATTTTCCGTATAGGCATGAAAAGAAGAAACCGAATTCCAGTATTGGCGCCCTGCCTCCTCATAGGCGGCTTGCATACCGTTCAATCCCAGAATTGCAGCTTCCATGGGAGCTTTCTGGGTTTCCAAATCGCTGATGCTGGCGTCCAGTTCCGCGCTTTTATTCATCTGAGGAAAAACCGCCAGCCAAAGGAAACCAAAAATCACCAGCACGAAGGCCATGATATAGAGCAGTATTTTATCTCTCTTCGTCAGCTTAACCGACATACTTCTGCTCCCTCCTTTAACGGCCTGCTGCGGCGCTCAGCACGCAGGACACATTTACATTATAGATACCTGTACTCTCTATCAGGTTGTACCCGGAATAGGTCACATTGAGGAAAATGCCGGTGTTCTGCAAGGCTTCCACAAATTCGTTGAGCCGCTCGGCCCCCTGGCCGGTGGCAGTAAAGCTGAGCTGTCCCGAGGCGGCGTCAAAGCTTTGGATCGATACGTCCACAATCCCCACGCCCGCGTTGATGATGATGCTGTCCAACGCGCTGACTGCCCGGGGATAGGAATCTATGGCCTCCTTCATCTGAGTGGCGGCGGCCAGCATGGCGTTGAACTTGGCCGAACCCGCCAGATAATCATTATAGGCCTGCTCCTTCGCCACGTTGTCTGCGTTGGTGAGATAGGCGTTCAGCTCCTCCACCTTCCGTTCCTTGGCGGTGTTTCCGGCGATCATCGAGCTGCTGATCACCGTAAATACCGCAACCAACAACAGCAGGGGCAGCAGCTTCAGCAGAAAGGCATCCCGCTTTTTATTGCGCTCATCACTGGAGGCAATCTCCCGGTACAGGTTGCCCTCATCCTTCCCAAGGGCCAGAGCGCCTACATGGTCAAAGCATTCCCGTATACTGCCGCCGTGAATGACCACAGAGGGGCTTTCGCCCAGCACGGAAGTGTTGAGGCCCAACAGGCCGATCTGTTCGGCGGAAACGTCGAAATCCTCCTTGGAAAACCCAAGGCAGTACACGTCAGTCGCCCGGTTTTCGCTTTTGAGCATGCTCTGGAACTGGAGCAGCTGGCTGACCGTGCGGGCCACTTCGCCGCCGAAAGAGGGTGTGCCGTGGTCGCTGAATACCCGGGAAGAGGTGAAATTCAGATACTTTCCGTTCTCCACCAACACTGTGGAGAGCACCTCCCCGTCCAGGGATTCCAAAATACAGCTTCCGCTCTTGATTTCCTCCAGATAGGGCAGCAGACGAATCATGGAAAACCGGGAAGCCACCACAGAGCCCAGCTTCACCCCCGCCTGGGCAAAAGCCTCGGCAAGCTCCATCACATAAGCTTTTTCCGCTGTGGCAGCCAGAAGCTCCCTCTCTTCCCCCGGAGCCTTGTCCTTTTCCCCCGCCGCCGAAGGGAGAGCCGTTCCCTGTGGGGCGGCAGGGCCCAGATCCATGCTGCCGTACACCCAATCGGGGCCGCCTGCGTTGGTATCCTGAAAATCATAGGCCAGCATCTCCCCGGTCCTCTTCCGGTTCGCCCGGGGAAGCTGGGTCTTTTTTACCGTTACATGGTTGCCGTCAACCGAGAGGATTACCCCCGACTTCGGCAGCCTGTTTTCCTTCCACGCCGCCCGGATGCCCTCGCAGAAGGCCTCGGTATCGGTGACGACTCCGTTCATCACGCAGCCGATGGGAAAGGAAACCCGGATCAGCTTCTCCACCCGGATTTTTCCGCCCCGTGCGTCGCCGCACAGGACGCTGACCTTATTGCCCGTAAAGGCCACCACTGTTTTCATAGAACTTGCGCTCACTTTCCTTTCTATGCCGGCACAGTGTTTTGCGCCTTGGCTGCAAAGAAATTCCGCCGCCGGTAAAGGGCGGGAAACCTTTTACTCAATAATAGGTTGCGGACTGCTCGATGGCATTGTAGGAGCCGAAGATGGGCAGCAGAATTGCCAGCATGATAAAGCCCACCATAAAACCCATAAGAATCAGCATACAGGGTTCCAGCAGGGTGACCAGCCGGTTCATAGCCTGTTCGGAAGCATAGTCGTAGCTGTCGGCCGTCACATCCAGCATCTCATCCAGATTTCCGGTTTCCTCCCCGATGGCGATGGAGGAGGCCAGCTTGTTTTCAAACCCGTCGATCCGGCGCAGGGCGTCAGTAAGGGAACCTCCCTGCTGCAGCAGCCGTACGGATTCCCCGAACTGGCTGACGATATATTGGTTGCCCACCGTATCTGCCGCGGTGGAAAGGGAACTCATGATGGGTACGCCGCTGCCGTACAGGGAACTGAGGGTTCTGGCAAACCGGGCCGTATAGATGGTGCGCAGCAGCTTGCCCACCACGGGCAGCTTCAGCTTCCGCTTGTCAAAAGCCAGCCGGACAGCAGGCGCCTTCAGCACCATGCGGATCAGCATCACAAGTACGGCAAGGCCCAGAATCAACAGATACCAGTAATTGGTAACCAGGTCGGAAAAAGCCATCACCACCCGGGTCATCCAGGGGAGCTCTCCCATAGTCGCAAACAGGTCGGAGAACTGGGGCAGGATATAGCCCACCACAAAGACGACGATCGCCACCATCATCACCGCAAGAATAATGGGGTATACCATGGCGCTGCGCACCTTGGAATTGATGCGGTGTTCCTTTTCATAGTGCACCGCCATGCGCTTTGCAGTATGGTCCAGGTTGCCGCTGACCTCAGCCGAGCGGAGCATTCCCACCAGCAGTTCCGGAAAAGCGGGGGCCTGGCGCTCCATGGCCTCGGAGAGAGGCACGCCCTGACGGATCAGCCGCAGCATTTCCTCATAAATAGTACGCACCTTGGGCTTTACGCTCTCCTCCGCCGCGATGATGCTAAGAGCCCGCACCAGCGAGACGCCCGCGCCCAGCAGGGTGCCCAGCTGACGGCAAAAATCCGCCACCACCACGATTTTCAATTTGCCGGAGGTCCGCTTTCCCGTCACCTCTTTGCTGGCGGTGAGGTACTTTCCCTCCTCCCGCAGCCGCTGGTAAAGCGCAGTCTCATCCGGGGCGGTCATGACACCGCGCACCTTTTTCCCGTTGGAACCCGCGGCGGTATATTTATAATTGGGCATCCGCCAGCACCGTCCTTTCGCCCGAACTAGGCCATTGTAAAGAATTTCAGATACCAGTCAAGAGCTTGCTGTCCGAAGAGGGCCGAAGCCGCCACCCCGGCACAGAGGAACGGCCCGAAGGCCAGCTGGTCCTTTCTGCCCCTGCGTTTTGTCAGCAGCAGCCAGGCGCCCCAGGCGCCCCCCACAAGCAAAGCAAAGAACAGGGCCGTCAGATTGAGCTTCCATCCCAAAAACAGCCCGCAGGCCGCCATGAGCTTGATGTCCCCGCCCCCGAAAGCCCCCTCTATGACAAGAGCCAGCAGCAGGAACGGCACGCTGACGCAGACAATGCCGATGCCCCGCTGGATAAGCCCGGTTTCCGGAAACAGAAAGATGGAAACCAGGCCCAGCCCGGCCAGTATGAGAATGGGGCCGTTGGGGATTTCCATGGTAGCCCCATCGATCAGCGCCACCACGCCAAGCACAGCGAAAAAAGCAAAGAGAAGCAGGAACCGGAAGAAGGAAAGCGCCGTTAAGCTGAGCAGGCTGCCGCACTGAAGAAAAAAGGTAAGACAGGCAATTCCCCCGCCCAGCAGTTCCCATAACAGGTACCGCGGTGAAATCTTCTGCTTGCAGTACGCGCACTTCCCCCGCAGGAACAAATAGCTGAGCACCGGTACCGTGTGGTACCATTTCAGCTCTTTTCCGCAGCCTGGGCACCGTGACCGCCCGGTGACAAACCCTTTTTTCTCCGGGAGCCGCAGCGCCGCCACATTACAGAAGGAGAACACAGCGGCGCCAAAGAAAAACACCAGCACATAGCAAACCGTCAAAAGCCCCGCCATACCCTTCCTCCCTTCCTTATCCCGTTTGTCCAGATAAACTTTCCTCTGCTTTTAGGGCTCCCTCCACAAGTTTGGAAGGCCATTCCCAGCAGCATAAAATACACCAAAAAGCGGGGAGCGCCGCCCTGCGGGACACCCCCCACCTTCTTGTTAAGATGCGATCAATTCAGAATTTCGGTACACCTGCCATGCGCCCTCCTGCCGGGTTCCGCGATATACCGCGGTATACCCGTTCTCCGTATAGGAAAAGCACAGGATCTCATAGCCCGTCTCATCGGTTTGGAGCAGACGGAACTCTCCCTCACAGCTGCAGAGCTCCTTGATTCTTTCCGGGGTCTCCCCTGCAAAACCGGATTCCGCGGAAAAATCGCTGAAGGGTTTCCCGGCCCCGTAGCATTCGGCGGAAACCGACCAAGCGGACAGCCTGGCCAGCTTCGCGCTGTACAGCACGGAACGGGCCTCGCTGAGCCGCAGGAAATGGGAAAATGGGAAATAAGAGGCCGCGGCCAGCGCCAGCACAATCCCCACCACGAGCACGGCCCGCAGCGTGGCAGCCAGCCGTTCCTCCCGTTCCCCCTTCCTCATGGTTCAGGCTCCTTTAATCTGTGATTTCGTCAATGGTCTGCAGTCCAAGCTCCGCTTCGGCTATCGGCGTCATACGTGTACACATACGCCCTGCCGTCCTTCGCCGTGTACCTGGCTTCTGTGACGGTCCAATGCCCATCGTTTTTGCCTTCAACCGCATTTTTTGTGTAAACTACTTTGGTAACTCTTCCGGGTACGTCGGCGGTCTTTTGAATGGACTTCAGCAGTTCCCCTCTCTTATCCCAATCATCTGTTACCAGCTGATCTGTTCCGGTGAGATGGATAGAGCCTTTCCCATACAGCTCGTTGAGCTCTACCTGGGCGGCTAAGAGCACGCTTCTCTGCTCGGCAGCCACCGATTCCTGCTTCGCCCGGTCGATGAAACCCATCATGGAAGGAATAATGGCGGCGGCCAGAATAGCCAGGATGACCAGCACCACCAGCAGCTCCACCAGGGTGAAGCCCTTTCGGCTATTCCTTTTTAAGCCCTTTGCCATAATTTTATTATAGTCCCTTCCTTAACAGCAACTACCTATGTTTCTTTAAGCACATTTTCGACTCAATTACCAGCGGGAGGCGTATACTTAGCCCCGTCACCCCAAGAACCTGCATATTTCTGAGTAGTAGTATCTATCTTAGCTTCATATGTATATTTCATATTATTCTCTTTATTAACATACTCTGCCCCTGTTATTGTCCAGTGAGCTGGTTCCGTTGAACCCGCTGCCGGTGTGTCTTTTGTTACTGTTACGCTCAGAATCGTACCGGGCAGATCCGCAACTGTCTGTATTGCTGCTAAATAATCCTTTGTCTTATCAGTACTATCAATCTTGACAGAGCTACTACCCGAGGACAGTAATGTATCAAGTGTTCCCTTACCGTACAGTTCGTTCACTTCCACCTGCGCCGCCAGCAGCACGCTTCTCTGCTCCGCTGCAACAGACTCCTTCTTTGCCCGATCGATAAAGCCCATCATGGATGGGATGATGGCCGCGGCCAGGATGGCCAGGATAACCAGCACTACCAGCAGCTCTACCAGGGTAAAGCCTTTTTTGTTGTGCTTTTTTAGTCTTTGCATCGCATTCTTCATGAAATACACCTTCCACTCTCAATATTATTTCCCCGGGCCGAGGGAAGGGGGCCCGGGGACCCCGCTCCGCCTGTGGCACAGGCGCCGGTTTTTTTACCGGTTAGATTAACTATCATTATACTACAGTTCCATCAAAAGTCAACAAAGCAGAAGCGTAAAAAGGCCCCGATTACGTGCCGTCTTCCGGAGGAGGATTGTCGGGATATAGGTTCGCGTAGTATTCCTCATCCTCCCGGTAGACCGTTCCTTTCTCCACATAATACTTATCTGCCAGATTAAAGCATTCCACCGTGCGGGTGGTGGAATATTCCGTGGCGAAATAGGCGTTTCTGAGCTTCAGGGACACCTTCACCCCGCCGCCCCCGGCCGCCACATCAAACCTCAGCTCCTCCACGGCAAAGCCCTGGTAGGCCCTTTTGTCGTAGGTCCAATCCACCGCGTCCCACAGCTTTTCTTCGAGATTTACCTTCCCGTCCTCGATGGTGAGGACTTCCCGGTAATGCAGCAGCAGATACTGTTTGCCGTCCTCGTCCTCATCCGCGTCGGTCAGGGTGATTACCATGGGGCTTTGCTGACTGTCGCAGAACATGACGGCGCTGCCGTCGTCCGCCACCACCACATTGACCGCATCGGACGCTCCCGCCAGCTCGCCGCAGATTTTTTCCATGAGGATATCGCTTACATTCCTGGCATAGGACTGATGCTTGATCTTCTGGTACACCACCGTAGCAGGGGTCATAATGGCGGCTGCCGACGTGAGAAAGATAGCCAGCAGCGCAAAAGTGACCAGCAGCTCCGCCATGGTCGCGCCCTTTTTCGCCCCGACCCGTTTCCAACTCTTCATCCCGCAGCCTCCTTTCTGATAGTAAATGCCAGTCGTTCTTGCCCTTTGCCTTTCCCTCTCCCCCTCAAGGGGTCAAATCCTCGCGCAGGCCGAAATAGTGTACGGTGCCGTCGTCGCCTTCTGTGAAGGAATCTCTGTAAGTCTGCAGCGAAAAACTGTCGCTGCCCGATTCCCCTTGAAAGGTATATGTCTGGACTTTCTCTTTCTTTTCCTCTGCCAGCTCCGGAGACTGCGCCGGGGTAGTATAGGCTGTCTGCTGGTAAAAGGCGTCGTAGAGCCGTTCGGTTTGCCGCCTCACATCCTCTGAAGACTGCATCACATGGGAGGAAAGCGTCACGGTGCGCTGAAACATCAAAAGAAGCATGGCAAAGATGGCGAAAGCCACCAGCACCTCGGCCATGGTCATACCCTTCCGGCCCTGCAGCAGCCTGTGGATTTTCTTCATACCATCCCCCCTTTCTCGTGGTTTCTCTCAGGAGCGTTCCTCGAAGGTCCAGCCGTATTCTCCCACACCGCCGTGGTCATCCAGGCCATAGATCGATTTTATGGTATGGGAGGAACGGTTCTTCCGCACCGTTACATCCATGTGCAGCACTATGTCTCCGAGATCCGCGTCCCGCTCCCACTCCCAGTACATTTTCAAAGAAACCGTCCCCGGCCCGCCGGCCAAATCGCTGTCGGCCAGGGTAAACTCCCGGTAAATACCGGCAGAATTCTCCCCGTGGCCCAGCTCGTCGGAATTCAGGTAGGGCCAGGAGCTGGCGGAGTTCGTTTTCAAGTTTTCCTGAATGTACTTGTAAATTCCAGTATTTTTGTCCTCCTCGCTGGGCGTGCACAGCGCACGTTCCAGCTCCTTGGACATGGTGACGGCGGAAATCCGGCACTGCTCCTCATACCGCCTGTTTTCCGCATTCTGCATCAGCACCGAAGCGGTGAGAAGCATGGAAAGGCACAGCGTCAGGAAAATGGCCAGGATGCAAAGCACCGCGATCATGGCTGCGCCGGAACGTTCCCGCAGCTTTTTCATCTTGCGCACCATCTCCCTTTCGGTAAAATTCTGTCAGCTTTTTTGTTTACGGTTCAGGCCCCGCGGAGGACGCGGGCGAAGGGCTCTCTGCAGGCGCCTGCTCCTCCTGCTCCGGAAGAAGCGAGGGCTCTGGAGAAAGCGAGGGCTCCGGCGTCCCGGCCGGGGCGGCAGGTTCCGGTTCAGGCGTTGGGGTTCCCTGGGATTCAGGCAGGGAAGCTGCGGCCTGCGCCGATTCCTGCTGTTCCTCCGCCGCTTCCTTCTGTCCTTCCTGCCGGAGTTCCGTCAATGCAGCGGCCAAGACCTCTATAAAGGAGGAATCACTGTCGCCGCGCTCCGCCCGCGCCGTGTCGCTGTCCACATATGCATCCAGATTGACTGGATGGGTGGTAATGGACACAGCGCTGTAGAAGAACAGCGGCTGCTGGGGCCAGTCATTGCCGTTCAATGGGGCTACCGCATCCGGCAGAAGCAGGGTGTACTCCACCGAACGAATCTTTTCGTTTTCTCCCTTGACCACCCGTACCTCCAGCACCGTATCCAGCTTCAGTTCATAGAGCGTCGGCTGGCTGCTGCTGTCCAGCAGGCCCGCCCGTCTGGTGTTCATGGTAAAGGTATAGGTGTCCGTACTCCCCGAAGTCGCTTTAATTGGGGTAATCTCCTTCGGTTCCGCTTTGGTGCTGCCGTCCGGCTGAGGCACCCCGTCCGCGTCGGTAAAGGTCAGGGAGGGCACATTGTTTTCATCCAAGGTCAATTCAGCCTTATCCGTTTTTTCTGTTCCGTCTCCGGTAATCCGGTTCAGTTCGAAGCTGTAGCCGCCGGTGTACTCCGCTTGTTCCCAAGTGAAGACATCCCGCTTCACCTTGACTTTCTCGAGGGATTCTTCATCATTTTCAAAGGCAGTAACGTCAGTTTCTTTCGTGCCGATAGCCGCCGCCATATCCACAGCGTCCACCTGTACCTGAGGCAGCTTAAACGTTTTTTCCTCCGACCACAGGGAGCTGACGTTCCGGTCAGACACAGCGCGGAGCTTTACTTTCAGCGAGCCGCCGGCAAACTGTGCCGTCAGATCCTGAGATTGGGAAAGAGTACAGCTGGCGGAGTTGAGATAGCTGCCCTTCATCACCAGCGGAGAATCCGTTGCAAAGAGAACCGTCTCCACATTATCATGGGTAACCGCTGTAACAGCCATCTGGTATTTGCCGTAGGCATCCTTATCCGGGCTCTCCGTACCATCAAAATTAAAGGTGAAGCCCACAGTGTCAAACTCGAACACAGAGAGAATCGCTGAGTCATCCGGCGTCAAGGTGAGCTTGCTCAGATCCGGCACAGTCAGCCGCTGGGGCAGGACAAAACTGTATTCCACGCCCGGCAGGCCGCTGCCGTAGGTCTTGTGCATATCATCGTCAAGAGCGATAGCCCGCACGGAAAGGGTCACCGTACTCAGGGGCACGACAGAGCCGGTATAAGCGCTGCCGCCGCTGTCCGTCCCGGTAATGCTGTTCAAATCGATCACCCGTACCGGCTCTTTCGGCCCGGCCTCGTTGAGGCCGTCTGCTACATTTGTCTGATAAAGAGCCGTCACCGCATGCTCCGTGCCGTCTTCCGCTTCTATCGTGGCCTTCACTGTCAGCTCATAGTAGAAAAGGGCTTCCAGCTCTTCCGCATCATTCAGGCCGTTCCAGCTGACCCGATACTGAATGCCGTCCTTATCCAACAGCTGGGCGGAAGGCGCCGTGATGGTGGAAAGCCGCAGACGGGTTTCGGTTGTCTTCGACGCCGTGCTGCCGAAGGTCTGTGTGACACCGCTGCCGTCCACTGTTCCCAGGCGGTCCACCCGCAGGGTGACATGGGTATAATTCCAACTGGCGGTCTCTGTGCTGTTCCAGGTCTTCAAATAGGGTGCGCCGCCGCCCGGGTCAATGGGAGCTTTAAGCGTGCCAGACTCGATCTCCACCAGCGCGCCGTCCTTCGTCTCCCCTGTCAGGGTATACCGGTAGGACGCCGTGCCCGTCTCCAGAGTGGTCTGCGTTCCCTGCAGCTTGGAGGTCCAGGAGGCGGAAAGGGTCTCAGTCTGCGGATCGTATGTCAGTTCTGTGATATCCGGCGGGGCATATGCTTTTTTCTGAGACAGGTCTTCCGGATAGTTCTTTACATTTATAACCTGCGTACCATTCGCCACACCCTTTATCAGCACGTTGAAGCTCAGGGTATAGCTGTCCTCTCCCGTCTTGAAGATGATATAGCCGGGAACAAGGGTCTTTGTGCCGTCCTCTGCCACCGAAATGAGGGAGGAGCCGTTTTCATCGATTTTTCCATCGTTGCTGACCTTCAGAGCCTTCAGATTTTCCGCTGTAAACTCTGTCCCAAGGTCAAAGCCGGTATAGACGATCTGGTTGGCCATGGAGATAGGGTAGCTTCGTACCATGACGTCCTGATACTTCTGCTTGCCGTCCTCCATCTGCGTCATGAGATCCGCAGGCAGGTTGTTCAGGATAGTGGTTGCCCAATTCGACGTTGCAGCCGCAACCGACTGAATACCGGAAGCATAAGCCACCGGAACGCCCAAACCAGCACTACTGATATCTGTAGCAATGAATTCTGAACGATAGTAGGTGGAGTATGAGGTATCACTCAATGATTTCATTGCCACATGATACGCAAGAGTCTCCGGCATAGTCCCATGGAAACCAAGCTTTTGATCCTGATCTGGGAAATTAACGTACGCCATCAGATCCTTTTTATAGTTGCTCACAGAGGGCAACATCGTTTCCCGGGTAGACACAGGAGAATTACCATATTTCGATTCAGTTTCCTTGGATACGGCTGGCTTCGCTTGAACGGCAACCATATAATTGGTAGATCCATTGCCCTGCTCAAAATAGACTTCCTTTGGTATGCCATTTTCCAACTGAATTTCCACAGATGTTTTGGAACGTACGTCCACCGTAACTTTCACATCACCATATTCCTTAAATTTCTCCGCATTAACCACTTCCAGCCGATATTGTTTTTTATCATTCCCATCAAAGGTATTCAGAATGAACCGTACCTCTGGAATAGGCAGCGTTTTTTTAATTTTATATTCCAACTGCGCATAGTTAGCAGACAGTGTCCCGGCTCTGGAAACCGCCCATACTCGAAATACCAAAACCTGATCCGGTTCAAATTCTGCGGTGGAAAACTCGAAACGCTTGTCAAAGACCATATAAGTCCTGACAGTTCCATCGGGCTTTTGTATCTCTACTCTATATTGATAAGGCGGTTTTTTTGTAGCAGTAGAATCCTCACATTCCCAAGTCAGCTCCACCTTGCCGCCAAGATCTTCCGTATTCAGATTAAACGGCGTGTTCGGAGCCTCGTCTTCGGAGGCATAAAGCTTTTTGTCAATCTCCAAGTAGGTAGTCTGCCGAAGGTTATTCGCCTGTCCAAGTACGAACAGGTCTGCATTCTGATTATGGGTGAACTCAGAAAATTTCTTACCGCCAAAGGTAAGACCGGTAAGCACCTTAGTCCCATCATACAGGTAGGCATCATAGACCGAATCTGAGTTCTGCTGAAGCTCTAAATAGTACGCCGTCCCTTTGCCATACTGGGAAGTGTCTTCTTCCTCTACCGTTCCGCCGCCAAATAGAAGATCAACACCGTTTTCATCCCTGAAAACCAACTCTTGAATCGCGAGGCTGCCATTAGTTAATTTGAAATCCATCTGAATTCGTTTCAAACGTTTTTCACTATCGCTCTTTGCTACGTATTGATATTCCTGATTTTCCACCGATTTGAACTTCCCGAAATCTTTAAATTCACCGGTATCTGATTCCGAATATTTGACCATGCTATTGTTTCCGTTTGTGTTGATTGAACCCTCAGAATACAGACTAACCGTGCTGGCAGTTACCTCTTTGTCAAACGTTACAGTAATTGTCAAATCATTTGCAGAACCTTGCACTTTTATTTCATCCGTCTTTGTCTGCAAATCTCCGTCAAAAAGCTTTGAGACGTCATCTGCCTTTACCAACCCCTCTGGCTCAATCGTTACGCTACTGATGCTTGTGTTGGAATCAGGTCTCTTCATATCAGTAAGCCAATAATTGCCGTCTTGTGCAACTCCGCTGTTCGCAATAGGATATTTCACACTGTTATTGCCGGAAGTTACGCCAGCCACTCCTATGTTGTCCTGCAGGACACATTTCCCCGCCTCCCGAAGATGATCAGCAATCCCTTTGAATTTGTCACTATTCAATGTTGAAGGTAGCCCAAAGTTTCTGCAATTCCGAACCACCATCACCTGACCGTCCCCCATCCCGCTGGCAGCAGAATTTTCAGCTACAATTCCAGCCGAATAGGTAGTTCCCGTACTGATAACGCCAGTATTCACACAATCCGTTATAGTTGTTGTAAAACTGACGCAGCGATTACTGATAGTACCAATGATACCGCCTGCACTATTTCCCGTACAGGATGCCATGTTGCCATAATTTTTGCATGAAGTTATATACAAGGCTTCATTCGCTGTGTTGCTGTATACCATGCCAAGGACACCGCCACTATACTGGCTTGTTCCGGCAATCTTTCCATAATTAGAACAGTTGTACAACGTTCCGCCGTTATATTTCATACAGCCGATGATCCCGCCGATTCGCCCCCCCTTAATTGTGCCAAAATTGTTGCAGTCCTCCATGTACCAATTTCCATTTGCAACCTCGTTTCTGCCCGCAATTCCGCCCACGCTGTTTCCGCTATTCTTTTCTATGGGAGCCCAGTTATCACAGCGCAGAATTTCAGCAGAGGAGGAGTTGTAACCGATGATGCCGCCCGCGCCGGTATCCTGGCTGTCCTGAGCGATTGTAACGCTCCACTTCTTCCCCGTGGCACAGTCAATCAGCTGGCCCGTGGACTTGTTGTAGCCCACCAAGCCGCCGGTATGCCCCTTGTTTGCTTTCACGGTCATCACGGTCACATCGTCGCCGGAAGCCCGGCGGGCTGCCTCGCTCGCTGTCGTGGAGCCGTCGCCGAACCCGGCTGACCGCGGTTTCCCGACATGCTGCAACAGGCCGTAATTGTACCCCACCATACCGCCGGTATGGGCGATATCTGAAGCGGTGACAGAGCAAGCCGCGTTTTTATCTGTGCTCGCGTCCGCCAGGGTAACATTCTTTATTTCCGCCGTCTTGCCGTTGACGCCCGCCGCGCCGCCCGCGCAGGCAATGTTGCCGGAAGCGCCGATGACGGATACTTTCACCCCATTGAGCACACAGTCCGAAACCACCGCGCCCACCGGGTTCCTGCTGTCTGCGGTTCCATTCACGCCCACAAGACCGCCATAGCCGCAAATTTCGGCCCCCTCAGTCTCATAGTCATAGCTCAGGCTGAATTTCGGCGGGTTTGCAGGATCGTTGGCCGTGCCCAAAACCGTGACGGTCTTCAGGCTGCAATTTACAGCCTCGCCCAGGTTTTTGCCCACAGCTCCGCCCAGGTACCCGAAATGGTTCAGGTCCTGCGCAGTGAAGCCCAGCTCCACGGTATCCACATTGACTGTTCCCGCCGCTCCGGTAAGCTTCGCCCCTTCCCCGTTCAGGCCCGCCACGCCGCCTGCGGCCACACCGGAAGAGCCGGTAGTCACCTTGAGCAGGCGCACGGAGAATCCGGCAATTTCCGGAGCCTCCGCCTCTGACGCTGCGGCTCCCTTATCCGGCGCCGCCTTCGCGTTTTCTCCTGCAATGCCGCCCAGATATCCCCCGTTTCTGTCCCCGGGAGTGGTGAGCTTCAGGCCGTCGACTTTGCAGCCGTTAATCTTGCCGGTATTTTGGCCGGCAATGCCGCCTGCGTGGGTACCTCCGTTTACAGTCAGCGTTACCGCGTTCAGGCTGCCTGGAGTTCCGGAATCCTTCACGGTACAGTCCGCAACCGTTCCATTGTTGATTCCAACAATGCCGCCTGCCGCGCCCTTCAGCGCTTCCACGCTGCCGATATCTGTACAATGGGAAATGCTGCCTTCCCGCAGATGCCCGGTAATGCCGCCCGCCGCGGTGATATGCGCACTCTTTTTACCCAGCACGCTGACAGTACCCGTACTGCTGCAATTTTCCACTCGGGCTTTCCCCTCGATCACTCCGGCAATCCCTCCGGCATAGCCGTAATTGGCAGTAACCCTGGCGATATTGTACAGCCCGGTGAGCGTCGCTTCCTGCTCGCCTGTGCCGCCGGAGGAAATGGTGTAGCTGTAACGGCCCACGATGCCGCCCACATTGGTATCGCCCTGAATTTGGTAGGAGCTGCCGGCGCTCTCCACATAAGTGATACCGCTCATCTCGCCTTCATTGTTGCCAATACCGCCGCCTGCGTTTACTCCGGTGCCGTAAAGGTTTACCGCCAGCACGAACTCCGATACCGATGCTTTTTTGTCTTCCGGTTTCAGCTCAGTGCCCTCGTCCGGGGTGGGATTGTGAGAATACCCTGCAATACCGCCCACATTCTCTCCGTAACCGTAAACCGTGCCCCGAAGTTCGATTTTCCCCTCAGAATCCGCAGAAACGCCTGTTACAGTGCCATAGTTGTCGGCCGCAATGCCCCCAACCATGTTTTTCCCTGTAACGGTCTTTCCGTTCAGTTCCGGCTTTACAATGCTGCCTTGGGGCTTATTCAGGCCCACGATGCCGCCTACATAATTCTGCGTCTGCTGGCCCAGGCTCGCCGCCTTGCACAAATTGATGCTTCCTTCGTTGACCTCCACCAGTCCCCCGGTGTAGGTGCCTGAACTGATGACCCGGCCCGTATCGTCTGCCGAGCAGTTTGTTATCTTCATGCTCTCCGAGCATTTGCCCACAATGCCGCCCGCATAGGAGTAGGTCTTCTTTGCATTGTCCGCATAGAGATCCAGATTGTCCGTTCCGGTAAGTTCCTCCGCAACGAGAAATCCTGTGGCGGTGACCGGGGTCCCGTTAATCAGGGAAGAAATTTCCAGAGAGGTGTCCTGCACGTTGTAGCCCAGGATGCCGCCCACATATACCTTTGCGGTGATTCCCCCCAGATGGCTTCTGTTTCCATCCTTCTGGCCGGTAATCTTCATCACTGTGCCGGAGGATTCTATTCTGCTGCTCCCCGCCTCCTTCGAACCGACAGAGGCCAGCTCTCCGACAGCTTCTTCCAGCGCCTTCTGCCTTTCTTCCGCAGAAGCGTCCGCAGCGGCGGAGCTGCAATCGGTTATCAGCTTCGTCACCGATCTGGCGTCATCTGGAGCCTTCACCATCATATTCAGGCCGATAAAACCGCCTGCAAACGCGTCCGCCTCCACTTTTCCCAGGAAATTGTCCGCGTCGAAGCTGGCGTCAACAGGGTCGTTCGCGTTGGCTTCCGCCTGATACAGCAGGTTTCCGCCCACAGCACCGCCCACGCAATACCGGCCCTGCACCAGATTGGGATTCGAATAAAGCGTATGCATTTCCCAACCCGGCTTCTCACCAGCAGCTTCCTCGTGCCGGTACAGATTGGGGCTCAGGTTCACTCCCGCAATACCGCCTACGAAATCCCTGCCGATCACTGAGCCGCCCGCAAAGGAATAGCCGTAGAAAGCTGTGTTTTCCAAAGCATCGTTATAGCCGATCAGGCCGCCGATATAATCCTTGCCCGCCACATAGGCGGTGATTCCGGAAAGACTTTCCGAGGTCAGGCTGCCGCAGTTATAGCCCACAAGGCCGCCCAGCTGGCTGCCGCCGTAGGTTTGAGAGACCTCCTGCATAAAGCCCGAAGGCTCCACATCGCTGCCGCAGTCCTTAACAACGCCGGCGTTGTAACCGGTCAAGCCGCCGCCGTAGGTCTTGGTGGCCACCACCACGCCCCGGTTGGTCCAGTTGTCCAACACTGTATCCGCAGAGGCGTTTGTGCTCACACGCACAAATCCGTTTGCATCCAGAACATTTTTAGTTGTATCCCGCTGCGGCAGGCAGTTCGCGCCCACTACTCCGCCCACAAAATACCGTCCCACCGCATTGGCCGCGTTTGAGCTGCCGCCCTTGAGCTCTGTTTCTTCTTCAAAGCCCAGGATGCCGCCTACATAGTGGGAGCCTACCACATAACCGCCCTCTGTGGAACAGCCGGTGATTACCGCTTTATCCGCATAACCGGCGATGCCGCCCACATATACGCCCAGCAGAGGTAGGTGATCCCCTGCGTGCTCCGTTTCCTGCTCATAGGCCGCGTCTTCCTCCAGCAATGTCCGAATTTGTTCCGCGTCCGCACTGGGTGTGGAGACACAATTCTCAATGGTAAAGCCCTTCCCAGTACCGGAACCCCCCTTCCCGTCCGCAAAGCCCACAATACCGCCCAGATAGGAGGGCTCATTTTTAAAGGTTGTGGTACCCTCCACAGGGTTCAATTGCCCTGTGCTGATTTCGGGGGTATATACTCGCCAGTCACCCGTGCTAATATTTTCAATAGTACCAGTCATATTAACTACAGCATTATTAGCTATTGCAGTTCCATTCCAATTAAGATGGTAATAATAGTTTCCTTTGAAATATACAAATTCACTAGTTTGTCCACTAGTTTCACTTGTTCCTAGTTTCCTTGTAACCAAAACAATCGAATACTTTTGTCCATTCTTTGTAATATTTCCATTTTCATCCTTAAGAGCACAAGGAACCCATCTATGATCAGAACAATAGGCAGCCACATTTTCTTCCACAGTAGCGTAATCCTTATAGCCAGATATAGGCAATTTTGTATCCTTTAGCAGCTGTGTCAACACTGCTTCATCATATGAATTCAGTAAAGGATACCCGTTGTTTTGCTGCTGAAACATATGATACATATTGTCTGCGCTGCTCGTATTATTGCCGTCAATAGTTACTCCCGTATTTCCGTTTTTAATTTTTTCCTCCAGCGCATCGGAAATCCCGTCCCGAATCGCCTGCGTCAAATCCGTGTCCGCGCCGATTTTCGCCAAAATCAGCCCGGTGTTGGTACAGTCCAGAAGAGAGGCCTTACCCTCGTCCGGCGCAGCCAGCCTGCCCACGATGCCGCCCACATACCGGTGGCCGGAAACGTCGCTGCCGTTGTGCAAGTTCTGATAGATCCGCTGCGGAATTCCCTCGTCATCCTTTTGCGCCGTGGTTTCATCCTTGCCCACAATACCGCCCACGTCCTGGTTTCCGGAAACGCTGCCCCCTATGGTGGTCAGCTCTTCCACCTTGCCCTTGTTGACGCCGCAGAAAGAGCCCACAGAATTCTTGCCGGAAACCTGCGCGTTTTCCAGCGTAACCTTTGTAATTGAGCCTTCGTTCGTTCCAAACAGGCCCAGGCCTGTTCCGCCCTGCAGAACAAGCCCTGAAATCGTCTTAGTTTGTGAGGGAGATGTAAAGCTATGACCCAGTTTCAGCTTCTCAATAGAGGGAAACGCGGTATAAACCAGATCCTCTCCTTCGCCGGCGCTCTCGGGAACCACCGCACCGCTGCGAAATATTTCCGAACCCAACAGTCCCCGAAAGATACCGCCCTCACCGCTCCAGGCGAAGGAATCCGTCAGATTATATGTAAAGCCGTATTGCTTTCCAGTTGTATTCCGTTCTTCCTCAAACCGGATGTTGTACAGATGCCTGGCGTTGGCGACACCGTACTCTGCCGACAGAACAGTGTCATTAGCCGTTCCATGCTTTTCCGAAGTAAAATAGGCATTTTCCGTATTGCTGCTTTTCCAGGCCGAGGTTTTATACTTGCTGCCTTTGGCACGCACCTTTACAAAGATATCCCTGGTAATATTGTCATCCCAGTTCTTCTCAAGACCAAACCTGCGGAAGGAATAAGTATCCTTCAGCGCGGCAGGCGTTTCCCCTGTCTCGGCTGAAAGGTCCACGCTGTCCAGCAGCAGATGGATCACCTTGTTCTCATCCACATAGGCTGCAAACTGGTATTCCACAGGATCGCCTGCTTTTTCTCCAGCCATGTCGTAGGCCGTGACCTCGGCTTTCAGCTTCAGGCTGTCATAGTCCAGCAGTACCCCGGCTTCTCCCGTTACAGAGGGAATCCGCCGGATCGTCAAGGAAAGCATGGGCTTCTGCGTTTCGCTGTGATAGACCGTCAGTTCGTAATCCAGGGCTCCTGTGGCTTTTTCTGCATATTTGTCTGTGAGCCTGAACTCCAGAGACAGAGAATCCCCATTTACCAGGCGCACCCAGTCAATCACCGGTTTTTCCTTGGTGCGGCTGGTCTCGTCTGAAAGCTCCACAATGCCGTAATAGCCCACTTTTCTGCCACGCCGGGCTTCCTCCTCCCGGTAGCTGATGGAAACATGCCCATCGTCTCTGCCCTCGTCCTCCCCATAGACGAAGCCTTGCTTCACGTCGCTGTACAGCACCGAATAAACCACGCCGCTGCGGGGATCGAATTCGATGGCAACGGATGCGTCGCTCAGGATGGACTTATCATAGACATAGGGCCCGAAAATCTGCTCAAAAATGCTTTGCAGGATTGGGTTCGGCTCCTCAGAACCGCTGCTGTTCAGGGCAGTGCCGTCCTTATTGAGGACGATGGTATAAAGCCGGTCCTCATAGTTGAATTGATCGGCGGCGCCGTCCCGCAGCATTTCCTTTTCCAACGGCAAACCGTATTTTTCTATCTGCCGCTCTATTCCCTCCAGCTCTCCGTTTTCGCTGTAGCGGGTCAGGGCGTTCTGAGCCGCTACAAACAGGGACTGGGCATATTCGTTCTGTCGTTTGAAGGTGGCGTAATCGTTATAGGCAAGCAAGCTCATAGACGCCACCCCGGCGAGCACAACCATGATCGCCAGGGTAACTAAGAGTTCCACCATGGTGAAACCTTTTTTGTTGTAAAGCTTTTTGCTTGTCATAATTATAAATCCCTCAGCTGCAAGGTTTACATAATATTACAATCATATCTTAGTACTATTATAAGTAATACAAGTATATCACGGTACCTAAAAAAGTACAACGATTAAATCTGTGCCGTTGCTACCGCTTTCTTTTTACGCCTTTATTTTATCAGGTATAAAGCAATTCCTGCTGGCCCGTTAAAAATAATTGTCGTCCAGCCGCACAGATTTGTTTTCCTGACATATTCTGTACAGAGGGACAAGGCCCGGGGACGCCCCGGACCCTCCCGAAAAAACGCCGGAGCAATCCGGTTGATCATATACAGAAAGGGGTAACAATTTTGGCAGAAGAAATCAACGGCCAAGCCTGTGGTCTTTATGACGATCCCACAGCTCTGCCCAAGGACCCTGTGCCCGCAATGGCGTATGTCCCCTACCAGCAGTGGAGCAGTTCCCTCCACAGCGCGGAGAGAGCGTTGGACGCGGGAACTCTGTTTCCCGTATTGGATAAGCCGTTTTACGGCAGAAGAGGTGAACCCAGATGAGTGAAGAGCAGGCCATGCGCAGAAGGATAGCAGCCATGCAGTTTGCCATGTGGGAGCTGCACCTGTTTCTGGACACGCATCCCAATAATTGTGACGCGGCAAAAAAGCTGGACGATTACAAGATGAGGACAGAGAAACTTGTTAAAGAATTTGAAGAGAAATTTGGCCCTATCAACGAGACGCCTCAGAATACCAGCCGCTGGGCTTGGATCAGCGACCCCTGGCCCTGGGAAAAGGAGGGAAATTAACTCATGTTTGTGTATGAAAAAAGACTCCAGTATCCGATTAAGATTCAGAATTCCAACCCTGCGCTGGCAAAGATCATCATCAGCCAGTACGGCGGCCCCCACGGAGAGCTGGGCGCATCGCTGCGCTATTTGAGCCAGCGCTACTCTATGCCCTACCCCGAACTGAAAGCAATTTTGACCGATATCGGTACCGAAGAGCTCAGCCATCTGGAAATGGTAGGTACTATTGTCTATCAGCTGACAAGGAACCTGACTCCTCAGCAGATTAAAGAAGCGGGCTTTGACACGTACTTTGTGGATCATACGACCGGAGTTTATCCCGTAGCAGCGTCAGGCGCTCCTTTCAATGCCGACATGTTCGCCGTAACCGGAGATACCATTGCCGACCTGAATGAAGATTTGAGCGCCGAGCAAAAAGCCAGATTGACCTACGACAATATTCTCCGTTTTGCCGATGACCCCGACGTGCGGGATCCCATCAAATTCCTGCGTGAGAGGGAAATCGTCCATTTCCAGCGTTTTGGCGAGGGTCTGCGCATCCTGACCGACAAACTGGATTCTAAAAACTTCTACGCCTTTAACCCGTCCTTCGATAAACCGTAACCGTTTAGATAACAGAAACAGCCAGAGCGCACCGTTTCCGGTACGCTCTGGCTTTCTTTATATCTCTCAAGCCACATTTCCGGCATAACGGTAAAAAGGATATTGCCGTTCCTATCTGGGAAGAATAGGATGGAAAAGAACAGCGACAGAAAGGAACAAAAATAACTATGGCAAGATTTACACTTCCCAGAGATCTCTATTATGGTCCCGGCTCTCTCTCCCAATTGCGGGAACTCCACGGCAGCAAAGCCGTTCTGGTATTGGGCGGCGGCTCGATGAAACGCTATGGCTTTGTGGACCGCGCCCTCTCCTATCTGAAAGAGGCAGGCATCGACACAACCCTAATTGAAGGGGTGGAGCAGGATCCCTCCGTGGAGACAGTGCTCCGGGGCGCACAGCGCATGAGGGAGCTCTGCCCGGATTTGATCCTCTCCATGGGCGGCGGCTCACCCATTGACGCAGCCAAAGCCATGTGGGTTTTCTATGAGCATCCGCAAACCACCTTTGAATCCCTGATTACGCCCTTTTCCTTCCCGGAGCTTCGCGCCAAGGCAAGGTTTGTCGCAATTCCCTCCACCTCCGGCACCGCCACTGAAGTCACAGCCTTTTCCGTTGTGACGGATTACGCTAAGGGGATCAAGTATCCGCTGGCGGATTTCAACATCACTCCGGATATCGCCATTCTGGATCCCGATCTGGCCCAGACGATGCCGCAGGCTCTTACAGCTAACACGGGCATGGATGCCCTTACTCACGCAGTTGAGGCCTACGTTTCTACGCTTCATTCTCCCTTTACCGATCCGCTGGCCTTGAAGGCTATCTCCATGGTGGTGGAACACCTGCCAAGATCCTACGGCGGCGACAAGTACGCCAGGGAGCAAATGCACTATGCCCAGTGTCTGGCCGGTATGGCTTTCTCCAACGCCCTGCTGGGTATCGTACACTCCATGGCCCACAAGACCGGCGCTGCCTTCGCCGGTGGTCACATCCCCCACGGCTGCCTGAACGCTCTGTATCTTCCGTATGTGGTGCGCTACAACGCCAAAGTTTGTGCAGGCCGCTACGCGGACGTGGCCTACGCTTGCGGCCTCACCGGAGAGAACGAAATGGAGCTGACGGACAAGCTCTGCCAAAAGCTGACAAGCCTGAACCGCCAGTTCGGAATCCCGTGCAGTCTGCAGGAAGCAGGTGTCCCAGAGGAAGAATTCCGCGAAAAGCTGCCTCTGATCGCTGAAAACGCCGTAGCGGATGCCTGCACGCTTTCGAATCCCAGAGAGATCGACACGACCGCCATGATGAAACTTTTTGACTGCATTTATTCAGGGGAACCAGTGAAATTCTGACCGGCAGCGCCGCTGCATTGCTGCGTTCAGCAAAAAATGCAGAGATACCGCCGGCAATCATGCTTTTCCAAAGATTTTTCATTGCTTTCTGTCTCCCTGATTGCTATAATAGCAGAGATAAACAGAGAGATGGAAGTGAATGAAATTATGTACCGCATTGCAAAAAAACAAAAATTAAATGCTACCGTAACGTTGATGGAAATAGAAGCGCCGCTGATCGCAAAGAAAGCGGAACCGGGGCAGTTTATTATCCTGCGGGTGAACGAAGAAGGAGAACGGATTCCCCTGACCGTTTCGGACTTTGACAGGGAGCGCGGAACCGTGACCATCATCTTCCAGATTGTGGGCGCCACCACCGAGAAGCTGAATCACCTGGAGGAGGGAGACTGCCTTCAGGACTTTGTTGGACCGTTAGGAACTCCTTCACACGTGGAGGGGCTTCGCAAGGTGGCCGTGGTTGGCGGCGGTGTGGGCTGCGCCATCGCCTACCCTATCGCCAAGAAACTCCATCAGCTTGGGGCGGAGGTTCACTCGATCGTAGGCTTCCGCAATGAAGAGCTGGTCATCCTGGAAGAACAGTTCAGGGAAGTCAGCGACAGGTTTGTCCTCATGACCGATGACGGAAGCTGTGGAGAAAAAGGCCTGGTCACAAACGCCCTGCAGAAGCTTATCGATGCTGGGGAGCAGTATGACGAAGTTATCGCCATCGGGCCGCTGATCATGATGAAATTCGTTGTGCGGCTCACAAAACAATACAACATCAAAACCGTGGTCAGCATGAACCCCATCATGATCGACGGCACAGGTATGTGCGGCGGCTGCCGTCTGACCGTGGGCGGCAAGACCAAATTCGCCTGTGTGGACGGTCCCGATTTCGACGGCTTCGAGGTGGACTTTGACGAGGCCATGGCCCGCTCCAGCATATACAAACCTTTTGAGCGCCATGCCTACGAAGAAGCCTGTCATCTGTTTGAAAAGGAGGTCCGCTGAGATGCCCAACATGTCTTTGAAGAAAAACGAAATGCCCTCTCAGGAACCCAATGTCCGCAACAAAAACTTCAGCGAGGTGGCCCTGGGCTATACGGCGGAGCAGGCCGTCGACGAGGCGAACCGCTGTCTCAATTGCAAAAACAGACCATGTGTGGGCGGCTGCCCTGTAAATATTGCCATTCCCGACTTCATTCAGGAAGTGCAGAAGGGAAATTTCGAGGAGGCCTACCAGATCATTGCCAAATCCAGTTCCTTGCCCGCCGTCTGCGGCCGCGTCTGCCCTCAGGAATCCCAGTGCGAGGCAAAATGCGTACGGGGCATTAAGGGAGAGCCTGTGGCAATCGGCCGGCTGGAGCGCTTTGTGGCCGACTGGCACAACGATCACAGCAAGGAAGCCCCCAAACGGCCTGCTCCCCTTGGCCGCAGGGTGGCTATAGTGGGATCCGGCCCCTCCGGGCTGACCTGTGCAGGAGATTTGGCCAAGCTGGGCTACGACGTCACCGTGTTTGAAGCGCTGCACACTGCCGGCGGAGTGCTGGTGTACGGTATTCCGGAATTCCGGCTGCCCAAGGCCATTGTTCAGAAGGAGATCGATACGCTCAAGGAGCTGGGCGTCAAGGTGGAAACCAATATGGTCATCGGCAGAGTGCTCTCTGTGGACGAACTGCTGGAGGACGGGTTCGAAGCCGTATTTATCGGCTCCGGCGCGGGCCTTCCCCGCTTCATGAACATACCTGGGGAAAACCTGAAGGGCGTGTATTCCGCCAATGAATTCCTCACCCGCGTCAACCTGATGAAATCCTATCGGGACAACAGCGACACACCCATCCAGCATGCAAAAAAGGTTGCGGTGGTGGGAGGCGGCAACGTGGCCATGGACGCGGCCCGCTGCGCCAAAAGGCTGGGCGCGGAGGAAGTTTCCATCGTGTACCGGCGTTCAGAGAAAGAACTGCCCGCCCGTGCAGAGGAGGTGGAGCATGCGAAGGAGGAAGGCATCGTCTTCCGGCTTCTGCACAACCCCACTAAAATTCTGGGCAACGAGGAAGGCTTTGTTTCCGGCATGGAGTGCGTGGAGATGGAGTTGGGCGAACCGGATGCCTCCGGACGGCGGCGTCCGGTAGAAAAAGCAGGCTCCGAATTCATTCTGGAAGCGGACTGTGTGATCATGGCCATAGGGACGTCCCCCAACCCGCTGATTAAAACCACCACTGAGGGACTGGAAACCCAGAAATGGGGCGGCATTATTGTAGAAGAAGAGACCGGCCTCACCTCCCGGCCCGCCGTCTATGCGGGCGGCGACGCCGTCACCGGCGCCGCTACTGTCATCCTCGCCATGGGCGCAGGCAAGACTGCCGCTTCCGCCATTCATGAGTACCTGCAGAAAAAAGAAAAATAAACCCGTTGAGCAAGAGCAATTAAAAATCACGCAAACCGCAGAATGAAGCTGTGGTTCGCGTGATTTTTGTATGGATAAACAATCAAACGCATTCTTCACTCCTGCTGGATGAGAAATCGTTCCACTGCTTCCGCCAGTCCATCCTCATCATGTGCAGACGTTCTGTACTTTGCGGCTGCCAAGGCTTCCGGCAAGGCATCCGCTACTGCTACAGAAACCCCTGCGCATTGCAGCATGGTCACATCGTTTCCATTATCCCCAATAGCCATTACCTGGCTGGTGGAAATCTTCAGATGCCTGCACAGCGCTTTCAGCCCCGCCCCTTTGTGCGCTCCGGAAGCATTGATTTCCAGATTGTCTGGAATCGATGAAGTGAGGCGCAGCCCGCCTAAAGCCAACAGCTTATTCCAAAGCTCTTCGCGAAGCTCCGGCGTTGGCAAATAAGGCAGATTGATTTTTTCCGGGCAAAGCCCCGTTTCCCGCAGCAAAACTTCAAAATCTTCCGTATAAATAAAATCTTTCGTCAGGAAATGCCATTTTGTCTTTGGAAAGCCAAAATAGGTTTTTGCTTTTTCAGGCGCTCCCTGCAGCGTAATCGCTCTTCCTTCTCGATAATATTCCACATAGACATCATAACTTTTTAACAGCTGCTGGACCTCCAGCGCCTTAGCATTGGGAATCAGGCAGTCCCAAATGCATTCCCCTGATTTCAGGTCATAAACGCCTGCGCCGTTGGAGGTGATAGCCCAGCGCACGCCGGGCAGGCTGGTAATCTCTTCCGGCAGAAATGTCCTCATTCTTCCGCTGGCCGGAACCAGCAGTATCCCCATCTGCCCCGCTCTTTCCAACGCTTTTCGATTTCGGACGGAAAGATGCTGATGCCCTGTCAGCGTAGTACCGTCCAAATCAAAAGCTAAAAGCTTCATGTTCCATTCCTCCATCTATTTCGTGTGGTTTCTATCGCGAATTGCATTCGTGTCTCTCAGCTTTGCCCACTGGATTTCTTCCCGTAACAGTCCTATCTATTCTATCATAAAACTCTGTCTCCACAATACGTTTTTCATTGCAGTACCAAAGAAATCATGCTAAAATAAACGCACAGCAAATCCTCTGCAATCTCAAACAAGAATGGAGGAAGATTTCGTGAAACAAAAGAAGACCGTTTTCATGGCCGAAATTGCCATACTGGCCGCCTTAATTCTCATTATGGCCTTTACCCCTATCGGTTATTTAAGAATCGGCGCTTTATCCCTGACATTACTGATGATTCCCGTCTCTGTAGGCGCTGTCGTGATGGGCCCGCTGGCCGGTGCTGGCCTTGGCTGCCTGTTTGGACTTACAAGCTTCGCCCAGTGTTTTATGGGCGATGTCCTGGGAAGCATTTTGGCGGCGAAAAACATCTTTTTTACTTTTGTGGTCTGTGTTGTGTCCCGCACGCTTGCCGGACTGCTCTGCGGCGTGGTTTACAGACTGTTCCGAAAAAAAAGCGGCACGGTTCCCCTATTGGTTTCCAATCTGCTGGGCTCCTTGCTCAATACTGCCCTGTTCCTGGGCCTCCTGGCACTTCTCTTTTGGAATTTCAGCTTCAATCCTGAACAGGCTCAGGCTTTGGGCGGCGTAGATTCCGCCCTGCAGACAGTGATCCTTCTGGCTACCGGCATCAACGCGCCGATAGAGCTGCTTGTGTGTGGTATCGCCGGCACTGCAGTCTCGAAGGCCGTAATAAAACTGAATTCTATCCGTGTGTGAGTATTTAAAAAAACAGCTCCTTGCGTTTGAGGCAAGGAGCTGTTTTTTCGCATGTGAAACTCAGTTGTTGCGGAAAGTGCAGCACTCGGTGCCGCTCTTCGTGGTCACATCACCGCAGCAGCAGCCCACGCAAACACACTCGGCCGTGCACTTGCAATTTTCATTGTACGCGCACTTTTCGGCTTTACAGTCGATAGAGGTCTCCACAGAGGGAGTCCGTCCACAGGCCGAAACGTTCTCACCCATGCTTCTGTGCCTCTCTTCAAAGGAGGAACAGCAAGTCTGACTGCTCTCGCAGGCCGAAGGTCCGTCGACCTTGATACCCGGAAGACAGCACTGATTGTTGCAGTAATGCTGACAGGACGTCACCTGACATTCAAGTCTGTTCATAAGGCACCTCGTAAACATAAATTTGTAAAACTCCGTTTTACGAGATTTATTCTTTGCTGCCTCTGCTGTTTTTATTCCAGCGGCGCCTCTGTCATTTTTTTCTGTTATTTAAAATTGCCGCTTTTTCGTTCTCCGCCGCTTCGGCGTCAGGCCTGCTGTCCCAGAATGCGCTTGCCAGTCAGGCGCATGATTACAGCCCCCACAACGCAGGTAAGCAAAACCTCGGGAATCATGTAGCTGCCATTATAGAGTAGAGAATACAGGCAGGCAAGTTCATTTCCCGTCATTCCCGCAAGCATCGGAAATTTTGCCACATCCGCATATTCCCCCCACAGAATCCAGCCGGAGAGGAAGGAGCACAAATAGCGGAGCATCCCGGAAACAAAAGCGCCCAGCGCAAAAGCAGCCGTGTCGTTTTGGATCCTCCCACGAAAGATACCGGCCAGGCCCAGAACCGTAAAAGCCAAAATGTAATCCAGCAGAATAGAGCCCACGACCACCCCGCCGGATATCCCTTTGAGCGCATCCAGCCCAAAAAGCAGCTGCAGTACGCTGAAAGTGAGTCCCGCGCCCAGGCCCCACTTAGTGCCGCATTTATAGGCATAGATCATGATCGGCAGCATAGAGCACAGTGTGATGGAGCCGCCGTAAGGCATGTCCAGAAATTTGATGAAATTCAGAACTGTACCGAGGGCAATCATCACGCCCGCCAGAACTAAATTCATCGTACGTTTGGAAAGTCTTGTGTTCATTTTCATTCTTCCTTCTTCCAAATATTCTTTTGAAAAATGAAAAATGCCATTTGGATAAAATTCCAAATGACACAGAAACACATTTCGATACCGTCCATATCCCGCAGCTTCGAAGACGGCACAAAGCCAACACTCATTTGCCGATTCCGACAAATGCGCCTGCCTGCTATAATGAAATGTTTCCTACGTCGGTATTATCCGCATCAGGTTCCTGCCCTTTACGGGCAAAGGGTTTAAGCTCGAAGCTCCTCTCAGCCGCCTTTCAGCAAGCTCCCCTTCTTTCATTTTTCGTCTTTTATTTTAGCCTCTGGACCGTCATTTGTCAAATAAAAAATTATCCTTAAAATTTCTCCGCCCTCTGTATTATTAAATGCACAGAGACTCAACTGAGTCGCCTGTGCATTTTTCTTTTTATATCGACCCCATAAGACGGAGGTGAGACCGACGGGAAAATACCGCTACCTGACCTTCGAGGACAGGAAGAAGATCGAGGCGTGGCACCTGATCGGAGACCGGCCGGCCGACATCGCGGCCCGCCTCTCCGTCCACTACACCACGATCTACAAGGAGCTCCAGCGCGGCGCGACCGGCGAGCTGGACGCAAACCAGCGCGAGGGGTACAGCGCAGAGCTGGCCGAGAGGCGGCTCCGCGAGAGCTTCAAGCGCAGGGGAAAGAAATCGGTCGCAACCCTCGCACAGTAGCCAAGAACACCCGGCACCGCCGGGCCGAAGAAAGGAGATGGCCCCATGAAACAGACGAACACGACCCCGACGCTGAAGATGGACAAGCTGCGCACCCGCGCCGCTGCCTGATCGCCGCCGGCGGCCGTGTTTTTCGTTTTCAGGGAGCCAAGCCAAGCACCCCGGCCGAGGCCGGGCCAAGACGAAAGGAGCAAGACCATGACCTACGATCCCAATGTTTTCGGATATGTCGACGGCCAGCCGACATACAGCCGCGACGAGTTCATCTACAAGAAGCGGCGCAGAGGCCCCATCACAGACGACGCCGAGCTCGTTGCCTTCGCCGAAAAAGTGACGAGTGGATGGTATAACGCCGGATGGCGCCGGACTTTCACCACCTACTACCTCGGAGACTACGCGCTCGACGAGCCGCTCAACAGCATGACCCTCAAGGAGTACAACCGGCTGAAGGAGCTCCAGAAGAAGGCGAGAGACGAAGCTGAGGCCGCAGAGGCCGCTCGCTGCTGGCAACACGTCGAGACGATCCGCTGGGCTGACAACAGCGTCGAGGAAGTCTACAAGGACAAAGACGGAAACATCAAGCGCGTCATGACGGTCGCCCCGCACGGCGACGTCTGCTGAAGGGAGGCGGCACCATGGACAACAACGCGATCCTCACCCTCTCCGACGAGCTCCTCGAAAGATACCGCAGCTCTATCCCCCGCAAAGCCTTCGAGCAGTTCGTCGAGGGCATCACGACGGGGCTGGCCGCGACGGCCGCCCCGAAGTTCGACGCCTCGCTGCTCTGCCGGGCTTCCTTCCCGGCCGAGCTGGAGGACGACAGCGGCCGCTGCATCGTGGAGGTGACGGTCTACCGGCTGAACGCCGTGGCCGTCCACACCTTCCTGCTGGACGGGCCAGAGCCGCTGCTGCGGCACCTCGGGCTCTCCGAGGCTGACACCTACATCACCAAGCACGACATCGACGACCTCGTCACGGTCGCCCGTATCATCAGAGAGGAGGCGCCAGCATGGCAGCATTGAAAGAAGTCGCCCGGGAGTACGCCAGCGAGATCCGCGACGGGATCGGCTGGGTAATCGTCTACCGCACCGGCCGCTCGTGGCACGCCCTGACCGTCTGGAGCGACCTCGGCAACAACGAGTGGGAGACCGACGACATCAACGACGCCCTCGAGGCTCTGCGCCTCGACCCCCGGGCTGTGGCCCTGAACGGCTACTACCTCGGCCACTTCGGCGACATGACCATCGACGACATCGCCGCCGGCATCCGCTGGCACTACGAGCGGGGCACCAATGCCCTCGCCGACGACGACACCCTCACGCAGGCCCGGGCCGACATCGAGGCGACCCGGCAGCAGGCGGCCGAGGCCGGCCTCCCCTTCAGCGAGCGGCTGGTCGAGGGCCCGGAGGACGAGCTCAACCCCTACATATACGACGGCAGCATGACCGCCGAGGACTACAACGCCATGCAGCAGGCCAGAGACACCCACGCCGCCCTCGTCGAGGTTGTGACCGACCACTACCCAAACGCCACCGAGGAGGCCGTCGAGCGCGTCGCAGAGGCCGCCAGCAGCATGAAGCTCAGCCCGGAGGCCGTGCAGCGGATCCTCGACGCCTTCGACAACATCATCGAGGCCATCAACCGCATGATCGAGTGGGCCGCTCAGGCCATCAGGACGCTCGCGGACTTCTTCGGCGAGACGCTCGACAACTTCATACTGCGCCGGGCCCCGCCCAAGTGGCGCCACTACGCCCTCCATGCGAAGCGGGCCCGCGTCCGCAAGAAATACCGCAACCGCATCCGGCGGGCCTTCTTCTCTGCGCTGGCTTCGGAAGGAGGTGGGAGCTCGTGAAGTTCAAGTGCGTCGGCTGCGGGCTTTACTGGAATGTGAGCATATACCAGCAGATCCCCCGCGGCGGCTACATCTGCCCGCATTGTGAGAGCCGGCTGCGCGCCGGCGAGACACTACCAAACCAGCGGCCCGGCCAGAACGACCGGCCGCAGACAACGAAAGGAGCAAAACCATGAAGAAAGCCCTCAAGACTGCCGCCCGCGGCACCGTGTTCCCCTACGCCGCCGAGAAGTGGGTGGTGCTGGAGCACGATCCCGCCGGCCGTACCCTCTGTCTGCGCCTCGAGGTGATCCCGGACAAGCCCTTCGACGAGGACAACCGCAACAACTTCGCCATCTCCAGCAGCAAAGAGTGGATGAACGGCCCCTACCTCGACAACCTGATCGACGCCGTGAAGGGCCCCAACGCCTTCCTCCAGACTGAGCTCGACCTGACGGCCGACGACGGCCTGAAGGACTACGGCACCTGCACCGTCACCATCTTCTCGCTGACGGTCGACCAGTACCGGCGCAACCGCGATGTCATCCCTCTGGTGGATGACTGGTACTGGCTCTCTACCGCATACAGCACGGCCGCCAACGGATACGAGCATAGCGCCCGCGTCGTCAGTTCCGTCGGCACGCTGCACTGGGACCGCGCCTGCGGCGGCAACCACGGCCTGCGCCCCGCTTGCTATCTGGACTCCGATCTCCTGATCCCCGTCGACGGCGAGGACACTGGCATCGGCCCGCAGGAGGCCGGCACCATCGTCGCGGAGCTGGTCGAGCAGTTCGGCGGCACCTACGCCACCGGGGAACAGTTCGCGGCCGAGGTCTCTTTCCTGCTCGGGAAGCTGCGGGCCATCCGGGAGAAGGAGGCGGCCCATGAGTAACCTCTCCAGCCTGCTCGACCGCTACAAGGCCCTCGTCATTTTCGACACGGAGACCAGCGGCCTCAACCCGGAGGACGACCAGATCATCGAGCTCGCCGCCCTGCGCGTGGAGCGCACGGCGGCCGGGGCCCTGCGGATCGCCGGGAAGATGGACACCTTCATCAAGCTGCCGGAGGGCGAGCAGCTCCCCGAGAACATCGTCACCCTCACCGGCATCACCGACCGGCTACTGGAGACTGAGGGCGTGCAGAGTGGCACGGCCGTCAGCCGCTTCCTCAAGCTGGTCAAGCCCGGCCCTGTGCTGATGGTAGCCCACAACGCGCAGTTTGACGCTTGTTTTCTGCGGGAGCTGCTGCGGGGCTTCAATCCCGGGCACCTCGACTGGCTGGACAGCCTGACGGTCTACAAAGACCGGCGCGCCTACCCTCACAAGCTCGCCAACGCGATCATCGCCTACGAGCTCGAGGACAAGGTGCAGAACAGCCACCGAGCCATCGACGACGTGCTCGCCCTGTTCGAGGTGCTGAAGGCCATGGACGAGGAACGGGACGACCTCGGCAGCTATGTCAACCTGTTCGGCTATAACCCCAAGTACGGCGTCAGCGGCCGCCGGATCACCGGCGTGCGCTATGAGCCGCAGGGCTTCAACAAGAGCATCACGCGCCCCGAGCAGACGCTCCCGGCCCGGATGTCACGGAGGTGAAGAACATGGCCCCGGCCATCACAATCACCAGCGAGGAGCTGCGCGAGCGCGTCGAGGAGCACCTCGGACACTGGATCCCCGACAGCCTGTGGGAACGCTCCGAGCCCTATGCCCGCAGGAAGCTCGACCTCTGCCGGGAGCGCAGCCCGGAGATCGACTACTACAACGACGAGTACCTCGTCCTGCTGACCGCCGACACCGTCAGGGAGACCGCATTCAGCGACTACACCCTCGCGGCCTGTGAGGCCCTCATGGCGGCCCGGGGCCAGTGAAAGGAGAAACCCATGGAAGCAACAAAAGAAAGGGCCGCCCGCTGCAACCGGGCGACCCCCGCGAGAACATCCGATAGCTCGCCAGCACACGGATCCCGCACCCAAAGTATAACACGCCGCCGGCGCCGTGCCAAGGCCCGGATCCGGCAGGCGGCCGTCCTTCTGACCGCCGCGGTCATGGTCGCCGGCATCGGCGTGGCCGTCTCGACCATCGGGACAGATCGACCGACGGCCGCAGACCTTCCGACACCGACCGCAGAACAACCGGCAGTCGTAATTCAAACACCGGCAGCGAGCACGCAAACCCCGGAGCCAACCAAGACGCCGGCCCGCTACCCCCTCAGCGTCAGCGAGCGCGACACCGTGGAGCGCGTCGTCATGGCAGAGGCCGGCGGCGAGAGCTTCGCCGGGCAAATGCTGGTCGCTCAGTGCATCCTCAACGCGGCCGAGAAAGAGGGCGTGCAGCCCTCTGAGGCCGTCGAGATTTACAGCTATACATCTAACCGCCCCGACCCCACGCAGAGCGTCAAGGACGCCGTCGCGGCCGTATTCGACCGCGGCGAGGTCGCTATCGACGCCCCTGTCATGTACTTCTACAACCCGGCGCTCGTGACGAGCACATGGCACGAGAGCCAGATCTTCGTCGCTGAGGTCGGCGGCCATCGCTTTTTCGCAGAAAGGAGCCCAAACGAATGAGACCCGCAACTGATATGAAGCCGGGCGAGATCCTGCACTTGCGCAACGGCTACACCGTCGAGCTCGAGAGCGTCAAGCCCGTCACCTGCGGCGTCATGCTGACCTTTAAGGCCAGCGCGCCAGACAGAAAGGAGAACCACAATGAGCGATAAGACCACCGCGGCCATCGCCGCAGAGCAGCAGGCGGCCGCCGCAGAGGCCCCGGCCGATATGCTGCCGGCCGTCACCCTCGACGAGCTGGAGCAGGTCGACCTCGGCACCGTGGAGCAGGGCGAGCGCGCCCCCTTCCGCATCACCGACGACCGCTGCGCCGACTGGGCCATCCGAAAGATCGCCGAGGAGCGCAGCGAGTACAACCGCCTGAAGGAGCTGGCCGACCAGCAGAAAGCGGCCATCGAGGAGAAGGTCGAAGCCGCACGCCGGCGCATGGAGAACGGCACCGCCTTCCTGACCTCCTGCCTCGCTGACTTCTTCCAGACCGTACCCCACAAGACCACCAAGACGACCGAGAAATACCGGCTCCTCTCCGGCACCCTGACCCTCAAGAAGGGCGGCGTCAAGGCCAAGGTCGACGACGCCAAGCTGGTGCCGTGGCTGCGCGCCAACGGCTACGACAACCTCGTGAAGGTCGAGGAGTCGGCCAAGTGGGGCGAGCTGAAGAAACTGCTCGCCTACACCGGCGACATCGCCACTATCGAGAGCACCGGCGAGATCGTGGAAGGCGTCACCGCCTACGCAGCCCCGGACACCTTCACGGTCGACATCTGACAAGGAGGCACACATGGCAACCGAAACCAAAAAGACGGAGGCGGCCGCTGCCGCGGCCCCTCCCATCGAGGCCCGCTGCCTGACGCTCCGGCAGAAGCTCGTCGAAATGCGGAAAGCCTGCCCGGAGATCGTGAAGAAGCAGCACAGCGACGGCGTCAGCTATAAGTACGCCAAGATCTACGATGTGTGGGAGAAGATCACCCCCATCATGAACGAGCTCGGCGTCGACTTCGAGGTCGTCGGCGAGAAGGCCACGCGCTACGCCGAGAACGGCGACCCGGTCTACTGGATCACCATGCAGACCAAGACCTACAAGGGCGACAAGCTCATGTTCCTTTACGAGGCCGACCTAACGATCCGCTGGATCAACCTCGACAACGACGACGAGACGCTGGAGGCCGTCGTCCACGCCCTCGGCTGGAACGACGACCCGGCCAAGGCCAAGGGCGCCGCCCACACCTATGCCCTGAAATACTACCTGTTCGAGAAGTTCAGCATCGACCAAGGCGAGGACGACCCCGACAACAGCGACTTCAGCGCGCAGGGCAAGGGCCCCGGGGGCACCTCTGGCGGCTCCAGACAGGGCCAGCAGCGGCAGGGGCAGGGCTCCGGCCGACTGTCCGACGCGCAGCTCACCCGGCTCTACAAGAAGGCAGAGGCCGCCGGCATGAGCAAGGAGCGCACCAACGCCCGGATCCTCGAGAAGTACAAAAAGCAGGATCCGGCCACACTGAGCCGGCAGGAGTACGACGAGATCTGCAACTCTCTCGACGCCGCTGCCGCGCAGCATAAGCAGCAAGGAGGGCAAGGCTGATGTATAACCACATAGGACTCCAAGGGCGGCTGACGGCCGATCCTGAGCTCAGACACACACCGAGCGGCGTGGCGATCACCAGCTTCCGGCTCGCCAGCGATACCGGCCGAAAGACCAAGGACGGGAAGAAGATCACCAACTTCATCGACTGCGTCGCGTGGCGTGCGCAGGCCGAGTTCGTCAGCAAGTACCTCAGCAAGGGCCGGCTCGTCCTCGTGGAGGGCGAGATCACCAGCCGCAATTATGACGACAAGGACGGCAACCACCGCAAGGCCACCGAGATCACCGTCGACTCTGTCCACTTCTGCGACAGCAAGAAGGACGGCCAGAGCAGCGGAGGTGACTTCGCAGACGCCGGCGGCTACCCGGACAGCTCGGGAGACTTCACCGAGGTGGATGACGATGGCGGGGATCTGCCCTTCTAAGCGACCGCCGGACAACCGGCGTCCGACCAAAACCAAGCCAAAGACACGCGACCGCATAGAAGGAGGTGACGACCGTGGCATGGCTGCAAGTGCATCAGACGCTCAAAGACCACCGCAAGCTCTTTGACGCCGCCGACGAGCTGGAGATCACCCCGCCGCACATGATGGGGCTGCTCGTTTCCTTCTGGCTGTGGGCCCTCGATAACGCCCCCAAGGGAGACCTCGCCGGCATCACTCCCCGCATGATCGCCCGGGCGGCACAATGGGACGGAGACCCCGAAAAGCTGGCCGAAACGCTGATCCGGGCCGGCTGGATCGACGAAAACGAGGACGGCGCGCTCGAGATCCACGACTGGTACGAGTACGCCGGCAAGCTGATTGACCAGCGGCAGGCCGAGAAAGAGCGGTCGGCCCGCCGCCGTGCTGCCGCCGCTTCGTCTGCGGACGACACGCCGGGAGACCCCGCACCGACCGACGAGCGACCGGCGGCCGACCAAAAGGCGACCGGCGGCAAGAGTAGAGTAGACCAGAGTAGAGTAAAGAAAGGGAGTGTGACACCCCCTACCCCCTCTGACGAGGGGAGTGGCGCGGCGAAGAAGTCGGCCATCGAAACCCGGTTTGACGAGTTCTGGAGTGCCTACCCGAAGAAGGTGGGCAAGCAGTACGCCCTCAAGGCGTGGAACAAGATCAGACCCACGGCCGAGCTTCACGAGGCCATCATGCAGGCCATAGGCACGCAGAAGCGCAGCGAACAGTGGCGCCGGGAAAACGGCCGCTTTATTCCCAACCCGGCCACATGGCTGAACGGGGGCTACTGGGAGAACGGCGAGGAGGTGAGCGCGGATGCAGTCGATCAGCGAGATCCTCAGCATGGGCCCGAGACCGGCCGAGACTGGGGCAAGGGCTTCAAGCCGGCAGACGATGACGAGTGACGAGCCTGACGACCGCTGGATCTGGAGCAACGACGAGCGCGTCGCCGGCCTGCCGGGCACCCCTGAGCCCGTCCGCTGCGAGTTCTGCGGGGCCATGAGATACCACAAGGGCTTCAAGTTTGGCGACCGCATCATCTGGCCGCCCTACGGCGCCGAGCGTTGCACCTGCCCGCAGGCCGTGAAAGCCTACGAGGAGGAAAAGGCCGCCAAGGCCGCCGAGGAGGAGGAAAAGCAGAAGGCCGAAGCCGAGCGCAAAATGCGGGAGCGCATCAGTCGCATCGTCGGCGAGTCTGGCATGGGCGACCGCTTCCTGCGGCGCACCTTCGACACCTTCCAGATCACCGACGACAACCGGCGCGCAGCCGCAGCGGCCCGCAGGTATGCTGACAGCTTCGACAGCCTGCTCCCCCGGCCCGGGGCTCCCGAGCCCGGCCGCAACGGCCTGTTCATCGCAGGCCCGCCGGGCACCGGCAAGACACACCTCGCCGCAGCCATCGCCAACCACCTGATCGCGCAGGGCCGGCCGGTCGTCTGCATGACCATGATCGACCTGCTGGAGCGCATCAAGCGCACATTCTCCAAGCGCGACACCGACGAGGGCAGCGTGCTGAAGATCTACAAGACCGTCCCGCTCCTCGTCATCGACGACATCGGCAAGGAGCCGCCGACCGAGTGGGCGATCTCCACGGTCTACAACATCATCAACGGCCGCTATGAGGCATACCTGCCGACCATAGTGACCACCAACTACGACACCGAGGCCCTGATCGGGCGCATGACCCCGCGGGAGACGCGGGACGACATGACCGCCCGGGCCACCATCGACCGGCTCATGGAGATGTGCAGGGCGATCACCCTCACCGGCCAGAGCTGGCGCCAGAGATAGGAGGACACGACCACATGAAAAAGGTTTACATCTGCTCCCCCTGCCGCGGGGACTACGAGAACAACATCCAGCGGGCCAAGGAGTTCAGCCGGGCCGCCGTGGAGCGCGGCTGCATCCCCATCACCCCGCACATCTACCTCACGCAGTTCATGGACGACACCAACCCGGCCGAGCGCGAGGCCGCCCTCAAAATGGGCCGCGAGCTGGTGCTGATGTGCGACGAGCTGTGGGCCTTCGGCCTCGACTGCCCGACAGCCGGCATGGCTGGCGAGATCGAGCTGGCCCGGGAGCGCGGGATACCCGTGCTCAACGGCTACAAGGCCATCACCGAGATCCCTGAGCCCAAGGCCGACGAGGAGCAGCCGGACGCCGGCAGCGTCGTCGTCCGGGTGCCGGCCTTCAGGGCCATGGCTCGCTGCAACGAGCACATGAACCACGGGCCCATCAGCATCGAGCTGGACGGCCGGATCATCTTCGACCTCGCCAAGCGCCTGAAGGACAAGCCGGGCAGCCGGATCGAGATCGGCGGGTGATAGCCATGGCAGACAATCCCAAGAAAAACGCCGAGGGCTACAACGACCCGACCCCCTACGAGGCAGAGAAGCACATCCGGGCGCAGATCCGAGGCCAGCGCGCCCGGGCTGCCGGCAACTACTTTGAGGCGATGATCTCCGGCTCCTGCGACTACTACCGCGACCGGGGGCTCGCCAAGATCGAAAAGACGCCGGAGCCTATGAAACCCCTCGGGCCGAAAAACCGCAAGGGCCAGTTCCTCGCCTGCTACACCAAGCAGGCCCAGCCGGACTACGGCGGCACACTGAAGGGCGGCCGGAGCGTCTACTTCGAGGCCAAGCACACCGACGACGACCGCATCGAGTTCAACCGGCTGACCAAGGAGCAACGGGACGATCTCGAACACCACCACAAGCTCGGCGCCGTCGCCTTCGTCCTCGTCTCCATGGGCCTGACCGAGTGCTTCCGCGTCCCGTGGCCCGTCTGGCGGGACATGGCCGCCACCTACGGCCGCAAGTACATGACCCGGGACGAGCTGAAGCCCTACAAGGTGCCGGTCGTGGCCGGCTTCGTGAAGTTCCTCGACGGCCTGCCCCCGGATGTGGTCACAGTGAAAAGCCTGAGCCCCGAGGAGCTCGAGCGCCTGAAGCAAGAGCTGCAAAAGCAGCCGTTTACCATCACCGTCAGGGAGGCGCAGCCGTGAAGGACACCGTCGACAGCAGGGCCGTGAAGATCGCGGCCACCATCATGCAGGCGGCCGGCCTGTGCCGCTACGACTCCATCGCCAAGTGCCAGCGCATCAGCGTGGACTCTATCACCTGCGAGAGGTGCATCCGGGCATGGCTGCTCTCCAAGGCCAAGAAGGAGCTCGAAAAGGAGGAGACGACATGATCCCGCTCCCCGACAAGAAGTACAGCATCATCTACGCGGATCCCCCGTGGAGCTACCAGAACAGGGGCACCCGGGCCGCAGCTTCCAAGCACTACGACACCATGACCATCGAGGAGCTCAAGAAAATGGGCGTCGGAGCTGCGGGGGGGGGGGTATTGCTAACAGCGACTGCACCCTCTTTATGTGGGCGACCTTCCCATGCTCCGCGAGGCCCTCGATGTGATCGAGGCGTGGGGCTTTACCTACAAGACCATCGCCTTCAACTGGGTGAAACAGAACAAAAACGGCGCCGGCCTGTTTTGGGGGCTCGGCAACTGGACGCGCAGCAACTCGGAGATCTGCCTCCTCGCTGTGAAGGGCAAGCCGAAGCGCGTGAGCGCCAGCGTGCATAGCGTCCTTCTGTCCCCTGTCCGGCAACACAGCCAAAAGCCGGCCGAGATCCGCGACAGGATCGTCGAGCTGATGGGAGACCTGCCTCGGATCGAGCTTTTCGCTCGAGAGGCTGCTCCCGGATGGGACGCATGGGGAAACGAAGCGCCCGCAGCCAGCGCCAGAGAGGAGGAAACCGATGGACAGAACAACCAAAGAGACCCGGCGCCAGAGCTATGACGCTGTGCTCCCCAAGAGGGAGAAGCGCTGCCGGCTGATCCTCGAGACCCTCGGCGGCCGGCAGATGACCGCCAGCGAGATCACCGAGGAGCTCGTCGCCTCGGGCCAGATCCCCTACTTCAACCGCAACTATGTGGCCCCGCGCCTCACCGAGATGAAGCAGATGGGGATCCTCGAGACGGTCGGCCGCAGGAAGGCCACCCGCTCGGACGCCACCGAGGCCGTGTGGGCCCGGGCGCAGCAAGTCAAGGAAGCAGACCGGCAGGCGGCCGCGCCGGCCGACAACCCCGCCACCGGGCCGGAGCAGATGACGCTCCTCGGCACCGGGGCCTGACAGAAAGGAGAGCAACCCCATGAACGAAAACCGCGACAGCATCATGCGCATGGCCCGCGGCGCCTTCGAGGAGCGCGTCGACTATGAGATGGACAAGGTGATCCAGAACATCCTCGATCCCAACACCAAGGCCACCGCCAAGCGCAAGATCACCCTCACCATCGAGCTGACGCCCGACGACGAGCGCCGGCAGATCCAAGTCTCGGTGACGGCCAAGAGCACCCTCGCCGCCACCAACCCGGTCGCCACCTCGCTCTATGTCACCGGCGACGGCAACGGCGAGCTCGTCGTGGCCGAAATGGTGCCGCAGGTGCCCGGTCAACTGAACATGGACGGGACGCAGCAGGAGCAGCCGAAGCTCCTCAAGCTCGTCACTCACGCATAACCGCATAAATATTCATATACAAGGAGGACAACACCATGCTCGCCAAAATGATCGACAAAATCGTCAGCCTGAAGGAGACCAAAACCTTCGAGATCGGCGGCCAGACCTACACAGACGGCCACCTCACCCGGATCCCGCCCCACGTCGACCGCCCCGAGGCCATCAGCGTCAGCGGCCTCGACGGCGTCTGCAAGCTGATCCGCACCGAGCTGGAGAAGGTCGGCACGACCATCATGGTGCAGGCCAAGAGCTACAAGAGCGTCGAGGCCATGACCACCTACCTGCCCGACTTCTCCCGCAACATCCTCTACCGCGCCGAGGCCGACGCTCCGGGCCTGCGCACCGGCTTCCGTGGCCGCGAGGTCGCTCTGATCGAGCTGCGCAGCCTGTTCATCCCCAACGAGGGCACGGCCTACCTGCTCGACCTGCTGAGCCGGATGACGGACGAGAACAGCGTCAGCACGAAGGACAACGGCGTCACGCAGACCGTGGAGGCCCGGCAGGGCGTGGCCCTCAATGCTCTGGTCGAGGTGAAGCCCCGTGTCATGCTGCGGCCCTTCCGCACATTCCTCGAGGTGGAACAGCCCGAGAGCGAGTTCCTGCTGCGAGTGGATCCTGACGAGGGCATCGGCTTTTTCGAGGCCGACGGCGGGATCTGGAAGCTGGAGGCCAAGAAGAACATCGCGGACTATTTCAACACCAACCTCGCCGACCTGATCCAAGCCGGCAAGGTCGTCATCATGCAGTAAGGCATCGGCCGGGCGGGCTGCGGCCCGCTCGGCCTTCAGAAAGGAGCGATCACATGGAACGCATGACCCATAAAAGGGCCAACGGCATCAAGACCGGCTACTGGAGCCCGGAGACCAAGGAGACGCTCGTGCAGCGCCTCGCTGCCTACGAAAACACCGGCCTCGAGCCGTGGGAGATCGGCCCGGCCATCGAGAAGGCTGCGAAGGACGCCGAAACTGCGACCGCGACCAAGATGGCCGAGTGCATCGCCGGCGGCATCAAGGACACGGTCGAAGCGATCCACCGAGATCCTGATGGATTTTTCAAAGGAGGCGCCAGATGAAAGACTACAAAACCATCACCCGGGAGAAGGTCGACGCCGACCCCGGAGCTGCTCGATACATGAGCGAGACGCATCTGCTGGAGGACTGGAGCGACAAGCTGCTCGACCTCGTCCTCAACGGCCCAACGCTCAACGGCTTCAAGAAAGACGAGCTCCGGGCCATGCTGCGCCAGACCTATGCGGCCCTGAAGCAGTACGAGCAGATCGGCCCCATGGCCTCGCCCTACATGAACGACCCGTCGGCCATCGTGGCCCGGGCCTTCGCCGAGCTCTACCCCGGCATCGGATACTACGCGCAGTTCGTCCCCGACCTGTGCGACGAGTCGGGCAACAGAGCCTTCGGTCTGACCATCTTCCCCGACGACGGCAGCGCACCCATCGTCTGCATCTCGGCTGAGGCGCCCATCAGCGCCGCCCCTGAGCTGCTGGCGCACGAGCTGGCCCATGTAGCCACGCCCGAGGACAAAGACCACGGCGAGGCATGGCAGACGGCCGAGAAGGCCATCGGCGACAAGTATGACGAGCTGCTCAACTCCATGATCCCCGACGACGATCCGGGCGTACTCGTCCCGCACGAAGTCGGAGACGGCGGGCTGCTGCTCATGCCGACCCGGGCGCATATCCCGGATCCGCAGCGCGACGACTGGAAGCCTGCCACATGCTCTCCGGCTACACCGAGGAGGACTACGGGAACATCGTGACGGCCCTGTCCGAGGCGCTGCACACAGAGGAGCCCAAGGGCGACCCCGACGCCGAAATCCAGCCCCCGGCAGAGCCTGTCACGAAGCGCGGCGACCTGTGGATCCTCGGGCGTCATCGCGTTGTATGTGGGGACTGCACGAGCGAAAAAGACCGCGCTCTCCTGCTTGATGGTGCGAAGCCAGAGATCCTGATAACCGACCCGCCATACTGCTCCGGCGGCTTCCAAGAGAGCGGCCGAAGTGCCGGAAGCATAGGAACAGATCGGGTAGACGGAAACCTACCAACCATAGCCAATGACACCCTCAGCACCCGCGGTTATCAGGCACTTATGAAGGCCATGCTCCAAGATCTACCCGTCCTCGTCGCCTACATCTTCACCGACTGGCGTATGTGGGTGTACCTGTTCGACATCGTCGAGAGCAGCGGGCTCGGAGTGAAGAACATGATTGTCTGGAATAAAAAGAGCCCCGGCATGGGGGTCGGATGGAGGACGCAACACGAGCTAATCATGTTCGCCCACCGAACAAAGCCAAAGTTCGACAACCACAAGGGATACGGGAACGTAATCGAGTGCAGCAGGACAGGAAACGAACTGCACCCAACGCAGAAGCCGACCGAGATCATCGAAATGCTGCTGGACAACACACAGTGGGCCAACGGTGTCGTCGACTTCTTCGGCGGCTCCGGCACGACGCTGGCCGCCTGCGAGGCATACGGCCAGCCCTCCTACACCATGGAGCTGACGCCGGCCTTCACGGATGTCATCGTCAAGCGATACATCAGGATAACAGGAAAACAGAATGTGCGCTGCGTCCGTCAAGGCCGGGAGCTCTCGCGTGAGGAGATCGCCGAGATCTTCGGCCCTGACGAGGAAGGAGGTGGACAGGAGTGACGCCCTGACCTGAATGAGCGACAAGCCGATCACTCACGACATCAAGGAGCGGCTCGGGAAATACACCCGCCTGCTCCGTGAAATAGATAACCAGTACGAGCGCCTCGGTCGCATGGAGATCTCCATGGCCGCGCCGCCCGGCCCTGACATGACGGGTATGCCCTGGGGCTCCGGCACACCGACCGACCGCACCGGGATGATGGTGCTGCGGAAGATGGAGCTCGAGGAGCAGATCGAGGAACGGCTCGCCGAGGAGCGCGAGGAACGCGCCGCCCTCGAGGCGATGATCCGGCAGGTGGAAAACCCTGACGAGCGCGCCGTGCTGCGGCTGCGCTACTTCGACCGGGCAGACTGGGACGGGATCTGTGCCGTCCTGTTCAGTGATCGGCAGGACTACCTCGAGAGGATAGACAGCTACCAGAACAGGACATACAAGGCCCACGGCCGCGCCCTGCTGCGGATGGCCGAGATCCTGAAGGAGACAGAGGCCCCGGCAGTAAAGGGAAGTAAAAGGCAGTAAAGGGCAGTAAAATCCATTGAACGGCAGTAGCGCCCTGTGCTACACTGTACCATGTCGAAAGACCGCCGGACACCCGGACAACGCCGGGGAGCCGTCCGACGGACACCAGCCCAACAACCGAACAACGACAGCGAGAAAGCCGTCGGGCAACCACAAGAAGCCCGGCGGCTTTTTTCTTTTCCCCTGAAGGAGGTGACAACCATGGCGGGAGGCAGCATATCCATCCAGATCGAAAACCTGCGGCAGCTCGTCGCAGACGTGCAGGCCATCGAGGCCGGCGGCCGCAAGGCCATCAGCAGCACTGTGAAGGACGTGAAGGCCCGGGCCCCCGGCTGGATAGCGCAGGAGGTCACGGCAGTCTACAACATCAAGAAGGGAGAGATCACGCCGTCCAGCGGAGGCAAGCCGAAGAAGATGGCGGGCAGCATCCGCATCACAGGCGAGACCATCGAGGAGCTCACCCTCGTCTACAAGGGCCGACTCCTGACCCCTGTGCACTTCGGCATGACACCCAAGGCCCCGCCGGCTGGCAAGAGCTACACCCTGAAGGCGCAGATCCTCAAGGGCAGCAAGAAGGTCATCGGCCGCTATAAGAACACCCGCACCAAGGGCGGGCCATACTCGCAGCGGTCTCACTGGATCCTCATGGGTACAGGCAACACCAAGGCCGACGGCACGAGCTGGATCCCATTCCAGCGTATGAGCAAGACCCGCACCAACATCCAGAAGATGACCACCATCTCGGTGCCGCAGATGATAACCAGCGACCGCACCAACGAGGCCATCATGCTGAGGCTCAACACCGAGACGGCCAAGCGCCTCGACCACCACATGAAGCGAGCCCTCGGCCTGTGACCCACGGGCCGCCGCCACGGCCAGCAGGACGCCCGCCAAGGCGGCCGGGCACGAGAGGGCAGCCAACACACACGCGCAGGAAAACGCGCCGCAAAGGGCACACAGAGGCCCCACACGGCCACGCAGAGCGGCCGAAGGTACTGTGACGCACCCCTAACGCCTGCGGTGCTGGCGAGCCCAAAAAACGCGCAGACTCCAAAAAGTTTTTCCGGGCCGTTTCGCTTCGCCCGGGGGCCTGCGCCGATCATTTTCCTGACCTCACGAAAATGGTTGGGGCACGGCAGTACGACAGAAAGGAGGGGACGCCATGCCGAACACCAACACCAAGCTCGTCGACAGCAAGACCATCGCAGCCCTGTTCGAGTTGACTCCCCGCCGCATCCAGCAGCTCACCAAGGAGGGCATCATCACGGCCACCAAGGAGGGCAACGCCAACCGCTACGACCTGCTGCCGACGATCCAGAAATACATCAGATACCTGACGGCCAAGGCCAACGGCCGGGAGCCGTCCAAAAAGGACGCCGAGATCGAAGGGCGCCGGCTCGAGGCCGAGGCAGACCTCAAGCGCAGCAAGGCAGACATCGCCGCGCTCCAGCTCAAGGAGCTCGAGGGCACCATGCACCGCAGCGAGGATGTCGAGGCCGTCATGACCGATCTCGTGTATAGCATCAGGTCAATGCTCGTGGCTCTGCCCGGGCGTCTGGCTGTGGATGTCTCCAGCGCGGCCACCGCTGCGGAAGCGTCCGACATCATCCGCGCCGAGGTCTACAAGATCCTCGAGGAGCTGGCCGGCTACAAATACGATCCCGAGGTCTATGCGCGGCGGGTAAGGGATCGGGAGGGATGGAGCGAGCTCTCCGATGACGCGGACGACTAAGAAGGCCGCCGCGAAGCTCAACGCCGCCATCTCGGGGGCGATCAAACGCTTCGCCCCGCCTGAGAGCCTGACCGTGGACGAGTGGGCCGACAAGCACCGCCGCCTCTCCCCCGAAAGCTCGGCCGAGGCAGGCCCGTGGCGCACCAAGCGCACCCCGTACCTCGAGGAGCCCATGCGGGCCTTCACGGATCCGAAGGTGCACAAGATCGTCATGGTCGCCGCGTCGCAGGTCGGCAAGTCGGAGCTCGAGCTCAACATCATCGGCTACATCATCGACCAAGACCCCGGCAGCATCCTCTATGTGCACCCGACCATCGACGACGCCAGAAAGTTCAGCCGGTTGCGCGTCGCTCCCATGATCCGGGACAGCAAGCCCCTGAAGGCAAAGGTGCACGATGTCAAAGCCAAGGACAGCGGCAACACCATCCTCCAGAAGTCTTTCCCGGGCGGTATGCTCACGCTGACCGGCTCCAACAGCGCCTCGGCGCTGGCATCCACCCCCGCACGCTACATCATCGGCGACGAGCGTGACCGCTGGGCCACGAGTGCCGGCACCGAGGGCGACCCGTGGGCACTGGCCGAGGCCCGGCAGGCGACCTTTTACAACGCCAAGGCCGTCGAGGTCTCGACCCCGACCATCAAGGGCGCCAGCAACATCGAGACCAGCTTCTACCAAGGCACACAGGAACGCTGGTGCCACCGCTGCCCCGAGTGTGGGGAGTACAGCGAGATCGTGTTCGACGCCATCCACTTCGAGCCCGAGGCCAAGCGCGTGCGCGGCAAAAAGGTCTGGAGCCTGAAGGGTGGCGTCTCGTGGGCCTGTCCTGCCTGCGGCTGCCTGATCCCCGAGGAGACCATGCGACGGCAGCCGGCCAAGTGGATCGCAGAAAACCCCGACGCCTACAAGAAGGGCGTCCGCTCGTTCTGGCTCAACGCCTTCAGCTCCCCGTGGACACCATGGGAGAAGATCGTCCTCAAGTTCCTCGACGCCAAGAACGACCCGCAGCGGCTCAAGGTGGTCTACAACACCCTGCTCGGCCAGCTATGGGAGGATCGCGGCGACCTCGAGGACGAGGACACCATGCTCGCCCGCCGTGAGGACTACGGCACACGCCCGGACGGCACCCCCGTGGAGCTGCCCGACGGCGTGCTGGTGCTCACCTGCGGCGTGGACACACAGGACAACCGCCTCGAGTACGAGGTCGTCGGCCACGGCAAGTACGGCGAAAACTGGGGCATCGTCAAAGGCTACATCATGGGCCGGCCGGACACCCCCGAGGTCTGGCAGCGGCTCGACGATGTCGTCGACCATGTCTACAAGTTCAAGAACGGCCGGGGCCTGAAGATCTCCATCACCTGCGTCGACTCAGGCGGCCACTTCACCCAAGAGGTGTATGAGGCGTGCCGGGCCCGACAGGGCAAGCGCGTGTTTGCCATCAAGGGCAAGGGCGGCGACGGGATCCCCTACGTCTCCCCGCCGACTAAGGTGCCGATCCGGGACAACAAGAAGATCACCTGCTGGCTCTACACCATCGGCGTCGACGCCGGCAAGGCTGCTATCATGGCCGGCCTGAAGGTGCAGGAGCCCGGCCCGAAATATTCCCATTTCAACCGGCACCCCGACGCCGGCTACGACCTCAACTACTTCAACGGCCTGCTCTCCGAGAAGCTGGTGCTCACCAGCACCCGGAGGGGCGACCGCTGGGCGTGGGAGAAGCTGCCCGGCCACAACCGCAACGAGGCCCTCGACTGCCGGGACTACGCCAACGCCGGCCTCAAGATCATCAACCCCGACATGGACGCCGTCGAGCGCCGCCTGCGCGGCCTCGAGGAACAGCCAAAACCGGCGCCGCAGCGACGGGCGCGCACCAAGCGCAACAGCTCCAGCGCCTTCGACGACTGGTAAGGAGGACACGACCACATGAAAACGCGCAAGACCATCGAGATCGAGCTCACCGGCAAGCGGGATCGGCTCGAGCTCTACCTGAAGCGGGAGGCCGAAATGCTGAGCGGCGGCGTGCAGAGCTATGGCATCGGATCCCGCAACCTGTCCCGCTACAACACCGACCTCGCCGCCATCCGGGCGGCCATCAAGGAGCTCGAGGACGACATCGCAGCCCTCGAGGCCCTACTCAACGGGCAGCGCCCCCGCAAAGCCGTGGGCGTCGTCCCCCGTGACTGGTGAAAGAAGCCCCGAAAGGGGCTTTTTTCATAGGCTGACGCCGGGAGTTTTCGCTCCTTTTCTCCCGGCGCCGGCCATTTTTACCTGAAGGAGGTGAGCACCATCAGCAGACGAAAGAACAGAAGCCGACCGCAGAGCGGCCGGCAGAGCCCCCGCCCCGTGAACAAGGGCTACGGCGACGCCGGCGCGAGCTGGCACAAGAGGTCGACCAAGGGCTTCAGGGCCTTCAGCGGCAGCCCCAAGGAGGACATCGACGCCCACAACTGGACACTCCGGCAGAGAGCCCGGATGCTCTACATGGCCGCACCCATCGCCACCTCGGCCATCCGCACTAACCGCACAAACGTGGTCGGCATCGGGCTCCAGCTCAAGAGCCGGATCGACCGGGAGGCGCTCGGCATGACGCAGGAGGCCGCAGACGCATGGCAGGCGCAGGCCGAGCGCGAGTTCAGCCTGTGGGCCAACAATAAAAGGGCGTGCGACGCCACCGGCGTCAATAACTTCGCGGCCATGCAGCAGCTCGCCCTCGCCTCGTGGCTGGTCAGCGGCGACGTGTTCGCGGTCGTCAAGCAGTACGACCCGACGCCCCTCATGCCCTACTCGCTGCGCATCCACCTGATCGAGGCCGACCGCGTGGCAACCCCGACGAGCTCCGGCATCGTCACCCCCATGCTGCTGACCACCGGCAAGGCGGCCAACGGCAACACCATCTACGACGGCGTCGAGGTGGACAGCAACGGCCAGATCGTCGCCTACCACATCCGCAGCACCTACCCCTTCGAGCTGGGTGCAGCGGCGACCAAGTGGGCCCGCGTGGAAGCATACGGCCGGCGCACAGGGCTCCCGAACATCCTGCACATTATGGAGAGCGAGCGCCCGGATCAGTACAGAGGCGTCAGCTACCTCGCGCAGGTCATCGAGCCCCTGCTCCAGCTCCGGCGCTACACCGAGAGCGAGCTGACCGCGGCCGTCGTGGAGAGCTTTTTCACGGCCTTCATCAAGACCGAGGCCGGCGCCGGCGACAACCCGTTCAACGAGGTGGGGAGCAGCCTGCCGGAAGTGAGCCGGGATCCCAACGAGTACGAGATGGGCCCGGGGCAGATCAACATCATGGAGCCCGGCGAGGATGTCACCTTTGCCGACCCCAAGCGACCGGCCAGCGGCTTCGACAGCTTCCTGCGCGCCATCTGCGAGCAGGTGGGCGCAGCCCTCGAGATCCCGGCCGACCTGCTCCTCAAGGCGTTCAACAGCTCGTACAGCGCCAGCCGCGCCGCCCTGCTGGAGGCGTGGAAAGCCTTCCGCATGAGGCGCAAGTGGTTTGTCGATGACTTCTGCACCCCCATCTATGAGATCTTCATCGCCGAGGCCGTGGCCCGCGGACGCATCAGCGCCCCGGGCTTTTTCTCTGACCCGGCAACCCGGGCGGCCTACCTCGGCGCCGAGTGGATCGGCCCCTCGCAGGGGCAGCTCGACCCGACTAAGGAGATCACGGCCGAGATCCTCGCCATCGGCGAGGGCATCACCACCCGCGAGCAGGCCACGATCCGGCTCAACGGCGGCCAGTGGGACGCCAACATCGACCAGCTCGCCCGGGAAAACGAGAAGCTGCGGGCGGCTCAGGGAGACACCGGCAGCACCGGCGACTCCGGCGGCACATCAGTGGCCGGCGCATCCCTCTCGGCTGCCGTGCGGCGCGCTGCCATCGTCGCCGAGGTGGAAAAGACCATCAAGGAAGGAGACAAGGACAAGCATGAAAACGAGTAACACCCCGCGCCTGTGCGCCGGGCCGCAGGTCGTCCAGCAGACGCCGACGAAGTTCTGGAACATCGCCAGCGTCGGCGAGGACTCGGGCGAGATCGTCCTCTATGGCGATGTCGTCGCCCGTCAGCCTGTGGACTGGTGGACGGGTGAGCCCGAGCCCGGCCTCTATATCGCTCCCGAGAGCTTCATGGAGGATCTCGCGGCCGTCAAGGGCAAGAGCAACATCACCATCAAGATCAACAGCACCGGCGGCGACCTCTACACCGGCATCGCCATCCACAACGCCATCAAGGGCCTGAGCGGCCACAAGGTCGTCATCGTGGAGGGCATCGCAGCCAGCGCGGCCAGCGTCATCGCCTGCGCCGGCGACGAGGTGCAGGTCTACCCCGGCAGCATGGTCATGATCCACGGCGTCGCGGGCCTGCTGATGGACTACTACACCCTCGCAGACCTGAAGAAGCTCCAGAAGGACTTCGACGCCAGCGAGCGGGCCATCGCGGAGATCTACCACGCCAAGACCGGGATCGCGGTCGAACAGCTCCGCACCATGATGACCCGCGAGACATGGATGGTCGGGCAGGAAGCCATCGACAACGGCTTCGCCGACACCCTGCTCGAGGGCGACGGCCCTGATGTCAGTGTGAGCGCCGACAAGCAGGTGCTCCTCGTGGCCGGCATCCGGCACAACATCAAGGGGCTGCATAATGTCCCGAGCACGATCCGCATCAACAGCATCCACGCCGCCCCGGCGGCTGGAAATAAGCCGACCGGGAACGGCGGCGAAAACAGAAAGGAAGATGAGCCCATGACTCTCGAGGAAATGAGAGCACAGCACCCCGACCTCGTCGCTCAGATCGAGCAGCAGGCCGCCGCAAATGCCATCACGCAGGAGCGGGCCCGCATCGAGGCCATCGACAGCATCGCCGCCAGTGTGGGCGACGCTCAGCTTGTCAGGGACGCCAAGTATGGCGAGAACACCTGCACCGCTGAGCAGCTCGCGCTCAAGGCTATGCAGAAGCAGGCGGCCCTCGGCGCCAAGCACCTGAAGGACACCGCCAACGACAACGCCGAGTCCGGCGCCGCCAATGTCGGAGCCGCCCCCAATGGAGGCGAGGAAGGCAGCGAGGCCGATGACAAGGCTAAGGTCGACGCCATCGTCGGCATCTACAACACCACCAAGAACGGAGGTAAGAAGTAATGAGCAAGAGACTGGATGAAAACCTCGGCACCGTGGACTACGACGGCCTGATCGTCACCAACGAGCCCGTCGCCGACGTGTTCACCGTGACCATCCGCAAGGAGGCAAGTGCAAAGGCTACCCTCAAGCGCGGCACTGTTCTTGCCCTCTCCAGCGGCACCGCTGGCGACGGCAAGATGGTCGCCCTCGGCACCACCGCCGCAAGCAACGAGACCCTGACCGCCAATGCCATCCTCTGCGACGACACCGAGATCGGCACTGACGCCGACGTGGAGGCCACCGCCTACCGCACCGGCCACTTCGCCCGCAACAAGCTGATCTTCGGCGGCTCCGGCTACGCCCTGAAGCCTGCCGACGAGGAAGCTCTGCGCGCTGCCGGCATCCTGCTGAGCGACGCGCTGGACTACTAAGAGAAGGAGGACAAGATCATGCCTTTTAACTTCTACGACACCCACACGCTGCTCATGGCCGTGCAGCAGCTCGCCCCTGCGGCGACTTTCCTGCGCGACCGCTATTTCCCGACCAACGACGCGAGCGACATCTTCTCCACTGAGGATGTGCTGGTCGAGTACCGTGACGGCGTGCGCAAGCTCGCGCCCTTCGTCGCTCCCCGCAAGGGCGGCGTCACCATCCTGCGCAAGGGCTACACCATGGAGCGGTACACCCCGCCCTTCGTGGCTCCCCGCCGCACCCTGACCCTCGACGAGCTGCGCAAGCGCGGCTTCGGTGAGGCTCTGTACTCTCAGCTCACCCCCGAGCAGCGCCAGCAGGTGCTCATTGTGCGGGACGCTGACGAGCTGGGCGACCTTATCACCAACCGCGAGGAGGCCATGGCCGCCGAGACCATGCTGACCAACGGCTGCATCATGAAGCACATCGCCGACGACGTCGACAAGGGCGACGAGATGGAGATCCGCTTCTACTCTGAGGACGCCAACCCCGCCACCTACACCCCGACTACCAAGTGGGACGCCAGCGGCGCCAAGATCCGCGCCGACCTCGGCGCGATGGCCCGTATGCTGACCAGCCGCGGCCTGCGCGCTGCCGACCTCGTGTGCTCCCCTGACGTGGCCGACGCTATCATCGAGGATCCCGACATCAAGGAAATGCTCGACAACCGCCGCTATGAGCTGGGCTCTGTGGCCCCCGAGGAGCTGGCGCCGGGCGCTGCCATCATGGCCCGCCTGAACATCAACGGCCGCATCATCAGCGTGATCTCCTACGACGAGACCTACACCGACGACGACGGCAACGATCAGCTCTACATCCCGAGCGGCAAGTGCATCCTCACCGCCCCCGCTGCGGGCCGCACCTGCTACGGCGCCGTGTCTCAGGTGGAGCAGGCCGACGGCGAGTTCCACACCTACGCCGGCCGCCGCGTGCCGAAGTATGTGTCCAGCGCCGAGGGCAACACCCGCACGCTGACCATCTCCAGCCGCCCGCTGCTGATCCCCAACAACAAAAACCCGTGGATCGTCGCCGATGTCCTGACCTCGGACTAAGCCGGCAGAAAGGAGCATGAACATGATCCAGATCATCGCGGGCACCTTCGGCTACTATAACGGCCGCAAGGTCGTCCCCATCACCAACGCGGACGGGCCTCAGAAGTTCGACCCCGAGCTCGAGGCCCGTCTGGTCAAGCAGGGCGTCGCCAAGTATGTCGACGAGCAGCCCGTGGCCCCTGCACCGGCCGCAAAGCCGGAGCAGGAGCCCGAGGCCGCACCCGAGACCGACGACGCGCCCACCGCTCCTCCTGAGTACGACGAGAACATGAAGCTCGACGAGCTGAAGGAAGTGGCGGCCGCCTACGGCGTGGACGCCTCTGCCATGCGCAAGAAGGCCGATGTCATCGCCGCCATCAAGGAGGCGAAGGCGGCGGCCAACGAGGCCGACGACGACCAGACCGGCGACAATGAGGAGCCCCCTCAGATCGGCGCCGCGGATCCCGTCTAATGGCCTTCGACTTCAAGAAAATGGTCGCTGACGACCGCCGCCTCGTGTTCCTTAACCTCGCCGAGTTCGGCGAGGAGCACAAGGTCGACGGCAAGACCATCACCGTCGTGCTGGATGACAACGCCCTGAAAGAACGCCAAGGGGGGCAAGAGCTGGGCGTGGCAGAGTCGTCCCTCATGCTGTATGCAGCAGTCGAGGATCTGCCGCCCCGGCGCCCGGCGGGCGAAGGGCTCAACATCGACGGCCGCGAGTATATCGTCAACGACTGGAGCGAGGACATGGGCGTCGCCACCATCGCGCTCGGCCAGACCGTGACCATGTAAAGGAGGTGCAGCCGTGTCCATAGTCAACAGCATCGAGACCGTCCGGGAGTGGCTGGACTCCACCGTCTGCCCGATGGTGCAGCTCAAGCTCCCCGACGACAGCGCGACCGACGCCTCCTACCCCTACAAGCTGGTCAACCCGACCGCGTTCTCGCTTTTCGTCCCGTCGAAGGACAGATTGCCCCCAAAGGTGCCGGCCCCCATCCCCTCGGTCTGCGTGCAGATCGTGGAGGGCACCGACAGCCTGACCATGAGCTCGAGGAGCATCAAGATCCGGCTCTGCTTCTCTGCGTGGGATCCCGGCTACCACGGGCGCGACATCTTCAAACCGAAAAACGACGGCAGCGGCGCATACGTCCAGTGGCAAAACGAGGAGGCCGCGGCCTTCTTCGAGAAAAACGGCGAGGGCTGGCGCGACGCATGGAATTTTGTGGACACGGCCCTCCGCATGATCGAGAACGCCGAGTACATCGGCCCGCTGCGCGTCATGAAGGAGGACGGCATCATCTTCGGCCCTGTGTCTGAGCAGGACGCCGTCCCGGACTTCTACCCCTACTGGTTCGCGTGGGTGGAGTTTTCTGCCGAGGAGCCCCTGACACGCACGCCGAAGGACTACCAACACCTGCTTTAAGGGCAGCCGGCCGGCTGCTCTAATTTTATGCAAAGGAGGAAAAGCAGATGGCAAACGAATACCTCTACGGCGCATACGGCCACATCGGCGAGACTGTGGCACAGAGCGCCGTGCAGGCGGGCACCACGCCGGTCTACATCGGCACGGCACCCGTCAACCTCGTGCGCGGCTTCGCAGACGCCGGCGTCATCAATGAGCCCATCAAGCTCAGCAACATGATCGACGCGCAGCGCAAGCTCGGCTATGCGGCCGACTGGGGCACCTTTACGCTCTGCGAGGTCATGAACGCGCACTTCAACAACACCCTCGGGAACATCGGCCCCATCTACGTCATCAACGTCCTCGACCCGTCTGCGGGCAAGCACCGCAAGGCGACCGAGACCACCCAGCAGATCTCTTTCACCGGCGGCCGGGCCGAGTTTGCGAGCTCCACCATCATCCTCGACACCCTGACCATCGCCAAGAGCGATGGCGGCGACTACGCCGAGGGCACCGACTACGCTCTGGACTATAACTTCACCAAGGGCACCGTCATCATCACCAGCCTGATCGCGGACTCCCCACTCACCGGCACCCTGACGGCCAGCTTCTACGAGGTGGACGACAGCGCCATCGAGGACGACGACATCATCGGCGGTGTGACGGCCGGCGGCGAGTATAGCGGCCTGAGCTCCATCGCGCTGCTCTACCCCGAGCAGTTCGCGGTCTGCAACCTGATCGCCGCCCCCGGCTGGAGCCAGAGCCCGGCGGTCTACAATGCCATGCTCACCGCCAGCCAGAAGATCAACGGCCACTGGGACGCCTTCGTCGTCGCTGACCTGCCCCTCGTGGACAGCAGCGCGCAGGCGGTCGACACCATCACCAAGGCCATCGCGTGGAAGAAGAACAACGCCTTCACCGGCGAGCGGTCGAAGGTCTACTGGCCGCAGGGCGTCGACAACCTCGGCAACATCTACCACCTGAGCACGCTGGCCGTGGTCGAGCTCATGCGGGCCGACTTCAGCCACAACAGCGTGCCGATGGAGACCTGCGGCAACAAGGCGATCCCCATCATCAAGCAGTATTTTGGGGCCAACGCCACCAACCGCGGCTTCAGCCAGCAGGAGGGCAAGGAGCTGACGCAGAACGGCATCAGCACGGCCGTCGCATGGGGCGGCGAGTGGGTGCTGTGGGGCGACCACACCGCCGCCTACACCTACGGCGCCGACGTGGATCCCCGGGCGATCTTCGACGTGTCCATGCGTATGCTCATGCACATCACCAACGACTTCCAGAGGGAGTGGAGCCCGCGCATCGACGAGCCCATGACCCGGGCGCTCAAGGACGAGATCATCAACCGCGAGCAGGAGAAGCTCGACGGGTATGTCAGCATGGGCGCGCTGCTGGGCGAGCCGCAGATCGTGTTCCTCGAGAGCGAGAACAGCACCACCGACATCATGAACGGCGACTTCCGCTGGGATATCGCCGTCACCCCGACCCCGCCCCTCAAGTCTGCGAGCGTGTACGTCGCATACACCGACGCCGGCTTCTCTGTCTACTACGAAGGAGGTGACGAGTAATGGCAAATCTGTGGCTTGACCTGAAGGGCCCCATCCTCGCCGACACCGTGTACATCAACGGCGTCCTCGTCGCCAAGGACGTGACCATCACCCTGCCGGCTGTCACCCATGTGACCGCCGATTATAAGGCGATGGGCACCTACACCGCACCCATGACCGGCCAGATCGAAGGCATGGAAGCTGCCATCACCAAGATCGGCATCGACAAGGGGCTGCGCTCCATGGTGCAGCTCGAGAGCAAGACGCTGGAGGTCAGATGGGCGCAGGATGTCAAGTACGCCGACGGCTCCACCAAGACCGAAGGCTGCAAGGCGTTCATGCGCTGCGTCCCGAAGCTGATCCCGGGCCTGTCCGTGGATCCGGGCAACCCTTCGGAGAACGAGGTCACGCTGGCCGTGAGCCGCTATCAGGTTTTCGTCGCCGGCGAGGAGTTCTGCCTGATCGACCAGCTCAACACCATCATGCGCATCGGCGGCGTGGACTACGTCAAAGACCTGCGCAGCGTGCTGTAACAACGGATGGGCGCCGCCCGAGGTGGGCGGCGTCCCTCTTTTTATCAACGAAAGGAGACAACGACCATGGAAAAGCTGACACTCAGCAACCCCATCACCATCAACGGCAAAAAGGTCAAGACCCTGACCTATGACACCGGCGCGATCACCGTGGGAATGTTCGCCGAGGCCGAGGCGCTGAAGCTGCGCGCCACCACCCACAAGGCCGGCGGCAGCGCCGGCGCCACCGAGCTCGACTACTCCATGCACCTCTACCTCGCTATGATGGCGATCACCGCCGTCAACCCCGACATCGACATCGCCGACCTCGAGCGCATCAGCGGGCCCGATGTCATGGAGCTGGTGAGGATCGGCCGAAATTTTACCACAACGAGGTCGGGGGCACCCTCCGAGCAAAACGACTCGGAGAGCTCGTCCGAGACTACTCCCGAGCCTTCCACATCTCAGTCGGAGAGCTCCGACGGGAACGCCTGACCGACTTCCTGCTCGAATACTACGAAGCGGCCGAGGAGGCGAAAAAGCAGCGGGCCAAGATCCCGAAGCCGAGGATCCCCCACATCCGGCCGCATAGGAGGAGGTGACGCCAGTGGCCAAAAATAAAATGCTGCAAGCCGTCGTAAGTCTCGCCGGCACCATTGACCCGTCACTCGGCAAGGCGCTGGACGATGTCACCGGCAAGCTGGAAAACGTCAACTGGAAAGCCGTGGCCGTCGGCGGCGCTGTGGGCGGCATCGCAGTCGCAACGGGCAAGGCGGTCGTGGAGGCCGGGAAGTATCTGGCCGACCTCGGCAACGAGTACAACACGGCCATCAATCAGCTCTCGGCAGCAACCGGGGCGACCGGCGACGAGCTGGACGCGCTCGGTGAAAGCGTCAAGAACATCTACGCCCAAGGGCTCGGCGATGACTTCGCCGACGTGGCCGACGGTCTGGCTGCAACGCAGCAGGCCAGCGACCTGACCGGCGAAGCCCTGGAGCGAGCAACCGCCGCCGGCTTCAACCTGCGGGACGTGTTCGACTACGATGTCAGCGAGAGCGCCCGGGCAGCGTCGGCCCTGATGAAAAACTTCGGCATCGACGCCGAGGAAGCCTACGGCCTGATCGCCGTGGGCGCGCAGAACGGCGCAGACAAAAACGGCGACCTGCTGGACACCCTGAACGAGTACAGCCCGCAGTTTGCGGCCCTCGGCCTCAGCGCCGACCAGTTCATCGGCACCCTCGTGGAGGGCGCTGACGCCGGCCTGTTCTCTATCGACAAGGTCGGCGACGCCGTCAAGGAGTTCAACATCAGAGCGAAGGACGGCAGCGACACAAGCCGGGAAGCCTTCGAGAGCCTCGGCCTCAACGCCGACAAAATGTTCGCAGCCTTCGCCGCAGGTGGAGACACCGCGGAGGCCGCGTTCTTCGACACCGTCGAGGCCCTCAACAGCATGGACGACCCCCTCGCCCGAAACGCGGCCGGCGTGGCCCTGTTCGGCACACAGTTCGAGGATCTGGAGGCCGGCGTGCTGCCGGTGCTGGCGAGCATCGAGACCGCAGCCTACGACGGCGCGGCCGCTCTCCAGCAGATCAACGACGTGAAGTACAACGACCTCGGCAGCGCCTTCGAGGCGATCAAGAGGTCGGCCGAGGTCTCGCTGCTGCCGATGGCGTCCATGATCGCCAACACCCTGACGGCTCTGGCGCCGATCCTGCGGGAGACCTTCGAGGCCATCGCCCCCGTCATCACGGAAACGCTCAACGCTTGTATGCCGTTTGTGCAGCAGTTCCTCATGGGAATGGGGCAGGCCCTCCAGACCGTGCTCCCCATGGTCTCGCAACTGGCCGCCGGGCTGCTTCCGCTGCTCTCGCAGCTGATCTCAGCCTTCCTGCCGCCGCTCCTCGAGCTGGCGCAGCAGCTACTCCCGCCGCTGATGCAGATCGTGCAGGCCATTCTCCCGCCCATCGTGAGCATCCTGACCTCAATCCTGCCAATGCTGACGCAGATCATCTCGACGATCCTGCCCGTCCTGACCAGCCTGATCTCGGCCCTGCTGCCTGTCATCACCCCGCTGCTCGAGGTCGCGCTTCAGATCGTCAACAGCGTCATCATGCCCCTCGTGCCCCCTCTCATGCAGATCGTCGAGGCGCTGCTGCCGCCCCTGATGTCGCTGCTCAATGCCATCATGCCGATCCTGAGCCCCCTGCTGGGGCTGCTTCAGCCCATCGCGTCGGTGCTCGGCACCATCGCCAGCGTCATCGGCAAGATCGTGAGCTTCGGCGCGGGCGTCATCAACAGCATCGCCGGCCTGTTCGGCGGCGGCGGTGGCGGCGGGGCTTCCGGCTTCGCAACCGGCGGCTTCACGAGCGGCCCGTCCATCGCGGGCGAGGATCCGCGCTACCCGACCGAGGCCGTCATCAGCTTCAACCCTGCATATAGGGCGCAAAACCTGTCCTACTGGGCCCGCGCCGGCGAAATGCTCGGCGCCATGGACGAGGGCAGCTATGAGCCCATCAGCTCCGGCTCGGGCACGTCCGTGGTCTACGACCTGAGCGGCCTGTCCTTCAGCCCCACGATCAAGGTCGACGGCAACGCCGACGAGGACGCCCTGATCCGAAAGCTGCGGGATCTGGAGCCGGAGTTCATCGACTTCATCCTCGAAGCACTCGCAAGAAGGGAGGGCGGCGCCTATGTCACAGCGGATAGTCGGCTATATTGATTACACCGCGCAAGGCGGCGACACCTTCGACAGCATCGCGCTGGCAGCCTATAACGAGGAGCGGATGGCGAGCACCATCATCGACGCCAACCGCGACCTCTGCGACGTGCTGATCTTCGAGGGCGGCGAGGCCGTGCGGATCCCCATCGTCGAGACTGTGGAGACGCCCGACACCCTGCCGCCGTGGAGGAGGTGAGCCTGCCCTGTGAAAATCATCTACGAGGGGACGGACATCTACCCCGAAATCAGCGTCCACCGCTGCTACCACGATATGTACGCAGACAAGCAGAGCGACGAGCTGCTGCTCAAGCTCAACGACACCCGGGAGCTGTGGGACAGGTGGAGCCCCAAGAAGGGCGACACCATCGCCGTCGAGGACGGCGCCGCCAAGACGGGCAAGATGTTCGTCGAGAGCGTCGTCCCCGAGTCCGGCCTCATAACCCTGCGGGCCTACTCGGCCCCGCAATCCACCAAGGACAAGAGGAGCAAGTCGTGGGAAAGGGTCAAGTTCCTGCAACTGATCCAAGAGATCGCCGGCCGGCACGGCCTCACGGTCGAGACCTACGGCATCACCGACCAGACCTACGACTACGTCGAGCAGAACAACCTCCCCGACTTCGCTTTTCTTCAGGCACGCTGCACCCTCGAGGGCGCGGCTTTTTTAGTCTATGACGGCAAGCTGGTCGTCTACGACGAGGCATACATGGAGGGCCAGCAGCCCGTCGACACCATCACCATCACGCCGGCCAACGACTTCGAGTACCGGGACGAGGGCGCCTACGCCTACGGCTCGGCCGAGGCCGTCAACGGCGGCCTGACCGGCACCTTCTCGGCGCCGGCCGGGGGCGACAAGGTGCTGCGCAAGATCCTCCCCTTCCGCATGACTGACCAAGCAGAGGCCGACCGCTTCGCCAAGGGCCTGCTCCGGGACGCCAACAAAGAGGCGACCGTCGCAACGCTCTGGACGGGGACGCTGCTGCGCGAGTACGCGGCGGGCTCCGTGGTGACGCTCTCCACCGAGGGCGTCGCCTCGTGGGACGGCACGGCCTTCGTGAGCCGGATCCGGCACGACTACGTCAAGACCCGGAGCAAGCTCTATCTGCGCAAGCCTCTGGAGGGATATTGACCATGCCAAACAGCAACACCCAAATGATCCAAAAGGGCAAGATCTCGAGCATCGAGGGCGAGCCCGACAGAAACGGCGACAAGACCACGGCCCGGGTGCTCCCGAGCACCGCCGACAGCCTCGTCACGAGGCCGCTGACGATCCCGTGGTATCTGCGCGGGGACATGGGAAACCTGAGCCCCGGCGTCGAAGTCGCCTACGCTATGTTCGAGGACGGCACCGGCCTGATCCTCTCCCGCATGGACGGGGAGTGGCCCGGCATCGTCCCCGGCGACATCACCATCAAGAAGGGCGCGCTCACCGTGCAGGACAAGGGCGTCAGCGTACCGTCGGCCGATGTCACGGCCAGCGGCATCAGCCTGAACAGCCACACCCACACCGCACCGCACGGAGAGACAACCGGCCCGCACTAAGGAAGGAGGCCAAGCATCATGTCCGTCATGGCATCGTGGAACGGCAAGACATGGGGCGTCTCCCCCGAGCGGATCGCCGCCCTGAATGGCGTCTCGGCCAGCGTGGAGCTGGACACCGAGAACAGCGACGACAAGGCGGGATCCCCGGCCACCAAGACCAAGGCGCTCAAGCTCCAGAGCATGAGCTTCGACTTCGATCTCGGCGTCGCCGTGGGCTGCGATGTCCGCGGCGAGTACGAGTCGTGGACGGCGCTGGTGGGCCAGTACGCCCCCTTCTACCTCGGCGGCACGCGCTTCGGCCCGGCCAACCTTCAGCTCACTGGCGTGAGCCTCGGCGACACGACGGTCGACAACTTCGGCCGGATCCTCAAGGGCAAGATCACCATCAACCTGACGGAGTTCGCCGAGGAGGCCAGCAGCAAGAAGGCGACCGCCGGCAGCTCCAACGGGGGCAGCTCGTCCCCGGCCGGAGTCTCCACCGGCGTCGGCCCGCGCCTGAGCGCCATCACCGTCGGCGCATCCAGCAGCGACAAAGCTGCAAAGAAACCCAACAACACCCAACTGACCTAAAGCGAGGTGATCCCATGAAAGCAAGCGGCAACGCAGCGCCCGAGACCTGCGTGCAAAACCTCCTAAAGACCATCCGCGGCGAGGTGCCATACGAGCGCATCAAGGGGATCGACCGCACCCTGATCGACAAGCCGAGCGGGACGGCTGCCAACGATCTGGCCGCCGACGTGGAGTTCGTCGTGGAAACCTACGAGCCCCGCGTGCGCCTGAGCTCGTCCGATCTGGTCACTCTGGTCGCGCAGACCGGCGACTTCGAGCTGCGGGCCAGTATTGACAACAACACACTCTGAAGGAGGTGAACAGCATGAGCGACGAGACCAACACCTACGGCGACGACATCCACCTCACCACCACCGACGCGACGACCATCTACAACACCCTGATCGCTGCGCTCGAAAAGGGCGCCGGCGAGCCTCTGTACCCCGGCGACGAGCGCCGGATCTTCGGCGAGGGGCTCGTGGCCGTGTTCGTCGCCCTCTACAACAGCCTCGACGACACCGGGCGGCAGACCCTTCTCCGCTATGCGCGGGGCGAGGTGCTGGACGCCATCGGCGAGCGGCTGGATGTCCACCGGCTGGAAGGATCCCCGGCAAAGACGACCATGCGCTTCTCCGTGAGCACGCCGCAGCCCAACAACATCATCATCCCGAAGTGGACGAAGGTGACGCCGGACAGCGACCACTACTTTGCCACCGACGAGATCGCCGTCCTTCAGGCCGGCGCCTACTCCGTGGAGATCCCGACCTCGGCCGTCAGCAACGGCACCGAGTACAACGGGTACGCCCCGGGCACCATCACCACCCTCGTCGACCTGATCCCCTACATCGAGAGCGTCACCAACATCACGGCGACAGCCGGCGGCGACGACGGCGAGCCCTACACCGAGGAAGGCGACGACCGGCTGCGTGAGCGCATCCGGCTGGCACCGGCGTCCCGGTCTACGGCCGGGCCGGAACAGGCTTACATCTACTGGGCCATGACGGCCGACAGCTCCATCATCGACGCCCGGGCCGTCAGCGAGACGGAAACCATCAGCCGCACCCTCACGGTCTACGACGGCCACGCCTTCATCGGCGGCGGCCGGCTGCTGCCGGACACCCTGATCGTCAAGGAGCACGGGGAGAGCACGGCCGGCGTGGAGGACACCGACTACACTGTGGACTACACCGACGACCTGCTGACCATCGAGCTCAAGGGCGCCCTTGCGGACGCCACGAGCCTCGACATCACCATCACCCGCACCCTCGAGGGCTGCGTCAAGATCGTCCCCCTGCTGGAGGGCGGCGCCGTCCCCGACGAGAGCATCCTCGAGAAGGTGCTGGAGGCGTGCAACGCCTCGGACATCCGGCCGCTCACCGACGTGGTCACGGCCGTGGCGCCCGAGGTCATCACCTACGACATCGAGATCGTCTACTACACCACCCCCGAGACGGAGGCCGAGGTCGTCGCCAATGTGGAAGGCACCGGCGGCGCCATCGACCGCTACAACGAGTGGCAGGTGGGCGCGCTGGGCCGGGACATCAACCCCGACCAGCTCCGCAAGAGGATCCTCTGCCCGTCGTGGGGCGAAAACCTGACCGGCGCCTTCCGCGTGGACGTGACCAAGCCGGTCTACACACCCGTCAGCGACACACAGGTCGCCAAGTTCAGCGGGCACCTGACTGTCAGCCATAAGACAGAGAGCGAGGTGGCCTAAATGCGACTCAGCGAAGTCGAGATGATCAAGCTCCTGCCCTCGTGGATGGCACAGGACGGCGCCGACCGCGGGCTGGCCGCCGGCTGCGACACCCTATCCCGGGACGCCTTCGCCCGTCTGAAGCTGCTGAGCAGGTGGGACAAGATCGACCAGCTCAGCGAGGCCGAGCTGGACGAGATGGCGTGGGAGCTGAACATCCAGTGGTATGACAGCACCGCACCCATCGAGACCAAGCGGGCCGTCATCCGCAACAGCGACCGCGTCTATGCCAAGCTCGGCACCCCCTACGCCGTGGCGCAGATCATCGCCGACTACTTCGGCACCGGCGAGGTCAGGGAGTGGTATCAGTACGGCGGCAAGCCCTACCACTTCAAAGTGCTGAGCGACAACCCGGGACTCGTCAACGAAAACCTCGACCTGTTCCTCTCGCTGCTGCGCACCGTGAAGCGGCGCAGCGCATGGCTCGACGCGATCCTGATCTGCCTGACCGGCGAGATGTTCCTTTATGCCGGGATGGCCGTGCGAGAGCACGGCGAGGAGCGGCACGTCATGGGGACGGACGAGATCCACCTCTACCACGGGGCCGTCGTCCACGACAACAACCGGGAGACCGTCACCATCGGCACCAGCGTCCTCGCTTCAGACTAAGGAAAGGAGAAAGACATGGCCGCATTTATCAACAACGACATCACCGCCGCGGGCCTTCTCGTTCTGGCGAAGGGCGTGGCGGGCCAGCAGATCAACTACACCAAGATCGTCCTCGGCGACGGCTACCTCGAGGAGGGCCAGACGCCCCGCTCCCTCACCGGCGTGGTCAGCCCGAAGGCGACCATCGACATCACCAAATGCGTCGTGAACGGCGACGGCACCGTCACCGTGGGCGGCGTGTTCACCAACGACCAGACCAACGACGGCTTTTACTACCGCGAGCTCGGCCTCTATGCGGACGATCCCGACGAGGACGTAGGCGAGGTGCTGTACTGCTACGGCAACTGCGGCGACCTCGCCGAGTGGATCCCGCCGACCGGCGGCGCCACCATCGTCGAGAAAACCATCGACATCGTCACCGCCATCGGCACGGCCACCAACGTGACCGCCTACATCCCCGCGGACGCCTACGCCACCAAGGAGGACTACGAAAACTACAAGGCCATCGCCCTCGCGGCGCAGGCCACGGCCAATCAGGCCATCCTCCTCGCGCAGCAGGCCGTCGGGATCGCAGAGCAGGCCGCGGCCGCCGTGGTCGACCTGAGCAACGTCGTCCAGCAGAACACCAGCAAGATCACGACCCTGTGGGACGCTGTGTTCGGCGACATCACGACCAACCCCTTCCAGATCACCTTTGCCAATCTGGACGGCATCACCCTCACCTCTGGCGTCTGGAACGCTACGCTTCAGCGCCTCGAGTGTTAAGCCATGGACGGCTACGGCTACACGCCGATCCCGCCCGCAGAGGCGTCCTGCATCATCGCGCACCTGTTTGTCGAGCTGGCGCCGCCCTGCTCATGCTGCAAGCGTGAGGAGGGCGTGATCGTCATTCAGGGCACCGCCTACGACGGCACCGGCGCGAGGATCACCATCAAAGGGGAGGAGGTGAGGTACTACGGCAAGCAACGGACACTCGCGGCCATACGAGCGGGCCAATGTAGGCCGCCCGCCCTTCGGCCGTGAAAAGCTCCCGGAGATGCAGGTCATCAGCGACGCCAAGGAGCTCGAGAAGCACACCTACATCAAGACGCGCAACCCGAACATCTTCCCCAAGAAGGAACGGCTCGGGCTGGCGCAACGGATGATGAACGAGGCCAGCGACCTCGTCGCCGACCTGATGGAAGCCAACGACCTGCTCCTGACCGACCCGCAGGAGCGGGAGCTGCGCTACCGGGCGCAACGCTCGGCCCTGCGCAACTGCCGGAAGCTGATCCACCACATCGAGCTCGCCCACGAGATCCTCAGCGGGCTCGGCGACGACGCCTTTGCACACTGGTCGCGGATGGCGGCCGGTGTCAAAAACCAGACCGCCAAATGGTACAAATCCGATAAAGAAAGGGCCGCCAAGATGGACGCGCAAGCGCGTCATCAATAGGCAGCCCGTGGGGTACGCCTTGTTTTTTCGTGCCGGGTCGGCCAACAACGCCCGCAACGTCAATTCCGACGGCACGCTGAACAGGAACAACGCCTACAACGGCAACAACGGCCTGCGCCCCGCTTCGATGGATAGCCCGACTTATTAACCGGCCGGAGACGGCCGGCGAACACTGTGCACCATCATCCAAGGAAGGCGTATCCCTCCCGCACCCGGCGCCGTTTGACCGGCCCGGCCATGGGTAAACACAGGACTGCCGATGCTCCCGGCGGCGCACGCAAAGCGTGGCCGGAGCTGCCGACGGCAGAGATTTTTTCGCATGGAGAACATCGTCAACAGCTTCAACTCGCTATACAAAGCATACCGCAAGACCCGCTGCGGGAAGCGGGACAACCCAACGGCCATGCGCTACCGCATGGAGGCCATCGAGCGCACGGCCGACCTCTCTGACCGCCTCCAGCGGCGCGAGTACACCTTCGGGCCCTACTATCCCTTCAAGGTGTACGAGCCGAAGGAGCGGCTCGTCCTTGCCATAGACTTCGAGGGCAAAGTCGTCCAGCACTCGCTCTGCGACAACGTCCTCGAGCCCGTGTTCTCCCGGCGCTTCATCCGGGATAACTATGCCGGGCAAATCGGCAAAGGCACCCACGACGGCCTCGACCGTCTGGCCGGTGCCATGCGCCACTACTTTTTCAGCCGGAAGGCAGCAGACGAGGAGGCCCGGCGGGCCGCCGGCCTGCCATACCGGCCGATGGAGGAGTGGGACTACGCCGAGGGCTGGGTGCTGAAAGGTGACTTTTCCAAGTTCTTTTACACCCTGCTGCACGCCGTCTGCTTCGAGAAGGCCCGCAAGGCTCTGGCCTTCCTGTCTGACGAGGAGCTGATCGACTTCGTCGAGTGGCTGCTCTGGATCGTCATCGACAGCACGCCAGACCCCGGGATCCCCATCGGCAACCAGTCGAGCCAACTGCTCGCCCTGCTCTATCTGGACGACTTCGACCACTGGCTGCGGGACGACCTCGGCCTCGTCTATGGCCGTTACATGGACGACTTCTACATCATCAGCAGCGACAAGCTGCTGCTCCGGGAGATCCTCAAGCGGATCGAGGAGTACATCAAGCCGCTGGGCCTGCGCCTGAACGGCAAGACGCAGATCTTCCCGCTCAAGAATGGCATCGACTTCCTCGGCTTTCACACCTACCTCACGAGCACCGGCAAGGTGGTCAGGAAGGTGAGGGCCAAGAGCATCGACAACATGAAGCGGAAGATCCGCAAGTTCCGCGGCCTCGTGGACAGGGGCAAGATGACGCTCGAGAGCGTGAGCCAATCCTACGCAAGCTGGACGGGCCACATCTCGCACGGCAACACCTACCACCTGCGGCAGAACATGGACGCCTATTTCTACGCATACTTCCCGGAGCTAAAACCTACCGAAAGGAGACAAGACTCATGCCTCAAACCCTCGGAAGCCTTGCCAACAAGGCAAAAATCAAGTTCGGCAGCCTCTACGGCGCGCCGATCATCTGGATCAAGGCCGACAAAAACCACGCCGGCTACCCCTCCAACAGCGTCACCCTCGTGACCAACCAGATCATCAAGCTGCTGTGCTTCGACGCGATGGAGCCGGCCAACGGCAACAGCGACCGCCGAAACTACGGCAATAACCGCTACATCTACTCCAACCTGCGCCAGTGGCTCAACAGCGACAAGGGCGCGGGCCAGTGGTACACCGCGCAGCACTCGGCGGATCAGGCTCCCGACTCGTCCCACGTCTGGAGCGGCTACAACCCCTACAACACCATCGCCGGCTTCCTCAACGGCTTCACGGCCAACGAGCGGGCCGCCCTGCTCGCCACCACCATCACCGTCGGCAAGAGCTCCACGGACGGCGGCGGGACGGAGACCTGTGTGGACAAGGTTTTCCCCCTGTCCTGCACCGAGGTCAACCTCTCCGGCGACCATGTGTGCGGCAGCAAGCTGGCGATCTTCAGCGACAACTCCAGCCGCATCGCTACCGTCTCGGCCTCGGCCGCTGCCAACTCCAACTACGATGTCGACGCCAATCAGGCGTGGTACTACTGGCTGCGGGACGCCTATGCCGGGTCGGCCTTCAACGCCCGCTACGTCAGTTCCGACGGCTCGCTGAGCAGGTACTACGCCTTCTACGGCCACGGCGGCCTGCGCCCCGCTTGTAATCTGTCATCCGATCTCTTGGTCTCCGATACCACCGACTCGGACGGCTGCTACACAATCGTCTACAACCAGCCGCCCACGGCCCCCGGCACCATCACTGTCCCGAGCGAGGTCATCGGCGGCGAAAACCTGAGCATCTCGTGGGGACAGTCGACCGATCCCGACGGCAACCTCGCCGGCTACAAGCTGGAGCGCAAGGTGGACGACGGCACATGGGCGCAGATTTACAGCGGCAGCTCCCGAAGCTACACGGACTCCATCACCTACGGATGGACGAGCGTGCAGTACCGCGTCAAGGCATACGACACCGCCGGGGCCGAGAGCGCCTACACCACCAGCGCCGTGCGCACCGTCACCAACAACCGGCCGCCCGTCATCAGCGGCAGCGACACCGACCTCGGCAGCTTCACCACCACGCCGCCCTCCTATGAGTACACCGTCACCGACGCCGACGGCCATCAGGTCACGGTCGTGGAGAAGCTGGACACCACCACGCTGCGCACCTACACGGCCACCCTCGGCGACACCAACGAGCTCGAGATCACGGCCGACCAGTGGCTCAAGCTGCTGAACGGCGACCACACCCTGACCATCACCGCCACCGACGCCAAGAACGAGAGCACCGTGCGCACCCTGTCCTTCGACAAGGCCATGCACTCGGTCGAGTTCGAGCAGACCGTGGCGATGGCGGCCGACGATATGCCGACCAAGGCCCTCGTCAATATTCAGGGCAGCTTCCCGACCGGCAGCACCCTTCAGGTCTGGATCTGCAACAACGGCAACGACGCCGAGCCCACATGGGAGGACATCACCACCAAGGCCCTGACCAGCCAGAAGCACTTTTTCACCAACCAGACCAAGACCGCCGCGAGCTGGGGCGTGAAGATCAAGGTCAAGCTCCTGCGCGGCTCGGCCGAGGGCAACTGCTACATCCAGTCGGCCGGCGGCAACTTCGCATAAACCAACACCCCAAGACCAGAAAGGAGGAGCAGCATGGTCTACTTCATGGAACACAGCATCAAGGCCATCCACGAGAAGGAGCAGGCGGCCGCCGGCGGCGGCACCTCTCCCGAGGACAAGGAGAGGATCACCAAGCTCGAGGACGAGCTCGATGACCTGTCCGGCGCAATCGAGAGGGGGCTGACCACATGAGCAACAAGTACAGCGGCCTCGAGGCCGCCCTGCGCAGCGCCCGCATGACCTTCGTGAGCGAGGCCAACGCCGGCGACCGCACCGGCACCGAGATCATCGCCTGCGAGGATCTGCTGCCGGCGTGGACGAAGGCCGGCCCCAAGGGGGACGGCAGCCACGAGGTCGGCGAAGCCTGCACCCACGAGGGGCAGAGCTGGCGCTGCTGCCAAGCCCACAACACCAACAACAACCCGGACATCGAGCCGGGCAATAGCCCCGCACAGTGGGCCCCGTATCATACCACCGACCCGACCAAGGCCAAGGCGTTCATCCAGCCAACGGGCGCCCACGACGCCTACATGAAGGGCGAGTGCTGCCTGTGGACGGATGGCAAGGTCTACCGCTCCATCATGGAAACGGCCAACGCATACAGCCCGGCGGCCTACCCGCAAGGCTGGGAGGAAGTGACCGCCGCAGGTGATCCCGGCACGACCCCGGAACCGGGCACAGAGCCGGAACCAGAAACACCCACGGAGCCCGGCACAGAGCAGGAACCGGGGCAAGATCCTGAAACCGGCGGCGAGGAGACGGGAGAAACCGTCCCGGCCTTCGTCCAGCCTACCGGCGCGCATGACGCCTACCAAACCGGCGACCGCGTGACCTACAACGGCCAGATCTACGAGAGCACCATCGACAACAACGTCTGGTCGCCGGACACCTACCCGCAGGGCTGGGAGGTCGTCGAGGTCGAGGATGGAGGTGCAGCATGATCCAGCTTGACATCGGGCAGCTCGTGGCCCTCATGGGGATCCCGTCGGCCATCACGGGCCTGTGCTTCTGGATGATCCAGAGGCAGCTCTCCAAGAGGGACGCAGAGCTCGACCGGCGCGACGCCGCCCGGGAGAGAAACGAGGTGCTGCTCGTGCGCAGCGTGGGGGCCGCCATCGCGCTCGGCGAGGCCACGGCCACCGCCCTGAAGAACGGCCACGCCAACGGCGAGACTGAGGCGGCCCTCGAGTACGCCAAGCGCATCAAACACGAGCAGAAGGACTTCCTCACCGAACAGGGCATCCACGCGATCTACTGAGGGAGGTGACACCCATGGGAAGATACCGGCGCAAGCGGGAGGCCAAGGCCCGACGCAGGCCGTGGGAGTTCTCGAAGAAGCTGGCGGCGTGGGCCGTCCTCGTAGCAACTGCCGCGGCCGTGGCGTCCTATGTGCTGGCCTTCCGCGATCAGCAGACCGCCAGCGATGTCACGACCACCATCTTCACGGCCTGCATCGGCTACCTCGTGAGCTATGCGGCCAAGTCGGCCACCGAGAAGATCAGCCGCAACCGGCACGGCCTCGACGCTGATGGCAACCCCATCAGCGGGGCCGGCGTCGGAGAGTACACCACCACAACCACATCAGACAAGGAGGCAAAAGGATGAACATGATCGACATCACCCCCATCGTCAACGCCGTCATCGCGCTGCTCGCCGCAGGCGTCAGCGTGTTCCTGATCCCGTGGATCAAGAGCAAGACCACCGACGCGCAGCGCAAGGAGCTGCTCGAGTGGGTGAAGATCGGCGTCGCCGCTGCCGAGCAGCTTTACAAGGGGCAGGGCCGCGGCGAGGAAAAGAAGAAGTACGTCCTCGAGTTCCTCGCGTCCATGGGCTTCACCGTGGACGAGGAGGCTATCAACGCGGCCATCGAGGCGGCAGTCAACCAGCTCAATGGCGGCAACCTGCCGTTAGAATAATCAACGCAGAGGGCGGGCCGGCTGGCCCGCCCTTTATTCTGCAAGAAGGAGGAACACATCATGACCAACACCAAGGACATCGACGGCATCGCCCTGAAGCCGGGCGAGGAGCTGACCGAGGAGACCCTCGACGAGCTCAGCAACGGGAAGGGGGACGACGACCATGAGTAACAGCGCCCTGATCTCCTACACCAAGCTCAGCCCCAACCACTCGGGCAAGCGCACCAAGAAGATCGACACCATCACGATCCACTGTATGGCCGGCCAGCTCTCCGTCGAGAGCTGCGGTGCCCTGTTCGCTCAGAGCAGCCGGCAGGCGTCCAGCAACTACGGCATCGGCAACGACGGCCGCATCGCCCTCTATGTGGATGAGGGCAACCGCTCGTGGTGCACATCGTCCAACGCCAACGACCAGCGCGCCGTCACCATCGAGGTCGCCAGCGACGCCACTCACCCCTATGCGGTGAACAGCAAGGCATACGACGCGCTGCTGGATCTCGTGACCGACATCTGCAAGCGCAACGGGATCGCCAAGCTCGTCTGGTCGACCAACAAAAACGAGCGCATGAACCACCTGAACGGCTGCAACATGACCGTGCACCGGGACTATGCGAACAAAGCCTGCCCGGGCGACTGGCTCTACAACCGCCACGGGGAGATCGCAGCCGAGGTCAACCGCCGGCTCGGATCCGGCAGCAGCACCCCCTCCACCGGGGAGACCACCGGCAGCACGGCCGACATCAAGGTCGGCGACGTGGTGGAGTTCACCGGCACCAAGCACTACGTCAGCGCCACGGCCACGAGCGCGTCGAGCTGCAAGCCCGGCAAGGCTAAGGTCACGGCCATCGCCAAGGGCAAGGCGCACCCCTACCACCTGATCGCCGTCTCCGGCGGCGGCTCCACCGTGTACGGGTGGACGGACGCGGCAGACATCAAGACCAGCAGCAGCTCTACGGCCACCTCGTACCTCGTGAAGGTGACGACCGACGTGCTGAACATCCGCAAGGGCCCCGGCACCAACTACGGCACCAACGGGGCTATCCGCGACAAGGGCACCTACACCATCGTCGCCGAGAGCGACGGGCCCGGGGCCTCCAAGTGGGGCAAGCTCAAGAGTGGGGCCGGCTGGATCTCGCTGGACTACACCAAGAAGGTCTAATTGTGCAGTTTGCCACCGGCGCGGCGCGGATCGGTGCCGGCCGGAAGCCCTGAAACCGTCAGAACACACAAAAAAGCCCGCTCGGGAGTGATCCCGGGCGGGCTTTTTCTGTTTATCGGATGGCCCCGCCATCTCTGAGAATAGAGGCGGTCGCCTTGTATATCTTCGTCCCCCTGTTCGGCCCGAACAGGTCGGAGCTGTCACGATCCCCGAGCGACTTCATGAGGGCCGGATCGCCGGCCACCTGCTCAGCGCATCGCAACAGGATAGGAAACGCGGGGAGCTTGCGCGGATCCGAAAAGCGGCCGCCGTTTTCCTGAAGGTACACCGCATAAGCGTAAAGCACGGCTTTTCCCACGCCTGCCATCTGGAACATCATGCAGCCGAGCAGGGCCCGCGCCCCTATAAACCGGGAAAAACGGACGCCGCTCTCGTGCGCCCACAAGGAGAGGCCGGGATCCGGCGCATCCTCGTCCTCGTCGGTGATCCGGCTGATGATGGCGCTGACATCTTCCTTGCAAGCCCCCTCTGGAAGCGTGGCCTCAAGATCCAGCGCATAGGCCACCTGCCGCTCGCTGGGGACGTCCATCTGCTCGGCCGAGATCTCCATAGGGTCGGCCAATCCATCGGCAGCAGCAAGAGCCCGGGCTTCCTTTTCGCTCTGCGCTTCATATTTTCGCGTGTTCTTCCTGCCTGTTTCCCGATTGACTCCAACGACGCGAAAACGGCCATAATTTACAAAACCGCCGGACGGGCTCTCATACTCGCCGACATAGGCAAGCGGGAGCTCGCCCGGCGTGCGCTGTCTCACCTCGACCTCGGACGTTTTAGCCTCTACATTTACAGAAACCGGGAGTTTTTCCGGCTTTTTCTTCAAAAAGCTGAACAATCCCACGATCTTCTCCCCCTCCACTTTGCGTTTTTTAGCCTTTAGTCATCTTTGGGATAATATTAACATGGGAGTCGTGTTATTGTCAACTTGCTATACCCATCTTTGGCATAAAAGGAGGCGGCGCGTATTTGAAAATATACAGGCCAGAAGGCCGGTGCAATATCTCAGGCGAGCGCGTCCGCGCAGCCAGAGAGCGGGCCGGCATCTCGCAGGAGCGCCTCGCGTACAAGATCCAGATCGCGGGGCTCGACATCACGCAGAAGGCCATCAGCAGGATCGAGACCGGCGACCGCATTGTCGCCGACTATGAGCTCGAGCACCTCGCCGACGCCCTCGGCGTGACCATCTACTACCTGCTCGGAAAAGAATGAAAGCAGCGCAGCCAGAGCGGCCGCGCTGCTTTTCTCTTGTCTCCCCTCTTGACTTTATACAACAAATGTTGTATAGTAAAGACACACGAAACAAAAGGGGAGGCGCTCAACATGGAAACGATCACCACCGGGAAACGCCTGAAGGCGCTGCGAGAGGATCGCGGCCTGTCTCAGTCGCAGCTCGCCAAGAAGGCCGACATCAACAGCCGAGTGCTCCAGACCTACGAGCAAGACGACCGAGACATCGCGGGGGCGAAGCTGAAAACGCTCCTCAAGGTCTGCGTCGCTCTGGAGTGCCGGCTCGAGGACATCGTCACAGACGACGAGACGCTGGCACTGATCGCGGCATACAACAGGCGATGACAACGAAGGGCGGCCAGCCGGCCGCCCTTTTTTCTATTTCACGGAGGGATCACCATGGGGAAACACTTCAGCCACCTGACACCAACGCAGCGCACGCAGATCGACGCCTTCAGGCGCGCCGGCATGAAGGTCGTGGACATCGCCAAGGAGGTCGGCGTCCATTACACCACCATCTACCGGGAGCTCAAGCGGTGCACCTATGAACACCTGAACAGCGACTACACGACCGAGATCCGATACAACCCCGACGGGGCGCAGGCTCGGTATGAGGCCAACCTGCGGGCGAAGGGCCCGGAGCTGAAGATCGGCAACGACTACGAGCTCGCCGACTACCTGATCGGCAAGATCCGGGACGAGAAGTACAGCCCCGAGGCAGCCATCGGAGAGGCCGAGGTCATGGGCTGGCCCTTCCGGGTGCACATCTGCGCAAGTACGGCCTACAACTACATCAGGGGCGAGATCTTCGGCGATGATCTCACCGTGGAAATGCTGCCGCAGCACGGCAAGCGCCGCCGGAAGCCCGAGCGGCCCGAGGGCAGCATCCCCCGCAAGCCGGCCGGCAAGAGCATAGAAAAGCGGCCGGAGATCGTCGACACGCGCACGACCTTCGGGCACTGGGAGATGGACAGCCTCGAGAGCGGCAAGGGCTTCAAGCGGACGTGGCTCATGCTGACCGAGCGCAAGACCCGCCGGGAGATCATCGTCCCCATGAGGGACAAGACCAGCGAGAGCGTCGTCCGGGCCCTCAACGGCATCGAGCGGAAGCTGGGCGCCCTGTTCCCCCGGATCTTCGTGACCATCACCTGCGACAACGGCACCGAGTTCGCTGACGCTGAGGGCATCGAAAGCAAGCGCCGCGGGAAGGGCAAGCGCACGACCGTCTACTACTGCCACCCGTACACCCCAAGCGAGCGCGGCACCAATGAAAACCAAAACGGACTGATCCGGCGACTCGTCCCGAAGGGGACAGACCTCGCCACCCTCTCGCCCCAAGAGGTAAAGGCCGCCGAGGCATGGCTCAACAGCTACCCCCGCAAAATGTTCGGTTTTCTGTGCGCCGAGCAGCTTTTCAGGGAGGAGCTGGCCCTCATTCTGGCCCGCTGAAAAATTTTTTAGACTTTTTTAGCATTTACCCTTGACAAACGGCTCCTTAAAATTTCTCCCTTATCTGAATTGTTTTTTTACAAATTATACGATCGACCACTTGCTTTTCTTTTGCATAACCTTTATAATTATTTATAAATTTATAAATTCAAGTTTATTTAAAGAAATGCAAATGGGGTATCTATTGGTATGAAAGCGAAGGATCTGGCCAGACAGCTCGGAGTTTCCCCTGCGACCATCTCCCTGGTACTGAACAATAAACCCGGTATCAGCGATACGCTGCGCCGTTCTCTTTTGAAAAAAATACGGGAGCTGGGCTGTGGGGATATGATAGGCGCCGCCCAGGATTCTGGAAATTATGCTTCTCAAAGACCGCACCCTGTCATTGCCTATCTCATTTACACCAGCTGTGATGAAACGGACGATCGGTTTGCCTTTTACCCTGCCGTACTGGAGGGCGCTGAAATGGAAGCCAGAGAAAACGGCTTTCATCTGGTGGTGATGCACTTGAGCCGGCAGGGTAATCCACAGCTCCAAAGCCTGCTGGAAGATGTGGGAGACACGGCCGGCGTCATCATTCAGGCAGGCCATATCAGCGCCGGTATCCTGGAAGACGTCCGCAGCCTAAGGATCCCTGCTGTATTTGTGGATGCATACCTGCCCAACCGGCAGATAAGCAGCGTTTGCGTCAACAACGAACAGGGGGTATTCAGTGCGGTTAGATATCTGAAGGAAAAGGGGCACCGAGACTTGGGATATGTGTACAGCGGTCAGGAAAATGACAGCCAAGTGGATCGCCGCCGCTGTTTTCACCAAGCACTGTGGGAATATGGTCTAGAAGACCGGAAGGAATTTTATTTTTCCTGCGCAGACCTGCATTTTGGCAGCAGCGCAGACGAGTTAAGCCTCCGTTTTCAAAAGGTAAAACCGTTTCCCACTGCACTGCTGGCAGAGAATGACCATCTGGCCTGGCAAGCAATCAAAGCATTGGAACAGGCCGGACTCCGGGTACCTGAGGACGTTTCCGTCATCGGGTTTGACAACCGTTCTCTCTGTACCATGATTACTCCGCGCTTGACCAGTATGAAAAATTCCCGCCGTCTGATGGGCAGGGAATGCATCTCTCTGCTGCAAAACCTGTGCCGTCTGCGCAGGCTCGGAATCTATGACGCCTGTCTGAATTATCAGATTTCCACACAACTTATTGAAAGAGACAGCGTTCGGGATCTGACCAAAACCACTTAATCTGTTCTGTACTGCAGGGCAGCGCTTTGGAACAACAGCCGCAATCTCCACAGTATCCCAGCAAATCGAAGCCCCCGGAAGGAGTCCTTCCAGGGGCTTTCTATATCCGTCCTTCCGCTCCGGAATCACCGGAAACGGGTATCTTAGTCTTTAGACTCTTTCTCCGCTCTTCGCCGCCTGGTCAGATGGACGAGCGTGGCGGCCGTTACGGCAAAATAAACTGTCACATTGGGCCTTCGAAGCACATTACCGGAAATCTGGGCGGCAATCAAGGCCAGCAGGAATGCCATACCTACAGCCCCCATCTCCACCGTCAAAAAGCTCTGTACCCCTCCTCCCAACGCCTTAATACCTGCAAGCAGACTGCCAAGATATCTCTTAACTGATTTTTCGCTGGAACGTCCTTCTTGATTCTTTCTGCGTTCTTCCACGCTTGTCCGGCGCACCTCCAGGGCAAAACCGCGGAGGATTATCCAGATAAAATAGGCAAAGAACAGCAGATACAGGGCAAAGCCAAAATAGCCGCAGAAATAGAAAACCGCAGGAAAATCATTTTCCAAATCATAAATGGCATTGGGGGTGAGCATATCGCTGTATTCAAATCCCAGCATCTTGGTAGCAAGATCCTTTTCCTGCCACACCAACTTTGCAAAAACTTTTTTCCGCACCCGCGAGTCGGATAGGATTGTGGGCTCCGTGGTATAATTATAGGCCTCCATTACATTGTAAACGCCAAATCGGTCATGCAGATTTTTCAGAAAGGGACCGTACACCTCTTTGTCAGTGTACACGCCGATTAGGCTGCGGCGCACCTTTTCCAGCTTGTCCTCAGAACTTTGCTCAGAATCAAACCCATTTTTAATATCCTGAATAGTTTCCGCATCCGCGCCGCTGTTCTCCATGCTCTCATTTACCAGCTTGTTGTAGATGCCCAAGGCATAGTTTGACTGGTTCTCCCGGTCCTGCATGGGAGACTGTGCCCGAAACCCGAAGGCAAGCCCCGCAAGTACCACAAGCGGCAGCACATAGAGCCAGCATTTCTTTTTCAAATTCAACGCAAACAGGAACAGATAGGCTCCCGCCAATATGAAGATAGAATAGAAGGTAAGCTTTGTTCCGGTGGCATACATCAGCCCGATACAGGCCGCTGACATCAGCAGATATACCGGATATTTTCCCGTCTTGTAAGCCCAAAGGACAGCAAGAGGAGCCAGCAGCACAATTACCGCGCTCTGCGCACTGGGAACGGCAAACCATCCCAAAACTCCCACGCCTAAGGTTTCATAAGTGTAGACCGGATGCCCCAGCGCCCAGGGAAGCAGAGTAAACAGCACAACCTCCATAAAATTGATACCGAAGCCCCAGTAAATGCTTTTGCGCACGTCCTTCCCCTGCTCGTAAAAAGTGAGGAAGGATAGGGTAAATATAGGGAAATTCATGATACGCAGAAAATTGGTGGTATCCGCCACAGGGGATTGATAGCCCACCCGGAAACAATTGACCATATGGGCGATCCAAAACAGGCCTATCGCACCATAAAAGAAAAAATATATTTTTTTCTTCCTGCTGATAAAAAATCCCAGCAAGGCCACAAACGCCAGCATGGCAAACCGTGCCAAGGTAGAAAGAGCATTGCTGCCAGTCTGGCCCAGAAAATAAGAAAACACGTCCAGCACCGGCTGAATCACCAGTAAAACGAGTACCAGAACAGAGAGTTTTTCTTCTAATTTGGATCGAAATTCCTGTATCTTCATGGAACAACTCCGTTATTTTCACAGTTTGATTTCGCCCAGAAATTGGCGGCTGCGGTTATCTTATCATATTTTCTTGAGAAACACAACCGATTTTCTGTCAACCTGAGGCCTGTTCCGGACCACTGGATGGGACTGCTGCCAGAGCATCGCCGCGGCCAAAGAAAAATACACGCACACATTAGGCTTTCTGAGCGTCTGTCCGGAAAACTGGGCCGCCCCCAAGGCATAGCAGAACATCAGCGCCGCAGCGCCCAATTCCAACGTCACAAATCCGGGGCCCCGCCGGAACAGAGCCCGCAATGCGGAAAAGACAAAATAGGCGGCAAACAGCAGATAAAGCCCCGCCCCCAGATAACCATAGTAATAGAGCAAAGCGGGAAAATCATTTTCCGGGTCATAAATATTCCCGTTGACAGTAGCCTCTGCATACTCAAAGCCCAGCATCTTTGTGAGAAAATCCTTCTGCTGCCAGTTGAGTTCCAAACATTTCAGCTTTTTCAGCCGGGCGTTATAAAGCTGTTCCGGCGCATCGGTATAACCGTAAGCCTCCATCACGGCTTCCAGCCCAAACTTCTCAATCATATCCCCCAGCAAGGGCAGCTTATAGGGACCGGGCACACCGTAAACCTCTGTATAGAGCCGTTCCAGCTTTTCTTTCACTTCGGCGGGAATTTCTTCCCCTTTCCGGTAGGCGTATCCCATATCGCTGCCCATCACAGCCTCTGTCTTTTCCCGGTAAAGCTCATTGGAATCCAACGAACGCATTTGACGCTGTTCCATCGGCGAGAAGCCCTTCAGGCCCAGCAGCAGCACCAGTGCCAGCAGCAGAGGAAGACAGAACCTGAGCGGTTTCCTGTTCCACAGCAGCAGCACCAGTATTCCTGCCGCTGTCAACACGGCTGAAAAATAAGTCAACCTGGTACCGGTGGCATAAAGCAGCCCGAATCCCAGAAAAGCCGTCACGCAGAGGAGCCAGAATTTTTCCTTGCGAAGCGCCCACAGCAGAAGCGGGGGAACCAACATGGCCAGCACTGCGCTTTGAGCATTGGGAACGCCGAACCAGCCCAATATTCCAATCTGCATGCCCCTTTCCGGATAATCGTAGGTATAGACAGGATGGCCTGTCAAAAAGGAAAGCAGCACTACAAGAAGTATGATGCCAAAATTCGCCGCCAAAATCCCGACTACCGAATAATCCAAGGAATCGCGCCGGCGGAAAAATGTGACAAACGAGAGCGTCCATAAAGGAAACTGCACCAACTTAAGGTATTCTGCCGCATCCCCCACCGGATCCATATAGCCGGTACGCAGGCAGTTGAGCATGTGCAGCAGCCAAAAGCCTGCTATCAAACCGTAAAAGACGCCATAAACCCTTTTTCTGTCCGAAATGACAAAACCGTACAGGCTTACTGTTATGAGAAGGGCCATTCGCAGAGCCGTGGTGAATACGGTCCCTCCTACATTCTGCATGAAATAGGAAAGCACGTCCAGCATCGGCTGCAGCAGAAGTAGCGCCGCCATAAATTCCCCCGTATGGGAAATCATCCTGCCCTTGAACGTTGTATCTTTCATAAAGCAATTCCTTATCTGCTCTTCAAAATTCGGCAAGGCTGCCGTATGACCTGTTAACTATACCACAAACCTCCGCCCCATACAAGTGAATCAGCCCGAACAGCCTCCGGTTTCAGAATTCAGAAAGAAATTCCCGCAGCTCCTGAAAGTTCGCCAAAAACCGGCCGGCTGTTTTTGACCTCCGCATCCTGCATCCGTACGACAGCTGCAGATGGTTCAGCCCCGCCCGCCTGAAACAAGCTGTCTGATTTATCTGTCCTGGGCTCATGCCTTCCGGAATGGGAACCACTGTTTGAGAGACTTTTCAGATCATTCCCGGTGATAAGAGAACGCGGGGCAAGGAAAGCTGTGTTTCCCTGCTCCGCGCTTTCTGTTTTTTTGTTTTTTAGGGCTATTGGAGACCGGCCCTCCTTGTTCAAACCGCTCTTCAGTCTTTTAAAAGCTGTTTGTAGAGCTTGATATAATCGTTAGCCGATTTTCCCCAGCTGTTGTCACATCTCATTGCACGGTCCACAAGAATGCCCCAGCCTTCCTGGTCGGAATTGTAGGCATAAATAGCACGATGGAGCGAGTGCAGCATATCCCCGGTGTTGTAGCTCTGGAACGTAAAGCCGTTGCCTTGACCATCCCCGCTGTCGGTGATGGAATCTTTCAGGCCACCCGTCTCCCGCACTACAGGAATAGAGCCGTACCGTAAGGCGATCATTTGGGAAAGGCCGCAGGGTTCGCTCTTGCTGGGCATCAGGAAGATATCGGAACCAGCGTAGATTTTCCTGGAGAGTTCCGGCACAAATCCCAGGCAGAGCACAAACCGGCCAGGATATTTCTCCTGCATCCACTTGAAATAATTTTCATACTCCAAATCCCCACTGCCCAAAATCACAAATTGAGCGTTGGAATACTGCATCACATTGTCCACAGCTTCCTTCACCAGATCCAGGCCCTTGTGGGAGACAAGCCGTGTCACCATTCCGATCAGCGGCAGATCCGGGTTCACCTCAACGCAGACCCGCTCCTGCAGCTTTGCCTTGTTTACAGCCTTGCCTGCACGATCCTCGCAGGTATAATTGGCGTAGAGATTCGGGTCGTGTTCCGGGTCGTAATTTACCACGTCGATGCCGTTGAGAATACCAGAAAGCTTCCAGGAACGCTCCCTCAGAATGGGATCCAGCTTATGCGCATACCAGGGATCCAGGATTTCCTGGGCATAGGTCGGACTCACTGTAGAAACCCAGTTGGCACACTCTATGGCTCCCTTCATCAGATTCACACACTTGTCATATTCCAGCAGCTGGCTTTCATAATTGGGGATGCCGAACACATCCTCCAGAATTTCCTTGCCATACTGGCCTTGATACTGGATGTTATGGATGGTAAACAACGTCTTAATACCGGCATACCACTCATTATTGGCATAGAAGAGCCGGTAATAGACCGGCACCAGGGCGGTCTGCCAGTCGTTGGTATGGATGATGTCTGGCTTGAAATCAATATAGGGCAGCATTTCCAGAATAGCGCGGGAAAAAAAGGCAAAGCGCTCCGCATCGTCAAAATGTCCGTAAAGCCCGTTTCTTTTGAAATAATACTGATTGTCGATCAGATAATAGATTACATTGTTGATCTTAGCTTCAAAAATGCCGCAATACTGCCTGCGCCAGGCCACGGGTACGCTGATGCTGGTGACAAAACGCATCTGATCCCGCAGCTCCTGGGGAACGCCGTCATACAGGGGCAATACCACACGGCAGCCGATCAACCGGGTTCGCAGTGCCTGGGGCAGGGAACCGGCGACGTCCGCCAGTCCTCCGGTGGCGGAAAAGGGCAGCGCTTCGCTTGCACAGAATAAAACTTTCATCGTGTTACCTTATCCTTTCCTGGATGAAACTCAGGGAGCCTGCGGCGGAGGGATCCGCCGCTTCTCCCCTATCCCGCAGCTCTCAGACCTTGCTTCCCTTGGATACGTACACGGGATAGGTCTGATAGCCCATCAGTGTCCGGTCATTTTCAAACACCACATTCTTATCCGCCACCACATAGTCGAGGCGGGTATTCTCCCCCACTACGGTGTCCTGCATAATCACACAGTTTTTCAGCTTCGCGCCCTTTTTCACTTTGACGCCGCGGAACAGCACACAGTTCTCCACCTCGCCGTCGATGATGCAGCCGTCCGCCACAATAGAGTTGGATATTTGAGAACCCAGCCCATATTTGGCCGGCATATCGTCGCGCACTTTGGTATAAATCGGCCTGGAGGGCTGGAACAGCTGTATGCGCACCTTCGGATCCATCAAAGCCATATTGGCGTTGAAATAGCTGCCGAAAGAGGTCACCTGGTAAGCGGCGCCGGTGAACTCATAGCCGCACACCCGCATATCCGGCAGACAACGCTGCAGGAGATCGCGGTCAAAATCATAAAGGTTTCTGGCCATGCAGTCTTCCACCAGTTCCATCAGCTTTTCCCTGCCGATGATCGACATACCAATGCCGTAATTGCAGTCGGCATCGCTGCCGCGTTTGACCAGCATGTCCCGGATCACACCTTCCGGGTCCACCGTATACAGGCAGTTCTTATCGGAATCCGGCGACATTCCATGGCGGTACACTACAGTGATATCCGCCTCCTTCTCGCTGTGGAACTTAAACACGTCACGATAATCTATGTTGGCTACGGTATCACAGTCGGAAAGCAGTACGTATTCCTCGTGAGAATTTTTCAGAAACCGCATAACAGAGGCAAGTGTCTCAATCTTTCCGTCCGTACGGATGGTCTCGGCTCCAAAGGGGGGCAGCAGATAGAGGCCCTCTCGTTTTCTCGAAAGGTCCCAAGCCTTGCCGGAACCCAGGTGATCCATCAGCGACTGGTAATTCTGTTCGGTGATGACGCCCACCTTGTTGATTCCCGAGTTTACCATATTGGAAAGCGGAAAATCCACCAGACGATACCGGCCGCCAAAAGGCACCGAAGCCATCACCCTGTTTTGAGTGAGTTCTCTCACCCGTTCCTCATGCACATAGGCAAAAAGAATTCCCATAACATTGTTGCCGCGCATCATCATCATTTCACCTCCTCAGCATCGATCATGGCTTTCGGCTCAACCACAGTGCCCGGCGGAATCGTACAGCCGGGTCCGATCACAGCCACGCCCCAATCGTCCTTGTTCTCCATTTCCTCAGGCCGCTCGCCAACCACCGCGTTGGCGCCGATCACGGAATTTTCCGATACGATCGCATACTGTACCCGTGCGCCCTCTTCTATACGGGCTCCCGGCATGACGATGGAATCCTTTACCACCGCGCCCGGCGCCACATAAACACCGGCAAACAGCACGGCAAAATCAATTTCTCCGTAAACATTGCAGCCTTCCGCTACCAGGGAGTTCTGCACATGGGCGCCCTTGGCCACATAGTGTGGCGGCATCACCGGGTTACGGGAATAAATCTTCCACTCGTCGTCGCTCAGGTCCAGAGAGATATTGGGATTCAGCAGATCCATGTTGGATTCCCAAAGACTCTCAATGGTACCCACGTCCTTCCAATAGCCTTCAAACCGGTAGGCGAACATCCGTTCCCCTGCGTTCAGCATGGCCGGCAGCACGTTTTTGCCAAAATCGTTCTGAGACTTGGGATTCTCGTCGTCTTCCTCCAGGTATTTCTTCAATTTGCTCCAGCTGAACACGTAGATACCCATAGACGCCTGATTGCTCTTAGGCACCTTCGGCTTCTCATCAAACTCATAGATGGAGCCGTCTGCATTGGTATTCAGAATGCCAAAGCGGGAGGCCTCTTCCAACGGCACCTCATACACGGCAATGGTGCAGGCGGCGTCCTTCTCCTTGTGGTAATTGATCATCTTCGAGTAATCCATCTTGTAGATATGGTCTCCGGAAAGTACCACTACGTATTCCGGGTCATACCGTTCAATAAACGGAATATTCTGGAAGATAGCGTTGGCCGTCCCCTTATACCAGTCTGATTTTTTGTTTTTCTGGTAGGGCGGCAACACATGTACGCCGGCATTGGTGCTGTCCAAGTCCCACGGCTGGCCGTTTCCTATATACTCGTTGAGTTCCAACGGCTGATACTGGGTCAGCACACCCACAGTTTCAATGCCGGAGTTTACGCAGTTGGAAAGTGGAAAATCGATGATCCTGTACTTGCCGCCGAACGGTACCGCAGGCTTGGCAAGATTTCTTGTCAATACGCCCAGCCGGCTGCCCTGTCCACCCGCAAGCAGCATGGCTACAACCTCTTGTTTGGGTAACATTTTAGCGTCCTCCTATTTCTAAAAATTTCAAATATTGCAAAAGCGAAAGCTCCCTGCACGCTTCAACCTGTTATACAGAATGAAACGCCTGTCCCCTTCTCCGACCCACAGAAACCATTGCCACCCAATGGCGGTTTCCGGACCCTCCGGGCTTCCCCGGAGAAAAAGCCGGCTCACGCTTTTTTTGCCTTGACCGAACGTCTCTGTACGCTTAGCTTTTCTTTTGCGCCGCTCAGCTTACTCTGCGGCGGCTTCACTGCCCGCTTCGGATTTCTGCGCATGCATTCCAAGAAGAAAACGGTGTTGGCCGGCAACGTCAGAGCCGCGCTCTGCTCGCAGCCGTGCATGGGGATATCTTCTGTTTTCACAGAGCTGCCGTTGGTTACGCCTCCGCCTCCGAAAGCCTTGTCATCAGAAGAAAACACCTCTGCCCAAGTACCGCGCACCGGCAGGCCGATACGGTAGTTATGGCGCTCCACCGGTACAAAATTGCACACGGCAACAAGTTCTCTTCCATCCTTCGATTTCCGCCGGAAGGCAATGACGCTCTGTTTGTAGTCATCATTGCTGATCCATTCGAACCCAGACCAGTCGAAATCCTGCTCCCAGAGCTCCGGCCGGCTGAGATAAAACCTGTTCACCGCCCGGAAAAAGTTCTGGGCGTCCCGGTGTTCCTGGTGTTGAAGCAGGCCCCATTCCAGCTCTTTTTCAAAATTCCACTCGTTTTTCTGAGCAAATTCCGTGCCCATAAACTGCAGCTTCTTGCCGGGATGGGCCATCATATACGTGACAAAACAGCGCATGCCAGCCTGCTTTTGCGCTTCATCTCCCGGCATTTTATTGACAAGAGATCCCTTTCCGTACACCACCTCGTCATGAGAGATGGGAAGGATATAATTCTCGGAGAACGCGTAGAAAAAGGAAAAGGTAAGGGAACTGTGATTGCCGCTTCGAAACAGCGGATCCAGCGACATATAACGCAGCATGTCGTTCATCCAGCCCATATTCCATTTGTAGTTGAACCCAAGCCCCCCCATATAGGTTGGCTTTGTCACCATGGGCCAGGAGGTGGATTCTTCCGCGATCATCATCACCTCAGGCTCCTCCGCGAAGGCCGCCTCGTTGAGGGTTTTCAGGAATTCTACGGCCTCCAGGTTTTCCTTTCCTCCGTCCTTATTGGGCACCCATTCGCCGTCGTTGCGGCTGTAATCCAAATACAGCATGGAAGCCACCGCATCCACCCTCAGCCCGTCGATATGGTATTCCCGGAGCCAGAACACAGCGCTGGAAACCAAAAAGCTTACCACCTCGTTGCGCGCATAGTCGAACACCAGCGTACCCCAATCCTTGTGTTCGCCCTTGCGGGGGTCTGCATATTCATAGCAGGGCGTGCCGTCAAACCTTGCAAGACCCGCTGCATCCTTGGGAAAATGGGCGGGAACCCAGTCCATAATCACCCCGATACCCGCCTGATGGCAGCGGTCTACAAAACGCATAAAATCCTTGGGCTGTCCATACCGGGAGGTGGGGGCAAAATATCCCATAACCTGGTACCCCCAGGACCCGTCAAAGGGATATTCCGTCAGGGGCATAAATTCAATATGGGTAAATCCCATATCCTTCACATAGGGAATCAACTCGTCCCCCAGCTTCTCATAGGAAAAAACGCTTCCGTCCGCATATTTCCTCCAGGAGCCCGCATGCATCTCATAGATGTTCACCGGCTGGGAATAATGGGGGTTCTTTTTCTTCTGGTTCCGCCATTCTGCATCCTGCCAGTGGTACCCTTCCAGGTCGTAATAGCGGGAGGCTGTTCCGGGTCTGGTCTCCGTGTGCAAAGCATAGGGATCCGCTTTATAGGTGTCCTCGCCTTGAGCTGTCTTCACATAAAATTTATACAGTTCGAAGGGCTGAAATACAAAATCCGTAAATCCCTCCCAAACCTCATCGTCTATCTTTTTCAAAGGATACTTGGCCTTATCCCAGTTGCAGAAATTGCCCACCAGCGAAACCTCTTTCGCTTTTGGGGCCCAAACCCTTGCCACCATGCACTCCCTGCCGTTTCGGCTGGTTTTGTGAAGGCCCAAATATTCATAGGCCCTCCTGCTCTTGCCGCCGCGGAACAGGTAAAGGGGGAGGTTTTCCTGCTTGGCTTCAGGCAGCTCTTTCCCCACGTCCTTTTTATTTTCCATAAGTCGAAACTCTCCTTTTCCCGGATATTCCGCTTGTCTTTGCTGTTATCATACCATATACGGGAAAAATTTCAAGTGGTTTTTAGTGATTTAATTTAAACTTGCGGAATAAATTTTTGAATATTTGTTATAATCTTACAAATATCTATGTGTTTTTCTGTGTAACGCCACTTTTGCTGTACCAGAACACCCTAACACATACTCCATGGGAATTCTGTCAAATTTCCCGGATATTACTTTTTTTCCCTTTGACAAGCAGGAAAGCCCATGATATGATGAACCCACTCTGAAGGGAGTTTTTTTACTATGAAATTCTGCATCAAAATCTGCTCCGTGCGGCTGGCAGCGGTGAAACATTGCACGGGGCTGATGGAATCCTTCACCGGCGGATAACAGAATCGCAAGACAGGCATGCTTAACGCTGCCTGTCTTATGGTGCTGCCGCTGGGGATCAGGGATGCTGTGGGCCGTGGACGATGTTTCGTCCGCGGCCCTTTTCATTTTTCCGGCGCGGAGAGATCCGCTTAAAAAGCCGGCAGCATTTCTGAAAGGAAGATTTTTTTGAAACAGAATACAATGTTCGATCTCACCTCAGGCAGCGTGCCAAAACGGCTGTTTCGTTTTGCCCTGCCTCTGTTCCTAGCCAATATCCTACAATCCTGCTACAGCATGGCCGACATGGCTGTTGTGGGAAACTTCGTAGGCAGCGGCGGTCTAGCCGCGGCTGCCAGCGCATCAAAACTCCTGTTCCTGATCACATCTCTGGGCAGCGGCCTGACCATGGGAGGCACCGTGCTGATTGCTCACAGCAGAGGCGGCGGAAGACGGGATCAAATCTGGCCGGCAGCAGGAAACCTGTTCACAGGCTCCCTGCTGACCGCCCTTGCTATTACCATTTTCACCCTGCTTGTCTATCCTTCTGTGTTTCAGTTTATGTCTGTCCCCAGTGAAATTATGCCTTTAGCCTCCTCATACATGCATATCCTCTGTTTCGGCACTGTATTTGTCTTTGGTTATAACGCATGCTGCGCCATTCTCAGAGGCTTGGGGGACTCTTCAGGTCCGCTGAAGTTTGTGGCGTTTTCCTCTGTGCTGAATATCCTGTTGGATTTGCTGCTGACCGGCGTCTGCGGCTTCGGCATGCAGGGAGCGGCGCTGGCGACAGTGTTCTCTCAAGCCGCCTCCTGTGCTGTCGCCGTCATTTATTTATGGCAGAGAGGGATGCTGAAGGGACTGAAACGGACAGATCTGTGTCTGCAGAAGCGGGTATCTATCCCTCTTCTGCGGATCGGGCTGCCCAGCGCTGTGCAGATGTCCGTACTGAACCTTTCCTACCTGCTTGTCACAGGGATGCTCAATGGCTGCGGCGTCGCTGTGGCTGCTGCGGCGGGCGTGGGGCTGAACCTCAATACCTTCGCCGCCATGCCCTGCTGGGCTGTGGGGCAGGCGGTTACCACCATGACCGGCCAGAACCTAGGAGCCGGGAACATACGGCGCGCCGCCTCCACCGCCAAAACAGGCGTTTGGATGAGCGTGGCCGTCACGGCTCCGCTGGTACTGATCATTCAGATTTTTGCCCCCCAACTGATCGGATTATTTAATGCTGACCCTGCCGTAATCCGGGAGGGCGCCTACTATCTTCATCTCTGCTGCGGGCTGAATTTTCTGCCCTACACCGTCATGTACCTGCTGGATTCTTTCGCCACCGGCACTGGGGATTCCAGATTCGCCATGCTCAACGCCTTATTCCAATCCGTTGTCCTGCGTCTCGGGCTCAGCGTCTTGCTGGGGAATGTACTGGGCTGGGGCTATCCAGGCATCTGTCTGGCGGAAGCCGTCTCCCCCATCCTTCCCGCTATCCTGGGCCTGGGCTATTTTTTCGGTGGGCGCTGGAAAAAGACGCTCCCTCCTCCAAAGGCTGATACAGTCTGGCCGAATGGAAACAAATAACTTTTGCTATAGGACCGGCCGGCCATTTTACATGGATGGCCGGCCGGTCTTTTTTCCCGGCATCCCCCTCGAAGAGCCGCAGGAGAAGAGAGGGAAGAGAGAGAAGAAGAGAGGGATCTAACTGGATATTAAACCCATAGTGTTCCAGCCTCTTTCATTGAC
>ENA-OUPA01000053-OUPA01000053.1-human-gut-metagenome-genome-assembly--contig:-NODE-53-length-99704-cov-11.4432_pt1 | contig 99704 bp, 107 predicted proteins | sample MGYA00237939_ERZ548770 | MGnify/ENA primary metagenome ERZ548770 (study PRJEB26490, sample SAMN05356877) | human gut metagenome | biome: terrestrial biome; feature: human-associated habitat; material...
GGCGGGGCCCGCCCCGCCGCTTTTATCCTATTGCTTTTGAAAAAACCAGCCCAAGGGGGCCTTCAAGCCGCCCCTTCACAGGAAACGGACAGAAAAAGCGTAGGCTTTCTTCTCCCCGGGGGGCAAAAGCTGCATCCCCTTTTTCTCCAGAAAGCCGTCCCCTTCGGTGGTCTGGGTGGCGCAGCCGGTCCAAGGCTCCAGGCAGACGTAGGGGCCGTCGTTCTTGGCAGACCAGATGCCCAGCAGGGGGAACTGGGAGAAGTCCATCTCCACACCCCGGCCGGTTTGAGGGTTTACCACCTGCACCTTGCGGGAGTTGAGCCCCTCGAACACCAGGGCATCCTTGTAGAAAAGGGGATGGGTCAGGGGGATTTCCCGCTCCTCTCTCAGCTCATAGGCGGTCTGGGTAGGATCGATCAGGCCCGTATCCAAGATGACGGGGCAGCGCTGGGTCTCCGGCTGCTCAAACCGGATGACGTAATCCTCAAAGGCGGCCGCCTCGTTTACAGGGACATTGAAGCCCGGATGCCCGCCGATGACAAAGGGCAGGGGCTCCTCTCCCCTGTTCTCCACCGTGAACTCTGTCTCGTAGCCGTCCGCTTTCAGTGTGTAGGCCACGGTGAGGGCAAACTGGAAGGGATAGCGCTTTTCGGTCTCCGCATCGGCGGTGAGGCAGTAGGCCAAGCGGTCCTTTCCCTCCTCTACCAGGGTGAACTGGCTGGCTTTGGCGAAGCCGTGCCGGTTCATGGAATACCACTCTCCGCCGATCTGGGTCCGGTTGTCCCGCAGGGCCCCCACAATGGGGAACAGCACTGGGGCATGTTCCCTCCAATATTGGGGGTCGCCCACCCAAAGGTGCTCAAAGTCCTCCGGCCCTTTGAGGGAGACCAGCTGGGCGCCCAGGGAATCCACCTGGGCAGTATACACTCCGTTGGTTATTGTAGCATGCATGTGCACTCCTCCTTGTTGTTCTTGCTCCCATTATAGCAGGGCCGAAAGCCCGGCGCAAGAAATCACGGGCTTTTCCCCGAAAATCCGTTTACCTTTTGCCGGACTTGTGTTAGGATAGGGAGGACAAGAAAACCAGTGGGGAGGATGTGTATGCGAGCTGTCATTCAGCGGGTGGGCCGGGCGGAAATCACCATTGACCACCGGGAAACCCGCTCCATCGGCCAAGGGCTGGTGGTGTTTTTGGGTGTGATGAAAGGGGACACGGACAAGCAGGCGGACTTTTTGGCAGAGAAGGTACAGGGCCTGCGTGTGTTCACAGACGCAGAGGGGAAGATGAACCTTTCCCTGGAGGACACCGGTGGAGAACTGCTGGTGGTTTCCAACTTCACCTTGGGCACGGACTGCAAAAAGGGCCGCCGCCCCTCCTTTGACCTGGCGGCCCCGCCGGAAGAGGCGGAACGGCTTTACCGCCATTTTGTGGAACGGGCCAAGGCCCTGGGGATCCGCAAGGTGGAGACTGGGGAGTTCGGCGCCTATATGGAGGTGCTATGCCAAAACGACGGGCCGGTGAACCTTTTCATCGACACGGAAAAGATCGGCAAGTAAAGAACGGGAGGAAGCTGTATGAACTGCGCATTTTGGAAACGGCTGATGAAAGAGACCGGTTTTCCAGAGGAGGCCAAAGCAGAAGTTCTGCGCTGCGGGGAATTCCTGCGGCAAAACGGACAGGAAGAGGCCCTGGACGGCGCTGTGGAATTCTTCTATTGCCACGACCTGGACACGAAGCTGGTGGAGCCCCTGCTGGAGGATCTCTCCCAGGAGAGCGGCGTGAATCTCTACACCCTGTGGCTGCTGTTCCTGCTGGAGGCCGCTGCGCCCGCCAAGGAGCTGTACCGCCAGAAAGGTGTGCCGGAACGGGTGTTCTGGGATACCTTCGCGGACCTGAAGTATAAGGTGCTGGAGTGCAAAGCGGTGCAGGGCGTGTGGGGGAACTTTGTCTCTTCCTGGTATCCTATCTTCTACTCTGGGGACATTGTAAAGCTGGGTCGGCTGGAGTATGAGGACATCCCCTATCCCTGGGAAACCCCCTATAAGAAACACGGCCTGGTGGTGAAGAAAGGGGACCCGGTGAAGAACATCCACATCCCCTCCAGCGGGGAGCCCTTCGACCTGCCCGCCCGGCTGGACTCTTACAAGCGGGCCTACGGCTTTTTCCGGGAGGAACTGCAAGGCGGGCCCTTAGTGTGCGTGTGCCACTCCTGGCTGCTGTACCCTGAAAACCGTCAGGTCCTCTCCCCCGCCTCCAATATCGTCAGCTTCCAGGAGGATTTCGACCTGGTGGGCTGGGAAGAGACAGAGACCTTCGGCGACGCCTGGCGGGTCTTTGGGGCGGCAAGCCGGGGACCGCTGGAGGACCTGCCGGAGGGCACCTCCATGCAGCGGGGCTTCAAGCGCTGGCTGCTGGCGGGGCACAAGACCGGCGAGGGCCGGGGCGTGCTGGTTTTTGACGGGAAAACGCTTCTCACCCGGTGAAAGGAGCTCCCATGGAACAGGACCTTCTCTTTCTTTTTGAAAAGTGCCCCGGCGCCCTTCCCCTGTACCATGCCTTGGAGGAACGGCTTCGGAAGGCGGTGCCCGGCATGGCGGTGAAGGTGGGCAAGAGCCAGGCCAGCTTTTACCTGCGCCATCAATTTGGCTGCGCCTCTCTGCTGGCTGCCAAACGGAAAAAGGACCGGCCGGACCCCTATCTGACCGTGACCTTTGGCCTGGCCTATCCGGTGGAGAGCCCCCGCATTGCCGTGAAGACCGAGCCCTACCCCAACCGCTGGACCCACCATGTGGTCCTCGGCCGCGTGGAGGAGATCGACGAAGAGCTGCTGGGGTGGCTGCGGGAGGCGGCTGCGTTTGCCGCCTCGAAAAGATAAGCAGGGATATTTTCCCAAGCTGGCATAGAAAAAGAGGCATCCTGTTGGGAATGCCTCTTCCTATGTTTGGCGAAAAAACAAGACCGGCGGTGAAGCCGGCCTTGTTTCGAGGTAAAATATGAAAGGACGAAAACCCTTATACTCTGTTTCTGCCTGAAAAGGCCATGTCCGCGCGGGGAATGTAACTGTGTCTCCCCTGTGGGGCCCTGCGCCCCCGCCGTCTCTCCCGGCGGTAAAGCAACAACCCGCCAGCTACAAAGGCCAGCACCACCACAAACCCAGCGATGCAAGCCAGAGGCGAAGCCGCCCAGCGCGAAGGGATGGAAGCGGACAGCTCACCCGCAGAGGCGTTCCCTGCGGCCGCCTGCGTGTCCTCCACCACCTGGGCCGCTGCCGCGGTAGGGTCTGCCTGCGCCTGCGAGACCAGGCTGAGAGCCATTACCGTACACACCGTCAGCACCAGCACCAACAGGAAGGTGAGAAGATTTTGCAGCGTTTTTTTCCGCATCCCTGTACACTCCTTTCAGAAGGCCCTTCCCTGCGGAAGGTTACACTTCGATGACAAGTGTTACAATTTGGTTACATTTTAGCATGCCTTTTCCGAGAATGCAACCCCCTTTTCCACAATTCAGAAAAATTCACAAACCATTCACAGTTGGCTACAAAATATAGGGGGTGCGGCCTGGATTTTTCAAAGAAAACACAAAATTTGGGGCAGCGCTGCGCCAAAGCACAACGAGCTGCCACCGGAATTTGCCCGCAGCGGGAAAATGCCCGCCGGCCAGCCTGGCAAAAGAAAAGGCCCGAGGGGAACCCCTCGGGCCTTTTGAACCGGTGGTGAAACTTACTTCAGCTCAACCTCAGCGCCAGCCTCGGTCAGCTTGGTCTTGATGGACTCGGCGTCGTCCTTAGAAGCGCCCTCCTTGATGGTCTTGGGAGCCTCGTCAACCAGAGCCTTGGCTTCCTTCAGGCCCAGGCCGGTGATCTCCTTGACAACCTTGATGACGTTGATCTTGTTGGCGCCAGCGCTCTTCAGGACCACGTCGAACTCGGTCTTCTCCTCAGCAGCGGGAGCAGCAGCAGCGGGAGCAGCCACGGCAACAGCAGCGGGAGCAGCAGCGGAAACACCGAACTCCTCCTCCAGAGCCTTAACCAGCTCGGAGAGCTCCAGGACGGTGAGGGACTTGACTTCTTCAATCAGGTTAGTGACCTTCTCAGACATGATAAAATACCTCCATAAAATTTAGTGATAGGCAAAGAAATGAAATGGGGGAAATCTCCCCTGAGCGCTTTAGGCGCTCTGCTTCTCGGCAATGGCGTTGAGGGCGATGACCAGGCTGCGGAGAGTGCCGCTGCACACATTGGCAAAGCCCTGAATGGGGCCGTTCAAGCCGCCGAGCACCTGAGCCACCAGAACCTCCTTGGGGGGCAGCTTGGCCAGCTCATCAATGCTCTTGGAATCCACCGTGTCACCGTCAATAAAGCCGGCCTTCACCGTGAAATTCTCGTTGTCCTTGGCATAGTCGGAAAGGATCTTGGGGGCGTCCACATAGCCGTTCTCGCTGTAAGCGATGGCGGTGGCGCCGTGGAGATGCTCCTCCAGGCCCTCGATGCCGGCCTCCTTAAAGGCCAGGCCAAGCAGGGTGTTCTTGACCACCTTGTACTCGCAGCCTGCCTCACGCAGCTGCTTGCGCAGTTTGGTGTCCTTTTCCACCGTGATGCCTTCATAGTTCACCAGCACGCCCACATTGGCCTTTTTAAAGTCCTCGGCCAGCTGTGCCACCTGCTGTCTCTTTTGTTCCAGAATCTTCTCGCTGGGCAATTCGTTTCACCTCCGGGTCGTGAAAGTAGAAGTAAAAACGCCTTTCCGGGTTTCCTCGGAAAGGCGTTGCAAGCAAATTACAGAAGGAGAAAGCGCCATGCAGGCACCCCTGACAGAAGCACAGCCCTGTCATTCTTCTTTGCTCGTCTTTCCTCGGCAGGCCGGACAAAACCGTTTACAAACCTGCTGTCTTTGGATGGACAGCTTTGTTATTATAGCAAATGTTGCTGGGCCTTGTCAAGCCCTAAGCCGCTTATTTATCTCAGATAAACTTGGCGGGGTTGATCTTCACGCCGGGGCCCATGGTGGCGCTGACCACGCAGGAGCGGACATACTGGCCCTTTGCCGCAGAGGGCTTGGCCTTCACAATGGCGTCCATCAGGGTGTCGAAGTTCTCCTGAAGCTTCTCCACGCCGAAGGAGACCTTGCCGATGGGGCAGTGGATGATGTTGGTCTTGTCCAGACGGTACTCGATCTTACCAGCCTTGGCCTCGGACACAGCCTTGCCGATATCGGGGGTGACGGTGCCGGCCTTGGGGTTGGGCATCAAGCCGCGGGGACCAAGCAGACGGCCCAGACGGCCCACCAGGCCCATCATGTCGGGGGTGGTGATCAGCACGTCGAAATCCATCCAGTTTTCAGACTGGATCTTCTGCACCATTTCCTCGCCGCCCACATAATCAGCGCCGGCAGCCTTGGCGTCTTCTTCCTTCTCGGGCTTGCAGATGGCCAGCACACGCACGCTCTTGCCAGTGCCGTTGGGCAGCACAATGGCGCCACGGACCTGCTGGTCGGCATGACGGCCGTCCACGCCCAGCTTTACATGAAGCTCGACGGTCTCATCGAACTTGGCAGTGCCAGTTTTCACGCAGATGTCCAGCGCCTCAGCGGTATCGTAGACCTTGCTGCGGTCGATGAGCTTGGCGCCTTCCACATATTTTTTACCGTGTTTCATTCTCTCTTTCCTCCAGTGGTAAATATCGGATTACTAGATTTCCTCCCACTCGGGAATCAATCGACTACTTCGATACCCATGCTGCGGGCAGTGCCGGCGATCATGCTCATGGCGCTCTCCACAGAAGAGGCGTTGAGGTCGGGCATTTTCTGTTCGGCGATCTTCTGCACCTGCTCGCGGGTGATCTTGGCGACCTTCTTCTTGTTGGGCTCACCGGAGGCCGTCTCGATCCCGCAGGCCTTCTTGATCAGCACAGCGGCCGGAGGGGTCTTGGTGATAAAGGTGAAAGAACGGTCCGCATAGACCGTGATGACGACGGGGATGATAAGGCCCACGTCATTCTTGGTACGCTCGTTGAATTCCTTGGTGAACGCCATAATGTTCACGCCATGCTGGCCGAGCGCGGGGCCGACAGGCGGTGCCGGAGTCGCTTTGCCGGCAGGGATCTGGAGCTTGATAAAGCCCGTAACCTTCTGAGCCATTTGTTTGCACCTCCAAAATTCGTGGTGGATGACGGCGCGGCTGTGAGAAAGATTTCAGCCGTGCCTCCCACAGGGGCAATGCCCCTCGCAAAAGCGGGCGCGCCCGCTTGCTGCCTTACACATTGTTCCGCGAGAAAGCGCGGCCTTTCTTGCTGGAAGATCAGTCCACAGGTTCGGCCTGGTCCAGCTCCAGCTCGACGGGGGTTTCCCTGCCGAACATGGAAACGGTGACCCGCACGCGGTTTTTCTCCACGTCCAGCTCCTCCACCGTGCCGACAAAGCCCTCCAAGGGCCCGTCCACGATGTTGACGGAGTCGCCCACCTTATAGCTGACCTCCACTTCCCGCTTTTCAATGCCCAGCCGGGCCACCTCGTCCTCCGTCAGCGGGATCGGCTTGGAGGAAGGGCCCACAAACCCTGTGCAGCCGCGGATGTTCCGCACCGCATACCAGGATTCGTCCGTCATCACCATTTTTACGATGACATAGCCGGGGAAGATCTTGCGTTCTACTTCCTTGCGCTTGCCCGATTCAGTGATCTCTGTCACCGTTTCTGTGGGCACGCGGATCTCTTGGATCAGATCTTGCAGTTGGCGGTTCTCCACCGTTTTTTCCAGGTTTGAGGCAACCTTGTTCTCATACCCGGAGTAGGTGTGCACCACATACCATTTTGCTTCTTCAGCCATCTGCTACCTCCGCTTTCCTGTGAGACTTCCGTTACCCGGCCACGTTCATCACAAGGCCCAGCAGGTTCATAAACACGGTGTCCAGCAGGAAAACGAACAAGGCCACCACCAGAATGGTCACCAGCACCACGCCGGTGTTTTTAAAGGTTGCCTTGGGGGTGGGCCACACGATCTTCTTGATCTCGCCCTTGCAGTCGCGGAAGAATTTGGCCACACGCTTAAAGAAGCGGACAAAGCCGTTCTCTTTCTTCTTGACGTTCTCAGCCATGTCCTCCGCTCCTTACTTGGTTTCCCTGTGCAGGGTGTGTTTCCGGCAGAACCTGCAGTACTTGTTCATTTCCAGTCTGTCGGGATCGTTCTTCTTGTTCTTTTTGGTGTTGTAGTTTCTCTGCTTGCACTCGGTGCAGGCCAGCACAACCTTCACTCTCATTTTGTCGGCACCTCCCGTTTTACGGAAAAATTTTGGGGGCTTTTCGCCCCGGCCTCCCTCGGAAAAACAGGCACAAAAAAAGAACCTCTTTTTCGAGGTGTTACCAGTATAGCACAACAGGCTCTCCCTTGTCAAGGAAGATTTCCCCGGCAAACGGGGGATTTTCCCGCGAAAAAAGCCTTTGACAAGCCCAGGGGTGCTTTGCTATAATGCAGGACGAAAGTATGCCGCGCTGTGAACGCGGAGAGAGCCTGGTGAAAGGGACATGAAGCTTCCGGACCATTTTCGAAAACGGGTGGGCATGACCACCATAGGCGTGACCTTATGCGCCATTGCTGTGGGCTTTTTTAAATGCTCCAGCTTTGGGGTGGACCCCTTTCAAAGCTTTGCCCAGGGCGTGTGGGGGCGTTTCTTTGAAAGCTTTGCCAGCTATGGGGTGTATTATATGGTGCTCAGCGGGCTGATGCTGGCCCTGGACCTGCTGATTGCCCGCAGCTACATGGGAATTGCCACCCTGGTGAACATGTTCCTGACAGGATATATTGTGGACTTCAGCGTGTGGGCCATCCACAGCCTGTTCCCCGCACCGGGCCTGCTTGCCCGCATTGTCTTTCTGGCGGTGGGGGTTCTGGTCATGTGCTTTGCCTCTTCCCTCTACATGACCTCCAACCTGGGGGTCTCTGTCTATGACGCCATCCCCATTGTCATCGCGGAGAAACGGCGGTGGCCCTTCCGGTTTGTGCGCATCGGCTGCGACCTGGTCTGCGTGGCCATTGGCGCCCTTTCCGGGCTGCTGCCGGGGGTGGGCACCTTGATTACCGCGCTTTTCATGGGGCCGCTGATCGAGGTGTTCAACCACAGCTTCTCCCTCCCCTTCCTCTATGGCAAAGGGAATGTCCACAAGCTGGGCAAGGGCTCAAACTCAAAGGGGAGCGGAGCACAGGCAAAATAAAAAGAAGGGATGCAGCGGCGCGCCGCCGGGCATCCCTTCTTTTTTGCGCTTGACGGAGGAGAGGCGCCCCCGCCGGAACATGGCAAGGCTTAGTGCTTGTTGTCCAAGGGCTTTGCCACAACTTTCTTTTTCTTCTTTTTCTTTTCGGGCTTGATCTTCTTCCCCTTCAGGCGGCGGCTGTATTTGGTGCTCTTCTGCAGCTCTTCCCCCAGGCGCTCCCGCACAGCCTGGAAAGCGCTGTCCGAGAGGGAATTGAGCAGGGTGATCGCCGCCAGGGAGCGGGTATCCAAATCGCCGTTTGCGTACATGTCATCCAGCAGGGAGCACAGCTTTTTCATGGGGTCGCTGTTGGGGTACTTCTGGGCCAGGTCCTCGCAGCGGGGCACCACATGGGCTTTGATAAAGGTTGCGAACCGCACCTGCCCATAGACGATCTTCTCCTCATTGAGCTCATCCTTCAGCTCGGGGAAAATGTTCACCAGCCGGTTCATAAAGAACAGCGGGTCCACCACCCGGTCCCCGTCCTTCTTGCTGCGGTGCTTCTGCTGCACCAGCGCCACGCGCTTGGGGCCCTGCACCACCTCTAAAAAGTCATTGAGAATGCTCTCCGCGTCGGCCCGCGTGCCCTCCCGCTCATCAAAAAGCCAAAGGGAAAGGCCGCGCCAATCCCCGGGCTCACCGCCCTCCTTCAGGGTGGTAGAGCGCAGCTGGAAGCGCTGGTGGGCCCGCTCGTACAGCAGGCTGTAGGCCACATCCTCTGTGGTAAACATCACCGCCCGGCCGGCGGGGTCCTCCAGGGGGACGGCCTCGCTAAAGCCCTGCTTCGCAAGCTCCTCCTGCAGGCCCTTCTCTATCAGTTCAAAGGCGTCAAAATTCAAAATGATCCACTCCAACATATCGCCATGGCGAGTATTTCGTTTGGCTATCAGTATAGCATGGGCGCGAAAAAAAGTCTATCTATTTTTTCCCCGCAGCCGGAAAACCCTCGGAAAGGAGTTGCGAAATCCAGCGGGGCATAGTATAATATTGAATCGAGTCTGCCCGCCATTTTCAGAACAGGCGGGCCCTGCCGGAAAAGCGGGGAAGCCTTTCCCGCTGTGGCGGCAGAAGCTTAGAATTGGGGTGTGATGGCGATGAACCACAGCAAGCTGAGCCTGGCCGTGATTTTCGGGGGCGTTTCCTCAGAGCATGAGGTCTCCCGGATGTCGGCCACTTCCATTTTGGAGAACCTTTCTCCTGAGCAATACGATGTACACATGGTGGGCATTACCAAGAAGGGCCAATGGCTGCTCTACACCGGAGAGGTAAAGGACATCCTCTCTGGCGCCTGGGAGCAGGGGCCAGTGGCTCCCGCCTTTCTCTCCCCGGACCCCACGGTCCATGGGCTGGTGGTGCTTCGGGATGGAAAAGCAGAAACCCTGCGGCTGGACGTGATCTTCCCCGCCCTGCACGGGAAAAACGGGGAGGACGGCACCATTCAGGGGCTGTTCCAGCTCTCTCAGATCCCCTATGTGGGCTGTGACACCGAATCCTCCGCCATCTGCATGGATAAGGCGGTGACCCACACCCTGCTTTCCGCGGCGGACATTGAGCAGGCCCACTATCTGTGGTTCTATGCCGACCGTTTTGACGCGGCCCCGGACACCATTAAGAAGAAGATTAAGGCAAGACTGGATTTCCCCGTGTTCGTCAAGCCCGCCAACGCCGGCTCCTCCGTGGGGGTCAGCAAGGTAGAGCGTTACGAGGACCTGGACGAGGCCATCCGCAAGGCCGCCCGAGAGGACAAAAAAGTCATCGTGGAAGAGGGCATCCGCGGCCAAGAGGTGGAGTGCGCCGTGCTGGGCAACCGGGACGCCCAAGCCTCTATTGTGGGGGAGATTGGCGCCTCTGCCCAGTTTTACGACTATGATGACAAGTATGTCAACGGCACCAGCCAGCTGTACATCCCCGCCCGGCTGGACGAGGAGGTGGCGGAGAAGATCCGCCGGACCGCTGTGCGGGCCTACCGGCTGCTGGGCTGCTCTGGCCTGACCCGGGTGGATTTCTTTGTCACAGAGGGGGACCACCGGGTGGTCTTGAACGAACTTAACACCTTGCCGGGCTTTACCTCCATCAGCATGTATCCTAAGCTGTGGATGGCCATGGGCCTGACCTATGGGGAACTGCTGGATAAGCTCATCGACCTGGCCTTTCAGAAGGCCGGGCAGGAAAGACCCTGAGAAAAGGAAGGTGACCACCCATGGATAACCGCCCCATCGGCGTGTTCGACTCTGGCCTGGGGGGCCTGACCGCCGTTAAGCAGCTGGAAAAGCTGCTGCCCGGCGAGAGCATCATTTACTTTGGCGACACCGGCCGGGTGCCCTATGGCTCTCGGGGGAAGGAGACCATTCTGCGCTATGCCCGCCAGGACATGGACTTTCTCCTCTCTCAAAACGTAAAGGCGGTGCTGGCTGCCTGCGGCACGGTGAGCTCTGTGGCCCGCAGCGTGGGAGAGGCCCTTTCCGTGCCCTACATTGACGTCATCCGCCCCAGCGCCCAGGCGGCGGCGGCTGCCACAAAGAATGGGAAAATCGGCGTGATCGGCACGGCGGCCACCATCCACAGCGACTCCTACCGCAGCGCCCTGCTGCGCCTCAACCACAAGCTGCAGGTGTTCCCCCAGGCTTGCCCCCTGTTTGTCTCATTGGTGGAGTCCGGCTTTGTGGCCCCTCAGGACGAGGTGACCCGGCTGGTGGCAGAGCGCTATCTGGCCCCTGTGCGGGCCGCCGGGGTGGACACCCTGATCCTGGGCTGCACCCACTACCCTATCATTGCCCCTACCATTGGCAGCGTGATGGGCAGGGGGGTCACCCTCATTGACAGCGGCCGGGAAGCCGCCCTGGCCATGGCCCAGGCCCTGAAGGACCGGGACCTGCTGTGCGAGCCGGGCGCCCCCCGGCAGGTGCGGTACTTCGTCACCGACACGCCGGAAAACTTTATGAACGTGGCCGAGCTGTTCCTGGGCCACAGCGTAGAGGGGCGCACCCAGCGCATTGACATTGAGGGCGACCCCGCCTGAGAAGGAAAGAGGGAACTGGGAATGCTAAAGGACGATTATGACATCAACATCATTGGCCGGCAGGCCTATGAGGAAGAAACCGGCGAGATCACCCTGAACACCACCGGGTCCTATACCCAGCGGGGCGGGACCCGGTTCATCGCCTATAAGGAGTACGACACGGATGACCCCAAGGTCAGCTACACCTCTGTTTTAAAGGTGGAGCCCGGCAAGGTGACCATGATGCGTTCTGGCTCTTCCACCCGGCTGATTTTAGAAGAGGGCCGGCGCCACCTTTGCCTGTATGACACGGGCTACGGCACCCTGTCTGTCGGGGTGTTCACCAGCGACCTGACCTCCTCCCTGGGGGAGCGGGGCGGCCGGGTGGACATCAAATATACCCTGGACATCGACTCCAACCTGTCCAGCAGCAACGAGATCACCGTGGAAGTAAAGCCCCGCAGGCGCGCCACGCCCAGGGCCTGAGCCGCCGCGCTGGGCCATAAGCCCGGCTTTTCACTCCCCGCCATCCCATGAAAGGAAGATGTAAAACATGTCTCAATTAGTAGCCACTGCCACCACTCAACTGCGCGGCGCCCTGGCCCAGGCCATGCAGGCCGCCATGGAAAAGGGGCAGCTGCCCCAGGCCCCCCTGCCCCCTATTGCCCTGGAGGTGCCCGCCGACCGTTCCCACGGGGATTGGTCCTGCAATGCCGCCATGGCGGGGGCCCGCACCTTCCGCATGGCCCCTGTGAAGATCGCCCAGGCCATTCAGGAAAACCTGGATCTTTCCGGCACTTATTTTGACAAGTGCGAGATTGCCGGGCCGGGCTTTCTCAACTTCACCTATGAGCCCCGCTTCTACGGGGAGGTGCTCCAGGACATCCACCGGTTGGGCGGCGATTACGGCCGCTCGGATTACGGCCAGGGCAAACGGGTGCTGGTGGAGTTTGTCTCTGCCAACCCCACTGGGCCCATGCACATCGGCAACGCCCGGGGCGGCGTGCTGGGGGACGCCCTGGCCTCGGTGCTGGACGCCGCGGGCTACCAGGTGGAGCGGGAGTTCTACATCAACGACGCGGGCAACCAGGTGAACAAGTTTGGCGCCTCTCTGGAAGCCCGGTACCTGCAGCTGTACAAGGGCGAGGAGGCCGTGCCCTTCCCGGAGGACGGCTACAAGGGCGAGGACATCATTGCCCACGCCAAAAACTTCGCCCAGGAATACGGGGACAAGTATGTACAGGCCAGTGAGGAAGAGCGCCGGGCTGCCCTGGTGGCCTACGCCCTGCCCAAGAATATCCAGGGCCTCCACGATGACCTGGCCCGCTACCGGGTGGAGTACGACAACTGGTTCAAAGAGTCCAGCCTTCACGAGAACGGCGCTGTGGGCCGGGTGGTGGAACTGCTGAAAGAGAAGGGCGCCACCTATGAGAAAGAGGGGGCCACCTGGTTCCACGGGGAAGCCTACGGCAGCGAGGACTTCGTGCTGGTGCGAGGGAACGGGGTGCCCACCTATGTGGTGCCGGACATCGCCTATCACTACGGCAAGCTGGTGACCCGCGGCTTCGACCTGGCCATTGACGTGCTGGGGGCTGACCACCACGGCTATGTGCCCCGGCTGAAGGCCGCCCTCACCGCGCTGGGGGTGGATGCGGACAAGCTCCAGGTGGTGCTGATGCAGATGGTGCGCCTGGTGCGGGACGGGGAGATCGTCAAGGCATCCAAGCGCAGCGGCAAGGCCATTACCCTGGTGACGCTGCTGGACGAGGTGCCGGTGGACGCCGCCCGGTTCCTGTTCAACTCTTACGAGGCCAACACCCGCATTGACTTTGACCTGGACCTGGCTGTGCAGCAGGACAGCCAGAACCCGGTGTACTACGTGCAGTACGCCCACGCCCGCATCTGCTCCATTTTGAAGAACCTGGCCGCCGACGGCATTCAGCCCCGGGAGTGCGGCGCCCAGGAGCTCTCCCGCCTGACGGCCCCCGAGGAGCTGGAGCTGATCCGCCACCTGTCCAGCTACACCGGCGAAGTGCAGGCCGCTGCCAAGGGTATGGACCCCTCTAAGATCACCCGCTATGTGATGAACCTGTCCACCCTGTTCCACAAGTTCTACAACGCCTGCCGCGTGAAGGGCAGCGACGAGGCTTTGCAGGCCGCCCGGCTGTACCTGTGCACTGCCACCCGCACCGTGCTGGAAAACGGCCTGGAGCTGTTCAAGGTGACGGCGCCGGAGAGCATGTAAGCCAGCCGCGCGGAGTGCCTCCGCTCCCAATTCGCGGCGGGTGCTCCCGCTGAGCGATTCGCGGTCCGTGACCGGACTGGACGATTCGCGCCCTGGAGCGGCGGCTTGCGCTCGCGCTTGATCGAGAGGAAAAAGCGCGTCCGCGCCGCTGGCTTTGCTGTGACCTTCCCGGTCTTGGCCATTTCTCAGGGAATCCCCGCAAACCTATACTAGAAAAAGCATCCAAGCAAAACCGCCTGGATGCTTTTTTTACTGCCATCTATTCTATGGGAAAGCTGGGCCTACAGCTCCTGCCCCAGCAGCGCTTTTATCTCCGGCACGGACTTGCCCTCTTTGCGCAGCTGGCGGATGCGGGCAATGCGGGCCAGGCTTTCCTCCCGGCGGTAGCGGCGGGTCAGGTTCTCCCCGGCCTGCTCAAAGGGCAGCATGCCCTCTTCGGTGTAAAATTTCAGCGTGCTGTAACGCACGTCTGTCAGGCGCACCAGTTCGCCGATCGTCACATACTCCGCCTGGCGGATGACCTCCAGGCTTCTCTGCCTTGCCATGGGAACCTCAGTGCATCATGGTGGTGAGGACCGTCATGGTGGCAATCATGTTGTAGATATACTCCACCATCTCCCCCACCAGGCGGCCGTTGGGAGAGGCGGCGATCTCTTTCAGCCGCTGCTTGATCTCCTTCTGCTCGAACTTGGAGAAATACTCCTTCAGGCAGCCGCTTTTGTCCAGCAGGGCGGTGAGGGCGGCCACCTCGTCGGTGACCGTGCCGTCCTCCAGCAGCTCGGAGCGCACCATATCCACCACCCGGTTGATGGCCTCCTTACTGGGGGCGAAGGCGGTCTTGCTGCCGAAGAGCCCGGCCTTCACTGCCTGGGCCAAGCCCATCTCCTCCAGAGAGGTGCCCACAGAGCCCATCAAGGCGTCGATGTGCTTGTCAGAGAGGGAGTAGGTGTAGGCCTCCATCACCTTTTCCGGCTTCATGGTTCCCTTCTCCGCCAGGAACTCATACAGGGGCTTCAGGTAAGCCCGGCCCACCGGAAGAGGCCCGGTGACAGTGACGTTCTTCTTATCCAGAGAGAGGCAGCCCTCCAGCTGCAAATCCAAAAGGCCGGCGGCCACAAAGCACACCAGGCGCTCGGTGCTGAAATCGGAAATGCGGCCCTTCTCGTTGACAGCGCAGATGTAGTACTCTTGGGTGATGGACAGGTCTTGCATGGCGGATTCTCCTTTTCCACTGGCTACTTATCACTTATTACTTACTACTTACGATTTATAGTGTACTGGATGGCGCAGCGTTTGTCAACAGGGGTTTCCCAGAAAATGGAAAAAGCCGGGCAAAGCCCGGCTTGGTTTTCGTATCTCAATGGACTGCTCCCCAGTGATGGAGCACCTGGGCGGCGGCCTCTTCTTCCACCTGGGGGAAGGGCGCCAGGGGCTGGGGCTCCCCGTGGGGAGCGATGGGCTTTTCCAGCCAGAGCACATCCAGCCAACGGCCGTGCTTATAGCCCACCTTGGCAAAGCGCCCAGCCTCCCGGAAGCCCAGGGCCTGGTGGAAAGCCACACTGGGGGCGTTCTCCGCGGTGACGCAGCCGTACACTGTGCGCACCCCCTGAAGCCGCAGCAAGTCGAACAAGGCGCCGTACAGCCGGGAGCCCAACCCCTGGCGGGCCGCCTCCTGGCGGAGGTAGACAGTCAGCTCGGCGCTCCACTGGTAGGCGGGGCGGGCGGCATAGGCATGGGCATAGGCATAGCCCAGCAGGCCCCCCTGCTCCTCCCAGACCAGGTAGGGGTAACAGGCAGAGACCTCCCTCAGCCGCCGGGCAAACTCCTCACAGCTGGGAACCTGGTATTCAAAAGAGGCTGTCGTGCCCGTCACATAGGGGGCGTAGATGTCCAGCAGCGCGGGGACATCCTCCTCGCGGGCCAGCCGGATGGGCGATGGCATGGGAATTCCTTCTTTCCAGAAAAAATCAGGCGGCCCCCAGCGGCAAGGGTGCGGGATCACTTTTTAAAGGGCCAAAAATACAGGCCATAGGCCACCAGACACACAGAGATCAGCCCCGCGCTTACTGCTGCGCCAATGGCCATTGCCGTGTGCTGCAGAGGCCCTGCCACCATGCTGATGATAATTGCCGCCGCATCAGCCGCCAACAGCAGCCGGTAAAATTTCCGTTCCACTTCGGTCATGGCAATTCTTCCTTTCTCAGCCTCCCACAGGGGTTTTCCCTTATTGTACCCCCTTTGTCCCTTTCTTGCAAGACCCTTCCCCCAGCAGGGCGTTGGCAAGGGCCGCCAGCTGCTCCAGGGTTAGGCGCTCGGCCCGGACGTTCTCCGGCGCCCCAGCGGCCGCCAGGGCCTGCTCCACCTGGGGCTTGGGGAGCCCCAGAGTGGCGGAGAGGGAATTGGCCGCCGTCTTCCGCCGCTGGGCAAAGGCGGCCCGGGAGACCCGGAAAAACCAGTCCTCGTCCGCCACGGAGACCGGGGGCTCCTGGCGCAGGTCCAGCCGGAGGACGGCGGAATCCACCTTGGGGGGCGGCAGAAAGCTGCCCCGCCCCACTTGGAACAGGAGCTTGGGCTGGCTGCGGTAATGCACCGCCACGCTCACGGCCCCGCACTCCCGCTCCCCGGGGGCGGCACACAGCCGCTGGGCAGCCTCCTTTTGCACCATCACCGTGATAGAGGTGAGGGGCAGCCCCTCCTCCAGCAGGCGCAGGATCACCGGGGAGGTGATGTAATAGGGCAGGTTGGCGCACACGCATACCGGCCCGCCCCCAAACTCCTGCTGGATGAGCTGGTGCAAATCCAGCTTCATCACATCGCCGGGGATAATTTTCACGTTGTCCCGGCCCGCCAGGGTCTCCTCCAGCACGGGGAACAGCCGGGAGTCCAGCTCGATGGCGCAGACCTTTTCCGCCACTTGAGAGAGCTCCCAGGTGAGCACGCCAATGCCCGGCCCCACCTCGATAACGCCTTTGCACCCTTGGGCGCCGCACTCGGCGGCCATGCGGGGGCACACCCCGGGGTTGATGAGGAAATTCTGCCCCAGGGCCTTGGAAAAGTGGAACCCGTGGCGGGAAAGCACCTCTTTGATATGGCCGGGGTCGGAAAGGCTGCTTTTACTCATGGTCATCCTCCTTGTCTGTCACTTGGTACACCACCCGGACGCCGTCATCATAGACCCGGGGGTACAGAAAATCCAGGGCAGCTTCATCCACCGGATACGAGCTCCGCTCAAAATCGCTGACCAGGATGTAGTCCACCCCAAAGTCCTCCAGCAGGGGCTGGGCGTCCGCTGGATGCTCATAGATGATCTGGACGGCCCGCTGGCTTTTGTCGTAGGGCAGGCCGTGATAGAAGAGGTAGGAAGGGGAACCGCACACCACGTTGCGCCCCGCCAGGGAGGCCACCTCGTTGTTGTGGCGGGTGTCCGTCAGGAACACCGCCTGGGGCTCTGTGTTCTCCTCCACCCATTGGGAAAGGGCAAGGGCCCCGGAGCCGAAGAGCTCATAGCTGGCCACGGCCTCCCGGCCCATGGTCAGCGCCGCGGAGAGGGAGGTCACGGCCAGCATCCCGGCGGCAGCCCCCGCCCGAAGGCGGCGGCCCCGCACCCACTGGAGCAGCCGCCCGGCACACTGGGAGGCCGCGCAGCAAAGGAAGGCAAAGGCCGGGTAGAGCAGCTTGTTGTTGTCGTACTCATTGGGCTGGAACACCACCAGCTCCGCCAGCAGCCAGAGGAGCAGCCCCGGCACATACAGGGAAAACTCCCGGCCCTTGGCAGCCAGCAGGCCCCCTATGGCCAGCACAGCCACCAGCCCCACATTTTTCAGGTAGAAGGGTAGGTAGCCGTCCTGCCCAATGACCCAGCCCAGGTGCCCCTGGAGGAAGCCCCCCGCCCCCGCCTGCTGGAAGGTCCAGTAGAACAGCTGGGGCAGGGCCGGCACCAGGGCCGCCGCCAGCAGCGCGCCCCAGGGGAGAAGGGCCCGCCATGCCCGCTGCCGCCGGAGCACCTCCCCGGTGAGAAAGCCCACCGCGGCCAGAAAGAGGAGCAGCCCCCCGTAGGCCGCCCACAAAAACAGAGGGGAATCCTCCTTCCCACGGAAGAACTCTTTCCCCACAGACAGGGCCCCAAGCCCTGCCAGCAGGAGGAACTTGCCCAGCCAGGCGGCCCATTTCTCCCAGGAAAGGCGGCGCAGAAGGAATGTCAGCAGCCAGCCCCCGCAGATGACCCCCAGAGCCAGGAAGGAGTGGGTGTGCACCATGGGCATGGCCCCCGCCATGAGCCCCACCAGCAGGAAACACCGGGGCTCCCGGCCAAAGACAGCCCGGTGCAGCAGGTACAGGGCTGGAAAAAGCACCGCCCATCCAAACAGGGTGGCCCGCTGGGGGAGCATCATGTCCACCAGCACGTTGACCCAGCGGATGTTCTCCCCGATGAGGTTGGTGGGGGTCTCGTAAAAGGCGGTGAAGATGCGGGTGAAGTTCTCCCAGCCGCCGCCCAGGAAGTACAGGAAGCCAAAGCCCCCGTTGCACACAAAGAACATCCAGGCCAGGGCGGCACGGCCCTTTTCAGGGGCCATCCGGGCGAAAAAGGCGTAAATTCCAAAAAGCACCTGGGCCCCCGCCGCCCACATGGGAAGCTGGTAGGCAAACCACAGGGGCGCCCCCAGCAGGTACAGGCTGGCGGAGATGCTGTCCGACAGAAAAGGATAGGAGAGCCGCGCGCCGGGCAGCAGGGAGTAATCCGGAGGGAAGTCCCCCTGGTTTGCCAGGCTGGTGAGGAAGCTCAGGTGCATGCTCATGTCCCCATAGGTGGCTTGGCTGGAATAGACCGCGCCATCCTGCCAGCGGAAGGAATGCCACACCAAAAAGCAGAAGAACCCCCACACCCCCAGCACCACCCAGAGGAATTTCCTCCTGCCAAAGGCGGAGAGGGCTTGGCGGACGCCAGGGCGGCCACGGCCCTTCCACAGGGCCGCGCCTGCGCAGAGCAGGGCCAGCGCCAGGGCACCCAGGTGGGCCGCCGGGGCAAAGCCCAGCGGAAAGGCAAACAGCACGGGGAACCACTGCAGGCACAGGCTGCCCCACACGCTGCCCAGCAGCAGCCGGACCCCGGCGCTTTCCCGGGGCAGGGCCAGCCGGGCCAGGCACAGGCCGCAGAGCTGGAACACGCCAAAATAGGCCAGGGCCAAAAGCGCCCCCGGCAGTGAGCCCTCCATAAGCTTCCCCCCTCAGGTGAACTAAGGACGATTCTACCATGTTCCCAAAGAAATGTAAAGCGCGGGCCCCTTCAGGGGGAGGCTCCTGCCCTTGCCAAACCAACCTGGGGAGAGTATAATAGCAGGAAAAAGGAAAGGGGAATGGACATGCAGCGGCGGGACAAGGTAAATTACTATCTGGATTTGGCGGAGGCAGTCAGCCAGCGCGGCACCTGCCTGCGAAAGCTCTACGGCGCAGTCATTGTAAAGAACGACGAGGTCATCTCCACCGGCTATGTGGGGGCCCCCCGGGGACGGCAGAACTGCTCGGACCTGGGGTACTGCCTGCGCAGCAAGCTGGGCATCCCCCGGGGGGAGCGCTATGAGCTGTGCCGCTCCGTCCACGCGGAGGCCAACGCCATCATCTGCGCCTCCCGCCGGGACATGATCGGCGCCACCCTGTACCTGGTGGGAAAAGAGGTCTCCACCGGGGAGTATGTAAAGGACGCCATGTGCTGCTCCATGTGCAAGCGCATGGTGATCAACGCGGGGATCGAACGGGTGATCGTCCGGGATGACAAAGACCGTTACCGGGTCATCGGCGTGAACCAGTGGGTGGCCGACGACGAGAGCCTGAAAGGGGTGCTGGGCTATTGAGCGGGGAAGGGAATCGCCCCCACTACGGCCTGCTGGACACGGTGCGGGGGGTCTGCATCCTCAGCATGGTGGCCTACCACGGCATGTACGACCTGGTGGACATCTTCGGCCTGCCCAGCGCCTGGTACACCGGGCTGCCGGGGTACATCTGGCAGCAGAGCATCTGCTGGACGTTCATTCTCCTCTCGGGGATGTGCTGGCAGCTCTCCCGCCGCCACGTGAAGCGGGGGCTGCTGCTGGTGGGCTGCGGGGCGGCCATCAGCCTCATCACCTGGCTGGCGATGCCCAGCCAGCGCATCCTCTACGGGGTGCTGAACCTGCTGGGGCTCTCCGCCCTGCTGCTCATCCCCCTGGACAAGCTGTTCCGCAAGGTCCCTGCCTGGACGGGGCTTGGAGGGGCGCTGCTTCTCTTTGCCCTGACCAAAAACGTCTCCCGGGGCAGCTTGGGATTTGAGGGGCTGGTGCTCTGCCCCTTGCCGGAGTGGCTGTACGCCACGGACCTTTTTGCCGTGGCGGGGTTCCCCTCCCCCGGCTTTTGGAGCACGGACTACTTCCCCCTGCTGCCCTGGTTCTTCCTGTTCTGCGCCGGGTACTTCCTGTGGGGGCTCCTCTCCCAAAGCGAGCGGGCCAAAGAACTGCTGGCGCCCGGCGTGCGCCCCCTGAGCTTTCTGGGCCGCCACAGCCTCATTATCTACCTGGCCCACCAGCCGGTGCTGATGGGGGTCTTTCTGGCGGTGGGCCGGCTGGCAGGTTAGCCTCTCCCCCCATAAAAAGCGGGCATCCCCTGGCGGGATGCCCGCTTTCTTTTCCTGTGGCGGCTTTCGGGGCCGCGGGTCAGCGCACCGTGTCCCGGTTGATGGCGCAGAGAATCCCCTTGATGGAAGCAATGCCGATGTTGCTGTCCATGCCCACGCCAAAAAACGTCTCGTCCCCGCGGCGGAGCTGGATATAGCTGACCGCCTTGGAATCGGCGCCGGTGGCCACCGCGTGCTCGCTGTAGGAGACAAACTCGTATTCCGTCAGCCCCAAGGCCCGCAGGGCGTTGAAGAAGGCGTCGATGGGGCCGTTGCCCCGGCCCATCACTTCCTTATTCACCCGGTGGGTGCGGATGACGCCCTCAAAGTCCACCATCACCTGGCCCTGCCCGGCATTCTCCTCGAAAATCCGGTAGGTGAGCAGGTGGTAGGGGTGGAGAATCTCCAGGTACTCCCGCTGGAAGATGGCGAACACCTCCTGGGGGGAGAGCTCCCGCCCGGCCCGCTCGCAGGCGGCCTTCACCAGGGCGCCGAACTCCGGGTGCATGGCCCGGGGCAGCTGGTAGCCAAAGAACTGGCTCATCACAAAGGCGGCCCCGCCCTTGCCCGACTGGCTGTTGATGCGCACAATGGGCTCATACTGCCTGCCCAGATCCGCCGGGTCGATGGGCAGGTAGGGCACCTCCCAAGTGGGCAGGTTGTGCTCCTCCCTATAGCGAATCCCCTTATTGATGGCGTCCTGGTGAGAGCCGGAGAAAGCTGTGAACACCAGCTCCCCAGCGTAGGGATGGCGGGGCCCCACTGTCATCTGGGTGCACTCCTCATAGACCTTTTTGATGTGGTTCATGTGGGAAAAATCCAGGCGGGGGTCCACCCCCTGGGAATAGAGGTTCATGGCCAGCACCATGATGTCCACGTTGCCGGTGCGCTCCCCGTTGCCAAAGAGGGTGCCCTCTACCCGCTGGGCCCCGGCCATCAGCCCCAGCTCTGTGGCGGCAATGGCCGTTCCCCGGTCGTTGTGGGGGTGGATGCTGATGACGGCGCTGTCCCGGTGGCGCAGATTGCGGCAGACATATTCCACCTGGTCGGCATAGGTGTTGGGGGTGCACAGCTCCACCGTGTTGGGCAGGTTGATGATGGCTTTGTTTTCCGGAGAAGCCCCCAGGGCCTCCAGCACCTGGTCGCAGATGAGCACGGCGTTCTCCACCTCTGTGCCGGAAAAGCTCTCGGGGGAATACTCATAGCGGATGTGGGTCTCGGGCTGGTCCCGCAGCAGCTCCTCCGCAAGGGAGCGGATGAGGCGGGCCCCCTCTACGGCGATGTCGATGACCCCCTGCATGTCCGTCTCAAAGACCACCTTCCGCTGGAGGGTGGAGGTGGAGTTGTAGAAGTGGACGATGACATTCTTGGCGCCCCGGATGGCCTGGAAGGTGCGTCGGATCAAATGCTCCCGGGCCTGGACCAGCACCTGGATGGTCACGTCCTCCGGGATGAGCTCCCCCTCGATGAGGGTGCGCAAAAGGGCGTACTCCGTCTCAGAAGAGGCGGGAAAGCCCACCTCGATCTCTTTAAAGCCCACTGCCGTAAGCATGCGGAAGAACTCCACCTTCTGCGCCGGATTCATAGGGGTGACCAGGGCCTGGTTGCCGTCCCGCAGGTCCACGCTGCACCAGGTGGGCGCTTTTTGGAGGGTCTTTTCCGGCCACGTCCTGTCCGGCAGATGGATGGGCGCAAAAGCCCTGTACTTTCGATACCCTTCATTCATATCAGGTCTGTCCTTTCCAACCACATTTTTCCCTTTGCCCGTGAAAAAACCCCGGACACGGCCATGCCATGTCCGGGGCGAATTGTTTTCGCGGTACCACCCGTGTTCAGAGCGGGCCCGCCCGCTCCCTTAGGGGCCCTGCGCAAAGGGCCCAGCGTATAACGCCGCCACACGTCCTCCCCTACCCTGCTTCGGAGGAGGCAACTCCAGGATGAGCTATCCCGGCGGGGGCCCGCCCGCTTCCACCTGCCGCAGGCTCTCTGTGCGGCGCCCCGCCGTCTTATTCCCTTCACAGTCTTTGCTCTTTGATGGCATTATAGGACGGGAAGCCCCCCTTTGTCAAGCCTGAGTTTCCCCTCTTCCCCCGTCCCCTTCGGGGCCGTCTTTTCGCCCCAGGCCCGGCCGGCGGCCTCCCGGGCGATATCCACCACCAGATGGTCGGGGCGCTGGCCCTCCTCCCCCTGGGGCAGGGTTTGGTAGACCTCCATCACCATCGAGCGCATCCACAGGCTGGGGGTAATGCGCACCGAATAGCCGCAGCCAGGCTGGCACATCCACTCATAGGGCTGGGCGCGGGGCAGCCCATAGGCGGAGAGCAGCCCCGTGATAACCCCAGCGTGGGTGCACAGCACCGCCTCTGTCCGCCCGGTGGCCATCAGGTTCTGCACCAGGGTCTCAAAGCCCCGGCACACCCGCTGCAAAAAAACCAGCCCGCTCTCCCCGTTGGGCGGGGCGGCCTGGCCCCCCTGCTCCATCCAGGAGAGGAACCGGGGGTCGGCTTGCAGCTCTTGGGCCGTTTTGTTCTCCCAGTCGCCAAAGTCGCACTCGGCCATCTCCAGAATGACCTCTGGGTCCGCCGCGGGATAGAGCAGCTTCAAGGTGTCCACGCAGCGGGTGGAGGGGCTGGCGTAAAAAGCCCCGGCCGAGGGGTAGCGGTAGCGGCGCTTCAGCTCCAGCAGGTCCTGGATGGAGGAGGCCGCCAAGGGCGATTCGGTGCGGCCGATATAGCGGCCCTCCAGGTTGCCCTCGCAGGGCATGTTGCGGATGAGATGGATCACATATGACTGCATAAGCTGTCCTCCCTGGCCCAGCCAAAAAAGCGGGCTATTTTTCTACATGTTTCTTTGCCTTTATTTCTTCTATGGTATTTACTTTTCCGCGGCGTACTGTATAATTATAATAGATATTCTGGATATCCGTTTCCATTTTCGTCTTATTTGAGGGCACGGGAAAGGGATTTGGGCTTTCCCGGCGAGGATGGAGGTGTTCTGAATGGCGAACAGCGATTTCCCACGGCTTTTGACACTGCTGCGGAAGGAACGGGGCCTCAGCCAGAAACAGGCGGCAACGGACCTGAAGGTTTCGCAAGCGCTTCTCTCCCACTATGAAAAAGGCATTCGAGAGTGCGGGCTGGACTTTTTGCTTCGTGCCGCGGAGTATTACGGCGTTTCCTGCGACTACCTGCTGGGGCGCACCTCCCACCGGGGGGCCGCTCCCACCCCCGCCAGTCCCCCCAGAGAGGGCGGGGTAGGGGTTCGGGGCGGCAGCTCTACGGCAGAGACGCAGCGCAGGCTGCTGGTGGGCTCTCTCAATATTGTATTTGGTATTTTGAAAAAAATCAATAGCGAGGGGCTGACACGGCAGGTTTCCTCCTATTTTTCCTGCGCCGTGTACAAGATGTTCCGGCTGCTCTACTCTGCCCGGGGCAAGAACCCCCAAGAGGCTTTCTTCTTGGACCAGCGGCTTTATTCCGCCCAGGCGGACGCCCACATGACCCTGTCTGAGGCCAAGTCCCGCTATCTGCTGGAGGGCGGCAACCTGGAAAACGCCCAGGGCCTTCAGCAAGAGCAGCTGCCTGCCATCACGCCGGCCAGGCTGCAAAGCGCGGCCCCCCAATACGCCCCGGCCCTGCTGGAGCTGGTGCGCAGCATAGAACAAGAGCTCTCTGCCCTGAAAGAGCCTTAAAAGCCCTGCGGGAAGGGCTTGGGCGGCGCGCCTTCGCCATATGGTATATTCTTTGCAACTTTATACATTTTGAAAAGCGGCAAACCCTCTGCCAGGGGGCTTGCCGTTTTTTCGCAGCCGCCCTTCTGGCCGGGGAGAAAAAATCCACAAAAAGGGAAAGCCGCAAAGGGCAAAGCTGGCAGGAGGGGAAAAAGTGAAATAGTATTTGTCATTTTCCACCGTTCTGTGGTAGAATAATAGAATGAATAGCTGCGGGCGCCCGCCCGCGGCTGATCGGGAGAAGGCGACACCTGCGGGAAAGGGCGTCCCTCTCTGAAAGACACACGAGAGAAAGGCAGGTATCTTCACCATGTGTGGATTCGTTGGCTTTATCGACGGCGGCGATACCCAGCAGGATGCCGGGGTGCTGCGCTCGATGACAGACGCCATTCGCCACCGCGGCCCCGATGACGCGGATTACTATATGGACGGCACCATCTCCCTGGGGTTCCGGCGGCTTTCCATCATCGACCTGGAGGGCGGCCGCCAGCCCATCCTCAACGAGGACGGGAGCAAGGTGCTCACCTTTAACGGGGAGATCTACAACTTTCAGGAGATTAAAAAAGACCTGCTGGCAGCGGGCCATGTGTTTAAAACCGCCACCGACTCGGAGGTGCTGCTGCACGGGTATGAGGAATACGGCACCGGGCTGCTGAACAAGCTGCGGGGCATGTTCGCCTTTGTCATCTGGGACAAGGAGAAACGGGAGCTTTTCGGCGCCCGGGATTTTTTCGGCATTAAGCCCCTGTACTACGCCAAGATGGGCCAAACCCTGATGTTTGGCTCGGAGATCAAGAGCTTTCTGCACCACCCACACTTTCAGAAAGAACTCAACGAGAAGGCGCTGGAGAGCTACCTCTCCTTCCAATACTCCCCCGGGCCGGAGACCTTCTTCAAGAACGTGTACAAGATGCCCCCCGCCCACTGGTTCCGCTACAAGGGCGGGAAAATGGAGATCACCCGCTATTGGCTGCCCACCTTTCAGGCGGAGGAGGACAAGAGCCTGGACTACTGGGTGGACGAGATCGAAAAGACCTTTGACGACAGCGTGGAGGCCCACAAGATCTCTGACGTGGAGGTGGGCTCCTTCCTGTCCTCCGGGGTGGACAGCAGCTATGTGGCCTGCTCGGCCCATGTGGACAAGACCTTCACCGTGGGCTTTGACAACGGCACCAAGTACAACGAGATCAGCTACGCCCAAGAGCTCTCCGAGCAGATCCCGGTGAAGAACATCAGCCACATCATCACCCCAGAGGAGTTCTGGGGCACCTTCCCCAAAATCCAATACCACATGGACGAGCCCCTGGCGGACCCCTCTGCGGTGGCCCTGTACTTTGTGTGCAACACCGCCGCCCAGCACCTGAAGGTGGTGCTCTCTGGCGAGGGGGCGGACGAGATCTTCGGCGGGTACAACATCTACAAAGAGCCCCTGGAGATGCAGTGGTACGACAAGATCCCCTTCCCCATCCGCAAGCTTATCGGCAAGATTGCCGGGGCGCTGCCCGCCCACCGGGGCCTCAACTTCCTGGTGCGCCGGGGCAAGCGGCTGGAAGAGCGGTTCATCGGCAACGCCTACATGTTCACCCAGAAGGAGCGCCGGGCCATTTTGAAGCATCCGGCAGGGGCCCCCGCCCCGGAGGACTTGTGCAAGCCCTACTACGACATGGTGGCGGACAAGGACCCCGTGACTAAAATGCAGTTTGTGGACCTGAACATGTGGATGGTGGGGGACATCCTCTTAAAAGCCGACAAGATGAGCATGGCAAATTCTTTGGAACTGCGGGTGCCCTTCCTGGACAAGAAGATTATGGCGCTGGCGGGGCGCATCCCCCTGAAGTACCGGGTCAACCAGGAGAACACCAAGTACGCCATGCGCAAGGCTGCCCTGCGGCGGATGCCCGAGAAGTGGGCGGGCAAAAAGAAGCTGGGCTTCCCGGTGCCCACCCGGGTGTGGCTGAAAGAGGACAAGTACTACAACATCGTCAAGGAGGAGTTTTTGGGAGAGAACGCCCAGAAGTTCTTCCACACGGAGAAGCTGGTAAAGCTGCTGGACGACCACAAAAACGGCAAGGCGGACAACAGCCGCCGGGTGTGGACCGTGTACGCCTTTTTGATCTGGTATAAGCAATTTTTCAGCGAATCCCCCCGCGAAGCGGCGTAAAAGTTTTGCCAGCTTTTTCAAAAGCTGCGAGGTGTGGAGCAGCGCTCCACGGCCTTAACCGGCGCAGCCGGAGAAAAAAGTGCAGGGCAACGCCCGCATGCGCCCGTAGGGCGATAGGGCGAGGCCCGGGCGCGGTGGCACCCCAAGAAGGGGACATACGTCCCCTCTTTTTGGGAGTATGGGAAGGCGGTGGCTGGTCTCGCCTGCCGCCTCGGGTGCTGTCTGCCAGTGGCAGACGCCCAGCACCGACCGAAGTGGCAACGTAGACCGGTCCTGAACGGTGCCCACCGGGCACCAGGACCCCCCGCACCCCTGTAAGGTCTTGAGGTTTGGTCTCGCCTGCCGGCTCGGTCGGCCGCTGAGCAACGTCCCACCGGGACGTAGCGGCCCCCAAACCCCACCACCTTTGAAAAGGTGGACGAAACTTTTACTTGTCTCGCCTAAACTCAAGCGCGGGCTTTCCAGTTAGCGGCCCTCAGAAAACCCCGCCGCCTTAAAGCGGCGTGCGCGACATGTCCAGTCCGGTCACGGACGGCTTGAGAGAGGGAAATGGTCAAATGCGGAAAAAACCTAGGAAACATGCGGCTTCCCGCATTTGACCACATGGGCAAGAGCCAAATCATTTTCGTTGGCATTTGACCACATGGTCAAATGCCAGAACCCGCATAAAACCTGACTTTTTTTCGCATTTGCCCACTTAAAAAACTCAAGTAGGGAGCGCACAGAACGCGCCGCTCTCCTTTCTCCTATCATTTCTATCACTGTAAGAGGGATGTACCATGAACCAGGAAATCCAGTTTCAGCCTGTCCTGCTGGGCAGCGATATCAACGTATACGGCATGGCCCGCTCCTTCCACCAGGAGTATGGCGTCAAGTCCGTGGCCATCGGCAAGGGCATTTTAGGCCCCTGCACCGCCAGCAAGATCGTCACCGTAGAGGTGGTGGAGCCCAACCTGGAGGACGACCAGGTGTTCGTCAAAACCCTGCTGGACTTCGCAAAGCGCTATGAAGGCAGCGGCAAAAAACTGCTGCTGGTGCCCTGCGGGGACAACTACATCAAGCTGCTGGTGCGCAACCAGGAGAAACTGCGGGGCGCCTATGTGTTCGAGTGCATCAGCGAGGAGCTGCTGATGCGCCTCTCCATCAAGGAGAGCTTCTACCAGGTGTGCACCGAGCACGGCTTCGCCTTCCCCAAGACCACCACCTGCTCCTATGAGAACTACAAGACCGTGGAGCTGCCCTTCGACTTTCCGGTCATCATCAAGCCCTCCAACTCGGTGGCCTATTGGAACTGCCGCTTCCCCCACAAGAAGAAGGTGTTTGTGGCCCAGAACAAGCAGGAGTACGACGCCATTCTGGAGGCCATCTACGGCTCCAGCTACAAGGACCACCTGATCTTGCAGGAGTACATCCCCGGGGACGACAGCAACATGCGGGTGATGAACTGCTACTGCGGCCGGGATGGGAAGGTAAAGCTCATCGCCCTGGGCAACGCCCTGCTGGAGGAGCACTCTCCCGAGGGCATCGGCAGCTACGCGGCCATCATCAACGGCTACGACGAGAAGCTGAACCAGCAGATGAAGAATTTCCTGGAGGGCATTGGCTATGTGGGCTTTGCCAACTTCGACATGAAGTACGACCAGCGGGACGGCACCTATAAGCTGTTTGAGATGAACCTGCGCCAGGGCCGCAGCAGCTACTACGTCACCGCCGCCGGGTACAACCTGGCCAAGTGGCTGGTGGACGACGTGATCTACCACAAGGACATGCCCTGCACCGTGGCCACCAACAAGGTGCTGTGGACCATCATCCCGGAGAAGATCATCTTCCAGTATGTGAAGAGCGAGAGCGCCAAGGCGGAGGCCCGGGCCCTTATCAAGGCGGGAAAGGTGTGCCACTCTTACTACTACGAGGGGGACCGGTCCCTCAAGCGCTGGGTGCACTACAAGAAGAACCAGTTCCACTATTTCGAGAAGTACAAGCGCTACTTTGGAAACAAGGGCCTTCGAGACTAGTCCGTGACCGGACAGGACAATTCGCGCTATGGGGCGGCGGCTACGGCCGCGCCTGTGCTGACAGCCAGCGCACGTCCGCGCCGTAGGCAAGTAAAAGTTTTTAGTCAAGTTTTTTTCAAAAAACTTGTGGGGTTTGGGGGCCGCTACGTCCCGGTGGGACGTTGCTCAGCGGCCGACCGAGCCGGCAGCCGAGACAACCCCAAGACCTTCCGGGGTTGCAAGGGGCAGCGCCCCTGCCCTCCTAAGCGTCAGCAAATACGGGGGACGGATGTCCCCAACTGGGAGGAATGCTATGAAAACACTGGGCATCATCGGAGGCATGGGGCCAATGGCCACCGCCTACCTGCTGGAGCTCATCATCCAGATGACTGCCGCGAAAACCGACCAGGAGCACCTGCCGGTGGTCCTGCTCAACAACCCCCGGGTGCCGGACCGCACCGCCTTTATCCTGGATGAGGCGAACCCCTCTCCCCTGCCGGTGCTGACGGACATGGCCCGCACCCTGGAGGGCCTGGGCTGCGGGGTGCTGTGCGCGCCCTGCGTCACCTCTCATTACTTTTACCAGGAGCTGGCGGGCTGCGTGAAGGTGCCCTTCCTCCACATGGTGGAGGAGACCGCCCGGGAGCTGCGGGCCGCCGGCAAACGCAAGGCCGGGATTCTGGCCACCACCGGCACCGTGCGCACCGGGCTCTTTCAGGGGGCTTTGGAAAAGCAGGGCCTGGGGTGGGCCGTGCCCAGCCAGCACGGGCAGGAGCTCATCATGTCCCTGATCTACGAGGACATCAAGGCGGGGCGCCAGCCCAATATGGGCAAGTTCCAGCGGGCCAGCGAGGAGCTCTTCGACCAGGGGTGCGACAGCGTCATCCTGGGCTGCACCGAGCTCTCTCTGGTGAAGAAGGACACGCCCCTGGGCCACGGCTACTTAGACGCCCTGGAGGTGCTCTCCAAACGGTGCGTGCAGGCCTGCGGGGCGCCCCTGAAGCCGGAATTTGAAGCATTGATCTCATAATCAAAAAAGGAGGACGTTGCCCATGTGTGGATTTGTGGGATTTCTGAATACACCCGAGGTGGGAAGCCCTGAAAACGTGGTGCGGGCAATGGCGGACCGGATTATCCACCGGGGGCCGGACGACGCGGACTACTATGTGGACGAGGGGATTTCCCTGGGGTTCCGGCGGCTTTCCATCATCGACCTGGAGGGCGGCCGCCAGCCCATCCTCAACGAGGACAGCACCAAGGTGCTGGTGTTCAACGGGGAGATCTACAATTTTCAAAGCCTGCGGGAGGACCTGTTGAAAAAGGGCCATGTGTTCAAAACCCGCACCGACTCGGAGACCATCCTCCACGGGTACGAGGAGTACGGCAAGGAGATCCTGCAAAAGCTGCGGGGCATGTTCGCCTTTGTCATCTGGGACAAGGAGAAGAAGGAGCTTTTCGGCGCCCGGGATATTTTCGGCATCAAGCCCTTCTACTATTACAAAAACGGGGACCAGTTCTTTGTGGGCTCAGAGATCAAAAGCTTTCTCTCCCACCCCTGCTTTGTGAAGGAGCTGGATGAGGAGAAGATTCCGGAGTACCTGTCCTATGAATATATCCCCTACGAGAGCACCATCTTCAAAAACGTGTACAAGCTGCCGGGGGCCCACTGCTTCACCTACAAGGACGGCAAGCTGGCGGTGGAGCGGTACTACCGCATCCAGTACAGGATTGAGGAGGACAAGCCCCTGGAGTACTGGGAGGAGCAGATCCAGAAGGAGTTTGAGGAATCGGTGGCCATGCACCAGATTGCCGACGTGGAGGTGGGGTGCTTCCTCTCCTCTGGGGTGGACAGCAGCTATGTGGTGCGGGAGATCAGCAAGGGCACGGAAAAGGTGAAGACCTTCTCCGTGGGCTACACCGAGGAGAAGTACAGCGAGCTGCCCTACGCCCAGAAGTTCTCCCAGACCATTGGGGTGGAGAACATCTCCAACAAGGTCAGCGCCGATGAGTTTTTCGACGCGGTGCCCGAGATCCAGTACATGCTGGACGAGCCCCTGCCCAACCCCTCGGAGATCCCCCTGTACTTCCTGGCCAAGAACGCCCGGAAGTATGTGAAGGTGGTGCTCTCCGGCGAGGGTGCGGACGAGCTGTTCGGGGGCTATCCCATGTACCTGCAGGGGGGCCACTTTGCCCAGTACACCCGGAAGGTGCCCCGCCCGGTGCGAAAGCTGGCCGGGGCCGTGGCCAAGCGCCTGCCGGAGTTCAAGGGCAAGCACTTTCTCGTGCGGGGGGCGATGGAGCCCTATCAGCGGTTCATGCGGGCCAACTATGTGTTCACTGACCCCAAGGAGCGCCAGAAATATTTGAAGCGGCCCATCACCTCCAAGCTGCCGGAGGAGTACAGCAAGCGCTATTTCGACGAGGTGCCCCAGCTGGACGAGCCCACCCAGCTGCAGTATGTGGACATGCACACCTGGATGATTTACGACATCCTGCTGAAAGCCGACCGGATGAGCATGGCAAACTCTTTGGAGCTGCGGGTGCCCTTTTTGGACAAGAAGATGCTGGAGCTCTCCTGCCGTATCCCCAGCCGCTACCGGGCCGACTGCCAAAGCGAAACCACCAAGCGGGCCCTGCGGGCGGCGGCCCTGAAGCAGCTGCCGGAGGAGACCGCCAAGATGAAGAAGCTGGGCTTCCCGGTGCCCTTGTCCGACTGGCTGATGGAGGACAAGTACTACAACAAAGTAAAGGCCACCTTTACAAGCGACATTGCGGAGAAGTTCTTCGTCACGTCTGAGCTGATGAAGCTGCTGGACGACCACAAAGAGGGCAAGGCCAAGAACATGCAGAAAATCTGGTCTTTCTACTCCTTTATCGTGTGGTATGAGCAGTTCTTCGTGAAGAATTGAAGCGGGAAAGAAACCAAAAGGCACCGCCCACAAGGGCGGCGCCTTTCTTTTTGCGTCTTTCAGCTTTCCAGCTCGTTAACGGTGGATTCCCGGTCAATGGTGAGCACCGTGCGGTAGGAAGGGTCCAGGGAGCGCACGGCCTGGTCAATGCGGGCCTTCAACTGCTGGTCGCTCTCTTGCAGGGAGAAGGGCACCGCCACGTCAAAGACGATGTTGGAGTGGGTGACGCCCCACACCACCCGGAAGTCGTGCATGGAGGCCCCTGGCACCACGGCCCGGAGAAGGGAGCGGACCTGCTCCCGCAGCTTGTTGGTGCGCTCGTCCTCGGTGACCACAGGGTCCAGGTGGATGACCAGATGGATGCCCAGCTCGGTTTCAAAATCCCGCTCAATGTTGTCAATAATGTCGTGGCTGATCAGGATGTCCCTCTCCGCGGGCACCTCGCAGTGGACGGAGGCAAAGCACTTGCCCTCTCCATAGTTGTGCACCGTCAAATCGTGGATGCCGAAGATGCCCTCGTAAGAGAGGATTTTCTCATAGATCTTCTTCACCAGCTCCGCGTCGGGGGCCACACCCAACAGGGGGTCCCCTGTCTCCATAATGAGCTTCACGCCGGAGACGACGATAAAAACTGCCACTGCCAAGCCCAAAACACCGTCCAGGTTCACGCTGGTAACCCGGGTAATCAGGGCCCCCAGCAGCACCACTGTGGTGGCGATGGCGTCGTTGCGGCTGTCGCTGGAGGTGGCAAACACCGTGTCAGAGTGGATGGTCCTCCCCACGCTGCGGTAGAAAAAGCACTGCCACAGCTTGATGAGCACCGAAACCCCTAAGATCCCCAGTGCCAGGGCGCTGAAGTCCGCGGGCTGGGGCGCCAGAATTTTCTGAACCGAGGTCATGCCCAGCTGCAGTCCCAAAAACAGGACAATGAAGGAGACGATCACCCCGGATAAATACTCTATGCGGGCGTGGCCAAAGGGGTGCTTTTCATCCGCCGGCTTGCCCGCCAGCTTAAAGCCCACCAGCATCACAATGGAGGAGCCGGAGTCCGTCAGGTTGTTCACGGCGTCTGCCATCACCGCCACGCTGCCAGAAAGAAACCCTGCCAACAGCTTGATGGCAAACAGCAGCAGGTTGGTGGCAATGCCAACAGCCCCTGCCACACGGCCGCTTTTCTCCCGCACGGCAGGCTCATCCCGTTCCCCATAGCCGGGAACCAGGGCCTTCATAATCTTTTGAAACAACAGAGATCTTCCCTTCCGTTTAAGTATCCGTTTTTCCGGACACCGCAACGCCCGGAAAGCTATTTCACAATGCTGTTCCCCTGGCTGTCGATGGCGACAATCAGCGGGAAATCCTTGAGCACCAGCCGTTTGACAGACTCGCAGCCCAAATCTTCAAAGGCAATGACCTGGGCGCTTTCAATGCACTGGGCGGCCAGGGCCCCCGCCCCTCCAATGGCGCACAGGTAGACGGCTCCGTTGCGCTTCATGGCCTCTATGACCGCAGGGCTGCGCTTGCCCTTGCCGATCATGCACTTGAGGCCCAAATCCAGAAAGCGGGGGGTATAGGGGTCCATGCGCCCGCTGGTGGTGGGCCCGCAAGAGCCAATGGGAAGGCCCTCCGGCGCAGGGGTGGGCCCAGCATAGTAGATGGCGGCGCCGTTCAGGTCATAGGGCGGGGCCTCTCCCCGGTCCAGCATCTGGGTGATGCGCTTGTGGGCAGCGTCCCGAGAGGTGTAGCACACCCCAGAGAGCAGCACCCGCTGCCCCGCCCGCAGGGCAGGGGCCACTTGGGCCATGTCCTCCGTGTTCACGCGCAGTTCCGCCATCTTACTTCTCCCAGAAAAACTCAATGTATTCCCCCATAGGGCCCCAGCAGAAGGCGATGCGGATGGGGCTGCCCGCCAGCTCCACATCCTTGGGCTCTACGGCGATCTCATACCCGGCCTGGCGGACACGCTCCACCAGCTCGTCCACCCGGCTGGTGGCAAAGGCGATGTGGTCCAGGGCGCCGCCCTTGGCGGCGGGCTCTTCGCCGTTTAAGATCTCCATGCAGGAGTTGTCCCCGCAGGAGACCATCAGGCAGGGGCGCTGGGGGTCTCCCCAGCTCTTTTTCACCTCAAAGCCCAGCAGCTGGGTGTAAAATTCCACGGTCTTTTCATACTGCTCCGCGGTGGGTTTCAGGGCGATGTGATGCACGCCGTCGATCCATTGGCTCATAGATAGTCCTCCCTAATATTTGAATTCATAAAAAAAGGGATGCCGCCCGGGGCGGCTCCCTTTTTTCCCACTAATCCTGTACGGGCGCTTTTGCCCAATCACTTCCGGTTGAAAATGGACATGATATCCGTAAAGGTGTCATCATCGTCGATGACAGCCGGGTCCACCTGGGGCTTGGAGCTCCGGCTGGAACGAGAGGTGCTGGAGGCCTCGGAGGAAGAGGTGTTCAGATAGTCCTCGCCATCCAGGTCCAGATCTACCTCCGCTGCCGGGGACTTCTTCTCCCCTTCCAGGCCCTGAAAGCCCGTGGCAATCACTGTGACAGACATTTCATCTTCCATGTTCTCGTCGAAGGTAGCGCCCCAAATGATGTTGGCGTCCTCGTGGGCGCGCTCGGTGACGATCTGAGAAGCGGTGTCGATCTCGTCCAAGGCGATGTCGGGAGAAGAGGTGATGTTGATGATAACGCCCTTCGCACCGGCAATCTTGGTCTCCAGCAGGGGGCTGGAGATGGCTGCCATTGCGGCCTGCTCTGCCTTATCCTTGCCGCTGGCATGGCCCACGCCCATATGGGCATAGCCCGCGTTCTGCATGACGGACTTCACGTCCTCGAAGTCCAGGTTGACAATGCCGGGCAGCTGAATCAAGTCGGAGATGGACTGCACGCCCTGGCGCAGCACATCGTCGGCCACGATGAAAGCGTTGGCCAGGGTGATGCGCTCTTCGCTGACCAGCTTCAGCCGCTCGTTGGGGATGACCACCAGAGAGTCCACCTGCTCCCGCAGGGCGGCAATGCCCTTTTCGGCCTGCTCCATGCGGCGGCGGCCCTCAAAGGCAAAGGGCTTGGTGACAATGCCCACGGTGAGAGCACCCTGTTCCCGGGCGATCTGGGCCACCTTGGGGGCTGCGCCAGTGCCGGTGCCGCCGCCCATTCCAGCGGTGATGAACACCATGTCGGCGTCCTTAAGCACGTTTGCAATGGCCTCGCGGCTCTCATCCGCGGCCTTCTCGCCCACCTCGGGCTTAGAACCGGCGCCCCGGCCCTGGGTCAGCTTTTCACCGATCTGGATTTTCACGCTGGCCTGAGAGCGCTGCAGCGCTTGCTTATCGGTGTTCATGCACACCAGCTCCACGCTGCGCACGCCGGCGCTGGCAATGCGGTTGACAGCGTTGCCGCCGCCGCCGCCCACACCGATCACTTTTATCGTCTGAGGAGTTTCATCGAGCAGGTTGTCAACTTCAAAAGGCATGTTAGTTCCTCCTTGGCTTTTTACGATTCCGGGCGTATCTATCCTTCTGTAAAGCCCTTGGCATTACATTTTTTCTAGACTGCTATATGGTATAATCTATCACTTTTCCGGGAGAATTTCAAGGAATTTCTTGAAAAAACCGGCCTAAAACAGAAACTTTCTGCGGCCCAAGCCCGCCCCATGGGAAATTTCACAAGACAGCGGGAGCCCCCTCTGGAAAAACCGGTGCTTTTAGCGAAGTCAACCGGTGAAAATCGTGCTGGGAATATCGCTGCCCCGCCCGCTTTCCTGGGTGGAAGAGTTCTCTTCCCCGCCGGTCTCCCCTTCTGCGCCGTCCGCCGCGCTGGAACTGGAGTCTTCCGAGGAAGTGCTGCCAGCGGCGTCCCCCGCGGCCCCTGAACTGCCGCCGTCCTCTCCTGCGGCAGAAGAAGCGCTGCTCCCGGCAGACTCTGTAAAGTAGGCTTTCTTTACATCCCCTGCCAAGGTCAGGTCCAGGGTCCCGTACTCATCCTGGGCAATGTGCACCGGGTCCGTGCTGGTGACCAGGCCATAGCCATAGGTCAGCTTGTATTCCAGGTCCACCGTATTCCCCAGCTGGAACAGCACCCTGTCCTGGTAGCTCAGGGTGATGTTGTACAGATCGGTCAGATCCAGGGCGGTAAACTCGCCAACGCCACCCAAATCCACCAAGGTGGAGAGGATGGTTTCCAGGGCCTGCTGGACAGAGGCGTCCTCCACCTGCAGCGTGCTGCCCACCACCGGGTCTTTCAGGGTCAGCCCTGTGATCTGCATAACCCCCTCCAACGGCTGGGTGGCCTCCTCCAGGATCTTGCCCTTTCCACTGATGATAAACCACTGGCTGCCGCTCTGCACGCAGGCCGCCTGCTGGGCCGCCGTAATGTGGATCTCCAAGCCGCTGGGGAAGTGGCGCAGGATCTGGGCGTCCTCCACATAGGGAAGCTGCTCCTCCAGGGCTGCCTCTTGTTCGCCTGTGGTGAGCAAGGCCAGGTTATCCCCTTCCTGGTAGCCGCAGAGCTCCAGAATGGCAGAGGGATCGTAGACCTGGTCGCCGGTGACCTCAATTGTGCGCACCTTGAACAGCAGGAAGACGCACACAAAGGCGGTAACAGCCGCCATCGCCAGCAGGGTGAACGCCAGCAGAAACCGGCGGGCGGCCTTCCCCATGGGCTTGCGGGGCCGCTCCCTGCCCTGCGGCCGGCGGGGTTGGGAAGGCGGCCTGCGGCGGGGGTCCCTCCCCCCTTGGGAACGCCCTTGCCGCGGCTCTTTTTTTGGGCTCTCTCGGGCGGGCTTATCCCTGCCCCGCCGGGAGGAGGGGCGCCGGGCAGGCCGCTGGGGCTCTCTGGGGGGGCGGGGCGGCGTCTCCTCCCCGCGGGAGTTGATGTCGATGAACTCATAGCCCTCCCAGGGGTCCCGGTCTCTGCGGTCCTGTCTCATTGGCGTTCCCTCCTTTCTTTTTTCATTCCATCTTCCCAGGGGAGTCCTCCACCTCTCGGATGCGGGCCCCCAAATCTGCCAGGCTGCCGGCCAGGTCCTCATAGCCCCGGCGGATATGCTCTTCCCCCTCCACCAGGGTGCGGCCCTGAGCGGCCAGCCCCGCCACCACCAGGGCGGCGCCGCCCCGCAGGTCGCAGGCTGTAACAGGGGCTCCCCGCAGCTGCTCCACCCCTTCTACAATGGCCACCTTGCCCTCCACCTTGATCTTCGCCCCAAGCCGCTGCAAGCCCTCCGCGTGCTTGTAGCGGTTCTCGAAGATGTTCTCCACGAAGATGCTGGTGCCCCGGCCCACAGCGGCCATGCTCATCACCACGGGCTGGGCGTCGGTGGGGAAGCCGGGATAGGGCATGGTGCGGATGTGGCGCACTGCGTTCAGGCGCCGGGGCGCCATGATGTTCAGGGCCCGGCCCAGTTGCCGCACCGAGCAGCCCGCCTGCTCAAAGGGGGAGAGCATGGGCAGGATGTGGGTGTTGTCCACGTCCCGCAGGGTGACGTTGCCCCCTGTCACCGCGGCGGCGGCCATGTAGGTCACCGTGGCAATGCGGTCCGGCATGACGGTGTGTTCGCAGCCGAAAAGCTCCTTGACCCCGTCGATGATGACACAGCTCTCCCCCGCCCCGTAGACGCGGCCCCCGCACCGGTTCAGGTAGGCGCACAGGTCGATGATCTCCGGTTCCCGGGCGGCGTTGGCGATGATGGTAGTGCCCTGGGAGCACACCGAGGCCAGGATCACGTTCTCCGTGGCCCCCACGCTGGGGAAGCTGAGGGAGATATAGGTGCCCTGGATGCCCTCTGGGGCCCGGCAGTGCAGGCAGCCGCCGGACTCTTGGATCTCCACCCCCAGCTTTTCCAGGGCCTCGATGTGCAGGTCGATGGGGCGGGGGCCCAGCTCGCAGCCGCCGGGGAACGTGAGCTCCGCCTCTCCGCACCGGGAGACGATGGCCCCCAGGAACACAATGGAGGAGCGCATGCCCCGCATCAAGTCCGGGGGCACCTGGCAGCATGTCATGGAGTTATCCACCACCAGGCTGCCCTCTTCCCAGTGGCAGCGGCTTCCCAAGTGTTCCAGGATGCGCACCGCCGTGTCCACGTCTGAGAGCCGGGGACAATTATGTAATACGGTCTGTCCCCGGCACAGCACTGTGGCCGCCAGCAGCGGCAGGGTGCTGTTCTTCGCGCCTTGGACCTTCAGCTCCCCGCTGAGCTCCGCTGGGCCGTCAATGACGATCATAAGCAAACACCTCACCCAATTCAGCATACGCCATACTATGTGGCTTGCTGGATTTGGGTGCGGGCGTTCACTGGCCGGCGGCGGACTTGATGACCCGGTAGATGCGGTCGTTAGCGTCCAGAATCTCCATCTTCCCCGCGTTTTCCCCCAGAGAGCGCAGGCGCTCCGGGTCGGAGAGGATGCTGCGGACCTTCTCCCAGAGGGCCGGGCCGGTCAGGTCCTTTTCCTCGATGATCTCCGCGGCGCCCCGGTTAACCAGGGCCATGGCGTTGTGGAACTGGTGGTTCTCCGCCACGTTGGGAGAGGGGATGAGGATGGAGGCCTTGGCCTTGGCCTCAATCTCCGTCAGGGTCATGGCCCCGGCCCGGCCGATGACCAAATCCGCCGCGGACAGGCACTGGGGCATGTTGTTGATGTACTCCAGCAGGCGGATCTGGGGCTGCTGCTCCACATCCAGGCCCATCTCCTTGACCTCATCCAGGAACTTCTCATCGTGAGAGCCATAGCCGTGGATGTGCTGGTATTCGCCGGTTTTCGCGCTTTGGGCCAGCATATAGGCCGCCGCCTTGTTCAGGGCGGAGGCCCCCAGGCTGCCCCCAAAAGACAGCACCACCGGCCGGTCGTCCAGGCCCAGCTCTTTGCGGGAGGACTCCCGCTCCGCGGCCAGCACCTCTCCCCGCACCGGGTTGCCCGTCACCACGCAGTTGACGGAGTTGTCGAAGTACTTCTTGGCGTCGGGCACGGCCAGCATCACCGTCTTCACGGATTTCGCCAGCATTTTGGTGGTGACGCCGGGGTAGGCGTTGGACTCGTGGATGACGCAGGGGATGCCCAGCTTGGCGGCCTCCCGGATGACCGGGCCGCTGACGTAGCCCCCGGTGCCCACGCACACATCCGGCCCGAAGGCTTTGATGATGCGCTTGGCCTCGGCGCTGGCGGTGAACACCCGCACCACGGTCTGGGCATTGCGCACCAGGTTCTTGGGCGTCAGCTTCCGCTGAAAGCCGGAGATGTGCACGGTCTGGATCTCGAACCCCGCCTGGGGAACCAGGCGCTCCTCCATGCCCCCCTTGTTCCCCACATAGAGGATCTGGGCGTCCGGCTCCTTTTGGAGCAGGTAGCCCGCCGCCGCCAGGGCCGGGTTGATGTGCCCCGCGGTGCCGCCGCCGGTGAAGAGAACTTTCATTCCAAATCTACTTCCTTTCCCTCTGTTTGGAAAAAATCAGCGCCCGCCGCTTTACGTCTTCTCAATATTGGAAGAGCGGGAGATGTTCAGCAAAATGCCCATCTCTCCCAGCAGCATCAAAAGAGCGGTGCCGCCATAACTGAAAAAGGGCAGGCTGATGCCGGTGTTGGGGATGGTGTTGGTCACCACGCAGATGTTCAGCACCGCCTGCAGCCCCACCTGGAAGGTGATGCCCAGGCCCAGCAGCATGCCGAACTTATCCTTGGCGTGGATGGAAATATACACACCCCGCCAGATCAGCAGGGCAAAGAGGACAATGATGACCAGGGCCCCCACCATGCCCAGCTCTTCGCAGACAATGGCGAAGATAAAGTCGTTCTGGGGCTCGGGCAGGTAGAGGTACTTTTGGCGGGACTGGCCCAGGCCCACGCCCAGCAGGCCGCCGGAGCCGATGGCGTACAGGGACTGGCGGGTCTGGTGGGTGGCGTCCCGGCTGAGCTCTGTGGAGAAGGGGTCCAGCCAAATGGTGATACGGCTCATTTGATAACCGCCCTTGGTGAGCAGCAGCAAGACAAGCCCCACCCCCAGCACGATGCCACCAATGACGAACCACCGGGGCTTGGTGCCCCCCACGAACATGAGGATGGCGCCCAGCATCAGGATGATGAGGGTGGCGGAAAGGTGGCTCTCCAAAAAAATCAGCGCGGCAACCAGGCCCATAATGCCCACATAGGGCACCACGCCGTAGCGGAAGGTGCCCATTCTATCCAGGTTCTGGGAAATCATGTGGGCAAACAGCACGATCAGCCCGAACTTGGCGATCTCGGAGGGCTGGAAGGACACGATGCCGAAGTCCAGCCAGCGGGTGGCGTCGCCCTCCGGCGGGGCGATGGACTCGATGTGGGCGTACCGGCACACCAGCAGGAACACCAGCAGGAACACGGCGATGCCGAAAACCACCACGGACAGCTTGTGGAAGTGGTGGTAATCAAAGGTGGAAATGACCAGCATGGCCGCCACCCCAAACACGGCAAAGGCAGCCTGCCGGGTGATGAAGAAATAGCTGTTGCCGTAGTAATAATAGCTGTAAGCGTAGCTGGCAGAGAAGAGCATGACCAGCCCAATGGCCAGCAGCACCAAAATGAAAATCAGCAGGGGCATATCCAGCCCTGCGCCCAGGCTGAAGAGCTTATACCGGACGGGCCGGCGTTTGCGTTCCCTCTCCTGGGGGGGCGCCTCCCGCTGGGGAGCGCGGGGCGGCCGGTAACTGGGCACCCGGCGCAGGCCGCGGGCAGTCCTTCCCACTGCAGCCATCGCGATTCCTCCTTTCTGCGCAGCTTCTCAGCCGCGGTTCCAAGTCTCTGACAAAACAAGTGTCTCCGCTTTTCACGGGAGCCCTTCCATCCCTGTTATTCTGTCCACCGGGAGGAGCGCTCAAACGGCGCCCGCGGAGTTTTTCCACGGATTTACACGCCGAAGGCGACGCACAGCAGGGCCACCGCGCCGCCCAACAGGGCCACAAACCCAAAGACAGCGCAGATCTTCACCTCGCTCCAGCCGCACATCTCAAAATGGTGGTGGATGGGGGACATTTTGAACAGGCGCTTGCCGTGGGTGGCCTTGAAGTAGGTGACCTGCAGCACCACGGAGAGGATTTCGCACAGGTACACAAAGCCCACCGGCAGCAGCAGGATGGGCAGGTCCAGGCCAAAGGCCAGGGCGCACACCATGCCCCCCATGAACAGGGAGCCCGTGTCCCCCATGAACACCTTGGCGGGGTGCCAGTTCCACAGGAGGAACCCCACGCAGGCCGCCGCCGAGGCAAACCCCAGGGCGGACAGGCCCGCCATGGAGAGCATGCCCGCGCACAGGGCAAGGCTCAAAAAGGCAAAGAAGGAAACCGTGGTGTTCAGCCCGTCGATGCCATCGGTAAAGTTGACGGCGTTGGTGACGCCCACAATGACAATGGCGGCCAGGGGGTAGTAAAACCACCACAGGTCTATCTTCCCCACGAAGGGGATGGTGGTGGCCGTGTTGCCGCCTGCCAGGGCCACAGAAACCAGATAGGCCGCCGCCACGGCAAACTGCAGCACCAGCTTCTGCCGCTCCGTAAGGCCCAGGTTCCGCTTTTTCACAATGCCGATGTAGTCATCCATAAAGCCAATGGCGCCAAAGGCCACCGCCATGCCAAGGCCCGCGAAGACCTTCACCTTCATCAGCAGGGTCTCTTCCATGCCCAAAGAGTAGAACACCGGCAGGCAGCCCATCATCGCCACCGCAATGCCCAGGATGAACATGAGGCCGCCCATGGTGGGGGTGCCCTGCTTGCTCTTATGCCAGCTTGGGCCCACCTCCCGGATGGTCTGGCCGAACTTCAGCTTGTGGAGGAAGGGGATCATCCACTTCCCCAGCGCAGCGGTGACGGCAAAGGCGATCACCGAAACCAGCAAGAACAATGTGCCGCTCATTTTTCCTAACCCCTCTCGTTGCGATTCCGTTGCTTTCGCCCGGCGTCAGCCGGCGCCCGTCTCTGTGTTGGCGGTGTCCACAAAGGTCAAGGTGATCACCGTGCCCTGTTTCACCTGCTCGCCAGCCTCTATGCTCTGGGCCGTGACCGTGGCGGTCTCCGCAGAGGAGCCGCTGACACTGATCTGCACCATGTTCAGGCCCGCCACATAGTTGGCGTCCGCCACCGTGTAGCCGGTGAAGTCCGGCACCGTCACATAGGTAGAGCTCTCATCATAGCCGCTGGTATACAGCACTACCGTGCCCTCCTTGGGCACTGCGCTGCCGCCGGCAGGCACCTGCTCCGTCACTGTGATGGCGGCGGGATCGCTCTCATCCCCCACCACCGAGTAGGACAGCCCGGCCTCCTCCAGCTCCGCGTAGGCCTGCTCCAGCGTCATGCCGGTGACTGTGGGAGCCATCGTATCCAGGTTGGCATACTCCTCTTCGTTGTACTGGGCCTCTACGCCCAGGTAGGGGAGCAGCTCCTCCATCATCTTGGCGAAGTAGGGCCCGGCCACGGCGTTGCCGCCGTTGTAGCCGCCGTTGGTGTCGTCATCGGGCTCATCAAAGAACACCAGCAGGGCGTATTTAGGGTCCTCCGCTGGGGCGAAGCCGCAGTAGGAGGCAATGTACTCCATATCCTGGGTGCGGTCCTCGTTCCACTTATCCACCTTCTCCGAGGTGCCCGTCTTGCCGCAGACCCGGTAGCCGGCCACATAGCCGCCGCTGGCGCTGCCGCTCTCGGCGTTCTGCTGGAGAATGTCGATAATGGCATCGCAGGTTTCCTGGGAGATCACCTGCCGGCGGGTGCTGGTATCGGCGGTCTCCACGATGTTCCCGTCCTGGTCCACGATGCGGTCCATCACATGGGGAGTGACCAGGTTGCCGCCGTTGGCGATGGCCGCCGCGGCGGTGATCATGTGCAGGGGCGTGATGGAGAAGTTCTGCCCAAAGGATTCCACCGCCAGGTCAGAGGGGGTGTTGATCAGGTCCGTCACGCTGTGGAACAGGGTGACGGCCTCACCGGGCAGGTCGATGCCGGTGCTTTCGGTAAAGCCGAAGGCCTCTCGGTATTTGGCGAAGGTTTCGCCCCCCAGTAGCTGGCCGATGTAGATGGTATAGGGGTTGCAGGAGTTGCACAGGCCGTCCCGGAAGGTCTCCAGGCCGTGGCCGGTGGTCCGCCAGCAGTTAATGGGATAGGGCCAGCCCTCCACGGTGATGCCGCCGGTGCAGGTGTAGGTGGTCTGCTCGGTGACCACGCCCTCCTCCAGGCCCATGGCGTAGGTACACATCTTGAACACAGAGCCGGGGTAGTAGGTGTCAGAGACAGCCTTGTTCCGCCACTGCTTCAGCTGGGCCTCGTTGAAGGCCGCGTCCTGCTCGTCCTCGGGCAGGGCGTCGATCTGGGCCTGCAGGTTCTCGTCGTAGATGGTAAAGGGGTCGTTGGGGTCATAGGAAGGGGTGGTGGCCAGGCCCAGAATGGCCCCGGTGTCCACGTCCATCATAATGGCCACGGCGCCGTTCTTTACGTTGAACTGGTCCACGCCCTCTGCCAGGTATTTTTCCAAGACGCTCTGCACGGTCTCATCAATGGTGAGCACCAGGTTGTTGCCATCCTGGGCCTCCACATACTGCTCATACTCAAAGGGCATATCGGTGCCCAAGGCATTGCGGGAGGAGATCAGCCGCCCAGATGTGCCCCGCAGCTCCGTGTCGTACTGCAGCTCCACCCCGTCCAGGCCCTGGCCGTCGGTGCCGGTAAATCCCAGCACCGTGGAGGCCACCGTCCCATAGGGGTAATAGCGCTTGTAATCCTCAATAAGGCGCACACCGGAGGAGATGTCGTTATCCTCTAAAAACTGGTTGATCTCATCCCGCACGCTGGTCTCCACCTTGCGCTTCAGATAGACAAAGTAAGAGTTGCCCTGGGTTTTTTCATAGACCTCCGTCTCGTCCATATCCAAAATGGAGGCCAGGCCAGAGGCCACCTTCTGCCTGGTTGCCTCTGGGTCATCATAGTCTGCAAAATAGGCGGGCTCCAGCACCACGGTCCACACGCTGGCGCTTTGGGCCAGCACCTTGCCAGTGGCATCGTAAATCGTGCCGCGCATAGCATTAAGCGTGGTGCTGGTCAGGCTTTGGTCCAGCGCCGCCGTACTCATCTCCTCCCCGCGGAGGATCTGCCACCGGAAGAGGCTGACCACCACAGCGCCAAAGCCCAGGAATACCAGCACCGCGGTGATCCCCAGGGCCTTGCGCCACATTTTTTCTGTCGTTCCCTTTGCCAACTGCATCCACCACCTTCTGGTTGGTCATCCTCATCTAAAGCCCTGATGGAAGCAAAATGAGAGTCAAGATCTCTCTTGGCTCTCCTCCCTCTCATACAAAATAAGGCCCCGCACTATCCTATTCCCTCTCCAGCCCCGATATGCCGGGCTGGGCCTTATGGGAGGTATTATAGCACAAAGGCCATGCGCTTGCAAATAAATGCGGCCCGCGCAACCGTGGGCCGCATCCCTTTGCATGTCAGGGGACCGGTCCCCTGCAGGGATAAGCGCCTCTGGGCCCTTCCTTGAGAAATGCCCTGCCGCCCATCCAAAATTCTATCAAAACCCCATATATATGTCACACGGCGCGTCGCCGCGCGGTATTGCAGCCCTGTCAGGCAAACCAGGAGACCACGGTAGACCACAGCTTATCCAGGAAGGAGCCCCCGCTGGCCTGGCGCACCACAGCGCCCTGATCCTCTTCTGCCACGTTTACATAGGTGACTTGGTCGCTGACCACCTTTTTCATCCCCAGCTCTTGGGTGGCGTATTCCTCCACCTGAGAGCCGTTCATCTGCTGGGAGGCCTCCATGTTCAGCTGCACCTCCAAGCTCTCCGCCTCCTCCAGCTGCTGGGTGGTGGTATTGATCTGGTCCGTCAGCTCCGTCAGCTGCACCTGGTTATACACCACCAGCGTGACCGTGGAGAAGATCACCCCAAAGCAGAGCACCGCGGCCCCTCTGCGCAAAAAATGCCTGCGGGGCTTTTTCTGCTTTCCCTGCTGGGGCAGCTCCACCACCTTTTCCCGGGCCGCCTGCTGCTCTTCCCTGCGTGGTTCCCGCTCGGGGAGTGCCTCCAGCCGCACAGTGTTGTCCCTGCGCTCTTCAAACAGAGAAAGATCGTAGGCCGCCGAAGAATATCTGGACATAGCGTGCTCCTTTCCTGTAAACTAAAGGAATGGGCTTTCACCCCTCCTGCGGGAGCTTTTCAATCACCCGCAGCCGGGCGCTGCGCGCCCGTGGGTTTTCTGCCACCTCAGCCTCTGAGGGGGCCAGCCCTTTTTTGTAAACAAGCGTTCCCTGGGGCTTTCGCCCACAGACACACACGGGGAAATCCTTGGGGCAGATGCACCCCTGACACCAATCGTGCATCTGCTGCTTGACGATCCTGTCCTCTAAGGAGTGAAAGGTGATCACCGCCAGGCGGCCGCCGGGCTTCAACAGCCCAAAGCCAGCCTGCAGCCCCTCTCGAAGCCGGTCAAGCTCCCCGTTGACGGCAATGCGCAGCGCCTGGAAGGTCTTGCGGGCCGGATGGCCCTCTCCCCGCCGCACCGCCGCTGGAACAGAGGCTTTGATGATCTCCGCCAGCTGAGCAGTGGTCTCAATGGGGGCCTGTTCCCGGGCTTGGACAATGCCCTGGGCAATGCGCCGGGCGCTGCGGTCCTCCCCATAGCGGAAGATGATATCCGCCAGCTCCTGCTGCCCCAGTGTGTTCACCAAGTCCCTGGCGGAGGGGCCCTCTTTGCTCATGCGCATATCCAGGGGCGCGTCGTGATGATAGGAGAAGCCGCGCTCCGGCGTATCCAGCTGATAGGAGGACACCCCAATGTCCAAAAGCACCCCATCCACCGCGTCTATCCCCTGGGCCCGGGCCAGCTCTGCCATTTGGGAGAAGTTGCCCCGCACCCGGATGGACTGGGGATAAGGGGCCAGCCGCTTCCCGGCGGCCTGGATGGCATCTGGGTCCTGGTCGATGGAGAGAAGGCGCCCTGTGGTCAGCTGCTTCAAGATAGCCTCAGAGTGGCCGCCGCCCCCCATGGTGCCGTCGATATAGGTTCCCTCTGGCCGGATGGCCAGAGAACGGATGGTTTCCTCAAATAATACCGGTTTGTGATGAAATTCCATGCTCACACCCGCCTTAGAAATCCAGCAGGCTCATGGCGGCCTCAATGGCCTCGTCAGTTTGGTTCTGATTGTAGGCGTTCCAACGGGCGGTGTCCCAGATCTCGGCCCGCACTGCCGCGCCGATCACTGTGACATCCTTTTCCAGCCCCGCGTGTTCCCGCAGGTTCTGGGGGATGAGGATGCGCCCCTGCTTGTCCGGCTCCACTTCGGCGGCGCCGGAAAAGAAGAACCGCTGGATGGCCTTGCCCTGTGCCAGGGGAAGGCTTCCCACCTTTTCCACAAGGTTGTCCCATTGGGCCCTGGAAAGCACAAAAAGGCATCCGTCAAGGCCCTTGCACACATAGAAGGTGTCGCCCAGGTCTTCACGGAATTTGGAGGGCACGGTAACCCGGCCCTTTAAATCCATATTATGTTGATACTCGCCTGTCAACATAACCGCAGTGCCTTTCCCTTTCCTAGACAGGCGGCTGGGGCTGAGAGGGGAACCGGTGGCACCGGAAACCACTTTTCCCCCACCATATGGAACTTTAACCCACTTTCCACCACCTGATGCCCTTTATTATAAAACATCTCCCCTTTAAAAGCAACCGGGAAATCCGCAAAAATCCTGGAAAATCCTAGAATCGAAGGTATGTTCCCCACAAGATGGAAGGGAACAAAAATTCCCCTCACTACATGTAGTGAGGGGAAGAATTTGCCGAACCTTTTCTTGGCTATTTTCGCTAACAAATCAAAATAATATTTGGAGATTTTCTCTTACAGCTGAGAATTTCTCTGAGAGGTCTTAATGCTCTGCCGGGTCTTGCGCAGCTCGGCCAGGTTTTCCGAAAGGGATTCGTCTGCACGGCGCATCAAATCCTCCACATAGTCGCTGCTGGCCTTGCGCATCTCCTTAAACTTCTGCTGGGCCTGGGCAATCAGCTCATTGGCCTTCTGCTGGGCCTGGCGGACAATCTCATCCTGGCTGACCATCGCCTTGGCCTTTTCCTCCGCCACGCGGATGATGGTTTCTGCCTCTCGCTCCGCCTCGCTGATAATCTGGCCCCGGTCTGCCACAATGGCCTTGGCCTGGCGCACCTCGGCAGGGATCTCATCCTTAATTTCGTCTAAGATCTGGCGGACTTCTTCCCCATCCACAAAAACCTTTCCTGCGGAAAGGGGCATCTTCCAGCCCTTATCGAGCACGTCGTACATTTCGTCGATCAGATCTTCAATGGTAGCCTGGTTATTGCTCATGGTGAACCCATTCCTTTCTTCTCTTCCGCTGGTCTTCCCCGAAAAAGGGAACCGCGTTCTATTCCACGGGCAAGGCAGGGCCGCGCCCGGAAGATGCTCTCCTTACAGCCGGCCGCAGAGCCGGTCCTGGATGGTCTCTAAAATACACGAAGGCACAAAGGGGGAAATGTCCCCTCCGAAGCCAGCCACCTGCTTGACCATGCTGGAGCTTAAAAACATATTCTCCGCGCTGGTTGCCAGGAACATGGTCTCCAACTCGGGATTCAGCTTCTTGTTGGTCAGCGCCTGCTGGAACTCATACTCAAAATCAGACAGGGCCCGCAGCCCCTTCACCACCACCATGGCGCCCCGGCGCTTGGCATAGTCGGCCAGCAGGCCGTCCACCTTGTCGATTTCCACATTCCGCAGCCCCTCGGCCTGGGTGGCGCGGCGAAGCAGCTCCATGCGCTCTTCCACCGTGAAGCTGGCGTGCTTCTCCGGGTTGGTGGGCACCCCAACAATAAGCTGGTCAAAGATTCTGCTGGCCCGCACAATGATGTCCAGATGCCCCAGCGTTACCGGGTCAAAGCTGCCGGGATAGACGGCAAGTTTCATGGTATCCCTCTCCTTTCCAGGCGGCCCCGGCTTTAGGCCCCGGGGGCCCCTTCCCCACCCGGGGTTTCCTCGGGCGGACGGTAGGCAGTGAGCATAATCTTTCCATAGCGGTAGCTTTTGTGCCGGGCAAAGCCCCCCGCTGTTTCAGGAAGGACCTCTTCCTTCGGGTGCTCGCAGAGAATCACCCCGCCGGGACTCATAACCTCCGCTACCAAGGGCAGGGCCTGCTCCAGCAGGCCGGTGCGGTAAGGCGGGTCCAAAAAAGCCACGTCAAAACGGTCCCGGCAGGTGCGCAGATAGGCCGCGAAATCCGCCGTAACCACTTTGGCCCGGTCCCCCAGGCCGGTGGAAGCCAGGTTTTTCTCCACCACCCGGATAGACTCTTTCGAGGCGTCCACAAATACGGCTTGGGCAGCCCCCCGGCTGAGGGCCTCTAACCCGATTTGCCCCGAACCCGCGAACAGATCCAGAAAACGCCTTCCCTCCAGCTGAAACTGAAGGATGTTGAACAGCGATTCCTTCACACGGTCCGTGGTGGGGCGCACCTGCTCCCCCTCAAGGGTGATCAATTTTTTCCCGCGGTGAGAACCTGTGATGATGCGCATGGGCAGTCTCCTAGCGGCCGCCGGAAACGGCCAAATTGGTGATATCCGCTTTATTATCCCATTAAAAGGCCGTTCTGTCAACTATTTGGCGCAATTTCCCCGGAATTTCCGCGGATTTCCCCCACTCTGCCCGCTCCATTTCCCTTTACAGCCCTTCCTCCAGCCCAGCAGCCTCTGGGTGGAAATGCTCCCACACCCGGCGGGCGGCGGGCTTGGTCATGCCCGGGGCGCCCTCCAGCTCCGCCAGGTCTGCCTCGCTGACGGCCGTAACGGTCTTAAAGTGTTTGAGAAGGGCTTTGGCGCGGGCCTCCCCGATACCGGGAATGGAGGTGAGTGTAGAGGAAATAGCGGATTTTTTCCGCTGCTGCCGGTGGTAGCCAATGGCGAACCGGTGGACCTCATCCTGGATCGAGGACACCAGGGTATAGGCCCTCCGGTAGGAGCTGATGGCGATTTCCCCGCCCCCCTGGGCAATGGCCCGGGTGCGGTGGCGGTCATCCTTTACCATGCCGAACAGAGGCACCTCAATGCCCATCTCCTCCAGAAGGGGCTGCACAGCCGCCACATGCCCCTTGCCGCCATCCAGCAGGATGAGGTCCGGCAGGCGGCCGAAGCCCTCGGCCTCCCCTTTCTCCTGGCAGGCACAGTACTCCTGGAACCGGCGGCGGATGACTTCCCGCATGGAACCATAGTCATCCTGGCCCTCCACTGTCTTGATCTTGAACTTCCGGTAGGCGGATTTCAAGGGGCGGCCGTTTTCAAACACCACCATGCCCGCCACATTTTCCCCGCCGGCCAGGTTGGAGATGTCATAGCTCTCGATATAGGCAGGGGCTTTTTCCAACCCCAGCAACCGGCGCAGTTCATCCAGGGCAGAGGCGTCCCGCCCCGAGTTGCCCGTCTGCCGGGCGATGTTTTCCGCCGCATTTTTGCGGCACATCTGCACCAGCTGCGCCTGGTCCCCCCTCTGGGGAACGAGGAGCCTGACTGTTTTGCCCCGTTTTTCACTGAGCCACCGGACCAGCAGCTCCTCGTCCTCCACCTCCCCGTCCAAGACCACCAGGGGCGGCACCCTATCCCGGATGGCGTAGTACTGCCGCAGAAACTCCGAGCGGGCCTCCGGGTCCGGCTGGCAGCCCTCCGTCAGGAAGCTCTCCCGGTCTGAGAGCCTGTTGCCCGTAAAGCGGAAGACCTCAAAGGCGGTGTGGGTCTCCCCCTGGGCCAAGGCGAACACATCCTGCTCTTCCACCCGGCTTGCCACCACTTTCTGCCGGGCCCCCATCATTTCAATGGCGTTGATTCTGTCCCGCAGCCGGGCGGCCAACTCGAACTCCAGGTTTTCCGCGGCCTGCTCCATCCGTTCTGTCAAAACCTTCACCGAGGCGGAGCTGCCCCCTTTGATGAAATCCATGGCCTCCTGAAAGGCCTCGTTATACTCTTCCTCGCTGACCCGTCCCCGGCAGGGGGCGCAGCACTGCTTGATATAATAGTTCAGGCAGGGCCTCCCTTTTCCAAAGTCCTGGGGAAATTTCCGGCTGCAGTCCGGCAGGCGGAAGATCTTTCGGGCAGAATCAATGGTCTGTTTGATGGACCAGGAGCTCATATAGGGGCCGATATACTTGGCGCCGTCCTCCTCCACCTTTTTCACCTCGGTCATGCGGGGCCAGGGGCCGGGGCTGACGCGGATGTAACTGTACCCCTTGTCATCTTTTAATAGGATATTGTACTTGGGCTGGTTCTGCTTGATGAGGCTGCTCTCCAGCACCAGGGCCTCAAACTCGCTGTCGCAGACGATATACTCGAACCAATCCACATGGGAGACCATCCGGCGCACCTTGTTATCGTGGTTTTTCTCCGAGCCAAAATACTGGCTGACCCGGTTTTTCAGCGCCTTCGCCTTGCCGATGTAGATGATCTGGCCGCTTTTATCATGCATTAAATAAACCCCGGGGCTTAGGGGCAGCTTCATGGCTTTGCGGCGCAATTCCTTCTTTTTTTCAATGGGGTCCACAGTTTCACCTCCGCCGGGGCTATGAAAAAAGCACCGCGGCTGCGGTGCTTCCATTCGATCTGTCCTGTATAAAATGCTTTTACTCGGCAAAGCCAGAGTTGACCAGCTCTACCAGAGCGTCCACGGCCTGCTCCTCATCCGCGCCATCGGCAATGATGCGGATGGTAACGCCGCCAACGATGCCCAGGCTCAGCACGCCCAGAAGGCTTTTGGCATTGACCCGGCGCTCTTCCTTCTCGACCCAAATGGAAGACTTGAACTCATTGGCCTTCTGAATAAAGAACGTAGCCGGACGAGCGTGAAGGCCAACCTGATTCTGGACCAATACTTCTTTAGCACACATGCAAATTCACTCTCCTACCAAATTTCTCAAAAGGGTTTCTGCTGCCGTAAAAAACACGTCAAACGGACGCAAAGAATTTAGAATTTGAGATAATTATAGCATATTTCCCGCCGCCGTCAACACACATTCCCGAATTTTGGATTCCTGAACAGGCCAGCGCCGCCGGAAGGGCCCGGCCTTTGTGCACCTTGTCGGCAATGTGGAAAACTTTTTGCCCATTGTGACGCCGTTGTCAATTTTCTCTACCACATGCTGTGCCAAAGCCCCCGCACAAACAGCATGGCACCCTTTTCCATGGGATATGCACTTTCGATGAAATCAAGTGAAATCCTCCAGTTTTTCCAAAAGCTCCCGGTCCTCTTTTGTAGTATTAAACCTTTCCCATAGGTCCGGGCGGTTCTTCCGGGTGACAGCCAGGGCCTGCGCCCGCCGCCACCGCCGTATGTTTTCATGGTGGCCAGAGAGCAGCACCGGCGGCACCGGGCGCCCCCGCCACACCTCGGGCCGGGTATACTGGGGGTACTCCAGCAGGCCGGAATAATGGCTTTCCTCGGTAAAGCAGGCCTCCTCGGAGAGCACCCCAGGCAGCATGCGGCTGACGGCGTCGGTGACGATCATGGCGGGCAGCTCGCCGCCGGTGAGGACAAAGTCCCCCACAGAGATCTCCTCCGCCTGATATTCCTCCAGAAGCCGCTGGTCCACCCCTTCATAGTGGCCGCACAGGAGCAGCAGCCCCGGCTGCCGCGCCAGGCGCCGGGCAACCTCCTGGTCCAGAACCTTCCCACGGGGAGACATATAAAGAATATGCGGCTTCCATCCCAAATGTGCGCAAATTTCGTCGATGCCTCTGGCAAAGGGCTCTGCTGCCAGCAGCATTCCCTGCCCGCCGCCGAACACGGTGTCATCCACGCGCCCCCGCGAATCGGGGGAAAACTGCCGCAGCTGGTGGCAGCACACCTGCAAAAGCCCCTTTTTCCGGGCCCGTCCCACAATGCTGTGGTCCAGCACCGGCGGGAACATCTCTGGGAAAAGGGTGAGGATATCCACGCGCATGTCAGGCTTCCTCCCCGCTGCCGTCAAAGATGCCGGGAATGGGCAGAAGCGCAATGATCCCCTTTTCCAAGTCGATGCCCTGGATCATATGCTTCACCGCGGGGAACAGGAATTCCCTTCCGGCCCCATCCACAATGCGGTACACATCGTTGGCGCCGGTGGGCAGCACTTCCTGCAGCACGCCGTACTCCCGGCCCGTATTGCCGTCCACCGCTTTCAGGCCAATCAGGTCCTGCAGGAAATACCGGCCCTCCGGCAGTTCCACGTCATCCCGATCGAGATAGAGCACCTTCCCCCGCAGGGCATCCCCCTGCTCCACGGTGTCCACCCCTTGAAGCTTCAGCAGCACCCGGCCCTTGTGCACCCGGGAGGAGACAAGGCCCGCGTCCCGGCTGCCCCCGTCAAAGTAAAGGTGCTTCAGCCCTGCCAGAAATTCCGGGGAATCAGCCCAGCACTCCAGCACCAGCTCTCCCCGCACGCCGTGGGTGCGGACGATTTTCCCCGCTTCTAAAAATTGCTTTTTCATGGTTTTCCTCCGGATTTTATGCTCTCAAACAAAAAAGAGCCCGTTGCAAAATGGAACATTTTGCAACAGCCCTTCTCTGCTCAGTCGATCTCGACTACGATCTTCTGCTCGTTGCGGGTGGCAGCCGCGCGCATAACCACGCGGATCGCCTTGGCGATGCGGCCCTGCTTGCCGATCACCCGGCCCATGTCGTCCTCAGCCACATGCAGATGGTACACCGTGGTACCGTTCTCCTGCTCTTCCGTGGTAATGACGATCTCCTCCGGCTTTTCCACAAGGCCGGAAGCGATGGCCTTCAGTAATGCCTCCATGATGCTGCTCCTTTCCACGGGCCCAGGGGCCGCTCTTTTAGATGACGCCGTGCTTCTTGAACAGGGCCTTCACCGTATCGGTGGGCTGGGCGCCGTTCTGGAGCCACTTCTTGGCCTTCTCGGGGTCTACCTTGACCACGCTGGGCTCTTCCATGGGGTTGTAGTAGCCAATCTCCTCAATGAAGCGGCCGTCGCGGGGGAAGCGGGAATCCGCCACCACAATGCGGTAGAAGGGGGACTTCTTCGCGCCCATTCTTCTCAGTCTGATCTTTACTGCCATAATTCATTCCTCCAAAATGATAGTGAAATTTAAGAATATAGATAAATGCATATTGTTCACAGGGCTTTGCGCCCCGGCAATATCTTAACGGATAAAGGCCGCTTTTAGAAGGGCAGGTTCGGCATCCGGCGGCGTTTGCCCTTGCCCAGGCCGCCAAACTGCTTCATCAGCTTCTGCGTCTGTTTAAACTGGTTCAAAAGGCGGTTCACATCCTCCACCTTCATGCCGCAGCCCGCGGCAATCCGCTTCTTCCGGGAAGCGTTCAAGCAGTCCGGGTGAGAGCGCTCGTAGGGGGTCATGGAGAGGATGATGGCCGCGCTGCGGTCCATAATGCGGTCGTCGATGTCCACATCGTCCAGCTTGTTGCCCACGCCGGGCAGCTTGGACAGGATTCCCTTGATGGGACCCATTTTCTTCACCTGCTGGAACTGGTCCAGCAGGTCGTTGAGGTCCATCTTATTCTGCATCAGCCGCTGGGCCGTTTTTTCCGCAGCCTTCTCGTCCAGCTTCAGCTGGGCATCCTCAATCAGGGAGAGCACATCGCCCATGCCCAGAATACGGCTGGCCATCCGGTCCGGATGGAAGACCTCCAAATCGGAGAGCTTCTCGCCGGTGCCCGCGAACTTGATGGGCTTGCCGGTGACGGCTTTGACGGACAGCGCCGCGCCGCCCCGGGTGTCGCCGTCCAGCTTGGTGAGGATGACGCCTGTGATATCCAGCAAATCGTCGAAGGACTTGGCCACGTTCACGGCCTCCTGGCCGGTCATGGCGTCCACCACCAGCAGGATATCCGTGGGATGCACCGCCTCTTTTATGCGGCGGAGCTCCTCCATCAGGGCCTCGTCAATCTGCAGCCGGCCGGCAGTGTCGATGATGACGTAGTCGTTGCCGTAGTCCCTGGCATGGCGCACAGCCTCCTGGGCGGTGGCCACTGGGTCCTGGGTGCCCTTTTCAAAAACCGGGGCGCCGGCCTTCTCCCCCACCACCTGCAGCTGTTTAATGGCTGCAGGGCGGTAAATATCCCCCGCCACCAGCAGGGGGCGGTGGCCCTGGGACTTCAGCTGGTAGGCCAGCTTGGCGGCATGGGTGGTCTTGCCCGCGCCCTGCAGGCCGCACATCATAATAATGGCGGGCGGGTGAGCGGGCATTTTCAGCCGCTCCTCGCTGCCGCCCATCAGAGCGGTCAGCTCCTCGTTGACGATTTTAATGACCATTTGGGCGGGGGTCAGGCTCTCCATCACCTCGCTGCCCACGGCCCGCTCGGTCACCCGGCCGGTGAACTCCTTGGCAACCTTGTAGTTGACGTCCGCTTCCAGCAGGGCCAGGCGCACTTCCCGCATGGCTTCTTTCACGTCCGCCTCGGTGAGCTTGCCCTTGCTGCGGAGCTTCTTAAAGGAATTGCTCAGTTTTTCTGCCAAGCCTTCAAACGCCACGGTCTTCCCTCCTGAAAGTCAAAATCATTTTCATTGCGTGCCCCAGCCGGCGCGCTGGCGGCGCTTTAGGCCTCCACCGCGATATCCTGGGCACACTCCAGAATTTTGGAGACGTTCTCATCAATGCCGGGCACTCTGCCGTTTCTCTCGTTCAAGTCCTGAATGCTCAGGGCACAGTCGCAGATCAGCGTCAGGGCTTTCTGGATATCTTGAAAGCGCCGGGCCAGGCCCAAACGCTCTTCCATCTCCAAAAGCTGCTGCTCGGCGCGCTTAATGGCGTCCCGCACGCCTTGGCGGGTGATCTCCCGGTCTTGGGCGATCTCCGCCAAGGAGAGGTCCTCATTGTAATAGGCGTCCACCACTTCCCGCTGTGTCTCGGTGAGCATATCACCGTAAAAATCCAGCAGAAAGCTGATGCGCAGGTCCTTTGCCACACTCCCGCCTCCTTCAAAGCGTGTAAAGCGCTTTTCTTTACAGCATTAGGAATTATACACGATTCCAGCGATTTTGTCAACAGGGAAGGGGAAATTTGTAGGGCGGCGAACCATGCGGCGCCCTCCCCGCCCAGCAGGAGCCGCTTTTTTCCGGCACTTCTTGCAAGAATCCTTAATTTTACATAGATTTAATACGGATGCAGCGCTTTTATCTATTGACATTTAATAATATATAGTATATGCTTTTATTGAGGAAAATTTTTAGCGGTAATTTTACATGTTTGTCTGAACTGCTGAATATACGGTAAAAGCAAAGTGTATCGAGTTCACGCAGGGACAAACGGAACGTATGTTGCGCAAATGACGCCCGGTGAAGGAGCAGGTCTTTTGACCTCAGCGGATATTGCGATTAATATGAGCTTTCAGTGGGCCAATAGCGCACAGCCAGGTAAATATGACTTCTGGACGGTTTTTATGCATGAGGCTGGCCATGTCGTAGGGATTGCTGATAATGATATACTGCCTAATTCGGTTATGTATGGTGTAGCAAGATTGAATCACACAAGAAGGAGCCTTACGGATTTTGAGTATACAATGCTCGACGCCATTTACGGATAGCCCATTTGGTTGAGGAAAGGGGTGTTTACTTTATGAAGAAAAAAGTTTGGATCATTCCATGCGGAGCAGCGCTTGTGGTATGTCTTTCCTTGCTTGCCGCTGTGGTCCTGCGGCTGAGCGGCCCTTCTCCGCAGCCACAGGCCTCTTCGAGCGCCGAGCCTTCTGGAAGCGCGGATGTTTCTGTGGGACCGGAGCAAGAGGGAGAGGTGGAGTATACCAGGATCAGCAATATGATCCCTGAAAAAACACCGGAGCAACTGCTCGAGGAGTCCGACCTCATCGCCGTGTGTGAGCTGAGGGAAGTTTCAGACGCCTTCCAGATCCAATACGCAGGCGGTGACTCCTCTGCCGTTATGAACTTTACAGACTCCTATTTTGAAACCACAGAGATCCTGCGGGGAGATCCACCCGATGACAGCGGAATCATTACCGTGCGCACACAGGGCGGTATGGTGGATAATTGGTCTGTGATCATGTCGGACAAATATGAATTCCAATATGACAAGAAGTACCTGCTGTTCCTGGTCCACGCGGGAATGGGAGGCGGCTATAACACGGAAGGGGATTACTATTACCTCAACGGTTCTTGGCAGGGGATTTTCCCGCTGGAGGAAACAACCACAAATTCTTTGAAAGCGTCTAGTGAGATAATTGAGAACGGCCGCGGTACGGACTCCATCCAGCTCGATGCTGTCCGTAGCGAGATAGAAGCGCTGAACAAGATCGGCCCTCCGGATGAAAACGCCGCCTATGAAAAAGCGATGGAAAATCAGAAAGCAAATCTGGACTCCGGCTGGATCACGCAGGAGGAATATGAGGAAGCGTCGAAAATTTACCAACAGTACGCCACCTATGTGGGCGACCCGCCCCAGTATTCCGGCGGCGAATGACCGCAAACAAAAAAGCACCCCGCGGGGTGCTTTTTTCATGGGCTGGGGCGTTCAGCCGGCTTTTTCCAGGTCCCGGCGCAGCCGGTGAATGATGCGCTTTTCCAGCCGGGATATGTAGGACTGGGAGATGCCCAGGTGGTCGGCCACCTCCTTTTGGGTGTGCTCCTTGGCCGACCCCAGCCCGAAGCGCAGCACCATGATGGTCCGCTCCCGGGGGGAGAGGCGGTCCACAGCGCTGCGGAGCATAGTGCGCTCGGCCTCCCGCTCGATGTCCTGGTTCACCGCGTCGGGCTCGCTGCCCAAAAGGTCGGAGAGCAGCAGCTCGTTGCCGTCCCAGTCCACGTTCAGGGGGTCGTCGATGGAGACCTCGTGGCGCAGCTGAGAGCTCTTCCGCAGGTGCATCAGGATCTCGTTCTCGATGCACCTGCTGGCGTAGGTGGCCAGCTTGATGTTCCGCTCTACCTGGAAGGTGTTCACCGCCTTGATGAGCCCGATGGTGCCAATGGAGATCAGGTCCTCCACGCTGGCGCCGGGACTTTCAAACTTTTTGGCGATGTACACCACCAGCCGCAGGTTGTGGGTGATGAGGGGCTCCCGGGCGCCGGGCACCCCGCTGCGGATGTTCTCCATCACCTGGGCCTCCTCCTCCTTGGTCAGGGGCGGGGGCAGGGTCTCCGGCCCGTTGATGTAGTGACAGCCCCGGCTTTCCGGCGGGAACAGCCGCCAGAGCAGCCGGGCCAGCAGATCGCGAATTTTCTGGAACATGGCAAAGACCTCCTAAACACAAGATCGAGGGGCTAGTGAGCGAGCTCTGGAAACTGGTCGGGATTGTACAGGGCCTGGTATGGCCCGGCGGCAAACCCCCGCTCCCACAGGGCGACGTAACAGGAGACCGGCTCCTTTTCGGGCAGGCACAGCACCCGTTCCGGCCGGAATGCGGGCAGCACCCCCGAACCGCCCAGGCTCTCAAAGGGCACCAGCCGCAGGGAGCTCCCCGGGCCGGGAGGTTCCCCCCGCTCCAGCAAGCCGGCCAGGCCGGCAGGGACCGCCTCTCCCAAGGCCGACGGGGCGCAGACCAGAACCGGCAGTCCGGAAAAGGGCTCCCGCAAGGTGTTGCCCGTGTCGGCCCGGGCCCAGATTTGGACAGACTTCCCGTTTTGCTCCACCAGGAACCGGCGGGATTGATGGGACAGGTCCTCCCGGTGGAACAGCTTTTGAAAGAGCCACAGCACCAGATAGGCTGCTGCCGTGAACAGGAACAGCAGCAGGGGGGACAGGTCCAGGTACACTGCGTGCCCCACCACCGCCAGGTTCCGTGGGGCAAACCAGCGGATGAGGAACAGGAAAAATCCGGCCAGGAGAAAGGAAAAGGCCCAAAAACACAAAAAGGCCCGGAGGAACCCCCGGCGGGAAAGGGGGCAAAAGGCTGCCGCTGTAGTCAACGCGGCAGAACCCCCACCCCAAAGAAGGGCCAGCCACAAGGGCTGCTGGGGCAGCAGGCACACAAGGGAACAGGCCGCCCCCACCGCGGCGCCCAGCGCCAAACGGCGGTTTCTCACCCGCAGGTGCAGGGACCTCCGCACACACCACAGCAGGAAAAAATCCACATACAGGTTGGTGACGGCCAGCACATCGGCGTAAACTGTCATAGCATTCCTCCTGTCACAGCTTATTATAAGTCCTTCCCCGGGAAAGCCCTGTCGCTTTGTGGGAGCGGCGAGAGGGAAAGCAGAGCGGTTTAAAAACAAGAAAAATTCTTATTTTCTATTGATTTTCCCAAATTTTGGGGATATAATAGTTACACAAGGCGCCAAGCCCGCAAAAGCATCCGGCCGGGCAGCGCCGCATTTTGGATAGTGAAGGGGCGCTTTGCGCACCCTATACCAATAGAAACAGGACCGCACTCAGAAAGGAAGGGAACGCTATGTATTTGAACAAGAGGAAGATCGTTCTGGTGGGCACCGGCATGGTGGGCATGAGCTTTGCCTACTCTGCCTTGAACCAGGCGTTGTGCGATGAGCTGGTGCTGGTGGATATTGACAAGCGCCGGGCCGAGGGCGAGGCCATGGACCTGAACCACGGGGTGGCATTCGCCCCCTCCAGCATGAGGATCTACGCCGGGGATTACAGCGACTGCACCGACGCGGATGTGGTGGTCATCTGCGCAGGGGTCAGCCAGAAGCCGGGGGAGTCCCGCCTGGACCTGCTCAAGCGGAACGCGGCGGTGTTCCAGTCCATCATCTCCCCCATCACCCACTCGGGCTTCTCGGGGATTTTCCTGGTGGCCACCAACCCGGTGGACATTATGACCCGGGTCACCTATGAGCTCTCCGGCTTCAACTCCAACCGGGTGTTCGGCACCGGCACCACCCTGGACACCGCCCGGCTGCGCTACCTGCTGGGGGACTACTTCACTGTGGACCCCCGCAACGTCCACGCCTATGTCATCGGCGAGCACGGCGACAGCGAGTTCGTCCCCTGGAGCCAGGCCATGGTGGCCACCAAATCCGTGCTGGATATCTGCGAGCACTCTGACGGCAAGTTCTGCTTGGAGGAGATGCAGAAAATCAGCCTGGAGGTGCGGGACGCCGCCCAGAAGATTATCGAGGCAAAGCGGGCCACCTACTACGGCATCGGCATGTCCTTGGTGCGCATTGTCCGGGCGGTGCTGTCCAATGAAAACAGCGTGCTCACTGTGTCTGCCCGGCTGCGGGGGGAATACGGCCAGCGGGATGTGTTCGCCGGGGTGCCCTGCATCGTCAACCGCAACGGCGTGGACCGGGTGCTGGAGCTCTCCCTCACCGAGGAGGAGCGCCAGAAATTCGGAGACTCCTGCGCCATCCTTCAGGAGAGCTACCAGGGCTTGGAGCTGTAACAGGCCGGGCTCTCCACCAATCTTGCAAACTGTGTGGAAAGAAAGGGACTTGGAATGACTTCGCTGCTTTTTGTGGCCTTGGGCGGCGCCCTGGGGGCCGCGGGCCGGTACGGCCTGAGCCTGCTGCCCTGGAAGGGGGCTTTCCCCCTGCTGACGCTGCTCACCAACTTTCTGGGAGCGGTGGCCATCGGGTTTCTCAGCGGGCTCTTCTCCCAGCGCCTGCTAGGGGAGCGGGGAAAGCTCTTCTGGCAGACCGGCGTCTGCGGGGGCTTCACCACCTTCTCCACCTTTTCCCTGGAGGCAGTGACGCTGTTCCAAAACGGCAAATACCTGCTGGGCGGGGCCTATATCCTGGCCAGCGTGGCCCTCTGTGTGGCGGGGGTGCTGTTGGGCCAGGCGCTGGCCCAGATGCTGGCGAACGCCTGATGGGCGGGAAATAGGACAAAAACGGTCCCCGGAGCGGCGGCTTCGGGGACCGTTTACATCTGGAAGGCGTGCTTCACAGCTCCCTGCCCAGGATTTGGATATCCGCGATGAGCTGGTCCACCGCCTCCTCCCGGGTGGCCCAGCTGGTGCACAGGCGGATGGCAGTGTGCTCTTCATCCACCTTGGCCCAGACGGAGACCGCGTACTTTTCCCGCAGCCTGGCCAGCAGCCGGTTGGGGAAGACGGGGAACTGCTGGTTGGTGGAGGAGGGGGCGAAGAAGGGGAACCCAGCCTCTTGGCAGGCAGCGGCAATGCGGTAGGCCTTCTCGTTGGCTTCCCGGCAGATGCGGTAATAGAGCCCGTCCTCAAACAATGCCAGGAACTGCAGCCCCAGCAGCCTGCCCTTGGCCAGCATGCCGCCGTTCTGCTTGATGGCGTAGCGGAAGTCCTGTTTCAGCTCGGGATTTGCGATGACCACCGCCTCTCCAAAGAGGGCGCCGCACTTGGTGCCGCCGATGTAGAACACATCGCACAGCCGGGCCAGGTCCGCAATGGAAATGTCCGTCCCCCGGGCAGTCAGTCCATAGCCCAGGCGGGCCCCATCTAAAAACAGGTACAGGCCCCTTTCCCGGCACACACGGCTGAGGGCTTCCAATTCAGAGCGGGTGTAAAGGGCGCCGTTCTCCGTGGGGTGGGAGATGTACACCAGCTTGGGCTGGACCAGGTGCTCCCGGGCCTCGTCGGCCCAGTGGGCGGCCACGGTTTCCTCCACTTGGGCGGCGGTCAGCTTTCCCTCCGGGCCGCAGGGCAGGGCCAGCACCTTGTGGCCGGTGGCCTCCACCGCGCCGGTCTCATGGCCGTTGATATGCCCTGTCACCGGGGCGATAGCCCCCTGATGGGGCCGCAGCGCCGCCCGGATCACCGTGAAATTGGCCTGGGTGCCCCCCACCAGAAAGTGCACATCCACATCCTCCCGGCCGCACTCCTTGCGGATCAGGGCCCGGACCGCCTGGCAGTATTCGTCCTCCCCATAGCCCACGGTCTGGGTCAAATTGGTCTCTGCCAGCTTTTCCAAAATCCGGGGATGGCATCCCTCGGTGTAATCGCAGTTGAAATAGAGCATGGATATTCCTCCCTATTGAATGGATTCTCTGCCGTTCTTATCATAAGAAGCGGAAGAAGATCCGTCAAGCGGTTTTCCAAAAAAAGAACGCCCCTGCCGCAAAAACGCGGCAGGGGCGTCTGTGAAAGGAGAACTCTCAAGGGCTGGAGGAGGGAGATGGTCAGCCCTTGCGCCTATGAAAACCAAAGAAGGAGCCCAGCAGGGACTGGGGGCGCTCCAGCATGCGGATATCCTCCTGCACGAAGGCCACCGGCTGCAAGCCGCCCTGCATAACCACGCGGTTGGGACGGTCATTGTACATGGGGTATTCAGAATTTCTTATAGTAACAGGCTGCTCTACAAAATCAAACATTGCGATCTTCCTTTCTTCCGCAAAGCAGGATTGAAAATTTGTATTTTCCTGAGAGACAGTTTCCACCGGGGCCGTTCACGCCCCGCTCTCTTCAGCATCTATATTCTAGCATATATCTTCGATATTTTCAACATCTTTATGCTATTTTACCAAAATATTTTTTGGAGATCCAAAAATTCATTTTCGAGCTTTGCAAAGGCGTTTTTCCACGAAAAACACTCTCTTTCTGCACAGCGGCTTTTTCAAAGCTGCAAACACTCTGAAAAAGCACTGTGCTAAAGCCAAAAAAGGGCAAAGTAAAGCCCGGCAGGAATGAGGCCTTGCGCCTCTTCTCTGCCGGGCCCTTTCACAGGGGCTTTTCCTTTTTCCAACCCTGGGTCAGATCGTGGATCACCAATCCCCGCTCCCGCGCGTACCGCACGGTATAGGCCGTCCCTCCTGTATCCCGCTGCAGGTAGCAAACACAATGCGCACTGTGGTCCACCAAATAGCGGTTGCGCAGGAACAGGCAGCCCCGGGTATAGGCTTTCGCTGTGTATACCACCTCATCCGCCTGGCGCAGCAGCGCCCGGTAGACGGCGGCATCCCGTTGGCTCCATTGGGATTCCTGCCCTACATAGGGGAGCACCAGCACCAACCGCAAATGGGGAAAACGCTCTCCCCGCACCCGAAGCACCTCTTGGGCAGCCATGGTGTCAAAGCCCAAAGCGCCTCCCGCCAGAAATGTGGCAACGCCCCCCTCTGCCAGGGCGCTGATCTCCTCGCGCAGTTTGCGCCGCAGCCACAGGCCCTCCTGGGCCGGGATGCGCCGGTGGCCGGTAAAGCAGCAGCTTGTCTCACGCTCCAAAGGGAGCACCCCTTTCTGTATCATTCATCTCCGAGATATTCCTCCAATAGGGCCGCCTCATTCCCCGACGTTTCGTACAGGCGGCTTTCTTCCACCAGGAAGGGCAGCCAGCCATTCACGTTTACAACCGCCAGATACTGGCCGTTTTCCGCCGACGCCCCATACTCCGCGACCCATTCCACCATAACGCCCAAAACACGCCGGCCGCGGAGCTCTACAGAAAGGCTTTCCTCCGCAGGGGGAAGCTCATAGGCTCCATAGCGCTCCTGGATGTGCCGGTTAGCCGTGGCCCTGGCAAGGGCGGGGCGGACCGGGGCAAGGAAATACACCCCCGCCAGCAGCAGCAAAAACGCCAGCGCCAGCAAAACAGCCACCCGCTTTTTCATGGAAGGTCACTCCCTTGGCCCTTTTCTTAAAGGATACCAGCAACCGGGAAGAATGTCAACCAACGCAAAAAGCGGCCCCCGCAGGAGCCGCTTTTCTTACTGAAACAATACGCTAAACCGAAAGGGAGATCTTACTTGGTGCCCTCGTACACAGCCACAGCGCAGGCAACGGTAGCGCCCACCATGGGGTTGTTGCCCATGCCGATGAGGCCCATCATTTCCACGTGGGCAGGCACGGAGGAAGAACCGGCGAACTGGGCATCGCCGTGCATGCGGCCCATAGAGTCGGTCAGGCCATAAGAAGCGGGGCCGGCAGCCATGTTGTCGGGATGCAGGGTACGGCCGGTGCCGCCGCCGGAAGCCACGGAGAAGTACTTCTTGCCGTTCTCCAGGGCCCACTTCTTATAGGTGCCGGCAACCAGGTGCTGGAAGCGGGTGGGGTTGGTGGAGTTGCCGGTGATGGAAACATCCACGCCCTCAGCCTTCATGATGGCCACACCTTCCAGAACGTCGTTGGCGCCGTAGCACTTCACAGCGGCGCGCTCGCCGTCGGAGAAGGGCTTGGTCTCCACAACCTTCAGCTCGCCGGTGAAGAAGTCGTAGTCAGTCTTCACATAGGTGAAGCCGTTGATACGGGAGATGATGTAAGCCGCGTCCTTGCCCAGGCCGTTGAGGATGATGCGCAGGGGCTCTTTGCGGGCGCGGTTGGCCGTCTTGGCGATGCCGATAGCGCCCTCAGCAGCCGCGAAGGACTCGTGGCCGGCCAGGAAGGCGAAGCACTTGGTCTCATCGCGGAGCAGCATGGCGCCCAGGTTGCCGTGGCCCAGGCCCACGTTGCGCTGCTCGGCCACAGAGCCGGGCACGCAGAAAGCCTCCAGGCCGATGCCGATGGCCTCGGCAGCGTCGGCAGCGGTCTTCACGCCCTTCTTAATGGCCACGGCGCAGCCCAGGGTATAGGCCCAGCCGGCATTCTCAAAAGCGATGGGCTGCACGCCCTTGACGATCTCATAGGGATCGAAGCCCTTGCTCTTGCAGAGCTCGCGGGCCTCCTCCAGGCTGCCGATGCCGTACTCGGCCAGACACTTCTCGATCTTCGGCATTCTTCTCTCTTTGCCTTCAAACATGACGTCATTAGCCATTTGCTTGTCCTCCTTAGTTCATCCGTGTGGGGAATTATTCTTCTCTGGGGTCGATGTACTTGGCAGCGCCGTCGAAACGGCCGTACTGGCCAATGTTGTTCTTGTAGGCCTCGTCGGGAGAAACGCCGTGCCGGATATCCTCCAGCATCTTGCCCACCTTGACGAACTGATAGCCAATGACCTCGCCCTCTTCATCGAGAGCCATCTTGATGACATAACCTTCTGCCATCTCCATGTAGCGCACGCCCTTCAGGCCGGTGGAGAACATGGTGCCCACCTGGCTGCGCAGGCCCTTGCCCAGGTCCTCCAGGCTGGCGCCGATGGGCAGGCCGTCCTCAGAGAAAGCGGTCTGGCTGCGGCCATAGGCCAGCTGCTTGAAGATCTCGCGCATGGCCACGTTGATGGCGTCGCACACCAGGTCGGTGTTCAGACACTCCAGCAGGGTCTTGCCGGGAAGGATCTCAGCAGCCATGGCGGCGGAATGGGTCATGCCAGAGCAGCCCAGGGTCTCCACCAGAGCCTCCTGCACAATGCCCTCCTTCACGTTCAGGGTCAGCTTGCAGGCGCCCTGCTGGGGAGCGCACCAGCCCACACCGTGGGACAGGCCGGAAATATCGGAGATCTGGTAGGATTTTACCCACTTGCCTTCCTCCGGGATGGGAGCGGGGCCATGATGGGGGCCCTTCTTCACCGTGCACATATTTTCCACTTCATGGGAATAGTTCATATTGGTACTCCTTTCGGTTTCAGTTTTCTTCCGGCCCGGCAGCGTCGCCGTCCGAAAAACCAATCTGTGTCCATTATAATCGGAAAAAGCCTTTGTTTCAAGAGCTTTGCCGAAATTTTAACAGGGAAGGCCCGCCTCTTTGAGCACATCCTCTGCCTCCAGGGTGATAGAGCCGTCCGCCCGCACAAAGCAGGGGATGCCAATGCGACCCTCCTCCCGGGCCTCTCTCAGCTCCTCCCGGGTGTCCCGCAGCTTTAAAAAGGCCCGCAGGTTATCCGTGCTGGCAGTGATCTCCACAAACCGGAAATCGGTAAAGCCCTTCTGGGCGAAGAGCTCCTTGGCCTCCCGGCAGCCGGAACAGATGACAGAGCCGTAAAAAGTCACAGAACCTTCCCGCTCCCGCTGGGGCAGGTCCAGCTCATACTCCAGCACCTGGCAGTTGCCCGCGTTGAACTGGAAGAACGCCTCGTTGGTCATATCGTGGAAGTAGCTTTCGATAATGCGGCAGATGCCGCCGTGGCACACCAACAGCACGGACTCCTCCGGGTACTTCTGGGCGATGTCCTCCAAGAAGGCGTAAACCCGGGCGGCGGTGGACATCTGGGACTCCCCGCCGGGGTAGTGGATGGCAAAGGACTTCTTGTTGTTGAGGAAGCCCTCGTCAAAACGGGAGGCCCCCTCGTAAACGCCGTAGTTCTGCTCTTTGATGCGGGGGTCGATCATCACGGGCAGGTCCCGGCCCTCACAGATGAGGGCGGCGGTCTGCCGGGCCCGCAGCAGGGGCGAAACAATGACCCGGTCGATGGGGGTGTCCTTCAGCTTTCGGGCGGTCTCCCTGGCCTGCTCCATGCCGGTCTCGTCCAGGGGCAGGTCCGTGACGCCGCAGACGATGTTCTCCCGGTTCCAAGCGGTCTGTCCATGTCGGGTAACGTAAAGTTTCATAGGGTCCTCCTCAATACCAAGTCAAGTCCAGGCTGGGGTCCAGGTCCGCCAGGAACTGGGCCAGCAGGTCAATACAGCCCTGGATATCCGCAAGGCTGCCCACTTCCGCCGGGGAGTGCATGTACCGCAGGGGGATGGACACCAGAGAGAAGGGCACGCCCTTCCCGGTCTTGTGGATCACGTCCCCGTCGGTGCCGGTGCGGCCGGTGGCCGCCTCGGTCTGCACGGCGATGCCCTGCTTTTCAGCGGCCCGGCGCAGCAGCCTTTGGAGCTTCCGGTGGCAGCTGGGGTTGTTCACCAGCACCGGGCCGCCGCCCACCCGCACGTCCCCGGTGGCGGCGGTATCCACGCCGGGATAGTCGCTGGTGTAGGTCACGTCCACCGCGATGGCCAAGGAGGGCTTCACCCGGGAGGCCACAAAGTAGGCGCCGTTCATGGTGGTCTCCTCCCCCACGGTGGCGGCGCCGTAGACCCCCACTGCGCACCCCATCTCCCGGGCCTTTTTCACCGCCTCCATCACGATGAAGGCTCCGGCGCGGTTGTCCATGCCCCGGCCGGTGACGCACCCGTTCAGCAGCTCCCGGCAGTCCGTGTCGAAGATCACGGGGTCGCCCAGGGACACATGGGCCAAGGCGTCCTCTCTGTTTTGGGCCCCGATGTCAATATACAGGTCCTTGGGGGCCAGGTCCTCTTTCTTGGCCATTTCCCTCGTAAACACCACAGACCCATACAGCGGGCCGCGCTCCGTAATTACCTGGACTTTATGGCCGGGGTACAGGGGCGCGAACACCCCGCCGGTGCGGTTCACCCGCAGAAAGCCTTCCTGGGTCACGGCGGTGACCAGCAGGGCAATCTCATCCATATGGCCGGCCAGCAGCACCCGGAAATCACAATCCGGGTTGAGCACAGCCACCACGTCCCCTATTTCATCGGTTCGCACCTGATGGGAAAATGTCCCGGCATAGCCGTACAGCTTTTTCCCCAGCTCTGTCTCCCTGCCGGAGGCCGAAGGGGTGGAAAGCATCTCCCATAAAAGCTCCTTGTTCATCTCGGCTCGATCCCTCCCTTAATTCTCACAGTATTCCGCCTTTCATTATACCGGAAAGGCATGGTGTTGAAAAGCCCAGGGGCCGCACTTTTTTCACATCCCCTTTTCCTGGCTGTGGAAAGGGCTTCTTCTGCGCACAAAGCAAAAGGCGGCGCACCGGCTCTTTATCAGCCGGCACGCCGCTTTCCGCTGGCCCGAAAGCCTTTTCCTCTTTACTCGCCGTGGCTCGCGCCGCCCATGGTTTTCACCAGCACGGCCTTCTGGGCGTGAAGGCGGTTCTCCGCCTCCTCGAAGATGTACTGGGCGTTGGCCTCGAACACCTCCTCGGTGATCTCTTCACCCCGGTGGGCGGGCAGGCAGTGCTGCACCATGGCGTCGGGTTTGGCCTGGGCCATGAGCTTCTCATCCACGCAGTAGCCGGCAAAGGCCGCCTCCCGCTTCTGGCGTTCCTCCTCCTGGCCCATGGAGGTCCACACGTCGGTGATGACCACGTCCGCGTCCTTGGCGGCCTGAAGAGGGGAATCTGTCAATTCAAACTTATCCCCGTACCCGGCGGCGAACTCCAAAATCTCCTGGGGCGGGCGGTAGCCCTGGGGGCAGGCAACGGACACGCTCATGCCCACCTTCAAACCGCCCACAATCAGGGAGTTCATCATGTTGTTGCCGTCGCCGATGAAGCACAGCTTCAGCCCTTCCAAAGAGCCCTTGTACTCCCGGATGGTCATTAAATCCGCCAGCACCTGGCAGGGGTGGCAGAAGTCCGTCAAGCCGTTGATGACGGGCACGCTGCCGTACTGGGCCAGGGCCTCCACCTCGTCCTGGCCGAAGGTGCGGATCATGATGCCGTCCACATAGCGGGAGAGCACCCGGGCCGTGTCCTGAACCGGTTCGCCCCGGCCGATCTGAGAGCCTTCTGCCCCCAGCACCACGGCGTAGCCCCCCAGCTGGTTGATGCCCACCTCAAAGCTGACGCGGGTGCGGGTGGAGGACTTCTCAAAAATCATGCCCAGGCACTTGCCCTTGAGATGGGGGTGCTCGATGCCGTGCTTGGTCTCATACTTCAGCTGGTCGGCCAGGTTCAGGATGTCGAGAATTTCCTCGCCGGTGAGATCCAGCAGCTTCAACAGGTGTTTCATGGGTGTTCCTTCCTTTCTGTGCTCCCGCCGGTGAACGGGGCGGGCCGTCTCTTTGTTATGCTTCCAGGACTCTCTGGAAGATGGCCAGGCCCTGGTCTATATCCTCTTGCGTGATAGTGAGCGGAGGCAGAAACCGCACCAGCTCCTTGGCGGTAAGGATTAAAAGCCCCTGCTTGGCGCACTGCACCAGCACCTCGTGGGCGTCTCTCTCCTTGAGCTTCACGCCGATCATCAGCCCCCGGCCCCGGACGTACTCCACCTGGGGCATGGCCTCCAGCTTCTCCCGGAAGCAGGCGCCCTTCTCCGCCACGCTCTGAAGGAAGGCGGGGTCGGACACCCGGCGCACCACCACCCGGGCCCCGGCGCTGGCAACGGGATTGCCCCCAAAGGTGGAACCCTGCATGCCGGGTTTCAAGATATCCCCCAGCCTTTCGCTGACCAGGCAGGCGCCCATGGGCAGGCCGCCCGCCAGGCCTTTGGCTGTGGTGACAACGTCCGGCTTCACCCCATAGCCCTGGTAGGCATAGAAGGAGCCAGTGCGCCCAATGCCGGTCTGCACCTCGTCGATGAGAAGCAGCACGTCCTTTTCCCGGCACAGCTGGGCCAGGCCCTTTACAAATTCCTCGTCCATGGGGATGACGCCGCCCTCGCCCTGGACCATTTCCAGCATCACGGCGCAGACCGAGCCATCCAGAAGGGCCCGGATGCCTTCCAAGTCCCCGGCTTCGGCGTAGAGGAAGCCCTCTGTCAGGGGAAGGAAATCCTTATGGAACCCTTCCTGCCCGGTGGCAGCCAAGGTGGTGAGGGTGCGGCCGTGGAAGGAGTTGTTCAGAGTGACAATCTTGTAAGCGCCCCGCTTCTCGCCGTACTTGCGGGCTATCTTGACAGCGCACTCGTTGGCCTCGGCGCCGGAGTTGCAGAAAAAGGCTTTCGCCATGCCGGAGGCCTGGGAGAGCTCCTGGGCCAGGGCGGTGTTCTCCGGGCTGTAGTAGTAGTTGCACAGATGCTGGATCTTTCCAGCCTGATCCGCCACGGCCTGGACCCACTCCGTGTCGCTGTATCCCAGGGCGTTGACGCCGATGCCTGCGGTGAAGTCGATGTATTCCTTGCCGTCCACATCCCAGGCCCGGGCGTTGCGCCCCTTGACCAGGGCGGCGTCCACCCGGCCATAGGTGGGCAGGATGTAGGCTTGGTCCTGCGATTTGACCTGTTCAAAAGTCATAGGAGTCACTCCCAACATGATAGAATCGTAAACCGCGAAGCGGCGTAAAAGTTTTGCCAGCTTTTTCAAAAGTTTGCAGAGCGCGAGACAGAGTCTCGCGGCCTTAAACCGGTGTAGCCGATGAAAAAAATGCAACGAGCGGGGCGCACGCGCCGCAGGCGATAGCCCCGGGAGCGGGCGCGGAGGCACCATGGTTGCCCTTCCCGCCCGCTTGTGCCAAAGGACGGCACACGCTTTCGCGGGCAGGGCAGGAGAGTCTGTGGAAGTCCTCTTGCGGACCACAGGCCCGCCCAAGAAGTCTCGCCTGCCGGCTCGGTCGGCGCTGAACGGTGCCCACCGGGCACCAGCGCCCCCCGACGAGGGGTCCTGCGTGCCAGTGGCGCGCGCCCAGGACCGACCGGAGCGGAAGCGAAGACTCTTACGGAAAACAGTCCGCTGGACTATTTTCCTGCGTTTGCCGAAGGCGACTAAGGCCGTGGGACTCCGGTCTCACCTGCCGGTTCGGTCGGCGCAGAGCGTTTGCCACCGGCAAACTGCGCCCCCGCACCCCTACCACCTTTGAAAAGGTGGACGAAACTTTTAATTGTCTCGCCTAAACTCGGGCGCGGGCATTTAAGCTAGCGGCCCTCAGCAGGCCCTGGCGCCTTAAGCGCCGTTCGTGAATTGTCCTGCGGGGTCACCCGCCGCGGCTTGTCCCGTCCGGCCACGGACCCGGCCACGGACTTAGTAGAACATCGTGCCAATGCCCTCGTCGGTGAACAGCTCCACCAGAATGGAGTGGGGCGTCCGCCCGTCGATGATATGGGCCCGGCCCACGCCCCGGCGCACCGCGTCCACGCAGCAGTCGATCTTGGGGATCATGCCGCCGGAGATGATGCCCTCTTTCTTCAGGCGGCTGACGTCACTGACGTTCACCACGGGGATCAGGGTGCTCTCGTCGTCCTTGTCCCGCAGCAGGCCCCGGACGTCCGTCATCAAGATCAGCTTCATGGCTCCTAATGATGAGGCGATCCGGGCGGCGGCCACGTCGGCGTTGATGTTGAACACCTCGCCGTGATACCCAGCCGCCACGGTGGAGACAATGGGCACATAGCCGTTCCCGGCGGCGTTGCGCAGAATGTCCACGTTTACCTCCCGAATCTCCCCCACATAGCCCAGCTCCGTGTCCAGCTGGTCCGCTTTCAGCAGGGAGCCGTCCAGGCCGCACAGACCCACGGCCTTGCCGCCCGCGTCCTCCAGGCGCTGGACCAGGTCCTTGTTCACCTTGCCCGCCAGCACCTGCTGGACAATGTCCATGGTTTCCTGGTCCGTGACACGCATGCCGTTTAGAAACTTGCTCTCTTTTTGAATCTTTTTCAGCATGGCGTTGATCTCCGGCCCGCCGCCGTGGACCAGCACCACGTTGATGCCCACCAGCTGCATCAGCACGATGTCGTTCATCACGTCGTTTTTCAGGCCCTCGTCGATCATGGCGTTGCCGCCGTACTTCACCACTACGGTCTTGCCCGCGTATTTTTTAATATAGGGCAGCGCCTGTACCAGGACCTTTGCCCGCTCGCTGTTTGAAATGTCCACCGAAAATTCCCCCTCGTTTCGCCAGTCACAGGCCGGCGGTATAATTGGCCGTGTAAAGTACCAGCGCCCCGACAGCCAGGGCAAAGAGCAGCAGCATCACGCCCCCGGCGATGAGCGCCCCCAGCAGCAACCGCCGGGGCAGCTTAGCCATGCGCTTTTTTCCCGGCAAGTACAACGCCAGGGCCAGCAACAGCAAGACCCCCGCCACAAAGCCCATCTCCAAGGCGTAAACGATGAGCAACCCAATACCCAACACTGCCAGAACCAGAAAAGCCAGCACGTCCAGGTACACCAGACCCGCCAGCACCAGGGCGGCAATCTCCCAGAAGCCCCAGTCCAACCTATGTTTCATGGAGACACTCCTTTCTCCACCAGCACTCAAGTGCGGTAGTCGCCGTTGATCTTCACATAGTCATAGGTCAGGTCGCAGCCGTAGGCCTCGGCGGAAGCCTCCCCCAAATGGAGGTGCACCAAAATTTCGATCTCATGCTCGGAGAGGACCTGGGAGGCCTCCTCCTCGGAGAAGGGGATGCCCGCGCCGTTTTGGCACACATCCACCTGGCCTTTGGCCGAGCGGAAGGACACGTCGATCTTGTTCACGTCCACCGCCGCGCCAGAGTAGCCAATGGCGCACAGCACCCGGCCCCAGTTGGCGTCCGCGCCGAACATGGCCGCCTTGAACAGGGTGGAGCAGATGACGCTTTTGGACACGGTGCGGGCCATGGACAGGTCCGCGGCGCCGTCCACCCGGCAGATGAGCAGCTTGGTGGCCCCTTCCCCGTCCCCTGCCATCAGCTTGGAGAGCTGGCGGCACACGGCTTCCAGTGCCTGTGCAAAGGCGTCGTAGTCCGGGCCGGGGGCGGTGATCTCCGGGTTGCCCGCCGCACCGTTGGCCAGGATGGCGAAGGTGTCGTTGGTGGAGGTGTCCCCATCCACGGAGATCATGTTGAAGGTCTTTTCCGTCACCTGGTGGATGGCCTTGTCCAGCATGGCCGGGCTGATGGCGCAGTCCGTGGTGACAAAGCAGAGCATGGTGGCCATGTTGGGGTGGATCATGCCGCTGCCCTTGGAGATGCCCCCCACCTTCACGGTTTTGCCGCCGATCTCCACTTCCGCCGCCGCTTCCTTGGCGATGGTGTCAGTGGTCATAATGGCGGTGGCCGCGGCGTGGGAGCCGTCTGCGCTCAGGGCCTTTACCAGCTCTGGGATGCCCGCCTGGATGGGCTCGATGGGCAGCACCTGGCCGATAACCCCGGTGGAAGCCACCACCACGTCCTGGGGGGCGATGCCCAGGGCCTGGGCGGTGAGATCGCACATGGCCTGGGCCTTTTCCTCGCCGTCGGCGTTGCAGGTGTTGGCGTTGCCGGAGTTGCAGATGACAGCCTTGGCGGCGCCGTCCGCGATGTTCTTCTGGGTGACCAGAATGGGCGCGCCCTTTACCAGGTTCTGGGTGTACACGGCGGCGGCCGCGCAGGGAGCCTCGCTGTAAATCATGGCCAGGTCGGGCTTGGATTTATTCTTGCGGACGCCGCAGTGGATGCCCCCGGCCACAAAACCCTGGGCCGCCGTAACGCCGCCTTCTATCATCTTCATAGGTTGATTCCCCTCTCTACTTAATCTATGTGGTTCCCCTGTTTAGAAGGCTGGAGGGACAATAGTCAGTCCCGCGGTCTCCTCCAGGCCGAAGCTCAGGTTCATGTTCTGAATGGCCTGGCCCGCCGCCCCCTTGACCATGTTGTCGATGGCGGAGATGGCGATGAAGGTGCCGGTGCGGCTGTCCACAAACAGGGACACGTCGCAGAAGTTGCTGTAGCGCACGTTCTTCACGTTGGCCACCTGGCCCTTTCCCAGCAGGCGGACGAAGTACTCCCCGTCGTAGCGGGCGTGGTAGGCCTCCCACAGCTGCCCCTCGGTGACGCCGGGCTTCAGCTTGGCGTAGCAGGTGGCCAGGATGCCCCGGTTGATGGGCAGCAGGTGGGGCACGAAAGTCACCTTCAGGGGGCTGCCCGTCATCTTGGACAAAGTCTGCTCAATCTCCGGGGTGTGGCGGTGGGCCGCCACCTTGTAGGCGGTGAAGCTCTCATTGAGCTCCGGGTAGTGGTTGCCCTGGGTGGGCTTTCTCCCAGCGCCGGTGACGCCGGATTTGCAGTCGGCGATGATGCCCTCCTGCTCGATCAGCCCGGCCTCCAGGGCGGGCACCAGGGCCAGGGGCACCGCCGTGGTGTAGCACCCCGGGTTGGCGATGACCTTCTTCCCCCGAATCTTCTCCCGGAAGAACTCCGGCAGGCCGTACACCGCCTTCTCATGGAGGGCCTTGTCCTGGTATTCGCCGCCGTACCACTCCTGGTAGGCGGCCTCGTCCTCCAGGCGGAAGTCAGCGCCCATGTCGATGAAGGTCTTGCCCAGGGCGTCGCACTGGGCGGCCAAGTCCTGGGAAAGGCCGTGGGGCAGGGCGGCAAAGACCACGTCGCTTTGCTCCACCACCTGGTCCTGGGTGCCGCAGACCAAATCAATCATCTGGCTGTAGGCGGGGTACACCTGGGAGAGGGCCATGCCCTCAAAGCTGACGGAGCTGATGGCAGAAAGCTCCGCCTGGGGATGGCCCACGATCAGACGGCAGATCTCGCTGCCCGCGTAGCCCGTGGCCCCCACCACGCCCACTTTAATGGGTTCCATGTCACTTTTCCTCCTTTTCCAGCAGCCCCAGCACACGCTCGGCCTGGGCTTTCACGTTCTCCGGGGCGGGGCCGCCCAGCACCTTCCGGCCGCCCACGCACTTCTCCAGGGAGATAGCGCCGTACACGCCTTCATCGAAGTCGGGGCAGACAGCACGGTAGTCTTCCAGGGGCAGGGTCTCCAGGGTCAGGCCCTTCTGGATGCACAGGGCCACCAGCTCCCCGGTGATCTTATAGGCGTCCCGGAAGGGCAGGCCCTTTTCCGCCACCAGGTAGTCGGCGCAGTCCGTGGCATTGATAAAGCCCCCGGCGGCCGCGGCCCGCATCTTGTCCTCCTTCACGGTCATGGTCTCCACCATGGGGATGAGGGGCGTCAGGCACAGCTTGAGGGTGTCCACCGCGTCGAACACGGCCTCCTTGTCCTCCTGCATGTCCTTGTTGTAGGCCAGGGGCAGGCCCTTCATCATGGAGAGCAGGGCCAGCAGGTCACCGAACACCCGGCCGCTCTTGCCCCGGATGAGCTCGGCAATGTCCGGGTTTTTCTTCTGGGGCATGATGCTGGAGCCGGTGGAGAAGGCGTCGTCCAGCTCGATAAATTGGAACTCCCAGGAGCACCACAGCACCAGCTCCTCGCAGAAGCGGGACAGGTGCACCATGATGAGGGAGGCGTCAAAGGCGATTTCCGCGCAGAAGTCCCGGTCGGAGACGCCGTCCAGGCTGTTCTGGCTGATCTGGGAAAAGCCCAGCAGCTTCGCGGTGATGGTCCTATCCAAGGGATAGGTGGTGCCGGCCAGGGCGCCGCTGCCCAGGGGCATGACGTCCATGCGCTTCAGGGCGTCCTCCAGGCGGGAGAGGTCCCGCAGCAGCATCTCGGCGTAGGCCATCAAGTGGTGGCCAAAGGTGATGGGCTGGGCCCGCTGCATGTGGGTGTAGCCGGGCATCACCGTGGCGGCGTACTGCTCCGCTTTGCGGCACAGCACTTTCACAAAGTCCTTCAACTGGGCCTGGACGGCGGCGCAGTCCTTGCGCAAGGTCAGGCGCACATCCAAAGCGACCTGGTCGTTGCGGCTGCGGGCGGTGTGCAGGCGCTTGCCCGCGTCGCCGATGCGGGAGGTGAGCTCCCCCTCCACAAAGGTGTGGATGTCCTCGGCGTCCGGGTCAATCATCAGGGCGCCGGAATCCAAATCGGCCAGAATGCCCTGTAGGCCCTTCACAATCTTCTCGCTTTCGCCTTTCTCAATGATTCCGCACTCCCCCAGCATGGTGGCGTGGGCCATGCTGCCCTCGATATCCTCCCGGTACATCCGGCTGTCGATGGAGATGCTGGAGTTAAAGTCGTTGGTCTTGGGGTCGGCTTCCTTTTGGAAACGGCCTTTCCAAAGCTTCATAGTGTTCCCTCCCGTGGAGTCTCTTAAAAAGGGCAAGGGGACTTTTCCCTTGGGAAAGCCCCCTCGTCCGGGTGGTCCATATAAAATGCCCTTACTTGTCGTAGGTCAGGCCCTTCTTCGCCTGGACCTTGATGGGCAGGCCGAACAGGTTGATAAACCCGGCGGAGTCGGCCTGGTTGTACACCTCGTCCTCGTCAAAGGTGGCGATTTCCTCGTCATACAGGGAGTAGGGGGAGGTGACGCCCGCGTCGATGATGTTGCCCTTATAGAGCTTCAGCTTCACGTCGCCGGTGACGGTCTCCTGGGTGGAGTCCACAAAGGCGGACAGGGCCTGGCGCAAGGGGGTGTACCACTGGCCGTTGTACACCAGGTCGGCGAACTTCAGGGCGATCTGCTGCTTGTAGTGATAGGTCTCCTTATCCAGGCACAGCTCCTCCAGCTTGTTGTGGGCGTGGTAGAGGATGGTGCCGCCGGGAGTCTCGTAGACGCCCCGGGACTTCATGCCCACCAGGCGGTTCTCGATGATATCCGCCAGGCCGATGCCGTTTTTGCCGCCCAGCTCGTTGAGCTTGGCCACCATCTCCACGCCGGTGAGGGTCTCCCCGTCCAGCTGGGTGGGCACGCCCTTCTCAAAGTGCAGGGTGATGTAGGTGGGCTCGTCGGGGGCCTGCTCGGGGGAGACGCCCAGTTCCAGGAAGCCCGGCTTGTTGTACTGGGGCTCGTTGGCGGGGTTCTCCAAATCCAGGCCCTCGTGGGAGAGGTGCCACAGGTTCTTGTCCTTGGAGTAGTTGGTCTCCCGGTTGATTTTCAGGGGGATGTTGTGGGCCTCGGCGTACTCAATCTCCTCTTCCCGGGACTTGATATCCCAGATACGCCAGGGGGCGATGATCTTCATATCCGGGGCAAAGGCCTTGATGGCCAGCTCGAAACGCACCTGGTCGTTGCCCTTGCCGGTGCAGCCGTGGCAGATGGCGTCGGCGCCCTCTTTTTTGGCGATGTCCACAATGCCCTTGGCGATGATGGGCCGGGCAAAGGAGGTGCCCAGCAGGTACTTGTTCTCATACACAGCCCCGGCCTTCACTGTGGGGTAGACGTAGTCCTGGATGAACTCCTCTTTCAAATCCAGCACATACAGCTTGGAGGCGCCGGTCTTCTTGGCCTTTTCCTCCAGGCCGTCCAGCTCGGTGCCCTGGCCCACGTCGCCGGAAACGGCGATGACCTCGCAGTTGTTGTAGTTTTCCTTCAGCCAGGGGATGATGATAGAGGTGTCCAGGCCGCCGGAGTAGGCCAGCACGACCTTTTTAATCTCGTTTGCCATGATGGGTCCCTTCCTTTATTGCAAATTCAAAAGAGTCTTGGGTTTTGTGACACTTGCTATTATACACCCCTTTTTGGAAAAATCAAGGGCAAATTGCATATTTATTCATATTTTTTGCAAACCAACACGGAAGCGGCTTCTTTTTCCTTTATTTCCCCTATTTTCAGGGACAAAAATGAGGGAGCCGCTTGCGCAGCTCCCATCCATCCCAATTTTTATGCAAGATATTCACCAAATTATACAGGAGACTTTTTGCCTGCCGGCTCCACTCCCTGCTCCAGGGCCTGGCGCTCCCGCTCCTTCCGCTGGTGGTGCTGGGTGATTTTCCGATAGACCAGCACCCCCAGGCCGCTGATGGCCGCCGTAGCCACAAAGACAATGACGGCAAACAGGTAGTTCTGTGTGCCCAGGGCGTCCCCGCCGATGGTGGAGGTGATCACGGAAGGGATGCGCGCCACCGTGGTAATAAGCACCCAGGTGCGCAGGCGCATGGGGGTTAAGCCCACGATATAGGTGAGCACATCCTTGGGCGTGCCAGGGATAAAAAACAGGATGAAGGCGATGAGGTTCAGCCGGCGGGCGTTCTGCAGAAACTTGAGCGAGTGGATTTTCTCCTCCGCGATAAACAGCGTGACGAACCGCATGCCAAACTTTTTTACAAAAAGGAAGATGGCAATGCTGCTCAGGGTGGTGCCCAAAACGCACAGCAGCGTGCCCTCCAGAATGCCGAAAGCATAGCCAGCCCCAATCTCCAGGGGCTCTCCAGGGATGATGGCCACAAAGACCTGAAGCATCATCATGCCCAAAAAGGCCAGCCTGCCCCACGCCCCATGGCCGTCCACCCACTCCCGGAACCGATCCGGCTGGGAGACAAACTGCAGCATGGGCTTGCCCACAAACCAAAACACCAGGCCCATGGCTGCCAGGGCCGCCCCCAAGCACACCAGGGCTACAATCCGTTTTCTTTTTCTCTCTCGCTTTTCCATAGACTCGCTTTCCCTTCCGGACCTGCCAGGGCGATCCATTTACCCTTTCTTTTCTTTTTAGTATAAAAGAAAGCGCTCAAGAAATCTTAAACAGTTTCTGAATTTTTTCCCATTGCCGCGGGCTTCCCTGCGTTCAGAAGGGCCTGGGCGGGCGTCTTTGGAAATTTTTCTCAAACCACTGTAAGGAACGCCTAAAAAACCGTAGAATAAAGACAGAGAGGGAAAAGGAGGAGTGAGAAGGATGAAGGACCGGGACATCATCGAGCTGTTTTGGCAGCGCCTGCCCCAAGCCGTGGACGCGGTGGAGGAGGCCTACGGCTCTCAGCTACGGGGCCTGGCCGGGAACCTGCTGCCCGACCCCCAGGACGCGGAGGAGTGCCTGAACGACGCCTACCTGGGGCTGTGGAACAGCATCCCGCCGGCAAAGCCCCAGCCCCTGCTGCCCTATGCCCTGCGGGTGGTGCGCAACCTGTGCCTGAAGCGCTATCACTACAACCGGGCCGGCAAGCGGAACCGCCAGCTGGACGTGGCCCTCTCGGAGCTGGAAAACTGCCTGGCCGGGTCCTCCACGCCGGAGAGGGAACAGGACGCCAAGGAGCTGGGGGCCGCCTTGAACGGCTTTGTCAAAGGGCTGTCCCACCGGGACCGGGTGCTGTTTTTGGGGCGCTACTGGTACGGCAGCTCTTACAAGGAGCTGGCCCTGAAGCTGGGGATCACGGAGAACAACGCGGCCGTGCGGCTCTCCCGCCTGCGGGACAAGCTGCGGGCCCACTTGCAGAAAAAGGGGGTTTTGGAATGAACGGAAAAGACTTGATGCAAGCGCTCAACGACATCGACGAACGGTACATCGAGGAAGCCCTGCCCTGGAGCGCCGCCGTGAAAAAGGAGCGCCATCCCGTGTGGGCCCTGGCCGCCGGCCTGGCCCTCTGCCTGGGGCTGGGGGCGGGCGCCGCCCTGCTGTTCGGCGGGCCTCTGCTCACCTCGGGGGACCCGGGCCCGGAGGTCACCACCCTGGAAAACGCTGCCACTGGGGAAGCCCGGGCGGCAGAACAGGAAGCCCCGGAGGTACCCATCCCCGACCTGGAGTTCGCCGTGAACGACACGGGCATTGGCCGGGCGACAGGCGGCGTCTACGCCGCGGGGGAGGGCACCCAGCGGGAGCTGACACTGGATGAGCTCTCCTCCCTGCGGGAGCAGCCGGGCCTCTCCTGGATGGGGGGCTATTACCTGACCGGGGGAGCCCTCTTTCATGAGACAGGGGACCTGATGCAAGTTTGGGTGATAGGGTACTCCCCCTCCGCCGTGGACGAGAGCTTGGAGACCTTCCCTGTGACAGAGTCACCGGCCTTCACTCTGGTTCTGGGCAAGGAGGGAGAGTCCGGCCTCCCCAATGCCATAGAAGACCAGCTGTTCTTCCTGGAGGAGCCCAACAACACCGTGGAGGGCGTGGGGGTGCGGGCCGCCCGTTCGGAAGAGGAAGGGGTCTACATTGACCCGGTGAGCGGGGAAAGCCGTTCCGCCCAAGTTACCCTGTACTGCACCGGCTGCACCCTGGACGGCGCCAGCGTGGGCCTGATGGCCATTGCCGACGGCACCGCCCTGACCGAGGAGGAGGCCCAGCGCCTGGCGGAGGTGGCGGCGGGCTATGGGGTGCATTACGGCCTGAGCCTGGAAGGCCTCTCCGCGGAGCCCAAGGGCAAGGATGCCCCCAACGTGAATTACGGCGACTCCTACCACCTGACCGTGCTGGGGCCCTTGGGCAGTAGGGCGCCCCTGGACTTCGCCGCCTACACGGTGGAAACCCAGGAGGAGTACGGCAGCTATGAGGAATTTTTACAGGCCATGGAGGAGGATTTCAACCTGGGCCGTTGGCCGGAGGGCTTCGCAGAGGGCTCTACCAACCGGGAGCTGACCCAGGAGGAGATGCAGTCCATCTGGGGCGGGCAGCTGCCCTGGCAGGAAAACCTCCCCCTGGCCGGATGGGCTGTGTTCGATCCCTCCGGGGACTTGGAAGGGGTATATCTCTACGGCGCGGATGAAGGTAGCCAGGAGATTGGCAGCCGGTTCCTGGTGGTCCTGCGGCCCGGCCCCCTGGACTGGGAAGCCCTGCGCCGGCGGGAACTGAGCTATGATATCATCCAAAAGCCCAACAACCAGGTGAACGGCCAGGATGTGTACGCCGTCACCACCGCCCTGGACCAGTTCTATGAGGACGACGCCGGTGAAAGGGTGGATCTGGGGGACCACATTACGTACCAGGCCAGCTTCCAGACAGACAGCCTAGCTGTGACCGTGTACGGCTATGCCCAGGGGGCGGCAGGAGACGCCCCCACCCCAGAGGAGCAGCAGGCCGAAGCCCTGGCCCGGGACGCGGCCCAGGCCCTGGTGGAGACCGTAGTGGGCCGCAGCCTGTACGGCCCCCTCAGCCTGGAGGGCATTGCCGGCGGGGCGGACTCCGCCCCCCAGGAAGAGTCCACTTCGTCCCAGGCGGAAAGCGCTGTGTCCTCTGAGATAGAAGAGAATGAGAGCACAGAGGGCGGGCTGAACTACTTGGATGTTTCCTTCAACACAAGCGAATATATCCCCTATATGGAGGAGCAGACCCAGCTTTATCAGCACTACGCTGAAGCAGAGCAGCGAGGGGAAACCTGGTCAGTCAGCCGGGGCCTGGAGGAGGATGAACTGAACTTCCTGCTGGACCAAGATTTTCTCCCAAACCAGGAAGACTTCGCCATCCTGGAAGGGGGCGCCACCCTGGACTGGATGGAAGAGCCCCTGTGGGTGGAGCTATCCGGTTTCCCCACACAGGAGACACGCTCCACTGGGATCAGCGCCTTTACCCTCTATTTGGCAAAGGGGGATATCCCCGTATCAAGGGCAAAGTACCTGTCCACCCTTTTCCCAGAGCCCAATAACACCCTGGAGGGAGTGGATATCTACGCTTTCCGTTGGGAGGAAGAGACTAATTTTTCCCAGTTCTCCACACCCGCCGAAGGGCAGCCCTACATCCCTCCCGTATACGATCACGACGACAGCGTGCTTTTTGCCCTTGCCTTCCAAAAGGAAGACATTGGCGTCGCCATGACCGTGCGGTGTGATAAATGGGGCTTTGCCAGCGAAGAGGAAGCCCAGGACTTTGCCCTGAGCCTGGCGGAAAATATCATCACCCAGGAGGTCATCCCCATGGAGAATGATATGCAGGTCCTCTCCCTCCCTGAAAACTGAAATGATATGAAAAAGAAACTTGGACGCAGAAAAGGGGCCTCCCAGGCGGGAGGCCCCTTCGTTTCTTTCTTCAGCTGGTGCGGGTGATGTACTGGCAGTAGACGTACACGTTTTGGATCTTCTTGGCGGTGACGCCGTCCGAGGCCTCTACCTCGGGCTGTGTCTCCGAGGGGGTGATGTGCAGCTTCACGGCGATGGCGTCCTGCCCCACCCGCATTTTGCGGATGGGCTTGTAGGCGAAGTTCCGGGGCTCGATGCCCACAAAGTCGTGGAGCACCTGCTCGGTGGCCCGGTCGGTGAAGCAGCGGAGGATGTCCTCCGTGCTGTACATGTCGATGATGGCCTTGGCCTCCTCAAAGCTCAGGTTGGTGGAGTGGTAATCCCCCGCGCCGATGACGTACATGGTGCTGTTATCCAAAAGCAGCAAAGGTTCTCTCTTATCCGGCATATCAGGTGCCCCCTTCTCTTGGAATTTCGCAGGCGGCCGCATTGCAGCAAACCATACATTTAATTTTCCTGCTTACATTTTATTATATAGAATTTGCACTCTCTTTACAAGAGTCCCAAGGGTTTGTTAAAAAATAAATTAGTACAAAGTTTCCCTTCCTTTTCTGGAAGCCTCCCCCTCAAAGCAGAAAAAGGGCCCCAGAAGGGGCCCTTTTAGGAGATCTGATAGTCTTTCACCTGCGCGTACAGGCGCTCATCCACCTGGGCGGAGAGCCGCAGGCCTTCTGGCACATACTCCTCCGAGAGCACGGCCCCCTCCTCCCGCAGCTTGGCGGCCAAGCCCGTTTTGGCAAAGGGCAGCAGCAGCTCCACGGGAAAGGTCTTTTCCGGCAGGGCGTCTTCCACAGCTGCCAACAGCTCCGGGATGCCCTCCCCGGTTAGGGCGCTGATGCGCACCGCGCCGGGCAGGCGGGGGGCCAGGTCCGGGTCCTCCACGGCGTCCCACTTGTTCAGCACGGGGATAATGGGGTGCCCGGCGGCGCCCAGCTCGTTCAAAAGCTGGCCCGTCACCTCCAGGTGCTCCCGGGCCTCCCCGCTGGAGGCGTCGCAGACGTTCAAAAGAATATCCGCCGTTGCCGCCTGCTCCAAGGTGGACTTGAAGGCCTCCACCAAGTGGTGGGGCAGCCGCCGGATGAGGCCCACCGTGTCGATGAGCATGACGGTCTTGCCGCAGGGCAGCTTCAAGGCCCGGGCGGTGGGGTCCAGGGTGGCGAAGAGCTTGTCCTCCGCCAGCACCCCCGCCTGGGTGAGCTGGTTCATCAGGGTGCTCTTCCCCGCGTTGGTGTAGCCCACCAAGGCCACGGTGACAGTGCCGTCCTTTTTCCGGCGGCGGTCGATGACGCCCCGGGCGGCCTCCACCTCTTTCAGCTGTTCCTTCAAAGAGCCGATGCGCCGCCGGATGTGGCGGCGGTCCGTCTCCAGCTTGGTCTCGCCGGGGCCCCGGGTGCCGATGCCGCCCCCCAGCCGGGACAGGGCCGTGCCCTGGCCGCCCAGCCTGGGAAGCAAATACCGAAGCTGGGCAAGCTCCACCTGCAGCTTGCCCTCTTTGCTGCGGGCCCGCTGGGCGAAGATGTCCAAAATCAGGGTGGTGCGGTCGATGACCCGCACCTGGCAGGCCTTCTCCAGGTTGCGGATCTGGGTGGGGGTCAGCTCCCGGTCGAACAGCAGCAGGTCGATCTCCTCCTGCCGGCACAGCTCGGCGGCCTGCTCCACCATGCCGGAGCCCAGGCAGGTAGCGGTATCCGGGGCGGGGCGCTTCTGGGTCAGGGTGAGCACTGGGTCTGCCCCGGCCGTGCGGGAGAGCTCCTCCAGCTCCCGCAGGGACGCTTGGGCGTCGAACTCCCCCGTGTCCAAAGACACCAGCAGGGCCCGCTGGGGCCGGGTCTCATTTTCATACAAGGGCATTCCCTCCTTTTTCAAGGGTCAGTCCCTATGATAGTACAGAAACGCCCGAACGTCAATGGATTTTAGGCCTCCAGCTCCACCACATAGGTGACGCCGGAGCGGTTCAAGGCGTGATAGAGCCCCGTCTCCCCTGTGAAAGCCCCCTCTGCCAGCTGGGCGGTCAGGCCTTCCCCTGTCACCGTGATGCCGCCCGTGCCGTAAGCCGCCTCTTCCCCGGAGAGCCACACCTCTGCGAACACATCCCATCCCCCGTCGGAACGGGGGAGCATGGCGGGCTTGCCCTGGGCAGAGACCGTCAGCTTGCGGGGCAAAAAGGGCAGGGTGACGCTGGCCGCCCCGCTGCCCGTGCCCACATAGCTCACCAAAGCGGTCCGCTGGGAAAGAAACTGCTTTTCCTCCGCTGTCAGGTGCAGGGCCGCGTTGGAAATATGCCCACCCGCCAGCTGTTCCAATTTTTGATTGTCCTGCAAAAAGTCCGCCCACTCCGGGCAGTCGGTCTGCTCCCAAAGGGAGAGCCCCAGGGTGGTGGAATGATTGGTTGCAGCCATATTTACGTCTCCTCCTCAAAATAGTCTTCCAGGTCTTCCCGAACCGTCTGGTCCAGCTGGGCCCAGGTGAGGCCCAGGCCATCCCACTCCTCAAAAGGATGGGGGTAGGCGTCCCAGGCCACCCAGGTGATGGACTCCTCCCACGCCCATGCCAGGTGGGCGGGCAGCAGCTGGTCCAGCTCCCGCTGGGCCTCCGCCTGGGTGACGCCCAGCAACCGGCCCAGCACCACTGTGAGGCCGCTCTCCCCCTCCAGGAGCAGGCCCCGCACTCCGGCGCCGGGTAGCAGCGCCTGCACATCCGGCGGGGTAAACCCATCCCGCTGGATGGCGAGCCGGCTCTGGACCATCTCCCGGCAATCCTTTAAGCTGGCACGGGCCCTCTGGGGCCGGAACAGCTCTTCCCACTGGGCCAGCTTTTCCCGGCTGGCCGTGGCTGGGAACAGGTCGCCCAACAGCTGGTCAAACCGTTCCTCCAGCAGGGCAAAGCCCGCTCCGTAAGCGGCCAGCTCCCAATCCACAGGCGAGGACCCCGTCAGCTCGTAAAGGCCGGTGCCCTCCAGCACCTGGGCCAGATGCTCCCGGGCGCTCATGCAATCTCCCCCACAACCACATTGGAAAGCCGGAGGATACTGCCTTTCACACTGGGCACGTCGCGCATGGTGCTGGGGAATTCCAGCTTTTCCACCGGGACAGCGGAGAGCACCACCCGGCTGATGTCCGTCAACAGGTAGCCGTCCCCCACGCCAAGGCCTTTGAAAAACTCCCGCAAGGCAGCTTCAATGTCCTCCTTCGCCTGTTCCAGGTCCAGCTCCTCAGAGAGCTGGATATTCACCAAAACGCTCACCTGCACAGCCCGGGCCGCCTGCACCGTCACTGTCACGCCCACCTCCCGCTGGGCGTCTAAATCCGCCTTCAGCGCGGCAATTGTATCGTTGGAGGGGGCGGCGTCCTCCCCCCATAAGTAAAGGGCCACCGTTCCCGCCCCGCTGGAGCGGGGCACCACCTGCACGGAGGTGATTCCCTCCCGGTTCAGGGCAATCTCCCGGTAATAATCGGCGTTGGTGCCGTTGGGGCTGTGGGCCCAGGCGTCAAGAATGCGCTTGCGGTAGGCCTCGTCCTCTTCTGGGTCTTGGCCACCGGTAATAGGGCTTTCATTGGCGGCGTAATTGATACCCACGGGTGCTCCCACCAGGGTTGTCACATAGCCGGCCGCCGCGTTGCCCGCAGCGCCTGGGACAACCGCCTCCACCGGCACATCCACTGTCAGCTCCCCCGCCTGCAGCACCGCCTCCTCTGTGGTGGCGTACTCCACCACTGGTTCTCCCGAGGTGGCGCACAGCGTGCCCTTGGGCACCACCAGGTCAAAGGAGAGGGGCAGGTACCGGGAAAAGGACACCACCCCAGCGGCCTTCTCCGCCTGCTTTCGAAGGACGCCCCGCTGGGCCCCATGCAGGTCCAGCTGCTTTCCCGTTGCCGTTTGGGGAAAGGCCTGCCGCTCCAGCCATTCCATAGAGGCCTCCAGCCGGTACAGCTCCCCAGCCAGGGCCCGCATCCGCAGGCCCACGTCGGAGACATCCTCTATTTTGCACCCGCTTTCCCGCTCATACGTCTCCTCCATGCGGCGGAGGATTTCTTCAAATTTGTCCATCCGATTGCTCCTTTCCAGGGACGGCAACCTGCCCCGTCCCTTCGGGTGTGGTGATTGTAAACGTCCAGACCCCGTCCTCCTGGTCAAACATGGCTTGCCCCACCTCTACGCCGGGGCAGGGGAGCAGCGCCTCTCCCGCCAGGGCCCAAGCCCGCTGCGCACTGTTCTCCTCCTGCGGGTCCAACCCAGCCAGGCCGCTGCCAAGGTCCGGGGCATAGGGAATGCTCCCCCTGGGCAGCCGCAGCCGCAGGGCCGCGTTTTGCAGCGCCTCCTCCAAGCCGGAAACCCGCTGGGGAATGCCGCTGGGCCCCAGGGCTATGCCGCCATTTTCCCATTTTAAGTCCATAGAAATCCCCCCGTTACAGTTCCTTCGGCGGGAAGCTTTGGCCGTTGATGACCACCTCTCCCGTGTTCTTCAGCAAAATCTCCGCCCCGCCCGCAGAATAGATACGCACCTCTCCCTGGGAGAGGTCTCCATCGGGGGCGGCAGCCATGCCCGCGCACACGCCGTCCAGCATCAGGGCACGGCCTCCCTCCGCCGCCGCGGCGGAATAGCCGTAAGGGAACAGCAGCTCTGGGGAATGGTATTCGCTTTCCCCCTGGATGCGCAGCTGCTCTCCCGTTCCGGACACCTGCCCCCTTCGGAGCCTGGCCCCAGAGGAGCGGCTTCCCTGCCTTGTCAACCACATACGCCGGTCCCTCCTTCCAAGGTGAGCCGTGTGCGTTCCCCGCGGCTGTTTCGGGCATAGCGGGCAGCGCGCACCGGAAGATCTACAAAGCGCCCCAAGGGGCCGGCCTGCCCGCTGGCCAGCGCCCCCCGGGCAGGCCAATACAGTCCCGGGCACTCCACAATGAGCAGACGGCTCTCCCGCTGCCCCTCCTGCAGAAGAGCCCGGGGGTCCCGGCCTTCCTCCATGCTCACATAGCGCTGGCGCTGAATTCCCAGAGACGCGCCCCCGCGGAAGGGGGTGTCGTAAGTGCCCCGGTAGCTCTGCTGCCACACAGTGCTCAACTGTTTGCAGGGCAGCAGGGAAAACTCTGCCCAAAGCACAGGCCCCGCTTCCACCCGGCTTTCCGGAAGACTTTCGCAGTGGAGCACACCGCTGCTATCCACCCAAGGGGACACCCCCAGGTAGTCCTGGCAAAAGCCTTCCAGCACCTCCCAGCAGCTCATGCCTTTTTCAACTGTCATCTCCCCTGTTTGGGCGCCCTTTTCCCCGGCATACCCCGCCAACCCCAAGGGCTTGAGATACTTTTCCCACAGGGCCTCTAAGGAAGGGGAACGGAGCACAGCGGGCTGGGCTTCATTGTCCAGCAGAAGCGCCTCCCAGCTGCGGCACACCAGCTCTACCTGAAGCCCGCTTTCAGACAGGGTGGCATTCTGTTCGTCCACAATGCCCCCAAAGAGCAGCTTGCCCTCGTGAAAAACCCGCACAACAGAAAGCGCCTCCCAAGGCTCTTCCGCCGGGAATACGGCAGTCAGCTGGTCTGCGGGGGCGTCCCTGTCGTAAAGCAGCTCCACGGACAAGGGTTCTCCCAGCAGCATCTCTGGCCCCTGGGGCAGCTCTCCCCAAAACGTCATGGCACCACCACCTTCTCTCCCGCCTCCAGTTCATTGATGTTTGGAATATGAGGGTTGGACTCTACCAGCGCCTCTATGGAAAGGCCCCATCGGTTGGCGTAATCCCACAGGCTTTCCCCTTCCTGCGCCCTGTAGGTTCCGCTTCCCGAAAAGGCAGGCTGCCCCTCCCATTCCGTAAAGGAAAAGCTGTACCGAACCAGGTCCTTTCCCTGGGCTCCGGTGAGCTCCAGCCGGTCCATCAGCGCCCAGAAGGGGGTGAGGCCAGGCAATTGCAGCCTGCCCGGCCCCTCTTGCGCATAGGCCCGCTGCAGGGCCGCCCACCGCTCCATGCAGTCTGCCCCGGAGAAGTATCCCTCCCCAGTGACTTTGCGGCGCTGCTGTCCCAGTTCCTCGGCCCTGCTTTCCCCATAGGGAACACGGACCTCTGCCACATTTCTGGCGCTTTCCACCTGCAGAGACACTGGGTTATCCCGCCAGGTGAAGTCCCGAAAGCGCATCCCCATCAGCCGCACAGCCGCCCACCTCCTTTACAGGGAAGCCGGGTAGCGCCGGCTGTCCCGCTCTACCTGCCGGGAGACCTCCTCGGCCCTGTCCCGGCTGGTTTCACTTCTCTCTTCCCTCATGGCGTCTCCTCCATTTCTTCCCGGTTTGTGGCAAGGAAGACCGCCTTCCCTGCTGTAAGCTCCAACCGTTTCCACCGGCACCCCGTATAGCGCGCCTTTCCAATCTGCGCGGTAAACACCGCCATTCTCTCCAAACCAGAGGCGTTTTGAAGCCCCTCCAGCTCCACCTGGTATTGGACCCCCGGGTCCCGCAGGGCAAAGGGCTCTTCCTCCCCCACTGAAACCAGCTCCTCGCCGGAAAGGGAAAGGGACACCGATATCCCTGCCGCCCGGTACGCCTTTCCTCCCAGAAGGATTTCCCTGCCCTGGAGGGAGAGGCCCTCCTCCCCAGAAAATAAGGCCCGCAGAACAGCGCAGCGATGGCGGGTCAGGTTGTCGGTCCGGCCTGTTTCCCGCGTCAGCTCCCCGCACCCGGGGCACTGCTCCCGCAGGAGGCTCCACAAGGCGGAGAGCACCTGTTCCCGCTGGGATTCCTCCGGGGCGAAAATCCAAAAGACCAGCTCCGTCTCCTGGCGGCCATCTTGCAGGCGCTGCGCCGCCACCTGGCCGCAGACCACTGGGCGCGCCAGAAGCCGGGTGCCCCAGCCGGGATCATAGGCCCGCCGGAAGTCCACGTTCTCCACATTTTCCTGGAAGAGCTCCAGCAGCCCCTCCAGCAGGTCAGTTTCCGCCATCGTCTTCCCACCTTTCCAAAAGGGCCTGCTCCCACAGCCGCCGGCCGCCCAAAGTGACCTCCTCCGCGCGCAGCACCCGATATGCCTGACCGCCCTGGGTCAGCTTTCCACCCCGGGCCCCCAGCAGCTCGGGGAAGCTGCCGGCAAACCGGTACAGAGGCGCGGCCAGCTTGCCCAGCAAGTGGGGGCGCTCTCCCCACAGGTCGGCCTTTTCCTCCCCCCAGGGGAACACCACTCCAAATCCCTGGGCGGGGTCCTTCCCCTCTTGCACAAGGGACGCCCTGCCTGCCCGGCGAAACCACTCCTTTTCCCTGCTCCTCATGGCTTCCACCTCACTTGGGAAAAATAAAAGCCCGGTTCTTCCAGCGCGGGAGCAACGGCCCGGCGCTTTTCCTCTACCAACAGGGCGACCCTCTCGCTGCCTCCCCCCTGTGTGAGTTTCACCTCTCCCGCTGTGATGCTTTGGGGCGTTACGGCCTCCTCTGTCAAAAGCAGCTGATAAAAGGCCTGGGCCGCCGCCAAAACTTCCAGCCCCGCTTCCCATTCTTGCAGCTCTTCCTCCGTCAAACAGGGGCGCACCTGTCCCTGCACCTGCTGGGCGCACTGGGCGCACAGCGCCGCACAGAGCGCTTCCCGCTCCGTGCCCTCCTCGTCCGCGGCCTCCCCGCTGAACCGGGCAAATTCCTGCTTGACCACTGCCAAATCCAATTCCAATGAAGCAGCCTCCCTTCCATGCAAATCAAAAAGGAAGAAAAGGGGGACAGCTGTCCCCGTCCCCCTTCCTCCACATTTCCGCTTACTCTACCGTGTAGCTCACACCCTGGGCCGCGCCCTCAAAAATGCGGGCAAAGCCTGCAATGGCGCTGACGGAGATCTTCTCCAGCTGCCGGTCGATGAGCTTGTCGCTGTCCACCAGCACGTCCCCAGCCTGGACCATCTCCAGGGCGCAGTTCTTGTCCAGGGCGATGATCTTGCCCTCCTCCATGCCGGGCACATGGACCAGGACGGCCCCCAGGGGAGTGACCAGCTTGCCGGTGCCCTGGAAGTTCAGCCCCGCCTGGGCGTCTTTAAACTCGCTGATCTGCAAGAGCTTCTGGATGCCGCCGGTGCCCGCGGCGATGGCATTGAGCTGGTAGGGGGCCAGGCTGCCCCACAGCTTCAAAAAGTCCGCATAGCTCAGGGACGTGCTGGAGGCAAAGGTGATGCCGTCCTTGCTGCCGTCGCCGTTGATGAGCACGTCCACCGCGTCCTCCAGCTGGGCCGCGGCAATGCCCGCGCCGATCTGGCCCAATGCCACGGTGAGCAGGTCCAGCTTCTGGAAGCGCAGGGCCTCATAAGAACTGGAGAGAACCCGTCCCCGCTTGTGCAGGGGCACCAGGCCGCTGCCCAGGCGCAGGGTGGTCTGGGGCAGCTGGGCCCCTTCAGAGACCACGGCGGCCTGCCAGGTCTCGTCCTCCGCGTCGATGGTGCGGTAGTCCATGCCGTCAATACGGGTGACCGTGGCCACCAGGTCGTTCACCTGGCTCACCCGCTCCATGCCCTGGCGCACGGCCCGGGACACATACTCCGGGAACAAGGCCGCCCCCGCCGAAGTGGCGAAAAAGCGCTCCACCGGGTCGGAGCCGGGACCGCTGACTTTGATGTCAAAGCGCTTCAGCTGGCGCTGGAAAGCGTCCAGCCCTTCCAGGGGCGTGCCCCGGTACTGCTCCGAGCGGTCCAGCTCCTCCAGCACCTGGGTAAAGCTTTTGCCAGGAACGCTGTACATCCCTTTTTCCAGTGTGATATGTTCATATCCTGCCATAACCCATTCCTCCCTTTCTCAGCAAAAGATAACGCCGCAAATTCCTGCGGCAGTGTCCACATCCGTGACAATGCCCGGGCGGCCCGTGGTGCCCGCGTCTAGCTTCCCGCTGGAATCCAGGGCCAGCAGGGCGCAGCCCACCGCCAAATCACTGGCGCAGGGCAGGCGCATATACCCCGCCACCTGCACTGCGGCCAAGTCTCCCTTCACACCCAGCACCAGGCCCACCGGGGTGGCGCTTACCGGGCAGACCTTCACTGTGTTGTTGGCGGCAAGGGATACCAGGTCCCCCTCCTTGGCGGCAGTTCCAGTGGTGTCCAGTTTCATGGTGACCACCTGTTCGGCCACTCCCTCATAGGAAATGCTCATATCCTTTCCCCTTTCTCAATCTGTGTCAAATGCAAAACTCCCCATTGGATGCCTCCCGCACCCCCTGGGTTTCCGGCGCCAGCTGGGGCTTCAGCGGCAGCTTCTGTCCCGCCAGCTTCTCATAGGTCTCCGCCATCTGGGAGAGCTCCGGCAATGCCAGGGCCTTCACCACCGCCTCCATCACAGCGCGGGGAAGTTCCGGCTGCAGCACGGCGCTGTACTTCAGCACGTCCCCTTGCAGCCTCTCCCGGTAGGAGCGGCCCCACTGGGCCTCTTCTTTCCACGCCTTCACCTGGGCCAGCAGTTCCCCCGCCTGGGATTTGGTCAGCAGCACCCCCTCCTCGGGGGCCTCCTCCAGGCGCTTTTCAATATCCATGTCCATCCCTCCTTCATAGTGCTTTACAACCCCCGCGGCCCGCTGGGCGGGCACTGCCACAAAAGAGCACTCATAGGCGTCCGCCGGGTCACACAGCACCCGGTGGCACCGGCGCCCGCCATAGGTGCGGCCCTTTACATGCTGGCACTGTTCCTTCCCGCACAGGGAGCACACCGAGCGCTTCATAGAGCAGCCCACGCTCACCTCCTTCAGAATGCCGCTCTCGATCAGCTCGATGACCTGCCGGTTCTTCTCCGTGCGGGGCAGATATGCCTTGGCGGTCAGGCGCACATAAGGCTCTCCCGCCTGGGTTGTCTTGTCTGGCAGTTCTTCCAGGCCCGTGTCATAGATACGGGCTGTCTGGCTGGCGGCGCTCCTCTGGTGATCCAGCAGAACTGTCTTTCCCAGGAACAGCTCCCTCAGACCCTCCAGGGCCTCCCGGGAGAAGCGCTCAAAGTCCCGGTCCACCTCGTTGTCACACAGCACCAGGGAGAAGGTGTACACCTCCTCCGGGCTGTAGGCCCGCCGGGTGTAACGGCCGATCTGCTCCATATCCGGCGCCGCGGCGTTCTTCCGCACCAAGCCCTCTTTCATGTCTCCTCCTTTCGTTCCAGCTGCCGGGCCCGGGCGTTGAGATACCGGGCGTTGGCATGGTCCACCTCATCCTGCATGGTGATTTGCTCCCACTCCACCCGGCACTGCGGGTCATAGCCCGCCAGGGTGAGCCAGGTTCGGCAGATTTTCTGGATCACAGGGGTCAGCAGCCCGCGGTAGGCGTCCAGCTCGCTGGTGAGCATATCCGCCTGCTGGCTGGACATCCGCTCCGTAGAGGACCAGGAAAGCCCCAGCAGGAAGGGGGGCACCCCCAGCTTGGCCACGATCTGCTCCAGCATCTGCCGCACGGGCACCTCGCTGTCCAGGATTTGGTTGTCCGCGCCAATGGCCTTGATGGACACGTCCCCCACCGCCACGAAGTCGCTGACCTCCCGGCTGTGCATGGCCCGTCTCCACTCCTCCGCCATCTGGCGCGCCCGGTCCCCTGCGTACAGGCCGGAGGGGTCGGGCTTGCAGGTGACGGCAAACCGCACGTTCCCCAGCCTGTCCCAGTTGACCCCCAAGGTCTTGTAGATTTTCAGCAGGATCTCGCTGACAAACGGCAGCCCCCGCAGCAGGGAGGTGCCCCGGATGGAGCCCGCCTCCGGGGCCAGGGCGGAGAGCAGCAGCAGCTCGGGATAGGGACAAGGCCGTTTCCGATCCCCCTCCCACACGGAGACAGCGGCCTCCAGGGGGCCCTTCGGTTCCAGTTCTACCCCGTCCAGAGAGGCGTTGTACAGGGCGGCCACCTGGCCGCCTCCCAGCACCATCTCCCCCACCGCGTTGCCATAGGTGAGCAGCTGCTCGAAGTAGACGCCCAAAAAGGCCTGCACCCCGTGCTCCATGGCGTTTACCGGGACGGACTGCAGAAACTCCTCCAGCTCCCGCTGGGCCTGCGCTTGGGGGCAGGAGACGGTGAACTCTCCCAGCAGTCTGCGAAGCTTGCCGATGGCCGCGTCGATGATGGGCACACTTTCCCGCAAAGCCCGGTAGAGCCGCCTCTCCCCGGGACCCGAGGGCGCGCCCCCCGCCAGGCGGAAAGACTCCTCTGGACGGGTCTGCACCGAAAGGGCCGCTTTTTCCTCCTTTCTCCGAAACTTCAACATGCGTTCCTCCTTTCTGAAAGCAGCCAGAAAAAACTGCTTTCATAATACCCTCCAAAAAGCGAAAATTTTGCCCGTTTTGGGGCAATTTTTTCAAAAATTTTTTCAAAAAACTTTCAGTCTTTAATTTTATCTTACTTTGAGGGCCCGTCGCTTGATTTCTAAAAAGTGGTAGTGTAAGATAAGAACAGAAGAAAACACAGCGTCTCGAGACCGATGAAATAGCAAGCCGCCCACCGCCCCCATTTGGGACGGTGCGGCCCGGGAAAGGAATGGATCTCTATGCCAGATTATTACAATTACGACCAAAATTCCGGTCAACAGCCCATGTACAACCCACCCCAATATCAGCCCCAGGCCGGCATGGAACCCCCGCCCGGCTATGTGCAGAAAAGCCGCATGGCCGCCGGCATTCTGGCTATTCTGATGGGCACCTACGGCATCCACAGCTTCTATCTTGGGAACACCTCTAAGGGACTGATGCAGCTGCTTCTCTCTTTGTTCACCTGCGGCATCGGCGCCATTGTGATGCTCATTTGGGGCATTGTGGACGGGGTGCGCATTTTGGACGGCCGCATCAACACCGACGCCAACGGCGTCTTCTTAAAGGATTAATCATTAAAAAAGGAGAACCGCTATGACTGATTTTGATAACAAGGAGCTGCAGGAACAGCCAGAGGCCGCCGCACCGGCCCCCTCCTCTGAACCCGCCTCCCAGCAGCCCCCCGCAGCCCAGCAGGAGCCCCAGCCCGCCCCTCAAGAGGAGGCTGCCGCCCCCCAGCCGGAAAAAGCCGCGGAGAGCACCCCTCCTTATGGAGGCCATGTTCCCCACCTGACGCTGGACCCCAATGAGGCCGAGCCCTTTCAAAACGACCCCTTCCACACGCCAGAGCCCCCTCGGGCACCGGAACCTCCCAAGCCCGAACCCGAATACCAGCAGCCGCCTCAGTACAACGAGCCTGCCTATGGCGCCCCGCAGTACGGGACTCCCCCCTACGGCCAAGGGCAGTATGGGGCCCCACAGTACGGCGGCCCCCAATATCAGCCCCCACAGTACAGCCAGCCCCCGCAGCAGCCTTATTATCCGCCCCAGTACAATGTGCCTCCGGCGGGCTATACGCAGAAAAGCCGTATAGCGGCCGGCCTGCTGGCAATCATGCTGGGATTCCTGGGAATACACAATTTCTACCTGGGATTCACCTCCCGGGGCGTGGCCCAGCTGGTCATCTCCCTGGTGGGAGGCGTGGTCACTTGTGGCCTGGCCACCCTTGCTGTGGTTGTCTGGGCCTTTGTAGAGGGCGTGATGCTTCTTTCCGCCTCTCCCTCCCGTATGTATGATGGCCATGGCGTCATTCTGCGCGACTGAGAAAACACGCTGCCGGAAACAAAAAAACACAAGGGCCGCCCAGCCGGGCGGCCCTTTCTCTATTGCTTTCAGGCTTGCAGGCATAAAAAAAGCGCCGTCCTAAAAAGGAAACGGCGTTTTTTATGCGATATGGGGCAGCTCCTTCACGGCCTGGACGCCGCTCCGCAGCGGCGCAGCGCTAGGGTGATCAAAGGGAGCGACGCTGCCTGAAGCACAATGCCCGGCAGGCAGAGGACAAAGGACTCCTGCACCCACAGGCTCCAGGTATAGCCCGGCACAAAGACAAAGGCATCCAGCAGGCCGCAGAAGACCCGGCCCAACAGCATGGTCCCCAGCAGGGAAACACTTACGTTCAGCACCGGCGGGGCCGCCGCCAGCAAGGCGGTCAGCAGGCCGGCCAAAAAGCCGTAGATGGCCAGCTCCCACAACAGGCTGATGGAGAGAAAGCCCTCCGGGGCTCCGGAGAAAAGCTGGGGCAGCAAAGGGATGAGCAGCCCGCAGGACAGGCCATAGGCCGGGCCGCAGAGCAGCCCGCACAGGAGGACGGGCAACTGCAGGAGCAGCAGAACCTGCTCTCCATTTTCCACCCAGCGGAAGGCCCCGGGCAGAAGCAACCCCAGCCCCACGCACAGGGCCGCCAGCAACAGGTCCAGCAGGCAACGCTTCGTCTTTCCCATGGCGGTTTCCTCCTTTTCCTATTCCTCCCGGCAGACGATGACTGTCACATCCCGGTGCAGCTGCAGCACCGAAGCGGGCACCTGGGGCGTCACCCTGCCCGTGAGGGCCTCCTCCAGAATATAGCGCTTATCCGCCCCCGCAATGAGCAGAATGCGCTCCGCTTTCAGAATGGTTCCCACGCCCATGGTGATGGCCTGGGTGGGCACGTCCTCAATGCGTTCAAACAGCCGGGAATTGGCCTGGATGGTGCTCTCTGTCAGCTGCACCGTATGGACCACCGGGGGAAAACTGTCAGAAGGCTCGTTAAAGCCGATGTGCCCGTTGCGGCCAATGCCCAAAAGCTGTAGGTCCACCCCGCCCAGGCTTTGGATCAAGGCCTCATACCGGCGGCACTCCTCCTCCAAGTCCGGGGCAGCGCCATTGGGAAGATGGGTGTTCTCCCGCTGGAGATTCACCCGGCTGAACAGGTGGTGGTCCATAAAAAACCGGTAGCTGTTGGAGTCATCCCCCCTAAGGCCGCAGTACTCATCCAGGTTCACCGTGCGCACCTGGGAAAAGTCCAGCCGCCCCGCCCGGTGGGCCTCCACCAGGCGCTCATAGGTTCCAATGGGGCTGGAACCTGTGGCAAGGCCCAAAACACACCGGGGCTTCAGCAGCACCTGCGCCCCGATCAGTTCCGCAGCCAGGGCGCTCATTTCCCCATAATTTCTCACTTCTAATACGCGCATCCTCACTCAACCCTTTCCATTTATAGCCCGGCCTTTCTTGCTGGGCAGCTGTGCCAAGATCACAGCCACAAACACCAGGGCGCACCCAAAAAGTTCCCGCAGGGACAGGGCCTGCCCCAATATGGCCCACCCGGCCAAGGCGGCAAATACCGACTCCAGGCTGAGGATGAGAGAGGCCACAGTGGGGTTCACCGTGCGCTGCCCTAAAATCTGCAGGGTATAGCCCACCCCGCTGGAAACTACGCCTGTATACAGCAGCGGCACCCAGGCGGAAAGAATATCCCGCCAGGTGAAGCTCTCCAAAAACAGGGCCAGCACCAGGGCGAACACCCCCGCCACCAAAAACTGCACACACGAGAGCCTTACGCCATCCACCCCAGCGGGGACGGAGTCAATGACCAGGATGTGCAGAGAAAATACCACGGCGCTGGCAATCACCAGCAGGTCGCCAGAGGCGATGCCCGCTCCCCCTTTCACGCTGAGAAGGTAAGCACCCACCAGCGCCAGCACTACCCCCATCCAGACCTTCAGCCCGGGGCGGCGCCCCAGGAAGATGCCCAGCACCGGCACGATGACAATGTACAGGGCGGTTAAAAAACCGGCCTTTCCCGCTGAAGCGGTCTGCATGCCGGCCTGCTGCAGCAGGGTGGCCCCTCCCAACAGAAGGCCGCAGGCGGCGCCCCAGCCAAAGAGGGCTTTCTTCCCCGGAGCGGGGGCGGCCTCTTCCGGCTGTACCCCGCTCCGCAGACGGGAGGCCAGCCCAATTACCGGCAAAAGAGCCACGCAGCCAATGAAATTCCGCGTGGCGGTAAAGGCGCAGGGCCCCAGATAGTCCATGCCCACGCTTTGGGCCACAAAAGCCGTGCCCCAGATTAAGGCGGTAAGCATCAGCATGGCCCCGCCCCGCAGCTGTCTTACCTCATTCCCCATGCACTGGGACCTCCTTTTCCGCTGTGGACGCATCCCGCGTCAAGTTCTTCATCCAGTTGTACCGGTTAATTTTCACAATCGCCACAAAACATTTGAGGATCTGATCGCACTTCAAGCAGGCGAACACCACCCAGGGCGGCGCCCCCAGCCACATGGCAATCAGCGACGAGGGGATGACCACCAAGAACACGAAGATGGTGTCGTTCTTAAACACAAAGGAGATGTCCCCGCCGGACTTCACCAGCCCAAACAGGCAGGCCGCCTGATAGCAGGTGCCGATGATGGTGACAGAGATCACATTGATGAACTGGCGGGAGTACTCCTGGGCCTCGGGGCTGGCGTTGTACAGGGAGATAAAGCCATCCCGGAAAAGGAACACCGCCGCCCCAGAGATGAGGCCCACAAAGAGAAAGATCATCTGCACGGTTTTCGAGTATTCCTTCATCTTCTCATACTGGCCGGCGCCCACGGTCTTGCCGGTGATGATGCCCACCGCCGAGGACATGCCGTTCATCCAAACGTAGACCAGGTTGTGGAGCATCCCCGTGATGCTGGCCGCCGCGATGACCCCCGCGCTGTAATACCCCAAAATCTTGGTGTTGGCCAGGGAATTGACCGCCCACACCACCTGCCCGCCGATGATGGGCAGGCCATAGCGGACAAAATCCCGCAAAAGCTGGCCATCCGTATGGAGCAGATCCCTCCATCCAAAGCGGAGCTTTTTATCCACAAAAAACACATATCCAATGCTGACGCACATCTCCATAATGCGAGAGATCAGCGTGGCCACCGCCGCGCCCCGCACCCCCATAGCGGGAAACCCTAAATGCCCAAAGATGAACACATAGTTCAGGCACACGTTGACCACCAGGGCCATACAGGAAATATACAGTCCAATGCGGGCGGTCTCCACGCTGCGCATGGCGGCGATCATCACCTGGGAAACGGAGAAAAAGAGGTAGGTAAAGCCCACAATCTGCACATAGGCCGCTCCCTCCCGGATGACGCCGGGCTCCGTGGTAAAAATGCGGATAACCCACTGGGGGAACAGCACCGCCACCAGCGTGGTGAACAGCCCCACCCCCAGGGCGAACTTCACCCCAATGGAAACCACCTTGCGGATGCTGTCCCTGTCCTTTCTGCCCCAGTACTGGGCGGCTAAAATCAAAATCGCGCCCTCAATGCCGCCCACAAACATCTGCACCACAGATTGGAGCTGGCCTCCTACATACACGCCAGAGATGGCGTCATCCCCCAGGGACCCTATCATCACGTTATCTGCAAAATTCACCGCAAAGGTAACCAGGTTCTGCAGAGAGATGGGCACCGCCAGCAGAATCAGCGACCGGTAAAAGGACCGGTCCTTGGTAAACAGAGCCATACGCTTCCTTCCCCTTTGCCCGGCGTCCGGGCCAAAATTCCCGCTTTTTCTGCGGTTGGCTTTCATTATAGCACTGGCAGCTTCTCAGTGTAAAGGGGCTTGCGGGCAGTTTCCCCTCTTTCCCCCATGAGAAAGAGACAAAAAGGGCGCGGCTTTCGCCGCGCCCTTACAGAGCCTGTCACAAGGTGGTTCTGCCTTTACGCAGAGGCGGAGCTTTCAGAAGAGGAAGAACTGTCCTGGGAGGACTCTGCACTGCTGGAAGAGCTCTCCGAGGCGGAACTTTCTGAAGCCGCGCTGGAGCTGCTCGCGGAGGATTCGCTGCTGGAGGAAGACTCCGCCTCATCCGGCAGGGGGGTGCCGTCCTCCCGCAGGGCGCCCTGCCGGAACAGGGCCAGCTGGGTCTCGGGGGAGGCCACCCTATCGGCAGTCAATCCGTTGGCCTCCTGGAAACGGCTGACACAGTCCGCCGTGGTGGCGCCGTAATGGCCGTCATACTCCTCGGTCAAATAACCCAGCTCCTCCAGGCGCTGCTGCAGCGCCAAAACCGCGTCGCCGGTGTCACCCTCCTCCAAGGTCTCATACTGGGCCAGGAGCTCCTCCTCTTCCAGAGCGGAACTCACCTGGTTTTCAATCTCAGAAGTGGGGTCGCTCGCCTCTGTGGAGTTCTCCTCCAGCAGTTCTGGGAAGGCATTGGCGCAGATTTCATAGGCAGCCTCAATCACAGTGCGGCCCTGCCGCTCCATCAAGCTTGTATCCAGCTCGAACACCTTGTCCTGCTGAACCGCCTGGAACTCGTCGAAACGGCTGTCACTTTCAATCTGCTCCTTGATGCCGGGGGCGCAGAAAATCACATTGGGGTTGGCAATGCGCAGGGACTCAAAATCGTACTCTCCCCCCTCCACGCTGTCAAAAACATTGGTAACGCCAGCATAGGACATGATGGTGCTTCCGAACATATCCCCAGTCACAGCGCTTCCATCCAGATCATATAAGTAGCAGGCAGTGGTTACCGTATCCTGGGGGACGATGCGGTTGATATTGTCCAGGGTGATGAAGATATCCTGGGCAGCAGCAATTCCCGCGTCATATCCGGCGCCGCCGCCCGCCAAAGCGGAGGCCACCTGGGAATAGAGGCGCTCAAAGTCCTCCCGGTCCGTAGCGGGCTCCACAGAGAGCACCGTAACGCCGGCCCCCTCCAGGGCGCTCTGCGCGTCGCTGCTGTTGGAATCCAGCAGAACCAGGTCAGGCTGCAAGCCCTGGATGGCTTCTACATCGCCAGCCGCCACCTTCTCCAGTTCCTGCAGGGCGCTCTGGCTGCACTCCTCACTGGCACCCGCCAGCTGGGTTTCGTAACCCAGGGCAAGAACCACATCCGCCAGGCTAGGAGAAAGCACTACCACCCGGCTGGGCCGGGACTGGATGTTTACGCCGTTTACCTCCACAGGGAATTCCCCTGTCGCCGCCACTCCCGAGACGATCTCCTCCACCTGAGAGCAACCGGCAAAAGCTCCGCATGCCAGCAGCACGCACAGCAGCAAAGCCGCAACGCGCCGCAAAGCACTGATATTCCGTCGCATCGTGCAAGACACTTCCTTTCCGAATGGAACCGCCAAAACGCGCCAAAGCGGCCCAGCATTCGTGGATAATCTTCTTTATTTTACCCTGATTTCCCCCAGTGTGTCAACTCCTTTGAAAAAACCTTGACTTTTTCCCCGTTGCAGACTACAATAGACAGTACCTGAGCTGTGAGGAGATCCGCTCTCTGCAACGGCCGGCGGCGGCCAATTTTTCTGTTTGGCGGGCATAGGTCTGTAAAGCGTTTCTGCTTTTCACTTTTATAAGAATGGCTCTATTCTGCACTTTTCCGACGTTCAATTCCAAAGCATCGAAAAGCTATTTTGCTTTACATTGCTGCTTTTATTAGGGCTGCTGTAGAGAAAAGCGGCAACTGCTGTATGTTCTCTTTCAGAAAATTAAATCTTGGAGATGTACCCAAGTGGTTGAAGGGTCCGCACTCGAAATTTTCCTAGATTTTGGGAAGCTGAGCTTTCAAAAATGGCTCTAGACCGCGGGTTTCCGGGTTTGGAGCAGTTCTAAGGCAGCCCTGGTTCTAACGGTTGTTCTAAGGATTTTTCAGAAAACAAAAATTACTCGCAAAAAGTTCCTTTCATGGGAATTTTATATGGAGATGTACCCAAGTGGTTGAAGGGTCCGCACTCGAAATGCGGTAGGTCGGCTTCAAACCGGCACAAGAGTTCAAATCTCTTCATCTCCGCCAAAGAAGTCAGTAATGTGAACACATTGCTGGCTTCTTCCTTTTTGCGTCAGAATCCACTCCAAGCCCACTCAGCATCGCATCTGCCGAAGACTACTTCGAGCTGAATTCGAGATGAGCCTAGATATTTGCTGTCCTTGAGAATTTGCTGTGTTCTAACCATTCCTGAATCTGCTTCAGCGGCACGCCGTTAGCAAGTAAGAGCGAAGCGCAACTTATGGTGCGGATCATGAAAGCGCATCCGCTTCGGGCCGTGCTTTTGGATATACTGCGGAAGATAGCTTGTCAGATAATGCGGTTTCATCAGTTCACCCAACTCGCCCACAAAATATAGTCATCACAGCAGGCAGGGATATAGTTGTAAGGAAGATTCCGGCAAAGTAAAGAAGCGGTTTTTATTGGAACAGTTTTTTCAGGCAGGTATTCAAATAAACGGTTCTACTCCTTATAAATCGGCAAAAACATTGATTTACTTCTCGTCGTACTATACAATATATATTGTAGACTTATGGAAAGAAGGTATTCCAGGTTGCCGACGGCTTCCTGACTGCCCGCTTCGATGAGAATGGGCAGATGAAACCATTACCGCATCGCAAAACAAAAGCCCTACTGCTTTGTCATGCGCAAAAGCTTCGTGGCTAACGACAGCATGGCTACCAACTTCGAGCAAATCTTTGCCTCATACAATCCGACGATAGTAAGGAAGGTGCTGTAAAAGTGAAAAAAATAAAATATGAAAATTATAATCTATATCATTACACATCCTTATCTACTCTGCTAGCCATTATTCAAAATAAAACTATTAGATTAAGCGACTACCGTTTTTTAAATGATAAGCAAGAACTAACTTACGCAATAGAGAGATTAAAGGAAATAGCTCAAGATCAAAGCAATGTTTTTTCTCGGAAATTAACCAATGTTTTAAATGATATTTCAATCGGAAAGGCGGTCTTGCCCTTTACAGATGAGAGTACTGATAACCTGGCAAAAAGCATTGATAATCCAATTTGTATAAAATTTCAAAAATATGATTTGAGTTATTATGTGCTCTCATTATCGGAAAAGTGTGATGATTTAGCTATGTGGAAAATGTATGCAAAATTAGGATGCTGCATAAAATTTAAAAGTCAAATTTTATTAGAGTATTTTCATAATATCAGAGATCGACATTTTCTTAAAGGCATATGTAACATATGTTATGGAAAAATACGCTACGATGAGAGCTTTGATCAACATATATATAACTTTATGAAATTTGAAAATCAAATATCAAATTTGGACACAAATTTATACGATAAAGCCTGGCAATGGTGTCTTTTAAATAAATGCAATTCTTTTGCTTACGAAAAAGAATTCAGAATAGCTATTCCTTTTTCGCCAAAATTTCTAATGGGAGAGGAAAGTTATAAATTCATAATTACCGATGGGTTTATTAAACCACAAATAGAATTTAATAATTTCCCGGTTGACAATGTCATTGAAGAAATCGTAATCAGCCCTTATCTTGATACTAAATTGGTCCAAATGGGAATTGAAGAAGTTCTGAAATCAGAAAAAATAGAAAATGTCACCATAAGATCTTCCGATATCCAAATACGATAATACAAAACACAATAAAATAGATATTTATAAAATATTAGATGCAAGAATCAAACGAAATCCTATTTTAAAACGCAACAATTTCAAACGGACGCCGTTGATACCATTGTGCACCCTTCAATTCGCGATCATCACATTTGTGGTGGTCGCGAGTTTTTTGCCCATGCTTATGCTGGCTATCCTATGTACTCCTCCACCGCCTCATCTAGCTGCCTTGCGATACTGGAGAATTCTTGATTTAGGTCCAGTGTCTTGGCGGCAATGATGTTGCCGTCTATGTCATACCGGCAGTCGGGGGTAAGGGCCTCCTGGGTTTTGGCATAAAGCAACAGACCTGAAACCTTGCCCGTGTGGCCCCGATCCTGGTTTTTCACATAGGCATAGATTTGGTACAAGTTCTGGGAATGGAGCGTCTTTTTTCCGTAGTTTGTCTGCAAGGTGCTGCTGTAGAATTTTGCATCGATGATAAGCGTCTTCTCTCCCCGACGCAGGAAGACGTCGCTTTGCATGGCGGGCAGCAGAGCCAGAGAACCTTCCTCCGGCTGCGCGTCCAAATGCCAAGAAATCTGTGCGGACTTCACCTCATCCAGCTCCGGGTGGTGCTGGCAATAGTAAGCCAGAAGAAATTTCTCATATAGCCGGGCCATGTGTTCATCGGAGAACAAGGAAAGCTTCCGATCTCCCTGTTCTGTGGTCTGAAGCAGCCCCTCCCAAGTTAAAAAGCAAAGATTTAGAAGCATCTCATAGGTTCGGTTCCCCCGGTGAAACCGCAGCATCCTCCAGGGAATCT